>Ga0182030_10025973_pt1 | contig 10634 bp, 8 predicted proteins | sample 812S3MmetaG_FD_121299 | JGI IMG/M metagenome (GOLD analysis project Ga0182030, IMG submission 121299) | Permafrost microbial communities from Stordalen Mire, Sweden - 812S3M metaG (Illumina Assembly) | ecosystem: Environmental > Terrestrial > Soil > Wetlands > Permafrost | place: Sweden... | reverse complement strand
TTCTCGCGGCAGTGCCTTGGCACCAGAAGAATCCCGGACCTCAAGACGCTGCGCCGGGAAAGCCGGGCATGGAATCGCCGCATGAACCGCGACCGCGTAAAGATCAACTGGAGGTTCGACCGCAGAGCCCGTCGTAAGTTCGGCTACAAAAGGAAATCTTTCAAGCGGTCAGAGACCTAGATTGCGCGAAACGTCGAAGTAATCATACTCTTGGATCGCCTTCAGCGTCTTATGGTCGAGCTTCATCGCCTCATCGTAAGTGTGATAGTGCGAGAGATCGCTGCTGGCCACGATCACCGTATTCGTGCCCGCCACGAGTTTGGCCAGCGCCACGCCCAGCGCGCGGCACGCATCGTAACTTTGGTCTCCCACGATGATGGGCACAAGCTGGAACTGCCCCAGGTCGGCCGGTCTTTGTAAGCTCGGGTGTGATCGAGGCCGGCTGCAAGACGGTGATCGGTTCTCGGCTCAAACAGTCCGGCATGTTCTGGACGGTCCGGGGAGCCAACGGCATCATCGCCTTGCGGTGCTGCCAACTCAACAACCGGTTCGAGGACTACCGGGAGGCGCGCCGTCCAGCGGCCTGATCTCCACTTCTACGTCGCACACCCCGATCAGATGCGCCGCAGTCGGTGACTGGGCACCTTCGAAGCCACGCTGGCATGCCCCTGATAAACTTCGAAATCTTTCGTGTCCTTGTGAATCAGCGCCCCGGCGCCAATCACATTGCTCTTGCCGATGGTGTGGTTCGAAACCACCGTGGCGTTGATGCCGATGAAGGTGTAGTCCCCCACCGTCACGGTCTCTCCCAAGACTGGCGTGGTGAGCCAGCAGTGGTCGCCGATCCGGCTGCGGAAACCGATGTGGGCATTACCCAATACGATCGTGTCTCTGCCGATTTCGACGTAGGGCTGCACAAACGACCCTTCCATCACGAAGCTGTTCGGCTTGATGGCGAAGTCCGGCGGCGCCTTGGCCTTCGAACTCAGGAAGCCGGGCAGCACGTAACCCTTGGCCTCCGCTTCGGCAACCTTGGCCGCCCGCTGCCGATTCACCTTCTGGATACCCACGGCCACAAACATGTCGTACCGGGAGGGCGGGAATTGGGTTGTGACCTCCTCGAACGCCACCACCGGCAATCCCTTGAAATTCGGCTCCTTGAGGTAGGCTGAGTCCAATACGAAGGCCGTCACCGAATACCCGCTGTCGTGCTGGAAGTAGTAGTGGGCAAGGTCGCCGAACGCTCCCGTTCCGAAGATGACCAGGTCTTTCATAAAGGCATTCACGCTTCCAACAACTGCCGGATCACATCCTCCGGCGACGGCAACCCGCACACGTTCTGGAAGAAGGGCTGGAATAATTGCGTTTCCTGCAAAACAGCGTGGTCGGCCAGTTCGGCCTGCTTCAACGCCCGTTTCTGGTCAAGGTAAGTCAATCTACAATTGGCGTAATAACGCGCCAGTCCCTTTTCGAACATCAGTCCGTTAGCCTCCGCCACGTGCCCGCGGCCAAAGAAGAACGTCGGCACGGAGTTCAGTATCGGGGTCATCACCGACGCGGAGAAAATATTCCAGTAGAATACTCGCTCGGCGCCGAGCAAGAGCGAGATGTAACGGTTGTAGTCGCAGTTGGTCAGAAACACGCACTTCCGCAGGGTCGCGTCGTCCGCCAGGGCATCGATACACGCCTGTGGGGCGATCAGCACGGGCCGCCTGTTTTCGCCCAGCGTTTCCCGCAGTTTCTCCGCCAGCAGGGGCACGAAGTCGGACTCCACGCCGTTGACCGTCGGACGATACTCGGAGTTGGCCAGGACGAACAGCCAGTCGCCCGGATCACGCAGGTCCGCGCGGTCCTTTGCCGGGTTGCCATACTCGCGGCCATTGCGGCGGATGTGCGAATTGAAGAACGTGAGGCGCTGCACATCGCCCGGCTCCTCGGGGTCAACCACGTACAGATGAGGGATACCTTTGAGGCTGCTGCCCATTCTCATGAGATAGGGAAACAGCGATCCGAACAGCACTTCGCCCACCAACCCGAAAGGCAGAGCGAGGATCTGCTCCAATGGGTTCTTGGGATTGACATACGGAAAGCGGGACGCCAGTCCGAGAAACGGATCGCTGGTCACTACCTTGATTCCGCGCCGGCGTAACTCTTCGAGAAAGCGATCCAGTTCTTCCCCATCCAGCAGCCGGTCGTGAACCAAAAGGTACCCGGAAAACAGACAAACCGCCTGTGGCGCCTCTTCCTCCACGATGGAAAGCAGGTCCGCCAGGTCCAGGTAACGATGAGTCCTGCCCGGCAGCCCGGCGTAATTCAGCGCGAAGTGCGCATCGCATAGGGCGAATGCAGTGCGGAAGGCGCACCCCGCAACAAAATGGTTCGCCATGAAGAGTTCACCAAAGGCCGCGGTCACGATGACGAGCAACTTAGGGGAGTTTGGATCGTCACGCGACATGGACTCTGCTCAACTCCTTTTGCACGATGGCGCACGCTGCCCTCAGCCGGTCCGGCACAATCGTCACCGCCGGCAGGAGGCGTAAAATCCGGCCCGTATAACTTACAAACACGCCTCGCTCGTAAAGCCTGAGAGCGACGGCCTGCGGGTCGGCCGCCGCCGGCAGTTCCACAATCCACATCGCCCCACGTCCCCGGGGGTGTAGGCCGAGTTCGCGGACCGGCGCCAGCGCTTTCCAGATGGTCTTCTCGATCGACGCCACTTTGTCCACCGGCCGAAGCTTGCAAAGTTGTTCGAGGGTCGCCGCAATCGCCGCGCACGCCAGCGGATTGCCGGCATAAGTGCTCCCCGGCAGCGCATCCTTGCCCACCGGTATGTCCTTGCGCGCCACCACGCCGGAGACCGGGAAGCCGTTGCCCATGGCCTTGCCTATCAGAACGAGATCCGGAATGAAGTCCAGCGAGGAAAAATAGAATGGCGTGCCCGTGCGGTAAAAGCCCGTCAGGATCTCATCGAAAGCCAGCAAGGTTCCGAACTGGCGGCACCGCGCCTGCACCTCCCGGTAAAAAGCATCCGAGGCCGAGTGGCCGCCGCCCGAGCCTTGCATCGGCTCGATGAAAACCACCGCGACGGGGTGCGCCCGCAGGGTGGCCGTAAGCCGATCCAATATGTCTCCCTCATCGTGCGTGGCGACAAAGGGTAGCCGGTGAAAGTGAGGGAGCTGGCCATAGTAGCGGTTCTCCCAGCCGAGATAGGCGGTTCCTAGCGACTTGCCGTGCATCGATTTCTCGAATCCCACGACACCGGGCTTACCCGTCGCCACACGGGCCATCCGCCCGGCAAACTCCGCCGCCTCCATCCCGGTGGAATAAATACCGGCCACCCGGTGAGTGGATGGAAAGAACCGCTCGATCGCCGATGCCGCTTCGAGATGCACCGGCGTCTGTAATCCACCCGTAATCCAAATTTTCCGCGCCTGTGAGGCGAGACGCCGCGCGATGCTCCGGTTGGCATGCCCCAGCCAGACCGTTCCGTTACCCGAGAACAGATCGACCAGTTCGCGCTGGTTCACATCCACAAGAACGTCGTTATCCCCGCTGACGATCCGCGCCAGGGATTTGACGATGTCCCACGGTTGTTCCTGACTAATGCCCGTGCCTGGTGAGCCGGCGTGTCTTACAGGTTCAGGCTGCAAGGATAACTCCCTTTTGATCGCATTCTGTAGAGTTGAGCGTCCCTGGAACGGCGAGGTTAGGAACGCTGGACGACGCAGGCGCGTTACATCTGTAAAGTGGTATCGGGATCATTATGCTCGTTACCCGCGCCAGCGTTCCAGCAAGAGTAATACAGCATTTGGAGATATGCAAGAGCGGCGCCAAAGAATTTACCAGAAGAGTCCTAGGGTGTATTCCTGACTTGTATTTCTTGAAAGGGCTGAGTAGCCTTAGCAACCGGCAGTTGGATGAAATCATCGCCTTTCTGAGGGGGGAGGCGCCAAGCTTATGCCAGTTTCAGGTTCGGGAGGGGGACAGCGCTTCAATGCCCAAGCGTAAGCTCGTGTTCAGTTACGCCGTCTTAGTAGGACTGCCTGTTCTAATCCTGCTCGGCGTGTTGGACGCAGGCAGGAACCTGACCGTCCCCTCGGCCGCCAGAGCGATGCCGGCGCTAAGAGCCGCCGCCTCCCTGACGCCGACGGCCGCGCATGCAGTGTCCAGGTTGACCCTGCAGATCCTGGTCGTCCTGCTGGTGTCGCGGGCAGTTAGTTGGGTGTTCAAGAAGGCGAACCAACCGCAGGTGGTGGGCGAGATGGCGGCGGGGGTCGCTCTGGGGCCTTCCTTGCTGGGTTGGTTGGCTCCGGGTATCTCCGCCGCGCTCTTTCCCCCTGCCAGCCTTGACTATCTATACGCCTTCAGCCAGTTGGGCCTGGTACTGTTTATCTTCCTGGTCGGTCTTTCCCTCAACTCCAGCGAACTGCGCGAACATAGCCACGCCGCCATCCTCACCAGCCACGTCAGCATCGCCGTGCCGTTTTGTCTGGGTGGCGCCATGGCGCTGGTCTTATACCCCAAGCTTTCCAATAGCGGCGTAAGCTTTAACGGCTTCGCTCTGTTCATGGGCGCGGCCATGAGTATCACCGCGTTCCCCGTGCTGGCCAGAATATTGGCCGAACGCAATCTGCTGCGCACCAGGATGGGCTGCCTCACCATTGCCTGCGCGGCCGTGGACGACGTTACGGGGTGGTGCGTATTGGCGTATATTGTTGTGGCAATACGCTCTTCACAATCCTCGGCTCCGGTCTGGGCGCAGGCTGCCGGGGTGATTGTCTATGTGTTGATCATGCTCCTGGGTGTCAGGCCCATCTTACCCAGGTTTGAGAAATCCTTCCGGTCTCGCGGCAGGCTCACCGATACCGCCGTCGCGGCCTTGCTGATGGCGATCATGGCCTCCGCGCTCTGTACGGAGTGGCTGGGAATCCACCAGTTGTTCGGCGCCTTTCTCTTAGGCGCGGTGATGCCCAAGGATTCCGCTTTCGTGGATCACATCAAGCAGTTGTTCGAGTCCGTCACGGTGGTTCTCCTGCTGCCCTTGTTCTTTGCCTACACGGGATTGCGCACCAGTATCGGTACGCTGGCCGGACCCGGGATGTGGACTTATACTCTGATGGTCCTGGGGGGCGCGGTTGCCGGCAAGGCGGGCGGCTGCCTGGCCGCCGGGAGACTGGCCGGCATGTCCTGGCGGGACGCTTCCGCCCTCGGCATCCTCATGAATACCCGCGGTTTGATGGAGCTTGTAATTCTCAACATTGGGCTGGATATAGGAGTCATCTCGCCACCCGTCTTTTCCATGATGGTCACGATGGCGTTAGTTACCACCTTGATGACTACTCCGCTCTTGGATAAGGTGTACCGCCCGCCGCAATTACAAGCCGAGCTCGCCGCGGGCCGCGTCGCCTGATTTGGCCCGCTTGACGCGTGTTTTGTTACTTTTGAAAGATTTGGTTGACTTTTTAGGAGTTGTCCTATACAAATGGAAAGATCATTTACGCTCTGTACTAATGAACGAATCTATGTCCGGACCTGAAAACGTACTCCTCGATCGCTATTTCTCCGAACTTCTGAACAAAGGAGAGTTCGCGGGAGCCGCCGAGATTCTTTCGCCGGACTTTGTGTTCTTTGGACCTTCGATATCCGACGGATTGGGTAGAGATGGGTTCATGCGCTACATCGAAGAAATGCGAGCGGCCTTTTCCAATAAGCAGTTTACCGAGTTGGAGCGCATCGTGGAAGGGAATCGCGCCGCCGTTCGATTTCGCATGACCGGTACCCAGGATGGGCAGTATCGCGGATTGCCCGCGCTGGGAGGGTCCATCGACGTGGAAGGCTGCGACTTGATCCTCGTTAGATCCGGTAAGATCGCCGAAGTGCGTGCTTATTTCGACTTAGTGGCAGTGATACAGAAACTGTTGGTGCCCGCTCCAGTTCGCCTGTTTGGCGAACTGATGGGGCATCTTTGGGCGCGCTGAACAGCACTTCTGGGTAGTGCTGTTGGGCGCTTTGACAGCTGAGCGGATCTATTTCTCACGCAGAGGGGACTAATGGCGTCGGCATATAAGTTTGTCTTATCGGATCCCGAATTGACGAACGGCGCCTCCGCCATCACGTTGAACGGAAAGGGACTTTCCATTCACGACATCCTGCGGGTGGCGCGTGCCAGGCACCATGTGCGCCTCTCCGAAGATGCAGCCACGCTGCGCGCCGTGGAGGCTTCACGGGAGTTTGTGGAGCGGGCCGTTGCTACCGGTCAGGCGATCTACGGCGTGACCACTCTTTTTGGCGGCATGGCGAATGTCGCCGTCCCCAAAGAGGCCGCGGCCCGCCTGCAAAACAACCTGCCGCTTTCGCACCGGACCGGTGTCGGCCCGTACCTCAGCAACGAGGACGTGCGCGCCGCCATGTTACTGCGCGCCAATGCGCTGCTCCGCGGCGCCTCGGGTGTGCGCATGGAGTTGATCCGCCGCCTGGTCCTGTTCCTCAATCACAACGCCACGCCCAAGGTGCACTGTCATGGGTCCATCGGGGCCAGCGGGGACCTGGTGCCGCTGGCCTATGTCGTGGGATCCATCTGTGGCCTGTCGCCCAGCTTTCGCGTGGACGTGGCCGGCGAAGAGATGGACGGCTTGACGGCCCTTGCCCGGCTCGGCCTGCCGCCGCTGCCGCTCCAGGCGAAGGAGGGTCTGGCCCTGATGAACGGCACGTCCGTCATGGGCGGCGTGGCAGCCACCTGCATCGCGGACGGGTTGCAGATTCTGGCCATGGCGGTGGCGGCTCACGCCATGTTCACGCAGGCCTTGCGCGGATCGAGCGAATCCTTTCAGCCGTTCATTCACCGGCATAAACCACATCCGGGACAGGGTTGGGCGGCCAGCCAGATGTTGGTTCTGCTGGCCGGTTCAAAGCTAAGCCGCGTCGAAGCCGGCAAGGGCCGCGACCGCGCGCCCACTGAGCTGATCCAGGATCGCTACTCGTTGCGCTGCCTGCCGCAATACCTGGGGCCCATCGTGGACGGCATGATGACCATCGCGGGCCAGATCGAAGTGGAGGCGAATTCCGCCACCGACAATCCTCTGATCGACGCGGAGGAAGGCATCGCCTATCATTGCGGGAATTTTCTCGGCCAGTACATCGGCGTCGGCATGGATCACCTGCGCTACTACCTTGGCCTGCTGGTCAAGCACCTTGACACGCAGATCGCGCTCGTGGTGGCCCCTGAGTTCAACAACGGGCTTCCCGCCTCGCTCGTCGGCAATCCCGAGGGCCACATCAACACCGGCCTCAAGGCTCTCCAATTGACGGCCAACTCTCTCATGCCGCGCGTGTCGTTCCTGGGCCAATCGATTGCCGACCGCTTCCCCACCCACGCCGAGCAGTTCAATCAGAATATCAACAGCCAGGGACTTGGCTCCTCGGTTTTGAGCCGCGAATCCCTGGACACCTGCCAGCAATATATGGCCGTGGCCCTGATTTTCGCCGCGCAGGCCGTGGACCTGCGCACCTTTCAGCGCTTCCACCACTATGACGCCCGCGAAGCCCTCTCCGACGCCACGCGGCCCGTCTACGAAGCCGTCAAGCGCGTGGCCGGAGTGAGACCGAGCCGCACGCGCCCATACATCTGGGATGACGCCGACCAGGCGCTCGACCGGCACATCGCCGCCCTGGTGGACGACATCCAATCCGGCGGCGAAGTGGCGCAATCCGTGGAGCCCGTGTTGTCCAGCCTCAGCGAGTATTACGCATGAACATCGCCGAGCACATCCAGCGTGGAGCCCGCGAACACCCCGATCGTCCGGCCGTGATTTTCGAGGGCAAGGAAATCAGCTACCAAAGCTGCGACCAGCTTTCTTCGCGGGCCGCCGCCGCATTTGCCGAAACGGGCGTGACAGCGGGCGACCGGGTTGCCCTGTTCCTGCCCAACGTTCCGGAATTCGCCGTGGCCTATCTGGGCGCCCTCAAACTCGGCGCCATCGCCGTCTCGATCAACGCCAATCTCAAACACGACGACGTCGCATTCATCCTCCGCGATTGCCAACCCAAAGCCATCGTCACCACGCCGGAGTTACGTGACTTCATTCCGCCCCGCGCCGTCAACCGGCTGTACCTCGCCGGCCAGGATTTCGATGACGCGCTGGCCGCTGCCTCTCCCATCGCCGCCGCCAAGGAGATGTCGCCGCACGACCCCGCCGTGGTGGTCTACACATCGGGCACCACCGACCGGCCCAAGGGCGTCACCCTGTCCCACGCCAACGTGGTTCGCAACATCGCCGCCAAGCAACGGTATCTGGGCATCCGGCCGGACGATCGCGCCCTCCTCTTCCTGCCGCTCTATCACTGCTTCGGACAGAACGCCGTGTTCAACGCCATGCTGCACTCCGGCGCCACCGTGGTGCTCCACCGCCGCTTCGATCTGGACCGCGCCGTCGCCTCCATCGCCGCCAACCGCGTCACCATGTTGTTCGGCGTGCCGGCCACGTTCGTGCTTCTGCTGAAGGAAGTCCCCCGCGAGGCGCTGTCGGGCATCCGCTACAGTTTCTCGGCCGCCGCGCCGTTGTCCATCGAAATCGAGCGGCAATGGGAGCAGAAGTTCGGCGCGCCCATTTTCCAGGGGTACGGCCTCAGCGAGACGTCCCCTTTCGCCGCCTACAATCACCTGGACCGTCACCGCCCCGGTTCCATCGGCACGCCCATCGAAGGCGTCGACATGAAGATCGTCGACCCGTTGACCGGCCGCGACCTCCCCGCCGGCGTCGGGGGCGAGATTGTGGTCCGCGGCCACAACGTCATGCTCGGCTACTGGAACCGGCCCGACGATACCGCCAGGGTGATCCGCGATGGGTGGTTGCACACCGGAGACATCGGCACGGTGGATGGCGACGGCTACTTCCAGATTCAGGACCGCCTGGACGACATGATCATCTCCGGCGGCGTCAACATCTATCCCACCGAGGTCGACCACGTCCTGTGTGCGCATCCGGGCGTCGCCGACGCGGCCGCCTACGGCGCGCAGCATTCGTTCCTCGGCGAGCAGGTGTGGGCCGACATTGTGCTTCGCCCCGGATGGAGCCTGTCGGAAGCCGAAATCCGCGCGTTTTGCGGGCAGCGGCTCGCCGAGGTCAAAGTGCCCGCGGCGCTCCATTTCGTGCCGGAGATCCCCAAAGGCCCCACCGGTAAAATCCTTCGGCGCCTGCTGCGCGAACGAGCCGTCGAAGGCGCGCGCACCGCGGCCCGCCAACCGAAAACCGTCACCAGCGCCGAAGCCGAGCGCTGGATCGCCACCTGGCTCTCCGCCAATCTGACATATCTTTCCAGCGCGCATCTCAGCCGCGGAGTTGCCTTCGCCGATCTAGGTATGAATTCCATCCTGGCGGTCCGCCTCGCCGCGGAACTGTCCGATTGGCATGGCCGCGATATCGACGTAACCGTCGCCTGGAGTTTTCCCACCGTGAAAGCCCTGGCGCGTCATCTCGCCACGCAGGCCGCCGACGCTTCCCCCGAAATGGAAAGCGTCGAGCATCTCTCTGGCGAGGCTGCCGAGGCCGCGCTCCTCGCGGAACTGGAACTCTTGAATCGATAGCCGGAAACAGCCATGACCGATCCCATCACCAATTTCGATGCGCCCGGTGGCAACGGCGGCAATCCGTCCACCACCAAACGCGCCCTGCGGGCCATTCGCGACCTGCGCGCCGAGCTCGCCTCCATGCGCGGCCAACACAACCAGCCCGTCGCCATCGTGGGCATGGGCTGCCGCTTCCCCGGCGCGGCCGACCTCGACTCTTTCTGGAAAATGCTTCGCCAAAAAGGCGAGGGCGTGCGCGAAGTGCCCGCCGAGCGCTGGAACCCCTCGCGCTACTATCACCCCGACCCCAAGACGCCCGGAAAAATCGCCGGCCGCTGGGGTGGATTTCTGGATGGCCTCGACCTGTTCGACGCCACCTTCTTCGGCATCTCGCCACGCGAAGCGCCGCACGTCGATCCGCGGCAGCGCAAGGTTCTGGAGATCGCCTGGGAAGCGCTCGAAGACGCCGGCATCCCGCCGCACTCTCTCGCCGGCAGCGCCACCGGAGTCTACATCGCCACCCTCAGCAACGATTACGACATGATGTTCAGCCGGAATTATCGCCGCTTCACTTCCTCCACCGGCACCGGCACCGCCAACAGCATCATCGCCAACCGACTCTCCTACCTGCTCGATCTGCACGGTCCCAGCCTCACGCTGGATACCGCCTGCTCCGGTTCGCTGCTCGCCATCGAGCTCGCCTGCCGCAGCCTTCGTTCCGGCGAATCGTCGCTCGCCATCGCCGGCGGCGTCAGCCTTAACCTTTTGCCCAAGGGAGACGTGTTTTTCTCCAGCGCCGGCGCGCTCTCGCCCACCGGCAGGTGCCGCACCTTCGATGCCGATGCCGATGGCATCGTGCGCAGCGAAGGCGCGGGCGTAGTGGTGCTCAAGCGCGTCAACGATGCCATCGAAGATGGCGACCGCATCTACGCCGTCGTCCGTGGTGGCGCCATCAATCACGATGGCTCCAGCAACGGCATCATGGCGCCCAACGGCGAGGCGCAGAAGCGCGTGTTGCGCGAGGCCTACCGCAATGCCGGCATCGCACCGCGCACCGTGCAGTATATCG
>Ga0182030_10025972_pt1 | contig 10634 bp, 15 predicted proteins | sample 812S3MmetaG_FD_121299 | JGI IMG/M metagenome (GOLD analysis project Ga0182030, IMG submission 121299) | Permafrost microbial communities from Stordalen Mire, Sweden - 812S3M metaG (Illumina Assembly) | ecosystem: Environmental > Terrestrial > Soil > Wetlands > Permafrost | place: Sweden... | reverse complement strand
TACCTCCGAAGGCAGACTCGATGCAATTGTTGATGTGCGCAGCTCTCAGGTCTTCGGCGTTCGGAAGGGCACTCGAAGGTAATTCTTGATGGCAAACAGGGCATTCGTCCTCCTCGTTGAGTCGAGGTGGACGTGGAAGAGGGCGTGATTGATATTGCTCGTCTCTTGGAATCAGGGAACGGTAGTGAGGTTGAAGGGTTGGATTCTGTGACCTTTGAGAACCACTATAATCACCGGTGGTCTGGTCCAGTTAGCAAAAGGCGGCTTGGGTTTTTCTATTTTGAATACAATGGAAGCTAAAGATCTATGCCGGAGCAAACATACCGTACTACTTCGTGACCGAAAGCCTTGGCTGTCCCCAGCTGGACTATGACTGCCAAGGCTTCCCGTATGTGACTGAGAATGTGATGCGCTGGGAACACGAGAGGGAGGATTGCCCCCTAGGATACTCGGTTCTCTAGGTCGGCGTTGAAAGCTCGAGAGAAGATATTCGAATGAGGGTCTGTTAGCCTCACCCTGTGAAGTTCTTGGTCCTTGATGGCCGTCGAAATTAGGGCTTGCCAGACTCGCAGAGCGAGTATGAGAAGGAGTAGGGCGACGTTGATGCTCGAATTGTGGTGTTTGTGGTGGAGCTATATTTGGATCAGGGACACAAGGATTGCACAAACGAACACGTTCTCCACCACCGAGGCTCGCAAATTCTAATGAACTTTCGGCACGAGCCGGATCAAGCGTTGGTCGAACAAGGGAACTTGCGGCAGCAGCAGGATCTGATGGGGGTTGAACAATGAATTGGTATGGAATTGTGATTCGGTGTGGGGAACACGAATTACAAACAACTCTACCACATTTTCTAGAAAATTGATCAGTACTCCATCAATACAACAATGAAGCCCCAAAATATATCTACTCAAATGACCCAGAACATACCTGCAATGATGCTTACGAATAAAGAAACCTGTAGTTTGTTGTTAGTGAGGTGATAACCCTGCAATAATTGATGCTTACTGAATTGTGTTTTACAGATAGGACAAAATGTGACTTCAGCATCGGGCTGCCAGCGTGGCAAGACAATATCCGCACGTAATGGACGGACTTCTGTTGGACCAGGACGGGATGGTAAAGGCAAATCTCTCCCAGGTGTAGAATATTCGTCGTTTGGACCATTGAAACTCGAGCGGGCACGGATTCTCCGGTCTGCAGAGTTGGGAGTCTCGTTTAACCTAGATGGCGCTACATTGCGTCTCAGTTGGATTTCTTGATCCTGCCTCGAGGAGGTTGGAAAGCTACTGGGCAGAGCACCAGGCCGTCCGCTGCCAGAGTTGCTATGGCCCCTCACGTTGGGAGTTGCCCTTTGTCCAACTGAATACATCCCACTACTCGAAGTTTGAGAAGACTCGGCCCTTGTTCTTGACCCTGTAGATTCCCAAGGTTCTAATCCCCTATTTGAGCCGCCTTGCGATGGGTTCCTACTGGTAGGACCATTATTCCTATTAGAGCTTTCTCCGCTAAGGTTGATGCTTCCCGTACTTCTGTTTGCGTTCCAAGCTTCATAAGCGCTCTTTCTTCTAGCCCGTTCCTCAGGATTAAGAGAGGCTTGCCCAGAACTCGGACTTCTGTGCTCCTCTGGCCTCCTGGCATATTTCATTCTCACTCTTCGTCCTTCCAGTGTTTCATTGTCGCTCAAATCTTCCAAATCCCTACCCACGTCGGGGGAAGCGGCCAGATTCCCTTCAGACCGGCTTGTGAGATTGGAGGGATATCGTGGCTCTTCGCGGGTTTTGCCTTCTCTCCTTCTTCTCCTATAACCGTTTGATTCGAGTGACGAGGCAGACGACGCTCGCATTAGAGGTGGGAGAGGGGTATGATGCTCGTTTAAAGATTCGGAACCAGTAATTTGCCTGATATGTTCTCCCGAAAAGTTCCTCAAGTCCATACTAAAATTTCCTTCGGAATTGTGCTCTTGATAACTTAGTTGATCATCAGGTGCTGCAGCCTCAGCACCTACGGCTGCGTTACTCATTTTGATGTTTATTTCCCCCCCAATAATTGTATGATATCTTATGTCTGTGATTCACCTCCACCACGTAACCCTGTCAAGCTATATATTGGGAAGTTTCTCTGTTGTTGTATAGTTGGGAAGGTTCGGGAGGGGTGGCAAGGCTTCGAGTAAAGGATGTTGGATCAATGGATGAAGAAAGATCCCCAAGGTTTTCTCAGGTATAGAGAATGTTAGCAGAGGTCCTGTCTCATACGAAGACCTTTCTTACCACTTTTTAGTCATGCAATCTTGTGGGAACGTGATTACCCACCTCCATCAATTCATTCACATACAACCCAAAAGTGCAAGCTGTTTTGTCAGCGACTGCGGCAACTTCTTTGCGCGGATATTGCTCCAGGATTATTGCTAGTTTGGGCCTCGATCATACAAATGGACTCTCACAGATGTCCGTGAGAGATAAAAGACATGTTAGAATGCTTTCATGGAATAAGGAGGATGAGACACGCGACAAGGCGGACTTTGGTACAATTGCGGCTTATCGCGATAACGGCTACTAATTTAGAGCCCGGGGTTGTTCCGACCCCTGAAGAGGCTAAAGATGAGAAAGCTTGCGGCTTTCGAGGCTTTTCCCTGAGATCTAATTCGAAACATATATATTCTGAATCAGAACCTCAAGTTGGAGACATGTGAGATGCTGTCTTCCCATCTCCTGAAGGAGTGTCCTAGCAGTGTCAAATCTCTAATGAGGGATTGCATGTGCTCCCGGGCTTTGATGTTTCAAAAAGAAACCGAAAGTTTGAAACTGGGTTGATTATAGCAGTCTCTATTAATATCAAAGGAATAGAAAGGGAGAATGACATGTAAAGGGGGCTCGGTTTCTTTCTTTCATCAAGAGATAGGAAAGCACATGCCACGCAAGTAATTGGATGGTAAAGTCAATCTATTTGAACTATTCACGAAACCAGCGTACTATGTAATAGGTTCTTTAAAGACTGATAAACGAATACAGTCGCCAAATCTTCAAATCTACTGCTATTACCAGCGTAATGTAAACCATGCTAAGGACATTGCCTAACCAGGCATGCAAACAAACCCCCGATCCACGCTGAAGTAACCACCATCTAATGCTCCAATAATCTCAAAGAGCCCTGTACAACAACGTTTTCAAGGATGGATCCGGGAGGAATATCAATGGTGCTACCCTCAGTTGCTACAATGATAACCGTACCCTTCAGAGTAACACCTCTGCCAAGGTTAACAGCACCCGTGATTGTCAAGTGGTCAAGCTCAATAATTTTTGGAATGCTACCAATACGCTTTTGGAAATCCGAGACCTTCTTGAAGTCATTTCCAAGCTTGATAAGAGGAGCTGGGCCAAAACGGTTGGGGTCAATTTGTAGTTGACCGTGCTTCAATGAGTACAGGTCGGACTTGACGAGCATCAAATCAGAGCAAGTCTTGACTGGCAAGAAACGCCTTCTGGGAACATTGACTCCGTGAGCGTTGTGGAAATGACGAATAGCGGCTCCGACTGCGGTCTCAAGTTGCACAATTGAGACGTCTGACTCGCCCTTCTTGTCAGCTGGGATGGACTTGTTGTTGGGAATGATCTCCATCTCAAGCTCGTTATTCTCGACAATTCTCTTAACAGCCTTCAGGTTTAACCAGATGTTGTTGGTGTTGAAGTACTTGAACTTCTTGATCGACTTGAACTCGTTGGTGTGTTCTTTTGGCACCTGAGCAATTTCAAGAAGACGAACGGATCCCTCATAGTCAATGATAGTACCACCTTTGACATCGGCCTTCGTTTTGTCTGTCAACTCCATGATGTATTCTGCCTTTGTTTCAACCATGTGCTGAAGGATGCGGAGATCAACCACGGCACCCAAGTTGTCAACGTTGGAAAGGAAGAGAATCTCGACACCTCGGTCAATGAGCTTGTCAAGGATGCCGGAATTGTATAAAGATTCGAAAACATCTCCGTGTCCGGGGGGATACCAGTCAGAAATCGGGGAGTTGAACGATTTCGGGGCGGGAAGGAGCGAGTCCTTCAAGATTCTGGGGTATCTGGATTGGTTAAAGGTCATGATATCAATGTTGTGACCTTCGTATTTCTTGATAATGTTTTGGGTATCATCATCGGTGTTGAAAGAGTTCATGAGAATGAATGGAACATTGACATCATATGTGCGGTTGAGATATTCGATTTGTCGGACAGAGAGATCGAGGAAGGACATGCCATCACGGACTTCGATAACTGACTTAGGACCAACGCAGCCCATAGACGTACCAAGACCACCGTTCAGCTTGAGCACGGCAAGCTTGCTGAGGAAGCCGACGGATTCGGAGTTTGCAAGCTCATTGTAATCAACAACCTGGTTCGCCGCAGGTGGTGCAATACGATCCCAGTCACTGCTGCAAAATTAGCAGGGCAAAAGTTGGTCATAGATTAGGAACCTTACAGAGTGTTTCCCTTGGCCTTGTCGTTCAAGTATCGGCGGAAAAGGGCGAAGAAGTTATCCATCTCAGTCTCAAAGAGCTAGGAGACATTAGTAGTATTCGAAAGAAAGGAAATTCTGACAGCGTACCTTCTTCTCCTCGGGATCTGTGACAGTGTCTGCAAGGTTGTTGAGGGCATTTCGCATTTGGCTCGCAGCGACAGAGGTGGATGTGTTTTCGAAAGCCTTGTCATGACAAGTTAGCTTTGTGAGTTGCGCCATGGTTGGTTTTGCAATATCTGGGGTCATAGGACTCGAGAGCTCTGAATCCAAATCCAGCTCCATGTAATGAGAGGCAAGCTGATTGTTTGAATGTAGGGAAGATCGAAAAAGAGGATGCTCTTGAAGGGAAGGAATTTTGTATGGGTGGAAAGTGATGTTTTGTGCAGATCGAGAAGGTGCAGGTTCGTGATGTAGTTCTTGACCTTGTGAGTCCATACTAGAAGGCACAACGTGAATGCATACTCCCGGCAGGTACAAGCACCAACTTTGTCGCTCCATCACTGGGACTTTGGAAGGTGCTTGCCCGGCAGACCGCACTGAGCACTCGCTTGAATAAATTCACAGCAAGCAGACATTGCCTTATCGAACTTCACTAATAGCTCCTTTACTCTTATCGGAAGATATCGCTTCCAGATCTGCAATGGCCATATTGACCAAGTAAATTATCTGGGGACTCACCATGTGGGATTGGGTCTTTCCATGATGCTTTCTGGCGAACTCGGCGTTGGCATCACCGTTTCCAAGAGTGGAAGGCTTCAGATGCGCAGGAAGCGCACTCTTCAATGCTGATGCCATTGTGCTAATTGGATAGGTACGATTTGTATAGGGGGATTAGTTTCGTAGAATGGGATGAAGCTGTATGTGGGGAGAGAGCTTGGAAGTTAGCCGATGTTGATCTGGAAACAGTTTCTGGGGGTTTGACGTAATGGCACACAACGGTGAAAGAAGGAAGGGAGATATTGAAGCTACTTGAAGGGAAACTCACAGCTATTTTGGGTACAGAATAGAATATAGTGAAAGGGAGAGAGTTGAAGCTGGAGGACAGCAAAGCACTCGAGTTTATCTAGATGTCTTGAAATTATTTGTCTCGACCCGAAATGTCTTAGAGCAGTGGCGCCGACCAGGATGTGTCAAGGATCAGCTCCAAGACTCGGATTTTGTTGGACGACCCTATCAATTTTCGTGAAAATCTATACGAAGCGTATAAGGAGTGTCAGGTTGGGCTCAGAAGGTGTGGCAAATCGCTCTGATCATCGCAGAATCTCTCACAATCTGTTGAGGAGGGAGTTTGTTTAAACTCTGCTTACTTTTGAGGGGGGATTTTTTAAATATTTTTTTCTCTTTGGACGGGATGTCAATGTTTCGAGAACTCTGACCTGTGAAAAAGGGGTTTGACGGGGATCCACAACTTTAATTTCTATCCCTAAAACAGGTGAAGTGTCTCAAGAAAGGCTTCAGCCTCATTACCCAAATGCCGTCCATTGTTTATATTGAAAGCCACAAGTCCCGTATCTTCCCGTTGCTATGCAGATAAGCTCCCTCAATACAATCTTTTCTTGTTCCAAATCAAGACATAGTCTCTGCCACCAGGCTTAGATTTAATTTCTCTGGCGTCGAAAATGAAGCTGGCCACTTCCTCCCTTTGGCTGCACGTCCAATTTCACCGTGAGCCATCGGAGCCTTACGAAGAACACACGTGGGGGTCCGGCTTTGAACCACCAAATTTGATGCTATTCTCAGACACCACCAGGGCGTTTGCGGTCATTCAGCAGATGACAGGGCATATTGGCACCGCAATAATCTCCGACGAACCCAGGCCAATGATGAAAAAAAGGAGTTCCGATTCTGTTTGTTGCATATCGCATGTCCTCGGCATTTCATATTCCCACCATTTCATTCCAAGAGCTGCCTTATTCGTGCATCAAGTCCCGTTCTCTCTACACTAGCGTGCGTACGCATGTGGTGAAATCATGCGATGTGCAACAAAAAGAAGGAACCTAAAGGAAGATTCAGATTAATCACGTGTGGAGATACGATGGAATTTCCATTCCGTTTTTCATTTTATGCTTATATTCAAGTCAGTTTCATATCGAGAACGTCTGCTATTTCCCTCCCCCCTTGTCTCCATACCTTGTGTCTATCTCCTTAGCGCAAGCCTAAGGATCAGTTTCTCCAGACTGATTGTGTCTCCCGCAAACTCTAACGACTAACAACCGATGCAACATTCACACACCCCACAATCACTATCACATTAGCAGAATCCTGTACAGCAACGCTGCCTGCCCGTAGAAGTACAACTACCTTGTCTATCCAATAATTCCCGAGGGACCATCGTTCGACCGGCTAGTGCTTGAATTTGAGCTTCTGGCATGGCGAAGACAGAAGAGGTGGTGAGGGAAAGAGTTGCTGTGAGGAGGGTTATGAACTTCATTTTAGCTAATAAGAAGAATGTCGGATTACGGATTGGATTGAAGAAATTTTAGTGGTTGAGATAAGCTAGGACTTCGACTTTAGATTTCTGGGACCCGAGAGCAGGAAGCCCAGTATCATTTTATACAGCTTCATGCTCTCCAACACGCTGAATGTTCCTCCAAAGAACTATTCCTGCAACTCAGCAATTATTCTTCTCAAGTAAGAAAGGTAATCCTAACACCCTTAATAGCATCAACACCTTCCAAGTTCGGATTATTCGTATTTCATAGTCGCATCCATGGTATACCATTTATTCGTCTCTGTAGTTTGAAGATAATCTTGCTTTGCATAGAACTATCTTCTCAACAATACCTCATCCAATCGCGGACTTGACGGGAGAATGGAGAGATAATACTTCGGGGATCCACGCCTCAGTCTCCTCGCCAGAGGTGGTGAAAGATGGCATTTTAATGCGGTCTAAAAAGACGAGGGAAAGGAAAACGACAGCAAAAAGACTCAAACGAAGAAGACATTATTTTATAGGAAAGAACACTCAAGATATACCTCCCCTCATAGAACCCACGAACCGCAGAGCGGCTGAGGTTTTGGAAAGTCAGAAAGAAACGTGAGATGGAGCGGAGTTCCGCAGAGATGCAAATAGCGGGGTCTAGAACAAGATGATGCGGCTTTGTCTCGACGATATCATGTGAAGTAGCTAAGGATGTCATCTGTTTCCCCTAAATGAATGTTGGATTGTGAAAGGGGTGACTGAGGCGCTTGTTGAGGCGGACTTCCGCCAAGTTCGGATATTACTTCAATGTTGAGGTTTTCTGGATGATTTGATCTACAGCGGCGATCACGTGATATACTAGTAGATACCTAGGTAGGTAATGAAATGATTAAGTGTTTGTAGGACACTCTTAGTAGAAGATCAGAAAGGACTCGGACCAAGTCTGAATTGACACATACGTATACAGTAATGGCTCTTGGTGACGGAAGCAGCAAAGATCAAGTCTGCATTGTAAAGTAGAGGGTTATTACTTTCCACAAAATCAAAAGACTTCTCAAGAAAATGCCTCTCCAGCACGAACATCAAACACAAACCTGCACCTCAAGCCTTAAGGGTATCTCCGAACAACATCTACGCAGCAACTCCGATACCGACATCTAACCTGCCCACCTTCCATTAAACCACACTCCTCACCTTCCCCGTCTCAACCTCATAAACCCACCCCGAAATATTAACCTTCTCCGGAATCAACTTGCTCGCCTTCAACAACTGCACATCGCTCTTTACTGCATCCTCCAATACCGGGAACGGTTGGAAATCCCCCGCAAAGACCGCCGTCTCCTTGACTGCCTCCTCTCCCAAATTCTTCCTCACAATACCCGCCGCATCCTCGTTGTTGAAGGTGAGCATTCCGCAGCCGGTGTGTTTGATGAGCAGGATTTCTTCGGTGCCGAGGAGCTGCTCGGAGATGACGAGAGAGCGGAGGGCGTCGCGCGCGCTGGCCCCAGCGTTGCGGATGATGTGCGCATCGCCGAGATCTATGCCATAGGCAGCGGCGGGATCGATACGGGCGTCCATGCAGGTAACTATCAATTAGCATCTGTTGAAGAGTAAGTGAAGGGGGGCACGAACCGACCGCATATTTCTTGGCTGGAGGGAGGGCAAGATGTCCTTTAGTGAAGCTAGATGCGTATGCCTTATTGGACGAAACCAAGTTCTCTTGGATGGGGGTTGGAGACATTGTGCTATATTTGATCTCTGTATGGCGGGTCTTGTATGGAGGTATCTGCTTTGATGTAAAGTTTAGAGGAAGTGCGAGATAATCCCAATAATGAAGGGAGAGTTAGTCTTTAAATGTTTGGATAGCAAATCCAATCCCTCTTTCCTTTCCCTTCCTTATCGTTCCTACCTTCATTGAGGGCCGCCGAGGGTCATTCTGCCTTTCACCAAGACGACGATCACCCCCTTTAGAAAGCTACCCCCCAATTGCGCCATCGCAAAACCAATGAAGTCCATTCTCATGGTGCCCCCGATTATCTAGTAAAGAATTGCATCATTTGAGGCGTTCACAGGATGTTCGCATATCCGTTCATTTATCGAACCTGACTGGCGGGATTGGGATGCAGAACAAGGAAACGAGAAATCTTGGTTCGCACAGCTGCAGCTCCTAAAAGGGAATGAATCCTGGCGGAGATCGTAGCTAAATGGAGCTTAGAGTGAAAAGCTGCAATTACCCCACATCGGCACCCGGTCTGGACTCTGAAGTATACCGGGGTCAACAATTCATAGCCGGATTTCTGGGAACGTCATGAGTGAAGATATACTCGAGGAGAAAGCTCCTGGGTCTAATATCCAAATTGATGAGAATGAGGTAGCTCAAATCAGTGAGAGTATACACGAGGCTCAATACTTTGATGCGAGCAGCATGGCGCCGCTGACTCCGGCATCGCTGGTCAGTATCACGGTTTCTAAATCTAGGTACCTGCTCTGATATACATGAAGGCAGCTATTGCCCGATTAAGAGCTTATCGGCCACCGCCATTCTCAGTATGGGATCGTCTTCCATTGAGCAGGAGAGCGGCTGTCCTGATCCTACTCTTCGCAGATCGGAGGGGAGATCTACGAGTCGTGATAACCATGCGCGCATCCACACTTCGTAACTACTCTGGTACGCACCTCCCTCTCACAATCCAAGCCAAACTTAACACAAGGTAGGACAGGCAGCCTTTCCCGGCGGTAAAGCAGACACTCTCGACGAGACACCTTTCGAAATCGCCCGCCGCGAAGCATGGGAGGAAATCGGCCTCCCAAACGAGGATTCCAAGATTCCGTTCCCTTTCCGCATAGAACATCTCTGTCAGCTCCCCTTTTCCCTGGCTAGAACCGCGCTTGCGGTGCGTCCATGCGTTGCGTTCCTTCATTCCGACGATGCGAGCGGAGCCAGAGCTGCGAGTGTGGAAGAGAGTATGATACCACGTCTTGATGCAAAGGAAGTAGCAGCTGTATTCTCAGCGCCTTTTCATAACTTTTTAAGAAAGAAAGATGAGGTGAGGGAAGGCGTGGAAGTGCCGGGGAAGAGATCGGATTGGTATAAAGGCCATTGGATGGATTGGCATGAGAAGCAGTGGAGAATGCATGAATTCCATGTCCCGATCAACAATCAGAAAGTCAGTAAGCCGAGAATTAGAGAAGGGGGACAGGCAGCTATTGCGGAGCAATTGGAGGAGGAAGAGGATACGACGGCGAGGTATAAGGTTTGGGGGATGACAGCTAGAATGTTGGTCGATGCGGCAAGGGTTTCATATGGCGAGGATCCTGAATTTGAGGTATGTTATACATTCTGGTCGTGGATTTAGTTGCTGACTGTGGGGCAGTTTAACGACCATCTGGGAGATGAGGCCTTGATAGAGCATTTAGATAAGATGGGTAGACTAGGGGAGAAAGTACCCGGTGGTCCTGATCTTACAGACACTGATATAAGAAAGGCGAAGGCAGCGGTTGCGAAAGGTTCAGCAGCAAAGATTTAGACAAGATTCTCATGAAATAATGAATATAATGCCCATATCCCTGAGAGGGATCAAGAATTGTATGCCGACATCAGCATGGAAGTATCCAATGTTCTCAACCATTCAAAAAAAAAAAAAAAAAAAAAATATTTGTTTTTTTTTTTTTTTTTTTTTATTTTTTTTTGTTTTTTTTTTTGGTATGT
>Ga0182030_10025971_pt1 | contig 10634 bp, 10 predicted proteins | sample 812S3MmetaG_FD_121299 | JGI IMG/M metagenome (GOLD analysis project Ga0182030, IMG submission 121299) | Permafrost microbial communities from Stordalen Mire, Sweden - 812S3M metaG (Illumina Assembly) | ecosystem: Environmental > Terrestrial > Soil > Wetlands > Permafrost | place: Sweden... | reverse complement strand
GGCGAATTCGACCTGCCGGTGCGGGAAATGGAAATCCCGGACCTGGATTTTGCCTATGAACCTGGCCGGCGGCAGTACAGCTCGATCGCCGTGCTGGAAATGGCGCTGCGGCTGATCCCGGACGATGCCGCGAAGTTGCTGACGGTGACCGATCGGGACCTGTTCGTTCCCGTGCTGACATTTTTGTTCGGACAGGCGCAACTGGGCGGCCTCGTCGGGGTCCTGTCGTTGGCCCGGCTGCGGCAGGAATTCTACGGTTTTGCGCCCAACCGGGAGCTATTCGAGGAGCGCGCCGCTAAAGAGGCGCTCCACGAGACCGGCCATATGTTCGGGCTGGTGCACTGTTCAGACCGGGGTTGTGCCATGTCGCTGGCTACCAATATCCGGCAAATCGACATGAAGCAGTCCGCCCTTTGCGCCCCGTGCAAGGCGCGTTTAGCGAGGGCCCAAGGAGTGAAGGCATGAAGAACCGCTGGCAGATCCTGGTAGTAGACGACGAAGAAGTAATGTGCGAATCGCTGGCTGCGTGGCTGCGCGAGGACGGCTACGTGGTGGACACCGCGGCATCGGGGCATGAAGCCATCGATAAAACGCGCCAGCGTGACTACGCCATTTACTTCGTGGATTTGAAGATGCCGGGCGGGATGGATGGCATCGAGACCATGATGCAGATTCGCCGCATCCGCGCGGAGGCGTCCATCATCATCATCACCGCTTACGCCACGGTGGACACGGCCATCACCGCGATGAAGGAGGGCGCGCAGGAGTATATCGTCAAGCCGTGCAATCCGGAAGAGATTTCGCTCCTGGTCAATCGCATCGTGAAGGTGAAGAACCTGCAGCGCGAAAACAGCATCCTGCGCAAGAAACTCAGTCGCCAGTATGTCGTGCACGACATCGTCACCAAGAACGCTCGCATGCGCGACATTCTGGCGCTCTGCCAGGAAGTGGCGAGCCTGCGCAGCACGGTGCTCATTCAGGGCGAAAGCGGCACCGGTAAGGAGATGATCGCGCGCGCCATCCACAACTCCGGCGGCCGCGCACAGAAACCGATGGTCGCGGTCTCCTGTGCGGCGCTGGCGGAAACGCTGCTCGAGTCGGAGTTGTTCGGGCACGAAAAGGGAGCGTTCACCGGAGCCGACCAACAAAAGCGCGGCAAATTCGAATTGGCAGACGGGGGTACCATCTTTCTCGACGAGATTGGCGATATTTCTCCCAAGCTTCAGGTGGATCTGCTGCGCGTGCTGCAGGAACGCTCTTTTTATCGCGTGGGCGGATCGCAGGAAGTGCGCGTGGATGTCCGGGCGATCGCCGCGACTCATGTGAACTTGCAGCAAGCAGTCGCGGAGGGTAAGTTCCGGGAGGATCTTTACTACCGGCTGAATGTGATCGAAATCCGCATTCCGCCGCTGCGCGAGCGGCGCGAAGATGTGCCTTTGTTGGCGCTGCATTTCCTGGAGCGGCTGGCGCACGAACTGGGGAAGGATGTCAGCGATATTTCCGAGGGCGCACTAAAGCTTCTGATGGAGTACAACTGGCCGGGGAATGTGCGGGAGTTGGAAAATACCATCGAGCGGGCCATCGTCACCTGCAAGAATCATGTGCTCACGGAAGATTCCTTCGGCTTCCTTGCCCTGAATGGGACGGCGGGAAGAGTATGGGCCCCTCCGGCCGGCATGAGCCTGGAGGAAATGGAGAAGGTGCTGATCGTGAGCACGCTCCAAAGGACCAGTGGCAATATCAAGGAATCGGCGGGCATTTTGGGAATCGATCGCTCTACGCTCTACGAGAAGATCAAACGGTACGAGATTCCGCGGTAATTCAAGAAAAGCCACAGATGAACACAGATAAACTAGCTTAGCTAACGCGGCATAAACGCAAGCAAAACCTTATTCACCACGGAGCATTTGGACTGGGGGGCCAGTCTGGTGGGGAAAGAAACATCGCTGCATCTGTGTTGCGATACTGCGGCCGCAAGAAAGGTTCGGAAGTGGCGCCGCTCTGAAGCCGCGGCGCCGGCCATACCTCGAACCGAGTCATCGAGCCTCATCGCTAAGGTAAGTGTTGTCGACAGCCCGCCAGACCCGCTATTGCCGTGCGCTCCCCTCGCGGACGCTCGGGGGGGCGCGCACTGCGCTCCGCAAGCTCGCGCCACCAGCAGTCCCTTTCGCCTGAGGAGTCGCGGCGCTCGCCCGGCTCCGCAGGTGCAAGCGGTTGACTGACGTTCTCCGCGCTCTGCGGGGAGCCTCCCAGTGATATGTTAGGTATCCGCCATGGTGGCAGGTAAGGCCGATTGAGCACTGGTGTTTGCAAGCCCGTCACGGAGCATGGCCTCCAGTTTCGTGGTCTGGTGAGTGGTGGTGGTCCCTTTGGGGCCAACCCCGATTAGGAGACTGCATGTGTTTTCCACGCTGGAGCCACCATCGGCGGAGTCAGGAGTCAACCATGAGCCGAAAGAAGACCAGACTGCAATCCGTTACCGAACCACCCCAAGTACGTCCCGACGTGGCCGGCATCGATATCAGCCCGGAAGTCATTTATGTCGCTGTAGACGCACGCCACCAGATGCCCGTTCGCCGATTCGGCACCTTCACGGGGGAACTGCGCCGCATTGCCGATTGGCTGCGGGAATGCGGCGTGCGATCGGGGCGGTATAACCGGCGGCATCGGCCCCGCTTGTAACGGCGTGATCGGGCCGTAGACGAATTCCGCGGTGAACTGCGGGTGACAATCGCCGTCGTGCGTCTCGCCTTGAGCATCCGGTGTGGTGCAATTCGCAGCCGGATCGCGCGCGTCGCGGGGACTGAATCCGCTTGGGGTCTGCGTTAGCACGAAACGGGTGTCACTCCACACCTCGGCACTAACTAACCGAGATTGGGTAGGACGCGATCGTGCCGGTACCGGTAACGGAGCTCTGGAGAATCACAGTGTTGGGGCCGGCTTGCGTCAGGCTTGAAACATCGATGGCCTGTTTCACTACATCCCCACCTACCGTGATCCATGTGTCCCATGCGAGGGGCGCCGTGCATGCCTGATAGGCTGCCACGGCCTGCTGGATGCAGGTCTCATCCTGGTTGCAGTTTAAATACGCGAATCTATACTGCGATTCGCAGTTGTCGCAGGCGGGTTCCTGCGTACAGACGGGCTGGGGCGGATTCGCCTGAACCTCGTTTGGGAATTGCGGGGGCGCGGCCAGGGGCGTGGCCGTTCTCGAAAAGCTAGCCAACGGCTGTCCGGTCAGGGAGGTTAGTGTGACCGTGCCGGTTTGTGGGGCGCAGTGATACATGGGGTCGGGATTGACGCAGTAGCCCTGACCGCCCTGCCAATAGCCGTAGCTTGCGCTCATCGACACCACCACGAACCGTCTTCCTTGAGGGACGGTCAAATAGACCGGACAGGCGGACGCTGGTATTGCAGGAAGGTAAATTGCAACGCCGCTACTGGAAAAGCTCTGAGTAGTAGGCGAATTCGGCGTGCAAGCGCTTTGGCGTGGAGCGCCATGCTCCCCGCTGCCAGCAAACAACTGGCGAGTGTCCTCATGAGATATGTGTGCGGCATCGGCGATTCCAAATCTCCGCGCGGATTATTTCAATCCGGATTCTTTATCCAAAGGTATTAGTTTTGCCAGATTGTCTCATGGAGCCCCCGGCTATACAAGGCGAAAATGCGAGACCTGGTAGCTTTCTCGGCTAAGTAGCTCATTTTAAGATCAATACGGTTTCTTTGAGGTTTTTGTCCTCGACGGCCAAGAGCAGTGTGCCCACATTACTAGTCCGCGCCGGTTGGCGAGGCAGTCCGAAGGCCGTAATTAGCGGGCCTTCCAGTTTCCAACTTGGACTGCCAGATCTTGAAACGCCGACGCGAGTGTCGCTGGCACGGTATTGTAATATTTTCCGGAAGTCTGACCGGCTTGGATTGTAATAACACCTCGCGCGTCGCGATGCGTGGGGTCGTTGGCGATGGCCGCCAGCCAGCCGGCGTCCAGGGGTTCGCCCGCCTGCGAAGGTTCGTTTAGTCCAATGACTATTAAGATTGGGTGGATCGCTGAGTCTTTTCGGATCCGCGCAGCCATGTTATCGGCGGCATTGATAGCTGCGTAGCGCACCGCCCTGGGGTTGGATGTGCTTATAGACTGCAGCGGGTAGACCGGCCCGGCCGTCGAATTCCCGTACGCGTCGCGCTCGGGAAAAATGGAGGCGTCGGAACTGAAGAGCCGGGAGCTCTCCGAAAAGCGGCAGCCGTCCCTATTCTCGACTAAAGTCATGTCCCCGGCGGCGGTCCACTCCGGCTTATAAAGACCGAGCGTATATATGCCGCGCTCTCCCGGAGTTTCCGGCGGCAAGGGCGGCCAGGACGGTCCTATCAGAGCCGTAATGTAACCCTTTTTCGGCGATCCGCCGCCGCACCAGCCGGCGACGTCGAAAATCGCCGTGAAGGCGTTTGGCCGCCCGTCGGTAAGAAGCACAATGATGTTGAGGGCCCCTGGGTCCGCGATCGACCACAGGAGGACATAGGCTTGGTAGAGTCCCTCCGCCGTATTGGTAACTCCCTCCCCGAACGGCATTTCCTCGATCGTCTTGGCGGCGCTTGGCCGCCCCGTGCGAAATCGGGAGGTCGGGGAGAGATCGAGCTTCCAACTTCCGCCGAAGCTGCCAATACCGATCATGTCCCGGCCCTCGACCAAGGCCGGTGCTCCGTTCGGCCCATCGTTTAGGACGAAGTCGGTCAGGGCGCGCCGAATCGTGCCGGCCGTCCCCGCGCGCTCGACAGAGCCCGACCGGTCCACCGCGATAACCAGATTGACCGCGCGCTCCGCAGCCGGCGCCGCGGTGAAAGCCGACAGAATAAGAAGGAAAAGCGCTTTCGCCCGCTTGACTCGCGCGACCGGCGGCATTCACCGGATTATACCGCGCCGCCGGCGCGATCCCGCTGGGATACAAAAATGATTCCGATTCGCCGGCAATGTTCGCGGCGGAAGCGCAAATGCCGCTCGGCTACCTGATTCCGTCCGCTTGGAAGCAGATCGCCGATCTGCTTGCGCTTCACGGCGTCGAAATGGAGCGCACCACCAAGCCGCTTACGCAGGAATTCGAGACGTATGGTTTCTCCGGCGTCACCTGGACCAACGGCCCGCAGAGCCGGCTCGACGTGCCCAGGAAGTCCTTAAAATAAGCACAGACAATTCGATCTATGTTCATCCGCGTTTACTTGTGGCCCATTGATTGAGCCTGTCCGAATACCCGAATATCGTGTCTGAAATTCCGGCATTCGCGTCGCCAGCACACCCATAACTCCTTTCCTGTCTGCATGGCCTTCGCCGTGCCTTTACCCAGAGAGAAAGGAGTCTCCATGAACGATCCATCCACGTTATGGCTGACCATCACCAACATCGCCCTGGGAGCCGTCACCCTCATCTGCATCGTAGCTGTCGGCATCGGTGTACTGCAGGAGTTGGCCGCGAGAGCCAGGAAGCGGGCCGCGCTATCCAAACTGGACGCCGAGGTGTCCGATCTGGTCGCCTCGTTCAGCGATGGCCATGCGTTCGATAGCCCCACCCTCGGCCTCACCATGGCCGACGGCGGCGAGGAACTGGGGAAGAAAGAAGAGCGGTAGCCGTTATGACCTGCCCGTTCCTCAAAGAAGCACAGGTTCAGTATTGCCGGAACTCATCCATCCGCAAGCTGATTCCTTTGGCGCAGGCGGGCCGGGGTGAGGAGCGGTGCTCTTCGGAGAACTACTCCACTTGCCCGGTCTTCCGGCAACACCCCGACGCCGAAGGATTCGCCGCATTTGGCGCCTGCCCGTTTCTGCACGACTCGTTGATGCAGTATTGCGGCGCCGCATCGGTAGCCAAGTTTGTACCCTATAGCGAATCGCTGCTTTCGCGCTGTGGGAACGATAGCTTTCGCTACTGCGAGCTGTATTTGCAAATGCTGCATCCGCTGCCGCCGCCAGAGACGATAGACGGCATTCCGATGCCCGCGGAGCTCGGCTACTCGGCCAATCACATGTGGCTCGATATAGGCGGAGACGGGGTTTGCCATGCGGGCATCGATGCATTCCTGAGCCGCGCTTTGGGCGAGGTGGAACGGATCGGGTTCGTTTGGCAGAAAGGCCACCATCGCCCCGCGGCGGTGGTAACTTCCGGCGGGGTCGACCTGGAGATCACGCTGCCGTTTCCACTGGAATTGACGGGGTGCAATCTTTACCTGCGGGCGAATCCCGAACGGCTGACAGGCGAGCCTTACACCAGGGGCTGGCTATTCGCGGGAGTGCCAGATGCCGGCGCGGCGGATGGCCTGCTGCGCGGTGAGCAGGCGCAGCATTGGATGGAGGGAGAAGTGCGCGGTATTCACGAATTCCTCCAGCATCTACCCGGGCCAGCCGGCCCGACCGCGGCCGATGGCGGAATGTTTTCCGCCGGCCTCGCGCGGCATATGGAACGCGAACAGATGTTCGCACTCTTTCAGGAATTCTTCTCGCCCTTACGCGAGCAGGAAGTGAGACCGTGACACTACGCCGAACAATTCCGTTTCTGGCTGGACTGGCGATGGCCCTGGGCGCGGGCTGGCTCGCCTTTCCGCGCGTCCTCTACCGGAGCCGGCCGGAGCCGGTGAACTTCAGCCACAAGATCCACGCCGATAAGGCCGGCGCCAAGTGCGAAGACTGCCACTCCTTCCGGGATGACGGCACGTTCGCTGGAATGCCTGCCATCGACAAGTGCGCCGTTTGCCACGCCGCGCCCATGGGCACGACAGCCGCCGAGAAGAACTTCATCGACGACTACGTCACGCCCAATCGCGAACCGCAATGGGCCGCCTATGCCCGCCAGCCGGAGAATGTTTCCTTCTCCCACGCCGCGCACGTCAAACGCGCCAAAATGGCCTGCGAAACCTGCCACGGAAACACCGGAACCAGCGACAACCTGCGGCCTTATCAGATCGACCGTATCAGCGGCTACTCGCGCGATATCTGGAAAACCCCCGGCACGCCGCACGGCATGAAAATGGCGGATTGCGTCAGTTGCCACCGGCAAAAAGGGTTGGAGCACAGCTGCCTGGATTGCCATAAGTGAGGCGCTCATGAAAACCAATCGCAGAGAAATTCTGATGTTCGCGGGCGGCTCGGCCGTAGGCGTCCTGTTCACGCCGGCTCCGTGGCGGCTGATCACGGACACCGCTTTATGGTCGGAAAACTGGCCGGGAATTCCGGCGCCGGCGCGCGGCGAGATTCGCGCCAGATTCACCAACTGCTCGCTCTGCACGGCGGGATGCGCGGTACGCGCGCGTTGCGTGGGCGATCAGCCGGTGCAACTGTCGGGAGTGAGCGGCCATCCCTTGTCGCACGGTGCGTTGTGCCCGTTCGGCATCGTGGGCCATCAGTTGCCCTACCTGCCGGCACGCGTCAAAGAAGGTCCGGTGAAAGAAGCGGCGGCGGCGGTTGCCGATGGCATCGCCAAATGCGGCCTCACGGAGTATGTGGCGATGCTCGATCCGCGGCCCGCACGCACTGCCTCGTGGACTTATCGCCGAGCCATGGCCGCGCTGAAGAACGGCCGCTACGTGGCGCCGTCCAGCGATACTTCTATCGCGGTGGATCTCTCCAAAGCGCGCACGGTGCTGAGCTTCGGCGTACCGGTGCTCGATGGATGGGGCACGCCTGGAAATGTGAACGTCGCGCGCGCCGGATTTCGTCTGATTCAGGTGGAACCCGTGGAGTCGCGCACCGCATCGATGGCGGACCGGTGGTTGCGCGTGCGACCCGGTTCGGAGGATGCACTGGCGCAGGCGCTGGCAGGCCAGATCTCGCATGCCGCGGCTGCCGATGCCGCCGGACTCACGGTACCGGAAATTGCGGCGCTGGCACAGGAATTGGAACAGAACGGACCGGTGCTGGTGTTGGGATCTTCACGGCTCGCAAGCACCGCCGGCGCCGTCGTCGCGCGGCGCGAAACTCCGGCGCCGGAAGAATGGAAGAAGGCCGCTCCGGCCGCCGACTTGGCATCGCTGCCCGACCGCTCGGTGCGCGTGCTGTTGATTGACGAATCGGCGCCCGGTGGGTATCTTCCATGGAACGCGATCGAAAAGAAGTTGGTCGCGGATAATCCGGTGGTGGTGGTGTTCGCCTGCTCGCGCGAAGGATATGCGCGGCATGCGAATTACGTGCTGCCGGTTGGCGTTTATCCCGAGGTTGCCGAGGATATTCCGCCGGCCATCGATTCCGTTGCCGCCACATTTCGTATCGCGGCGCCCCTGGTGTCGGCGCCCGCAGGCATGGTGAGGCCGGAGGCGTTCGTCGCCGCTGCTGCTGGCCTGGCGATCGGCGACACGCTTCGCGAGCGCGCCGATGCGATCCATAAGGCAGGACGGGGCACGTTGTTCACTTATGCGGACGCGAAGTCGCAAGCGCTGAAGGATGTCAGCGCCGACAATTTCTGGAAGGCGCTCAACGCCGGCGGCTGCTGGATCGATGAGCCGGACAGCAAGCCTTCCGCCGCCCGGTTGACTACTGTGGCGTCCGAGACCCGGCCGGCCGAGGAATCGGAGTTACCGCTCGCGGTGGTCCTCACCCACGAGCTGACACCGGGGTCGCCTCTGCTATCGAAGGTGTATCGGGAATCGAACCTGCGGCTGGCTCCCGGCCGCGTGGCGCTGAATCCTTCGTGCGGGCTGGACGAGGACGCGCTGGCAGTCTTTGAGACGTTGTTGGGCAAGTGCCGCGTCGGTGTCACGCTCGATGCGGCCATTCCGCCCGGCGTGGTGCAGGTATCGGGCTCACCGGCACTAATGGATCTCTGCGCCGCCGGTGCGCGCGCCAAGGTGGTGCGAGTATGACTTCCGCGAACAAACAGATTCGAGCGGCACGGTACGGCATGACCATCGACGTCGACCGCTGCAACGGCTGCGGGGCCTGCATGGTGGCCTGCTCCGTGGAAAACAATGTGCCCCCGGCCCACGAAGGTGCCACCGACCGCAAAGGACTCACCTGGATCCGCGTATACAAAGTGGATAACGGCGAAGAATATCCCGATCGCCGGACGGCCTTCGTGCCGGTGATGTGTCAACACTGTGGCAACGAAACTCCCTGCGTGCACGTCTGCCCGCAGCAGGCGGTGGACATCGATCCGGCCACGGGCGTGGTCGGCGAGATGCCGCAGCGCTGTCTCGGCTGCCGCTACTGCATGGCGGCTTGCCCTTATCACGCCCGGTACTTCAATTGGTGGGATCCGGCGTGGCCGGCGGGCATGGAGAAGACTCTGAATCCCGGCGTAACTCCGCGCATGCGCGGGGTGGTGGAGAAGTGCAATCTCTGTCATGGACGCTGGCATGCCGCTAAGGAAGCCGCGGCCGCCGCGGGAAAGCCCGATACCGAGCCGGTGGACTATATACCGGCCTGCGCCGAAGCGTGCCCCACGGGTGCGATTCATTTCGGCGATCTGAACGACCCCGCCAGCCCAGTTGCCATGGAGGCAGCGAGGGCTGAGAGCTTCCGCCTGCTGGAGAAGCTGAACACCCAGCCGAAGATTTACTACCGGTCGAAGAAGGACTGGGTGCGGGAGATAGCGGCAGCGCCCCAGCCAGGCGCCCGAAAGGAGAAGGTCCATGCCTAGACTATCGATAGATAGGCAATTCATCGCTCGCGGTTTATCGCGCTGCTCCGCGCCGAAATTTCTCTTGTGGATCGCTCCCTGGGCCGCGCTCCTGCTCTTCGGCCTGTACTCGGCTGCCCTTTGCCTCATCAAAGGCCTGAATCAGACCAACATGGACAACCGCTTCGCGTTCGGCCTGTGGATCTTCCTCGATCTGACGGTGATCGCGTTGGGCGCCGGCGCTTTCTTTACGGGCTTTCTGCTGTACATTCTCAAAGTGGACGAGCTGCGATCGGTGATCAATAGCGCAGTGGTCATCGGCCTCGTCTGTTATAGCGGCGCGATGTGCGTGCTGGCGGTGGATGTCGGGCAGCCGCTGCGCGCCTGGTTCACCTTCTGGTACCCCAACGTGCACTCCATGTTGACGGAAGTCACGTTCTGCATCAGCTGCTATCTCACCGTGCTGGCTATCGAGTATGTGCCGATCGTACTGCGCAATCGCAAGCTGCGGCAGGTGCCGTCGTTCCTGGTATTCGAATTCGAGCTGCATAAGCTGATCTACGTGCTGGCGGGCGTCGGCACGTTTCTCTCGTTTTTCCACCAGGGATCGCTCGGTGGATTGTATGGCGTTCTCCGCGGCCGCCCCTTCGCTTTCCGGGAAGGGCTGGCGGTCTGGCCATCGACATTCTTCCTGTTCATCATCTCCGCGGCGGCGGTGGGTCCGAGCTTCATTCTGTTGACCACCTGGCTGGTAGAAAAGATCTCGCGCAAGCGGTTGGTGCGGCCGGAAGTGCTGCAGCTTCTGGGGCGGATTTCAGGGTCGCTGCTCGCGGTTTACGTGTTGGCCAAGAGCATCGACACCCTCATCTGGATCAATCGCACCTCGCCCGAAACGGGTTTCCAAGCCTGGCAATACTACAGTTGGAAGCCATTCGGGTCGTGGATTCTGGTGGCGGAGATCGGCGTCTGCGGGTTACTTCCGGCGTTGATGTTGCTCACTCCCAAGCTGCGCCGCAGGACCGGATGGCTGGTTACGGGCGCGTTT
>Ga0182030_10025970_pt1 | contig 10634 bp, 5 predicted proteins | sample 812S3MmetaG_FD_121299 | JGI IMG/M metagenome (GOLD analysis project Ga0182030, IMG submission 121299) | Permafrost microbial communities from Stordalen Mire, Sweden - 812S3M metaG (Illumina Assembly) | ecosystem: Environmental > Terrestrial > Soil > Wetlands > Permafrost | place: Sweden... | reverse complement strand
CTTGCGTGAATTTCGCGGCATGTTCGCCTTCGCAATCTGGGATGCTCGGCGCCACCGCCTTTTCGTTGCTCGCGATCCGATGGGCATCAAGCCGCTCTACTTCTGGCACTCCGATCGCTACTTCATGTTCTCTTCCGAAGTCCGGACTCTGCTTGGCACTGGCCTGGTCCCGCGCAGCATAGATCCCGCGGGCTTGATGAATTATCTGACCTTCGGATCCCTCTACGATCCGAATACGCTGATAGAAGGGGTGAATGCGCTCCCGCCCGGCTGCCATCTCACTTGGGAGCAAGGTCAGGTGAAGCAAGCGCAGTACTGGGACCTGATCGATCCCGAACTGGCTGACGTGGCCAATCCCGCTTGCGATGCTGGCGCAAGAAAGCGCGGCGAACTCGAAGCGCAGACTGCGGAGATGCTCGACGAGTCGGTGCGCATGCAATTGGTAAGCGATGTTCCGGTTGGAGTTTTTCTTTCCGGCGGTATCGACTCCAGCAGCCTGGTCGGCATCCTTAGTAGAAGCGGCGTGCGGCCCAGTACGTTTTCCATCGTATTCCGAGAGGCCGACTACTCTGAGGCCGAGTATTCCCGCATCATCGCGCAGCAGTTTCATACCGACCACCACGAGATCACCGTTTCCCAATCAGACTTCTTCGCCGCGATAGCTCCCGCCATCCGCGCCATGGATCTGCCTACCATGGATGGGATCAACACGTACTTCGTATCGGAGCGAACCCGGGCGGCCGGTGTGAAAGTTGCGCTTTCCGGACTGGGCGGCGATGAAATGTTTGCCGGCTACTCCAGTTTCCGCACCGTGCCACGGATGGAGCGATTTGCCGATGTGTGGGAGCGCATACCTGGAGCGGTCCGCAGTCCGTTGGTAAGCGTTTTTGCGAGCCTCGCTCCGTCCGGTGACCAGAATCGCAAGCTGATTGCTCTTGGCCGCAACGGTCGACGCATCCTTCATCCTTATTTCCTTTCGCGAATGCTGTTCACTCCGGAACAGTTGGACGAATTGTTGCTTGGAATAAAGATAAAGATGAGGATAAAGACGACCTCCGCTTTCCTGCGTGCGGAAAAACCCTTGACCGAGAGCTTGAGCCACGCTGTGCGCCTGGACCCGATCAACCGTGTTTCCTATCTGGAGGCGCGGTGTTATATGCTCAACACACTCTTGCGGGATTCGGACTTCATGAGCATGGCGCACGGTCTGGAGGTGCGCGTGCCGTTGATCGACCATCAATTGGCGCGCCGTCTCCTTGCCCTGCCAGGATCGTGGAAACTCGATGCGGGAACGCCAAAGCCTTTGCTGGTTAGAGCTCTCAAGGGGCAACTGCCGGACAAAATCGTCCATCGACCGAAGCGAGGTTTCACCCTGCCGTTCGAGCACTGGCTACGGGATGAGTTGCGTCCGATCATGGAAGAATCAATGCGCAAGATCGGCGATGGAGCTCTAGGTGCTCTGATCAGCGAACCGGCAGCCCGCGGCGTGTGGAAGGATTTTCTCGAGGGCCGTACTTCCTGGTCCCGCCCATGGTCGCTGTACGTGTTGCAATGCTGGTGTGAACAGAATCTTTCGAGTTGAGCGATTGCCGTAGTTGAACGATTGCCGCAATGGAAAAGGTCGAAGAAGTGCGAAAGCCCGCGAGCCCCGTCCCCACCGGCAAACTCCCGGTTAGCGTGATCATTGCAGCACGCAATGAGGCGAAGAATTTGCCCCGGTGTTTGCAGGCTTTGAGGGAGGTTGGCGAGGTCTACGTAATCGACTCGCAGAGCACAGACGATACTGTGGAGATCGCTCGATCCCACGCCGCCCAAGTCGTGCAGTTTCCTTATCAAGGTGGCTGGCCCAAAAAGCGGCAATGGGCCATGAACACTTTGCCGATCGCCTATGACTGGGTTTTGCTTCTCGATGCGGACGAGGTGCTCACGCTGGAACTCGCCGAGGAAATTCGTTTGGCCATCCAGAATCCGGCGATCGATGGGTATTCCATCCTGCTGCGCACGTGGTTTCTGGGCCGGCCTCTGCGTCATGGAGACGTAGGTTTGTGGAAGCTGTCATTGTTTCGCCGCGGCAAAGGCCGCTATGAATGCCGCCTGAAGGACCAAAACGCTTCCATGGCTGACATGGAAGTGCATGAGCACGTCGTCGTCGAGGGCCCGACGGCAACCCTGCGGAGCCCGCTGATCCATCACAACGTGGAATCGCTCTCGCGCTATATCCAGAAGCATGACGAGTATTCCAACTGGGAATCCCGTGTGTTGCTGGAGGGCGATGACAAAGAGCTGCCGCCGTCGCTTTTCGGCACCCAGGCCCAACGCCGGCGCTGGCTGAAGCGTAAACTCTTTGCCGTTCCGGGTTCTCCCGTGCTGCTTTTCCTGTATCGTTATGTCTGGCGGTTTGGGTTCTTGGATGGCGTGCCAGGCCTTATCTATTGCGGGTTTCAGGCGGTTCAGATGTTTCACACCAAGGCCAAGATCTACGAACTGAAGCGCCGGAGAATTGCAAAAGAAAGAACTGCAAAAGAAGAGAGCTGAAGACAGAACTGAAGAACGGAACTGAAGTCTAAGGGGACGGAGAGGAACCAGGCGCATGTGTGGGATCGCCGGACTAGCCAACTGTGGGGACAGGGAAGTGCTCGGCCGGATGGCGCACGTCCAGGCGCACCGTGGTCCCGACGACTCCGGTTTGTGGGAACGAAGATTCCCCGACGGTTCCTACATTGGCCTCGGCAGCCGCCGCCTTGCCATTCTTGATCTTTCGGCCGACGGCCACATGCCGATGTGCAACGAAGACCGCACGGTCTGGATCACCTACAACGGCGAAATTTACAATTTCGCCGAGCTTCGCCGTGAGCTGCAAAGCAAAGGCCACCACTTTGTTTCCAACACGGACACGGAAGTCATCATCCACCTTTACGAACAAGAAGGCGCGGATTGTGTTCATCGGCTCAATGGCATGTTCGCATTTGCCATTTGCGATCTGCGCTCGGGCAAACCGGAGCTATTTCTGGCGCGCGATCATTTCGGGGTGAAGCCCTTCTACTATGCTCACCACGGTAGAAAACTAGCGTTTGCTTCCGAGGTGAAAGCGCTGCTGCACGTGCCGGAGATCAAGGCGGAGATCGATCTGGAGGCGTTGCATCAGTATTTGACTTTCCTGTGGGTTCCGGATCCCAAGACGATGTTTCGTGGGATCTACAAGCTCCCCGCGGGACATTGCGCAACGTTGCGTGACGGTGAATTGAAAATCCGCCAGTACTGGGATCTGAGCTTTCCCCGCGCCGATGCGAACTACTCACGATCCGAAGCCGATCTTGCCGACGAACTTCGCGAGCGCTTTCGACATTCGGTGGAACAGCAGATGGTGAGCGACGTTCCCATCGGCGCATTTCTCAGCGCTGGGTTGGATTCTTCGAGCATTGTGGCCATGATGTGCCGGGCCATGACGCGCCAGACGACGAAGCAGCCCGTCCGGACTTACACGATTACCTTCCCGCATAAGTATCGCGTCGGCGAAACCACGCTGGATGATCCCAATGTGCCGTCCCGGCTAGCCCGTCAACTGGGGTGCGAGAATCAACAGATTGTGGTTGAACCGGATGTTGCCGAGTTGTTGCCGCGTCTGACTTGGCACATGGATGAGCCCACCGCCGATCCTGCGATCATCACGGCGTATCTGGTCTGCCGCGAGGCGCGCAAGCAGGCTACCGTGATGCTCTCTGGCGTCGGCGGAGACGAATTGTTCGCCGGATATCGCAAACACGCGGCGCACCGCTGGGCGAGCGCATATCAAAGAATTCCCGGTCTGTTGCGATCTGGGATCGAGTGCGGCGTGAATGCGTTGCCCAGCTTGCGCGGCACGGCGATGAAGGGAAGCGTGCGGTTAGCCAAGAAGATGGCTCGCAGCGCATCGCTCGATGCGGAAGAGCGCTTCATTCGCAATTGCACCTATCTCGATGCTGAGCAGAAGATGAGCTTGTATGCGGCTGCGGTTCAAGATCAGCTGCGTGCCTCCGACCCCGCGGTTCGCCACCATTCTCGCTTCGACGAAGTGCGTGACGCCGATTTCCTGAACCAGATGCTTTATCTCGATACCAAGATTTTCATGACCAGTCTGAACCTGAACTACAACGACAAGATGAGTATGGCGTCGTCGGTTGAGGTGCGCGTTCCATTTCTCGACCGGGAGCTTGCTGAGTTTGCCGCCTGGAACATTCCGCCAGATCTTAAGCTGAAAGGGCTCTTTCGGCCTACCACGAAACACATCTTTCGTCGCGCGATGCGCGATGTTCTGCCTGCCGAAGTGTTGCGCCAGCCGAAAGCCGGCTTCGCCGCTCCCGTGGATTACTGGCTGGCGCACGATCTGCGGGAGATGGTGGACGATCTACTTTCTGAGACAAACATCCGCAAGCGAGGTTTGTTCCGCCCGGAAGCGGTACGCCGCTTCGTGGACGAGCACCGGCGCGGAGCCGAAGATTGGTCGATGCAAATCTGGCAGTTTCTGACTCTGGAGAATTGGATGCGGATTTTCCTTGATGCCGGAGCGCAGCAGAGAAGCGAAGAATTCAGTCAAGCTCGCGAGGCGGCGACCGCGTGAACGGTGGCAAGGACAAGGCCATGACCGGTCAAATCGCCAAGGCGCTGACCGAAGCGGCGGGCTTGCTGCGCGGGCCGCAGCGCATGATTCCGCTGATCCAGAAACTTGTGTTCGACAAAGCCCGGGTCACGTTCGAGCAGAGACATCTTTACTCCTATACGACGAGCAGGCTCGATAGCGGAGAAGAGCTAACCTCACTGCTGCACTGGATTCTCGATGCGCAGCGCCCCGATGGCGGCATAGCCGCCTATTACAGCCTGCTGACGGGATACTCGGAATCCTATCCGGAGGTCACCGGCTACATTGTTCCTACGCTGTATGATTTTGCGCGTTCGGCTGCCGACGATCGCGCCGCAGCGGCCGCCGAGCAAGCCACGCGATGGCTGCTTTCTCTGCAAATGCCAACTGGCGCGTTTCCTGCTGGATTGCACAGTAGCGGAGCGCAGCCATCCGTCTTCAACACTGGCCAAATCCTGCAAGGCCTGGTTCGCGCTCACGCGGAAACGAACCGCCCTGAGATCCTGCGCGCATCCGTCGCTGCCGGCGATTGGCTGGTCAAAGTGCAGCAGGCCGACGGATCGTGGTCGGGGCCCGGCGCCTATCAAGATGTGGCTCACACTTACTACAGCATGGTGGCGTGGGCTCTGGCTGAGTTGTCGGAATGCACTGCGGGTCCGCGTCATGATCAGAACGATCACGGTAACATGGACTACGGTCTGGCGGCAGAGAGGAATCTGGATTGGGTGCTGTCACACTTCAAGCCCAACGGCTGGATCGACGGCATCAACCTGCGAAGCCATCCCAACTATCTGCACTTCATCGCCTACGTGCTCCAGGGTGTTCTCGAGTGTGCGACTCTGCGGCGGCGCAGCGATGCCATCCAGACGGTTGCGAAATCGGCGTGGGTACTGCTGCGGAAGTTTGAGACCAATAAATATTTGCCGGGCGCCTACGAGGCGGATTTCAAAGATGGCCGCCGCTTCACTTGTCTCACGGGAAACGCGCAGATGGCATGCGTCTGGCTGCGCCTGTTTGAAGTAACGGACGACCTGCGCTATCTCAATGCTGCGCTCAAGATGAACGAGATGCTCAAACAACTGATTCCAGCGCGCGGGCTGCGGGGAATGGTTGGCGGAGTCAGCGGATCTTACCCAATCTGGGGCCGCTATCAGCCTTTGCGCTACATCAGTTGGGGATGTAAGTTCTTCGCGGACGCTCTCCTCTTGGAACAGCGCCTGACGCGGTCCTTTGACGCATCCACGGTCGAGGCATTGCCATGCGCATCGTAATTCTCTCCTCGAGTGTGTACAGCGAATCCGCGTGCGCTATGGCAGTGCGTATGTCCGAGTTGCGGCATGTTCCCGTTGGCGCTCTTGCTCTTTCAACATTCGACCGCGGAACTTTGCTTCGCAAGGTTGGACAGTGGGGGGTCCGAGAGGTTGCGCGCTACGCGCGCGCGAAACTGATTCCTCATCGCGGCAATGGGCAGCCACAACTGCGGAATCCCTGTCTGGAGCCCCTACTCAAACACCAGGGCGGAGTTTTTCTTAGCTTGCGGGAAGTAGCCGCAGTTCACGGTTTCCCGATTGCGCTCTGCAACGAGCAGAACGCGCCAGATTCGATTACGCGTCTTAAAGAGTGGTCGCCCGACCTCATCATTTTCACCGGCGGCAATATTTTGCGAAAGCAATTGCTGGAGGTCCCTCGTCTCGGCGCTCTCAACGTGCACTTGGGCTTGCTGCCGGAAATCCGGGGCATGAGCAGTCCGGAGTGGTCATTACTGCAACACGTTCCAGTCGGCATCACGATCCATTTCATGGATGCGGGAATCGATACCGGCCCGATTCTTCAGAGATACGAATTTCCCCACGCGCCCCAGTGCGAATCTCTAAGCGATTTGCGCAACCGGCTTATCGCCTTCGGCATCGAGAAAGCCGCGGAGGTAGTAGCCGGTCTCGATCGCGGCACGATCGCGGGCACGCCCCAGTCCGATCTCGATGAAGATCATCAATTCTTTGTCATGCATGATTGGCTGCGGGCGCGGGCGGCCGAACGCCTTACGCAGAGCCATTTGGCGGCCGTTCCGGGGACGGTGAATGGGTAAGCCGATGAGTACGCCAATGGCTAAGATTGGCACCATGTTGCAAGTCGGCCGCACCTTCGGTATGCGCGACGGCATGCTGCGCCTGGAATACGAACTACAGCGCGGCAGCGGCCTGATGTCATGGAGGATGCGGTCCGTGCAGGGCTGGGATTCCTGGGACCTGCAGCGGGTCGCACCCGGCATTCGGGCAGAAGAAATGCTGGCCACACGCCGGGACGGCGCATCGCGTTTTTTCTTCACTGACGCGCAGACCTTGGGAACGAACATCAGGAAAATCATCGGCCTCGACCGAGAAAAAACTGTTCTCGCCGAAGCGGAGCGCATTCTTGCCGGCAATATTCCTTTCTTCGGTCAACTGTCTTTCGCTTGCGACTTCCCGCCGCAATGGTTTCGCAATCCTGCAACCGGTCAGAGCGTTTCACCGCGGCAGCCGTGGACGCAGATGCGTTTCGCCTCGCCCGCCTACGGCGACCTGAAATTCATCCTCGAGCCTTCCCGGTTCTTGTTTGTCTATCCTCTGGTTCGCGCTTACGCTCTGAGTGGCGACGAGCGTTTTCCGCAAGCCTTCTGGACCGCAATCGAGGACTGGGCCCTCCACAGTCCGCCGATGGCCGGTCCGCTCTGGATTTGCGGCCAAGAGTGTTCCTTGCGAATCCTGGCCTGGTCGTTCGCGCTGCATGGGTTCGTTAATTCGCCCTCGACGACCAACGAGCGCGCCAGTTTGCTCGTGTCCATGATTGCTGCTCACGCCTGGCGCACCGCGCAGACCCTCGGTTATGCCCGCTCCCAGCGCAGCAATCACCTGATCAGCGAGGCTGTTGGACTCTGGACCGCGGGCACGCTCTATCCAGAATTGAGAGAGGCGAAAGTCTGGCAGACTCTTGGTGGGCGTCTGTTGCAGGAGGCCGTTCTCGATCAGATCACGATCGAGGGCGTTTCTCAGCAGCATTCCTTCAACTACCAGCGCATGATTCTGCATCTGCTGCTGTGGACGCTGCGCCTTGCCGAGATTCATCATGTTCCGCTGCCCGACGAAATTTCCATGCGCACGCAGGCCGCCTTTGAATTTATGCACGCCTGGGTAGACCCGGAGAGCGGGTTTGCGCCGAACTACGGCTCCGACGATGGCAGCCAGATCCTTCCGCTCACAGTCTCCCAGTATCGCGATTTTCGTCCCTTGCTGCAGTTGGGCGCAGCGGTTCTCGATCGTCCCGCGTTGAAGCCAGGGCATTGGGACGAAGCCGCGCTGTGGTTCGGGATGAAGCCTGCAGTTGTGGAAGAAACTGCTCCGGCTCGGCCTCCGTCCGCCGAAACCGGATACTTCCGTCTTGGAGATCAAAGTTCGTGGGCGCTGATTCGCGCGGGCCGGTACACGCGCCGCCCTTTTCAGGCGGATCAGTTGCACGTGGATTTGTGGTGGCGAGGCATCAACCTGGCCCGCGATGCCGGAACATATCTCTACAATGCGCCTCCGCCATGGAATAATGGACTCGCCGGTACGGCCGTTCATAACACCGTTACCGTCGATCATCACGACCAGATGCGACGGGCTGGACGCTTTCTCTGGGTCGACTGGGCGCAAGCTTTGGGTCGCTCGCATTCTTCGCCTGATCAGCCTTACACTGATCGCTTTGAAGGTGAGCATGACGGCTACAAACGTTTCGGCGTCACGCACCACCGCATGGTCCAATGGCTCGCTGGCTCTGGCTGGGTGATCGTGGACGACATGGAGGGAACCGGCGTGCACGACCTGTGCTTGCATTGGCTGGCAGCCGATTTGCCGTACCAGGTTTCTGACTCGCCTTTTCAAGTGACGTTCACGGCGGGGCAGTCGCGAGTTCAATGGAGCATTTTTGCGAGTTCAATGGGGAACGCTGCGATCATACGAGCGGGAGTTCGGGTAGAGGGAAATTCGGCGGACACGGATACGCAGTTGCTCGGCTGGGAGTCGCCCACGTACGGCGATCTTCGGCCGGCGGTTTCAATCATCTACCAGACTCGATCGCAATTGCCGGTTCGATTCGTCACTGCAGTCCTCACCGATGAACGATGCAAGCTTGAGTCGATAGACGGAGAGATAGTCATTTTGCGGAATGAATCAGAGGTTTATCGCGCGAAAGTCTCTGAGAAAGGGACGCGTCCCGCGGAAGCCTATCCGTCTGCCGTAAGAGTGCCAATCGCATGAAACAAGTCTTCCAGGATGCGCGCAGCGCTGAAATCACCGTGGCCGAAGTGCCTGCCCCGAAGTTGCTCGCGGGCTGCGTGCTGGTTCGCACCGCCGCTTCCCTGGTTTCCGCGGGCACGGAGCGTGCTTCCTCCGAATTCGCCGGCAAGAACTTGCTGCAGAAAGCGAGAATGCGGCCCGATCTTGTGCGCGAAGTTCTGAGCAAGATCAGCCGCGATGGATTGCTGGCAACCGTGTCTACGGTGCGCAGCCGTCTAGATCAACCCAGTGCCTTGGGATATAGCAGCGCCGGAACTGTCGTCGCCGTGGGCGAAGGCATTGCCGATATCAATCCCGGAGATCGCGTGGCGTGCGCGGGAGCCGGTCACGCTGTGCACGCCGAGTTTGCTTGTATTCCCCGCCTTCTGGTCGCGCGCATTCCTTCCGAAGCCGTGAGCTTTGACCAAGCGGCCTTCACTACGGTCGGAGCGGTCGCTCTTCACGGTGTACGCACCGCCGACGCCAAGCTGGGCGACATCGTGGCCGTAATCGGACTGGGCCTGCTTGGTCAATTAACGGTGCAGATTCTTAAGGCGGCCGGTTGCTGCGTGCTCGGAATGGATATTTCCGCCGAGCGGGCGGACTTGGCGTTGCGTCTGGGAGCCGACGCGGTGAGCACTTCCTCTTCCGGCTTTCAAGATTTATGTTTGCAACACTCTGCCGGGCACGGTGCGGACGCGGTCCTCATCGCTGCGCAAACTGCCAGCAATGATCCCGTGAATCTCGCGGGAGCAGTGGCGCGGAATCGCGCTGTGGTCGTTGCCGTGGGAACGGTTGCCATGGAGATCCCGCGGAGATTTTTCTACGAGAAGGAACTCGACTTCCGCGTCTCCCGCTCCTACGGACCCGGCCGCTACGACTCAGCATACGAGCAGAAGGGGATCGACTATCCCATTGGCTACGTGCGCTGGACCGAAACTCGCAACATGGAAGCTTTCCTGAAGCTTCTCGGCGATCGTAAACTTGACTTGCAACCACTGGTTACTCATCGCTTCCCCATCGCACGCGCGCACTCCGCCTACGATCTGATCACAGGCAAAACTCATGAGGCATTCCTGGGTGTATTGATCACGTATCCGGACCATGCCGACGATACTCGCCATGTAAAGATCTCGACTCCTGATCGGCCAGTCGCGAGCCACAAGTCAATTCAGATCGGTCTTCTTGGCGCTGGGAGCTTCGCCACCAGCACGCTTCTGCCGGCGATCAAGCGAGTTGGTGGTGTGGAAATGGTCGTAGCGGGCGCCGCAAGCGGTTCCCATGCTCGGTATGCCGCCCAGAAATTTGGATTTCACTCCTGCGCCACCGATGAGCGGGAGATTCTCACAAATCCGGCGGTTAACACCGTGGTCATCACTACACGCCATCACCTGCACGCCGCCCAGGTAATCGCAGCTCTTAACTCCGGCAAGCACGTCTTTTGTGAAAAGCCTTTGTGCCTCTCTGAAGAGGAGCTCGGAAGGATTATCGACGTACACGATGACGCAAACTCCACTCGCCGGCTTCTCATGGTTGGATTCAATCGTCGATTTGCTCCGTTGGCAGTCCGAATGAAGAGTTTTCTGCAGAAGGTTCGCGAACCGCTGGCGCTTCACTATCGGGTGAATGCAGGCTTCCTTCCTGCGGATCATTGGCTGAACGATCCCCAGCAGGGCGGAGGCCGGATCATCGGAGAAGTCTGCCACTTTGTGGACTTCCTGTGCTTCCTG
>Ga0182030_10025968_pt1 | contig 10635 bp, 7 predicted proteins | sample 812S3MmetaG_FD_121299 | JGI IMG/M metagenome (GOLD analysis project Ga0182030, IMG submission 121299) | Permafrost microbial communities from Stordalen Mire, Sweden - 812S3M metaG (Illumina Assembly) | ecosystem: Environmental > Terrestrial > Soil > Wetlands > Permafrost | place: Sweden... | reverse complement strand
GAATCAGGCACCCAACCAGCTTGAGGCCGTTGAAAACACCGAGGCCAATGCCATCAGTGAGCAGCCAGAAACGGTTGAACAACAAACCGTCAAACCCAAACGAGGAATAAAAGTATGAGTCCGCAATTGGGTGCGCTGGAAAATGGCAGCAGGTCCTTGGCTCCGTCGGCGGCGCAGATCATGCGCGACCGGGACGGCTCGTTGCCGGTCTGGGTGCGCGCACCGAAGCGCGGACATGAGTTTTATTCCGGCTGCACCCGACCGAAACTTTATGAGTGGGCGGGGAAGGGCTTCATTCGATCCGTCTCAATTCGTGAACCAGGAAAAATAAAGGGAGTTATGTGAAGCTGTAAAGCGCGCCATTCGGGGCGTTCGTTGGCGAAAGGGTGGCAAGCAAATCATTGTTCGTGCGGACGCCAATTACGAAAACCGCTGGATTTGTTGAAATCGTAATTACATTTGACTGCCAAATTCCGGCATTGCTTGTAAATTCCATGATTTGCCCGCTCCCATTGGTTCCGCGCAGCCCGATGTAAATTCCCGCGCTTGAGCGGTTCGTTGGTTGTCCCACGGCGATGGAGGTAATTCCAAACGAACCAACGCTGATTTGTTGCGTGGACCAGTTCGACGCGGTTTGGGACAGAACAAATAGGAAATTATTGTTTGTTCCTGGGTTTCCATCCGCACCGACAATAATTTCATCACCGGCCACGCCGTTCAATTGTCCCGCAGCCATCACCCAATTTGTGGGAGTGAATGACACCGCAAGCGTAGCGATGTTGGTGCCGGGATTGTTCAACAGACTGGGCACGCTGTTTGAATTCGGACTCAACCCAGCAAGCCATTCCTGATAATTGTTCCAGCCGTTGCCGCTGGAGTTGGCGTAAGCGATTCCCGGCTGGTTGGTCAATCCGTTTAACCAGAGCCAAAGCACAGGTAATCCATTGGTCTCGGCTGCGCGGGTAAGAACCGATTGCCGGAGCAAGTTTCCAGAGTCATCATATTGATAACCGATGGAAATGCCGCGAGAAGACTCCATGCCTCGCAACCGGTCTTCGTGGTCGTAAAAAAATCGGTTGGTATGCAGGCCACCATTGATAATTTCAAAATTGGAGAATCCCGTGCCAGCGGCAAAAGGACTGGATGGATTTAGTTGATTTGTGTGGGTTAAATTATATTGATAAATCTGCAAATAGGTGACGCCATCAAACCCAGCTTCGTTTGTTGCGTTAGCAATTAGTGGGTTAATGCCGTATTGCACTTTCCAGCCATCCGGGATGCCGTCACCTGTCGTGTTGGCAAGAAGCGGGTTGGTATGATAAATAAAAATCTCGTCGTAGTCAGTGAGGCCATCGCCATCGGTGTCGTTGGTGAGCGGGTTTAGTCCGTAAAGATATTTTTCCAAATAGGTGAGCTTATCTCCAGGCGGATAATTTGTGGCGAGCGTCGAATCGTTGGTGCTGAGGCCATACTGAAGTTTCCACCAGTTGGGGATGTCATCGCCAAGCGGAATGGCTGTGTCCAAAACTTTTAGAAATGCGTTAGAACTAACCAGCGTCATCACCGCATTAGAAATTGTGACAGAATAATTTCCGGTATTGGTAAGCGCGATATTATTTAGGGAAAACGATTGGTTGGTGGCTCCTGGAATTGGCGCATTGTTGAAATTCCATTGGAACATCAGAGCTGGCAATCCATAAGCACCGACGTTAAAAGTCACATTGGCCGCAAGAAAGTTGGTTTGCGTTGCCGGCTGATTTGTAATCACCGTGATATTGTCACTGTTGGTGTCAAAAAGTGTGTAAGCTGCCGGGGTCGTTGCCCCAACGATATTTTCAGCAAATCCAATCATTATTCGTCCAGAGCTACCGTTTCCAGCGTTGACCCCCATGCCCCCGGAAGCGATTACATTATTTGTTCCTAAACTAGCTGAGGAATTGCGAATCAAAATCGACCCTCCGCTTCCACCACCTCCACCCCATGATGAATAAGACCAACCATAACCACCATTATTTCCATTTGCCTGAATTTGTCCTTCAACGTCCAGACTGCCAACATTTAACGCAATAATGCCGCCGCCAGCGCCGCCGGACCCAAAAGTCTGATAGGCACCTATTTCGCTAGCCCCGCCGCCGCTACCTAAATAAGATGTAGTCAAAAGATTATCGTCGAAAGTAATTGGGGGGGTTCCATAGCTACCCCCTGTTGCAAGTATATTATTTCCATACCAAAAATAGCCCCCCGCACCACCTCCAGGTCCCTGTCCTTGTTGTCCTGCACTATTTCCCCCATTAAAGCCTATACCATTTGCTGAAATAGAGGAACCCACAGCAACAGATAACCTTGCCTCAACTTTCATAAAAATAGTGCCTCCAAGGCTGCCGTTCCATGCGTTCGCCGTCAGTGTTGCGCCGTTCGTGATGATCAGGTTTTGAAAATTTGGAATGGCGTTGGAATCAGTCGGATTGTATTGCGCGGGGTCATTGGTCAGGCGAATCGTTTGATAAAGCTGCTCAATGGTTGTGTTGGTGGTTAAAACGTAAGTGCCGTGCCGGCCATTGCCGTAATCCCAGGCATAGCCGCAGTTCACAAAACCAAAGAGCAAAGCCAGCCACAGCGCCGACATCGTGGCGGCGCTTCGTTTGATTATTAGGCTAATACTCATTGCGATATTAAATCGTTAGTGTCTTCCTGGGACATTCAGTGAGGCTCCAGCGTAAATCACGTTTGGATTGCTAATCTGCGGATTCGCGGCCATCAACGCCGAAACGGTTGTGCCGTTTTGTCGTGCGATACCAGACAAAGTTGAACCGCTTTGAATAGTAATTGTGCTTCCACCACTTGAAGTAGTGGCCCCTCCGCCCGTTGCGCCGCTTGGTTTTGTTGACGAAGCTGCCGTCGCTCCAGCCGCCACTGGCGCAGCGATCGAGGCAGTGCGACTAGACATTGACACAGATTGTGAGGAACCTAATTTTTGGCCTAAAGCATCTGCCGAACTATACGATATGCCTTGTCCGGCCTGAAGGACACTGTTGAATCCAGCAGAGCCATAGCTCAACGTATCGGCACCAGGAACCATGTCTCCAAAATACGAAAATCCAGCATCTAACACGTTTTCTTGAAATGTTTGGGCAGCAACTTTGCCGAGGTCGCGGTCTCCATTGGCATAGCTAATTACAGCGTTGGCTCCAAAATTGACAATTCCTTTAGTGGCTATTGCGCCTGCTTTGCCCAATGTTCCTGTAAAGAGTCCTCCTGAACCTCCTCCAAACTCTATTATCGCACCTGCGGTCGCTCCGTTAACCGCCGCCTTGGCATAACGTTCTCCAAGATCGGCAAATGTAACATTTTGATGAAGTGCTAATATATCATAGTCAATGCTGATGCTTTCGGCGATTATGCTTACCAATGCAAAACCCAAAGTGATTTCACCTGCAAATTCTCCCTTCGGATCAGACTTTCCAAGCGGGCTAGAATCAGCGTAGCTATAAAATGTTGGCATCCAATCCGGCCCAATTTTCTTGACGGAATCTGTTGAAAGAAACACGCCAGCATCGGCAGAATAATATCGGGCACGCATGAAATAGAGATTTGGAATGTCGGATTCTTCCATCACGCCTTGCGAGCCAACGAACAGATATGGGTTGGAAATCAGCGACAGCAAATTCGTTGAACCAAGGCTGCGGCCATAGGGCGTGTAGGCATATTGAGCCACGAGATTCGTGTTGCCATCCGTGAGGGCGATGATGTTTCCCATCGCATCGGCGTGGTAGCAAAGTAATCCGTTCGTTGAATCCACACGGTAGCACAAATCCGGGCCGTGAACATACCATGCGGTCACATTACCATTGCCATCAAGGTCGCACAGAACTTTTTCCATTCCGCCCGCCAGCAAAAGCACATAACCCTTCGTTACACCATCCACTGTCTCCGAAATGCGCCGTCCCATGACATCGTAACGGTTCGTGATTATCCTGGAAGTAAGCGGCGGAACCTGCCAAAAGATTGACGTGGTGCGGTTGTCCTCATCATAGGTTAGCGTCCAGCTTTGGGCGGTGCTGCCGCCGGTCGTCATCACGGCATTCGTCATATTGCCGCTGGAGTCGTAATGATAGGCAACGATGGAGAGCTGGTTGCTGGTGGCGGAATTGTTTTGAATCTGGCGGTTGATAAGTTTCCCGGCAGGCGTGTAGCCGGTATTGTCATCCGTCAGCGAAGGCAGCGGCCAGTTGAAAATGCCGGATTCGGAGGAGCCAGTTTTGTTCCCATTCCGGTCGTAAGCGTAATTCAAGGCAGCTTGAATGGTGGTGTTGGTTGTAGGCGACGGGCTGGGAGCGGAATGCGAAAGGCCGGTGAGGCGCCCTGCCGTGTCAAACACATTGGTCTGGACCACGCCATTGGGATAGCTGCGGTAAATGAGACGGTCGGCGGGGTCATAGGCGTAGATCATCTGGCGTCGCGCCCAATCCACCTGATTCGTCAACCGGCCCAGCGCGTCATAACCGTTGGCAAGAACCTTTCCACCGGGATAGGTGATGGAAGTAACGCGTCCAAGCGGGTCGTGGCCATAAAGAACCGTTTTGCCAAGCGCGTCGTCCTGCTCGACTACACGGTCAGAGTGCCTACAAAGCAGGCCAGCGACGTTCGCCAGCCACACGCAGCCGCAAAGGTTCGGACGCCGCCCCGACAAGCTAATAACGCCACCATAGAAGCAAGTTTTTTTCGGTTGAGCATGTCATCCAGCCTTGTCTCTCCGACCGCATTGACGCTTGCAGTCGCGGCGACCGCCTCACGGCAATCGCCTCATCTCGACGATGAAGGGACGTTGTCTCGGCAGCTTCCGACCCGACCGTTGCCAGTCGCACCGGTGCCGATAGGCTACTGCGGACGGAACCGCAGGTTCGGCTTACGAATTTACCTTTCATATCGAACTATCATCACAACCACTTCATCTCGCACGCGCGTTTTTAGAACGACCGGTGAGTGCGTTACCGTCTAGGTTTCATTTGAGGCGATCTGGCCGGTTTCCGAGTGCCCGCAGGAAAGCTGGCCAGTCAAAGCGCCGGGTGTTCTATCAGATGGAGACTATTACCAGCCAGAACAACAGAGAACAAGATGTTTAATGTTTAAGATTAGGCATAGTGAAAAGTTTAGATTATTCAATATGTTGGTTGACAGATTCAGCCTAATCGCTATTATCTTGGTCGTTATTATAAACAATAACGCAACATTGCCGGTGCAAGTTGGTTGTTGTTTTTAATTGTTATAACGAGCGATTGGGTCGTTATGCCGACCGCTCATTTGTGAAATTTGTGAAGAGCAAGCTCTTCCGGGTCGAAACAGACCACTGGACGACGAACAAACATGCAAGAAACGTAAAACAGCAATCAAATATGTAAACCGACCGGGCGGCTGGAGGTGATCATGAACAACGACAAACAAAATAAACATGAAACCTATTCAGTCACGCGGCGGCGAGTTTTCCGCCGACTCACCCGTAAACAACACTAAACACGAACTTCTTCGGGAAGCAATAGATTCCATTTATCGGAATGGGGGCGGTGATCGTTTTGCCTCTTCTGCCAATTCCAGCCGCAGGTATCGCCTCTCGAAAACAACCCTTTTGGGTATCGCCGCAATTTGCGGACCGCTTTTCGTCAGCACCGGCAGCGCGGCCGATTCTATCAACGCAACCGCTGCACCCGTTGCACCAACGACGCTCCAAAAGCCGGCCTGGCTGACCGACTTGTCCATCGGAGTGAAAGAAAGCTACGACGACAATGTGTATTTTTCAGGAATTGCTCCGACGAGCTACACTACACCGGTAGGAGGTGTCGAGGCGCTGAAGAATCATCCGTCTTGGGTTACCACCGTATCGCCCAAATTGGGTTTCAATTTTGCCCCGTTGCTTGGAGATCAGAAAGTTCTGCAAGCGCTGACTTTTGGATATGCTCCGGATTTTGTCACCTACCATGACGCTCCCTCGGAAAGCTACAATGCCCACCGCATTGCCACAGCGGTCAAAGTCCAGTCGGGTGACTTTTCGCTCAACCTCGATAACGGCTTGAACTACATTAATGGCAGCAAATACGGCGCAAATTATTCGGCCGGCTTGAGTGCTTACGGCACGGGCACTCTGCGCGAACGGCGGGAGCAATTTCAGGAACGCAATACCGTCACTCTAAAGTATGACCAGGAAAACTGGTTTGTGCGGCCAACAGCTTCGCTGCTCTATTATGATCTGGATACTAAACAACTCGCCGCCGCAGTTGCTGGTCCCGGTTACCAGAACTATGCGGATCGTTACGACGTCAATGGTGGTGCCGATGTGGGCTATAAGTTGAAGAAGGATCTGGCCGTGACACTGGGCTACCGATATGGGCATCAATATCAGCAGGCATACGCCTTGGCCGTTGACCCCTATGCCCAGAGTTCAACCAGCGATTATCAGCGCGTGTTGCTCGGACTTGAAGGCAAGCTTTTTAGCTGGCTGGACGTAAAACTCCAGGGTGGCCCGGACTTCCGCAATTATGACAACTCCGCGCCGGTAAGTAACTACAATCCAACTACCTATTACGGCGAGGCAGCTCTGACAGCAACGCTTTCCAAACAGGACACCATCTCGTTCAACTATCGCCAGTGGCAGTGGGTTTCGAGCACTGGCAAAGTGCCCTATTTCGACAGCACCTATGACCTGAATTACAAGCACAAGTTCAACGACAAGCTGTCCGCAAACCTCGAAGGTCGCTTGCTCGGTTCCGATTACACCAGCGGCTTGGCTGCCGGCGCTGGCAGCACACCTGGACACATTGTTGGAACCACAAATACCCGCAATGACTTGTTCTACACTGTTTCAGCCGGAGTGCAATATGCCTTCAACGCCAATTTCAGCGCGAACCTGGCGTATGCCTATGATCTGGGACGAAACGGACAGGATGGTCTTTCTGCCGCAACGGTGGCGCCCCGTGAATTTGATCACCAACTGGTTACCCTCGGTCTGGCATTCAAGTTCTGATCTTCATCCACACAACCAACGGCAACTCGGATTGCCAACAATACTGACAAATCAAAAACTATGAAAATTAACTCTCGATTATTCGGTTATCAAAAGCTAGTTGGGCTGGCTGTGGCGATGCAAGTCGCCGGAACGGCCCTAGCGGCGGACACCAATCTTATTTCTCTCAAGGTCGGTCATCTGCCTGTAACGGGACACGCCAAATTCTTCATCGCCAAGGAGGAGGGGTTTTTCAAGGCGGAAGGCTTGGACGTCGAGTTGGTGGAATTCGCCAACTCGGCGGACGGCTTGGCCGCGTTGCGGGCTGGCAAGCTTGATCTGGGCGCGTTTGGCACCACGGCTCCGCTCGTGCATGTCGCCCAAGGCGCGGACATCCGCATCATTGGCGGCGTCATGGGCGAGGATGCAGCCATCATTACCACGGCGGAAAACGCCAAAACCATCAAGACCATCCCTGATTTGAAAGGCAAAAAGATCGCCACGGTCCGTCTGGCGACCGGCGATGCCGTGTTGCGCGGCGCGCTGGATGATGCCGGCTTGAACTGGAAAACCGACGTGCAAATCTTCGAATTGAAGAACCCGCCCGCCGTGCTGGAGGCGGTCAAGTCCGGGCAGGTGGATGCAGGGGTCACTTGGGGGCCGAATGATGTGACCGCTGAAGCTCAAGGTCTCAAAGTCATCATCCGCAGCCGCACGTTGCAGCCGGGACATCCCTGCTGCCGCCTGACAGTCAACGCGGATGATCTCCAGCGGCGGCCGGAAGTCTGGGAGCACTTCATACGCGCCATTCTGCGGGCGGAGAAGTTTGCCAATGACAACCATGAGAAAACCCTGGATGACATCAGCAAGTATCTGAAGCTGGATCGGGCATTGATCGAGCAGGCCTATTACAAAGGCTACCTTGACCAAACTTCAGACCCCAACGTGACCGGCATCGTCCGGTTTTGGAAGATCATGCTCAAGAGCGATTTTATCCAGTCCGACAAGGACATCACCAAATTCATTGACACTAAAGTCTATGAAAAAGCCTTGAACAGTCTGGCCAAGGAAAATCCCAACGACGAGTTCTGGAAGAAGCGCCTGGAAATCTTCGCCCAGCGCGACTCGTTGGCGGCCAAGACAGCGGCGCTCAAGCAAGAAGTGCAGGAAATCGGTTTCGCCTCCGTCGGTCTTGAAACACCGGATTGCTGCGTTCAGTAAAATTTGGTTGGCTGGTTCCCAAAGCCGCCGTGGCGAGAGGGTTCTCGCTGCGGCGGCTTCCGATTCGCCAATCCCGCAATTATGACCGCATTGGATATTCGATCAACGAATTCTGCCCCAGGCTCCGGCCTCAAGGTGGAGTCCCTCCGCTTTGCCTACAATGGAACGCCCGTTCTGCTCGACATCAATCTTGCGATCATGGAAGGTGAGTTTGTCTGCCTGCTCGGCCCGAGCGGCTGCGGCAAAACCACGCTCCTGCGCCTGCTGGCCGGATTGGAGACATTTTCGTCGGGGAATCTTTCATGGAAAGGCCAGCCCATCACCGGGCCGTCGCTGGAACGCGGGGTGGTTTTTCAGGATTACTCGCTTTTTCCATGGATGAGCCTGGTCAACAACATCACGCTTGCCCTGGCCAAGTCGCATCCTGAAACCGGCAAGAAATGGCGATTGAATCTGGCCGAAGAATTTCTGGAAATGGTCGGTCTGGCTGACGCCGCGCGAAAGCATCCCTTTGAACTTTCCGGCGGCATGCAGCAACGGGTTGCCATTGCCCGCGCGTTGGCGCTGGGGTCGCCGGTGTTGCTGATGGACGAACCCTTTGGCGCGCTGGACCCCGTGAACCGCGCCAAATTGCAAGACTTGGTGCTCGATGTTTGGTCCAACGCCAATCCAAAAAAAACGGTGGTCTTCGTCACGCACGACATCGAAGAAGCCATTTATCTGGCGGACCGCATCATTATGCTCGGCTCGTCACCGGGCAGAATCATTCAGGAACTGCGCGTGCCGTTCGCGCGCCCGCGTTTGCGGCGCACCCTGACCAGTTCGCCGGAATTTCAAACGCTCCAGGAGCAGATCGCCGAGCGTTTCCGGCAGGACACCTTGGAGCGCATCGAAGCCGAATCGGTGGTCGGCGGCGATGCGGAAGGAATTTGAAATGAAGGCAAATACTATTGAGCCACAACCCAGCTTCGCCACAAAGCTGGCGGCCGCGCAACCGCTGTCGAACAAGACGGTGGTTAAATCCGCGCCCGCAGCCCGGCCCCGGAGGAGCAACTGGTGGCGATTGTCGGGCAAGGAAGGCGTTTTGTTCCTGCTGGCGCTGCTGTTGATCTGGCAAGTGGTCAGCACGCTCCATTTCAAAGGGGCATATCTGTTCCCCTCACCGTTGGTGACTGCGAAGGCGTTGCGGGCATCGCTGCCGGAACTGCTCAAAGGCACTTGGTCGTCGTTCATCATTTTGGTGCCCGGCTACCTGCTGGCGGTGGCGACTGGCATTGTCTGGGGATTGCTGGTCGGGACGACGGCGTGGTTGAGCCGGATGTTTTCGCCGTTCGCGCGATTTGCCTCGCCCGTGCCGCCGACAATTTACATTCCCTACGCCATCGCGCTGCTGCCCACGTTCCGAACCGCTGCCGGTTTCGTGGTTTTCATCGGCGCGTTCTGGCCGGTCTTTTTGAACACCGTCGCCGGCGCGGCGTCGCTGCCGCAACGCTACCGCGACAACGCCCGCATCCTCGGCTTGAAACGAACGGAATATCTGTGGCGCATCGTTTTTCCGGCGTCGCTGCCGCATATTTTCTCCGGCATGAGCGTCGGCCTGGTGTTTTCGTTCATCATGCTGACGGTGGCGGAACTTTTTGGTGCGAGCGCCGGCCTGGGCCGCTTCGTGCAGCTCTATGCCGATTATGCTGATTATCCCCGCATGGTCGCGGGCATTCTCTACACCGGCGCGGTGGTGCTGTTAAGCATGGAATTGCTCGAACAAATCAAACGCCGCGCCCTGTTTTGGGTGAAGTGAAAATTAAGACACTGCCATGACATCCAAAGAGATCATCGAAAAAGTCATCCGGCTCGAACCGACGCCGCGCCTGCCCGTATCGCTGCTTTCCGCAGGTGCCTGGAACTTGAACCAAAACGGACTGACGCTCGAACAGGCGCTGGCCGCCGGCCCGCAGCGCATCGCCGAAATCATTGCCCAAGTCAACGAGATTGTCGGCTGCGACATCGTCTGGCCCGGTTCGGGCTATCACAATCTTGCCATCCGGGGAATTGGCGGTCGTATCAAGTTTCGCGTCAAAGGCACGCCGGATGTCCAGGAACCGCTGCTGCGCGGCAACTGGACCGCCGAGCGCATCGTCACCAAACGCCTTCAGGAAGACGAAGGCATTCGCGTGCTGATTGAAGCGGCCCGGCTTCTTTCTCAATCCATTGGCGACAAAACGGTGGTCGGCACCAGCCAATGGGCGCCGTTCACCCTGGGCGGCCTGGCTTACGGCGTGGAAAATCTGATGCGCAATATCCGCAAGGACAAGCCGGCGGTTCATGCCGTCATGGAATTCGCCACCGAGTTGTGCTTCGACTATTTGGAACCGTTCATTGACGCCGGCGTTTCGATGATCTCGCTGGCCGACCCGACGGCT
>Ga0182030_10025967_pt1 | contig 10635 bp, 11 predicted proteins | sample 812S3MmetaG_FD_121299 | JGI IMG/M metagenome (GOLD analysis project Ga0182030, IMG submission 121299) | Permafrost microbial communities from Stordalen Mire, Sweden - 812S3M metaG (Illumina Assembly) | ecosystem: Environmental > Terrestrial > Soil > Wetlands > Permafrost | place: Sweden... | reverse complement strand
GGACGACGATTCCTTGTAGGTCGCCGTGTATTCGTCCTGGATATTTCCGTCAACGTTATGACCATATTGGACCGACATTGACTTGACTTTGATTTTCGGGATGCCCTCGGCGATATATTCCTGTGTCTCTGTATCCAAGACCCGGAACGTGATTTTGTTATTGGTGTTCGCCAATACCTGACGCGCTTTGTTTGGATCGCCCAATCGCACCGTAAAATCGGCAAATGTTTGCGTCGCAATCGTCACTCTGAAAAGCGCGCCCCCGCCTTTGTTCATTAATTGAATAGAGGGCTGATTGAGAACTTCGGCTGCTTCGTCGATAAATATATTAACTGGCGTTACGTTGCCTTCCAGGCCATAGTTGTAGCGATCACCGGCCACCGCAGCCAGGTCGGCTAAAATAATTGATCCAATCGCGCTACCCACGGTCGAGTCAGATAAAGCATCCAGCCCGACGTACAGCACTTTCTTGCCGCGAATAATGCGCGCCATATCGGTTACTTTTTTACTGCTGATCTGTTTCGTGTCTGGAGATAGTAGCTCCGCCAGTGGTGCCGCAGTGAGCATCGAGAGAATTGGTATCAGTGACGCTACCATTTTCTGAAAGTGTTCTCTGTTGTGCTCATACGATGACAGCAAACCATCAATTTCCACACTTTGCTGCTCGTGTATAACGATGCCTTTATAAAAGTTGGCATAAGCTTGTAACAAATTATTTTTGTTGTGCTTGATGAACCCGCTAATCCGTGTTTCCCATTCAAGCACGGTGTGTTGAAAGTGCGTCCTCAGTACATTAAGCAATAAACTGTCAACGCCGCCTTCAACAAAGTGTTTTAAGTCGACAAGCGTTGGTCGCTTCTCGATCATAATAAATCCATTGATAATATCGTTCAGGACCTTCCAACTAAACGCGGTAAATGGATCGGCTCCTGTTTCTGAAGGGATTAGAGCGGCAACACGGCTGGCAAGCTCGGTCTTTCGATTCCAATTACGCATTGGATCAATACATACCGAATTTTCGGGTTGTGCTGGATTGAAATATTCAAATCTATTTGCATCGCCAAGTGCGGCACACATCTTCATCGCGTTATCGGCAAGGCCGTGATCTCCCTTCGGATCAACTATGATTACAACCTCTCCTCGCGCGATTGCTTGACCTATCAACAGGTCGAACATTCTGGTTTTCCCCACGCGCGTGGTTCCGGTTACAAGCGTATGGCCAACAAGATTGTCTAACGCGGTGAATATTTCTTTTTCCTGCGCCAATCCATGCAGCCAATACGCGCCGCCTTCCGTGTCCACGAACTTTTTACCATGCTGCGCTGCAATACCTTTCCACAACAACTGGTGCATTTTACTGGATTCAATATCAGTCCAAAGAAACCCGCGTCCCAATGCCAACTGGTTGTTATTGGATGCTTTCTTTGTGATCTCGATTAATTCGTCGATGTTAATGAATTCTTTGTCGGTTGATTTGATTCTGCGAACTTCTGCGTTGATCTTATGCGCTTGTTTTAACCGATATGTCCCGGCTATCATGTTTAAAGCAACCAATATTGCGCCAAACTGTTTTGGAACAGGCAATCCTACAGTAGTGCCGAATGTGATTATGGCTGCCGAATACCATGAGAGAGCCATCCCGATCTCATGGTTTTTTCTCCATACATTACCGAAATCTGCCTGCTCGCTCATTTATTAACTTTAGTTGATTAACGCCAGTGCGAACGTCTCGTTAATCATTTGGCATAGGACGTTATCGTCCACAATGAAGCTGCGCGGAAGCTTATTTATTTTGTAGCCTGTTAACTTGTTTAATAAATGGATTTTCACCGATTCTACTCGACGAACTAAAGGAGAAATTCGAATATTTATTGGCGCGCTTGCCCCAATCTTATTTTCCCTGCGCAGTATCATATTCACGTAGACAGTTGGTTTTTTTGTTGATCCGATGTAGATGCGCTTATCCTCATACTCGAAAATCAAAATGTATCCAAATTCTACCGCTGAATCAGGTGCTAACAAGTTTATGTCTTCTGGCTTGCACACGTTTTTCCATACGTGTTCTTTGTGATTTTGTTTAGTCATTATGTTATTTTTTCCGGTTTCTATACTTTCATATTCTTACACACATATTTAGTTAATTCTTAGTCGAACGACATGCCTTTTATGATGACGTTCGTTGAATTAGTTGACATGGTTTTCTTCCTGCGAGATCCACCAAGATTGATAGTTACTCAGGGAGATGCCATCTAGCAACAACAGATAGGCACTTCAGAAATTGCCACTTTGGAACTCTTGGTAGGCTGTGTGGAATTCGAACAGATGAATGACTCCAGCAGTGCGGCAGGCTGACATTGGTTTATATTATTTGGCTGGACGTACCGGTTACACACCCCGCGCCAGTGCCCTGACATAGTAATCGGCAACTTCCTTTTTTCGCTTCCGCATTTCAGCCGATGTAGAAGGGCAGGAAAAGCAGGGTAGGGCTAATACTCCTGTTCACAAAGGAGATTACCAATTCAGAAATTATGAGCAATGCTTAGACGCCTGCGCGTTGACTTCCCTTTACTCAGATAGCTCTGCGCGCTTCATCGCGATTTCAAGGGCGTACCGGATGGACTTCAGTGCGCTATTCAGGTGGTATGACTCCCGACGGATCATTTCCAGCTTTTCTTCAGTCTCTTCAATCAACGGCTTCTCCCAGTCATGGGCATAGCTGAATAGCTTGGTCAAAGTGTAGCCATATTTACCCGCTGGTTTCGAGATGGACTTGGTTACATCAAAGAATTTGTCATTCTTCTTTCCTCTCCATGTCACGGCATTCCAATCGGCACGGATTGAATTCCCTGTCAGTGCGCACCTGAGTTTTAATTTGCTTTTATTGTCCCAGCCAGGTCTCGCTTTTTCCAATTGGATGAGCATCGTCCAGTATGAGTCCACAATTTGGCTACAGGTTTCGAATAGCTCTTTGATTGTGTCTTCCAATACTTCCTTTGCTGCCTCAATCTGTTCTATTTCTAAATTCATATTTCTTATGGCTCCTTGTCCACTATTACTGAAGGTCGATCTGCTAGCAGAAAGCTACTTGCACACGATTAACGCCGCTATCTGCTCTTTTTTTTCTTAGGCTCGCGGCTATCTATCGTCATAATTTATATGGGAATTAAAACCGGATGAGGAAAGCCGCTATCTGCATCTTTATATAACTTTTTCAAACGTATTTGTCTGTCTCGCCTTTTTACAATTGAATGCCGCTATTTGCTCAATTCTATTTGCTCTAGTGGCTCTCTATCATATTGATAGTAATAGTAATAAACGCCGCATCCAGAAGGCCGCTATCTGTTATTTATGCAGAAAGCCGCTATCTGCTATTTTTTCTTAGTACCAGCAGTTGTCTATCATTATGATTAGAGGGTAATTAATACCGAATACAGAAAGCCGCTATTTGCTTTTTAAGCACCTACCAAAAAGCAAATCTAGTTTGAAGTCTATGACAATTCCTAAAAAAGTAAATAACCGAACCCGCGTTTTATGCTGTTTCCTGCGAACGCTGTCAAAAAACCGTGTCGTTCGATGAAGAAATAAAAAATTTGCTTGTTAAAATTCTAGGCGACTTCAGGTGAACGCTTGATGAATGCCGGTGAACGGAAAGTGAACTTCAGGTGAACGCTTGGTGAATACCGGTGAACGGAAAGTGAACTTCAGGTGAACGCTTGGTGAATGCCGGTGAACGGAAAGTGAACTTCAGGTGAACGCTTGGTGAATGCCAGTGAACGGAAAGTGAATAAAAGGTAACGTCGTGCCGGAAATTAATTTAATTGTTGAAAAGTTGAACACTCTCTTGCTGACCGACTCAACAAGAGCTAAGAAAGGAAGAATCTTCGAGTTGTTCGCAGAAATAATATATCTGCAAAAGAAAGGAGTATCTCTCGCAAGAATTGAAGATTGTTTAAATGAGGTATGTTTTGCAAATGACAAATTAAAAAAGGGTTGTTTGAAAACTTACCTTTACCAAATCAGAAAGGATAAGGAAAAAGCAAGTGGCTTCGGCGGGGTAGCTGAATCAAAGAAGGAAAAAAATAAAACTCCGGCAGAATCTAGTCAAAAGGACACCGGCGATGTAATTACAAAGCAAGAGTTGTGGGAAAAGCAAGCCCGTGCACGTATAGATGCTACGCCTCGCCGAACAAATGAATAATCAACTACAGGTAATATAGAAATGAAAACTAGGAACTCAAGTTTAAAAGACTCAAAAATGATTGCGGTAATCAACAAAACTGGCAATGTCGGTAAAACGACAATTGGCAGCTGCATGATAGCTCCTCGCTTGCCGGAGTTGGCGATGGTGGTGTATATCGAGAATACCAATCACATTCCTAATCAGCTTCCTCCCCCGATTGGTGTGGTCTATGGGGCGCACGAATTCGGTGATGTGGAATCAGAGTTATTAAAAGTAAGCAAGAAGGGCAAAAGTTGTCTGATAGATTTTGGTGCATCAGACTTCAATACGACGATGGATATGTTAAATCAATACACAGAGGTTAAAGACTGCGTAGACGTATTTGTCATACCTTGTACTCCCGGCAAAAAAGAACTAATTGATACGCAGGTTACTATTAGCACATTGATCGACCTCGGCGTTTCACCTGAAAGAATCCGTGTCTTGTTCAATCAAGTCATGCTTCGTGACAAGCCGAACCTGAAACGTCTATTTTTTGGAATCTTTAATCTTCAACATGAAACCATGGAAAAATATGGCAAATCATTCTTTGCCAGTGTGGATGCCACGATGTTTCAGGCTGAGATATTCAAGCGTTTGTCTGATTTGGGCATGTCGCTCGAAGAGGTTTTGGCAGACGACACTAACTATGAAAAGGAGATTCTTGAAGAAACCGACGAGGGTAAACAATATGCTCTAGCTAAACGAATGAGCATAAGAGGCTTGGCAGTCAACACGGACAAAACTTTTGACATGGTGTTCGACGCGCTGATGGAAGGCATCTGAGAATATGGGTAAGGAGCCGCCTCTTGATATGCTGGAGCAGCATATTGCCGAACAAACCGTTGCTATGGTCAAGGTCAATGATCAGCTAAAAACCTTTTGCCTGTTAGTGCCTAAAGTCATATCCGACACGCAGAAGATTGCGCAAACGTTTCGCGATAGCTTGCCAGGCGATGTAGCCGTTGAGATGGACAAGGCCGCACAGAAAGCTATCAGCATGATGGCAGTAGAGGTGGCGCGACTTGCTCAGAAAGTGGCCGTTGATGCTGCAGCGTCTGAAAAGGCATACGCAGGTTCACGGGCCGCAAAGATTGCTGCGATTGGTGTGATTGTCGGTGCAATTATATTTGGAGGGGCCGGATATCTGATTTGTATGAGTATGGATTACACAAGTATCGCCGAGTCGAAAGCCTTGCTTGCGGCTGCCGTTAAGCGGGCTGATGATGCGGACACGGTAGCGCAGAATAAAATTAGCATTGCTGTCAGTGCGGCGAACGCGTCTTCGGCAGAGGAAATTAAAAAGGTGAAGGATATGGCCGGCTGGGTGGGTACCGCCGATGGTCAATTCTTTTTACGGCACGCGAAAGCGTTTAATTCATGCAATCAATTCAAATGGCAGATTGTAAAAATAGTCGATGGCAAAAAGGGCTGTTACGTTAAGCAAGATGGTTGGTTTGTGAGTGATATTTTGATTGGCGATCTGCATGAATGAGGGTAGGCAATAATTGAGCAGAGTGGAATTGGCAATTGATTTAAGTAATGTGTTACGAGAAAGATTAATTGGACTATCCGCAATCCATTTTAATTTGTGATTGAAATTTCAAACTGACCCGTGCTATAAAAAAGACAATCGCAGTTATCTACTTACCATGGAAGCAAGACCTGCTGGGGTATTTTGTGACTTACGCACTCTTGGAACAGCCTCAACAATAATTTGCATGGTGGTAAGGCACAAATCTTTATTGATTCTGGAGTGCCAATATCAGCAAAGGTTATCTCTGACTTCTTGACGGTTGGCTGATTCCATGCCGCCAGCAACTGGTCTCTTCGTATCTCTCTATCCCTGTAACAAAACAGTCCAAACAGTATTACTGCCTTCACGTGGTGTGAGTGAAGCGCGCTTGTAGTCAAGGGCTAATGAAACATCGTAGATTTTTTCCACGCACTGAAGAAACCATCCCTCAGAACTATGTAGTGTTAGCGTTTATTTTTACCCCGTATAGCGACAGATAAGCATGTCGTTCGATGAAGTTTTATCGTGAGTGGTAACGTATTATAACGTCATGAATTCGACATGGCTGATAACACTTTTCTTTGTTTATTTTTGCTGCTCAACCGCAAATGCATCGTGCATTGATGAGGCCTCAGCACAGTTTAATGTACCGGTGCAGTTAATAAATTCCATATCGAAAATCGAATCTAATAACAATCCATCCGTGATGCATCGCAACCATGACGGCAGTTATGACATCGGGTATATGCAAATAAATAGTGGATGGGCGCAAACGTTGTTGAGCTATGGCATAACACTACAAAGTCTTTTTGACTTATGCACCAATGTGTACGTTGGCACATGGATTCTGGCAAACAACATTAATCGATATGGTTATAACTGGAAAGCAATTGGTGCATATAACGCTCGCGATAACCATAAACGAGATATTTACGAGCACAAAGTGGCTGCGGTTTTGATTACAAAATGAAAGATATATTTTGAGTAATACCAGCTTCTTATTAATTGCACTTGCATCAATGATTACGAGTTGCACTACGGTTAAAGAACAAAATCTTGAGGCTGAGCCGTTAGATCGTATTGAATATTACAAGAATGATTGGCGTTTATGTAGAGGAGACGATTGTCTAACGCCAACAAAGAAAACTGCTTACTTGTCTGTACCTCCCATTGCCGCCGTGAGCGCCATTCCTGGCGCAGTAGCTAGCACAGCAGTTAGCAAATCAACTATGTCTTTTAATGTTGATAAAGGGTGGGATGAAATTTGTTCAGAGTCGCCGTTTGGTTCTCCACATGGTGACGAACCGTCAGGACGCGCAAAAACTGTAACCATGATTGTTCATTTTAGGGCAGGGGAGAACAAGCCTTCATCCCAAGGAATTTATGATTTAAGAGCAGCTCTCAAAAGAATTCGCGGAACAAACTCTAACCTCGTTATAACGGGTCACGCTAAAAAGGATGACTGCGTAATGGATACCAGTACGGATACTGAATTGGCGAAGTCTCGCGCCAAGTTTGTCGCGAAATGGTTACGGAATCACAAAGTAGAAAATATTTTTATCATTAGACCGAAATGGAGAACGATCACTACAAAAGAAAACGAAGCAGAGACCATCATTAAATTTAAGTCAACTACTAAGGAGCAAATTAATTGATACCACGTTCAAAAGAAGCAATACGGGATATGGTGATTTCGGCGGGGTTTATTGTAATTTCGGTCATAGCGCCCGCGCCGCCAATCGCCTTATCTTTTGCCGCGAACATTAGCGGCGTTTCATTAGGCCTCGGCCTTGGTTGGTTAATCAAATCAATTATCGATCATATTTTAGGAGTTCGCGGTGAATAATTTACTGAGCATCAATATAACTCGCAAGCACGCAAACGCCATTGCGATAGTGGCGTGCTTAACGCTGGTAGCGACTAATGCGGTAGCGTCTACAACTGGTACGGAGTTCCAAACGTTATTTACTTGGCTGCTCGGTGAAGTGCAAGGTTATGGCGGTAAAACTATTGCCATTGCGGCGGTTGGGATTGGCGCGATTTTGTCTATCGCGCGAGTCAACCCTATTCCGATTCTGGGCGGTATTGGCTTTGCGGTTTTCCTGCAATATGTGCCTACGATTATCACCGGCATCTTGTCGGCAACAATTTAACAAATGAAAACGGAGGCAACTTGAACATCAATATAACTCGCAAGCACGCGAGCGCCTTTGCGATAGCGGCGTGCTTAACGCTGGTAGCGACAAATGCGGTAGCGTCTACAACTGGTACGGAGTTCCAAACGTTGTTTACTTGGCTGCTCGGTGAAGTGCAAGGTTATGGCGGTCAGACAATTGCCTTGGCGGCGGTAGCGATTGGCGCGATTCTATCCATCGCGCGAGTCAATCCTATTCCGATTCTGGGGGGTATTGGCTTTGCGGTTTTCCTGCAATACGTACCTACGATTATCACCGGCATCTTGTCGGCAACAATATGAACGATGAAACAGGATATATCCCAAAGTCACTTGACGCACAGGAGCGTTTTTTATGGTGGGAAATGGACCAGGCAATTCTGGCTATTCTGATGGTTGGCATCGGGGTAATTGTGAATGCAATGATGTCAGGAATATTGCTTGGCATTGTTGCCGCATGGCAATACGGCAGATTTAAGGCAGGGAAACATCCACGCTTCGCGGTGCATGCGATGTATTGGTGGTTGCCGAGCGAGTTCTTTGTGAAAACAAGAGCCATGCCTGCCTCCTGTCAACGCAGCTTTTTAGGTTAATACATTATGTTTTTTTCTAAATACGTTGCCAAAATGGACAATTCAAATCGCGAAGTGTTCTTTTTGCGGTTTCTAGTGGTATGGCTCGGCGCGATTATATTAGTTCAAGCATTCGTATCGTACTCGCTGGTTGGCAAGGAAAAAACGATACTCGTGCCACCGGAAATTCATCGCTCATTTTGGGTTGGCTCAGATACTGTTTCGAGTGAGTATCTGGAAGATATGGCCTATTGGTACTTGGGTCTTGCTCTCAATATTTCACCTCTCTCGGGAAGCTATCAAAACGAGCGCTTTCTGAAATTCTCAGCGCCAGAGAGCACCGGGCAGTTGCAAGCCGACATGGGGGCGCGTGCTGATTATCTGAAGAAAAATAATGTGTCAACACAGTTTGCGGTTAACGCGCTCAAAACCGACAAAGATAATTTGCGCGTTTCTTTTGCGGGAACTTTATCTACATGGGTATCCGATAAAAAAGCACCTGATCGTAAGGCCAACTATGTAATTTATTTTAAATTCATTAATGGACAATTATATGTATCGAACTTTAAAGAAACTAGCGAACAAGATCCATTTGGCGTTAGTGCTGCTCCTAAGTCTTAACATTGGCCTCGCATCGGCAGCCCAATATGTAATAGGGAAGCCGGACGAAACCTTAAGTGCGTCTATCTCTCGCACAGATCAGACGTTGATTAGGATTGCGGGTCATAAAATTCGTCGTCTGTTTGGGGTCGAAGGTACATTTACTTCAACGCCGGATAAGGAAGCTGGAGCAATTTACATAAAACCAACTACTAATGTGTCGGTACTTACCGTACATGTTTCTGATGAGAATGGTCGAACATGGAAACTGTTGCTTTCGGTTGTTAACGCGCCTGTTGACACCATTGTAATCAAAGAAAAGAACAGCTTGTCAGTGTCTCTTAATCAGCACGGAAAAAACTTACCGCGCGAAGATGCTATCAAAGAAATGTTGAACGCGCTTATGTCCAATAAAAAAGACGACGCCAACGAGTACGAGGATACCCATGACGTTACACAACTGTGGAAAGAAGCTGAGTTTGTGCGCGTCAAAAATATTAAAGGCAGCACCTTAATTGGAGACAAGTATCAGCTAACCAATACCAGCAACAAGGTGATGATTATTGACGAGCGTGAGCTATACCGTAAAGGTGTAGTGGAAGTTACGGTCGATAAACCAAATTTGCAGCCCGGCGAGAGCTCTGAGGTATTCGTCATTTCTGCCAACACAGCGGATGACAGTGATGAGTAAAATGACCTCAATGGTTGTCGAGAAGTTGAAAAACCTCTCTCCAAAACAAAAGCAATACCTAATGCTTGGTTCTTTTTGCACTTTATTTTTCGGATTAATTATTGGGAGCGTGAAGCTTTGGGGAAATAAACCCATGGCAGAACAAATACAGCATACTGAAATCAAGACGAAAGACATTGCTACTCCGGGTGCGCAAGTTGACCCAAAAGATGTATGGATGATGCAGTCGGCTCAAGAAATGAAGGGGATGAATGACACCCTTGATGCTGTTCAGCAAAAACTAAAGGATATGGAAAAGGCTAAAGCGGCCTCTTCCGTCTCATCCGTTGCGCCGGGTATATTGCCTCCATTGCAACCCTTGCCGAAGTTGCCTCCATTACGGCCATTGCCTCAGCCAATGTCACCAAGATCAAATGTGCAAGACAATGCAGCAAATTCAGCTTCCGTGCCTCTACAACTCCAGATTAAGAAAGAAGAGCCGCCCAAGGAACCAGGGATTATTGCTGTAGAAGTAAGTGACGCGGCACCTAAAGCAAATATCGAAACAAGCACCGATAAAGACATCTACATCCCGTCCGGCACTTTTATGCGGGTCGTCCTGCTCGGTGGTCTCGATGCGTCAACCGGAGGGCAGGCGCAAAACAATCCATGGCCAGTATTGATGCATGTTCAAAGCAATGCCTTTCTACCTAATAAGTTCCGTGCGCAAGTTAAACAATGTCGAGTCTTGGGGTCTGGATTTGGTGATTTGAGTTCTGAGAGGGCGTCTATTCGGCTGGAATCTTTCTCATGTGTGCTCAAAGACGGGTCTGTTATTGATTCTGCCATCAAGGGATATGTGGTCGGCGAAGACGGCAAGGCGGG
>Ga0182030_10025966_pt1 | contig 10636 bp, 12 predicted proteins | sample 812S3MmetaG_FD_121299 | JGI IMG/M metagenome (GOLD analysis project Ga0182030, IMG submission 121299) | Permafrost microbial communities from Stordalen Mire, Sweden - 812S3M metaG (Illumina Assembly) | ecosystem: Environmental > Terrestrial > Soil > Wetlands > Permafrost | place: Sweden... | reverse complement strand
AGTCCGGAGCGCAGTAGCGCGGCGATGGCGCTGGCCGCCGCCGCCAGGACCGCCAGCCGGGCGAGCGAGCCGAAGCGCAAGCGGGCCAATGCGTCGGTAAAAATCAGGCCGAGCGACAGCAACGGCAGCCAGAAACCGGCGCCGGGGGACACGCGCGCGAAATTGGCGCCAGCCGGCGTCAGATGGCTGGCCGACAGGCCGATGGCCGCCGCCAGCGCTGCCAGCGCCCCGGTCGCCGCGATCAGGCGGAGGGTCGCCCGCTTTGAGACGACCGACAGGATCAGCACGATCGAAACCATGCCGACCAAGGCGACCGCCCATTCCGCGGGCAGTGCGGCCAGGAGGTCGCGCTTCTGCCCGGCGGCGATGCGGTTTGGGCGGTACATAGTGAACGGCAATAGCGACAGTGCGGCCACCGCCAGAATGGACATCGTCAGTCCAAGACGATTGGCCGCCAGCCGGTTCGGCTTTCCCGATATGAGCGCAAGCTGGGTTATTTGATGAAGCCTTTCTCTTTGAGATAGGCGGCCGCCACGGCTCGCGCCGAGAGGCCCTCGACCTGCACCTTGGCGTTCAGGGATTGCAGGGCGGCGAGATCGAGCGACGCGAACACCGGAGCCAGGATGTCGGCAATTGCCGGGTTCGCTTTGAGGATTTCTTCGCGGATGATCGGAGCTGGTGCGTAAATCGGCTGCACATGCTTGTCGTCGCTCAGCACGACAAGTCCCGCGGGCTCGATCGCGCCGTCGGACGTATAGACCATTGCCGCATTGGCGCCGCTGGTTTGCTCGGCCGCCGCCTTGATGGTCGCCGCCGTGTCGCCGCCGGAGAGGACGATGAGTTGCGCGGAGGAAAGCTTGAAGCCGTAGGCGCTTTCGAACGCCGGCAGCGCCGAGGCCGAATTGACGAATTCCGCCGACGCCGCCAGCGCCAATTTACCGCCGCCGGCGACCCATTTGCCGAAATCGCTCAGGGATTTGAGATGGTTCGCCTCGGCCACATCCTTGCGCAAGGCGATCGCCCAGGCGTTGTTGGCAGGGGCCGGCGGCAGCCAGACGATCTTCCTGGCCGCATAATCCAGCGATTTTGCGGTCGCATAACCGGCCGCGGCGTCTTTCCAAAGGGTATCGCCGGTCTTGTTGTAAAAATTCGCGGCGTTGCCGGTGTATTCGGGATAGATGTCGATCTGGCCGGATGTGATGGCGGCGCGCACCACCGGCGTGGCGCCGAGCTCGATGCGATCCAGCGACTTGATGCCGTTGGCTTGCAGCATAAGCAAAATGATATTGCCCAGCACCGATCCCTCAGTGTCGATTTTCGAGGACACGACGACATCGGCGGACGAAGGACAAGCCAAGAGCATGACGGCCATGAGCAGGCCAGCGGCAAGGCTTTTGAGCGACAGGCTCATGAAAATCTCCAAAGGTCCAAGCGCATTGCAGGGCGGGCAATGCGGGCCGGCATAGTGCAAACGCGGGAACCGCCGAAAGTCGCGTGTCCCAAGGGAAATTTTTGGGCCCGTCTGGCGTCGGGGCGCTTGAGCTTTGGAGCATGACCGGATCGCTGGCTTCCACTATCCTGGGCGCAAACCCTTCCACGAAAGACGCCATGCAGATCGAACCGCTCGTCGAAAAAGACTTCGCCGCCTGGAAACCTTTGTGGGAAGCCTATCTGGCCTTTTACAAGACGGAATTGCCCGAGGACGCGACAAAACTGGCGTTTCTCCGTCTCATCGACCCGGCCGAGCCGATGGGCGGTTTCATCGCGCGCAATGAGGCGGGCGCGGCGCAAGGCGTGGCGCATTGGATCGACCATCGCTCCTGCTGGACAGCCGGGAATTACTGCTATTTGCAGGATCTGTTCGTCGCTTCCGAAATTCGCGGGCAGGGGGTCGGCGCGGGCCTGATCGAAGCCGTGAGCGCCGCAGCGCGACAGCGGGCCTGCTCCCGCGTCTATTGGATCACCCATGAAACCAACGTGAAGGCCCAGGGTCTCTATAACAAACTCGCCGAGCGCAGCGGTTTCATCCAATATGTGAAAAAGCTCGATTGAGAGCAGAGGGCAGGGAGCGGCAGTGGCGCCGCTCCCAAAATCTTAAGCGGCCTTCGCTGGCGCCGCTTCGGATGATTCCATCGCCGAGAGATAGAGATCGAGCAAGGATTCGTGCTCGTCGCGTTCGTCCTTGTCCTGCTTGCGGAGGCGAAGGATTTCCTTGATGACCTTCACGTCGAAGCCGTCGCCTTTGGCTTCCTGGAAAACTTCCTTTTTGCCCTCGTTCAGAGCCTTGATCTCCTCCTCGATATGCTCGATGCGCTCGACGATGGAGCGAATGCGATCACCTGCGATACCCACTGTTATCTCGGACATGCATGCCTCTCTTGCTTGATGCAGTGAGACGCTAGGGCGGAGATGGTAACTGTGGTGTTAACCCGGCCGCTTAAGTTGTGGAGAACCCCGACCGGGTAAAACACGCCGGTGGTAAGCCAGAGGATGGTGGGCCGGGCAGGACTCGAACCTGCAACCAGACCGTTATGAGAATTTGCGCTGCGCGTTACAGCTGGACTCGAGCTGCGAGAACCGGAGCGCCCAGCGGACAGATGCGCCAAAACATTGTCCGCGTTTGGCCTGAAGGCGTCATTGCTGGCGCGTTCCGCAATGGTCTCATCCTGACCCAAGGCGGTCGCACAATGTGATGGCTTGAATCGCGCTGTCTTGCGCCAGACATATTAATCCTATAATCTGGATATATGAAAGAAACATCCGCTCTTGCCGCTCTCGCGGCTCTCTCGCAGGCTACTCGTCTGCAAACCTTCCGACTTCTCGTCACGCGCGAGCCCGATGGCGTGCCGGCTGGCGAGTTGGCGCGGCTGGTCGGCGTGCCGCAGAACACGATGTCGGCGCATCTCTCGATCCTGGCCAATGCCGGGCTCGTCAGCGGCGAGCGCCAAAGCCGGTCGATCATCTATCGCGCCGATCTCGCCATGTTTCGCGATGTCGTCTTGTTCCTGCTGAAGGATTGTTGCGGCGGCCGTGCGGACGTCTGCGCGCCGGTGCTGGCCGATCTCATTCCCTGTTGTCCGCCAGGGTCTCACACGGACGATCCCGATCATCAATGATGTGCGGCCGGGTGAACCCCTCTGGTTCGCCTGGACATGCAGATATCCCAACACAACCGCAGGCGGCCTGGTCCTTGTCGCCGGAGTGACGCCATGTCGAAATTCGAACGCTACCTGACCCTCTGGGTCCTGCTTTGTATCGTCGTGGGCATCGCCCTCGGCCATTTCCTTCCGGGCGTCTTCCAGGCTATCGGCGCGGCTGAAATTTCCAAGGTCAACCTGCCGGTGGCGGTCCTGATCTGGCTGATGATCATCCCGATGCTGGTCAAGATCGACTTTGCCGCGCTCTCGCAGGTCGCGCAGCATTGGCGCGGCATTGGCGTGACCCTGTTCATCAACTGGGCGGTGAAGCCGTTCTCGATGGCCCTGCTCGGTTGGTTGTTCATCGGCTGGGCGTTCAAGCCTTATCTGCCCGCCGATCAGATCGACTCCTATATCGCCGGGCTCATCCTGCTGGCTGCGGCTCCCTGCACGGCCATGGTCTTCGTCTGGAGCAACCTTTGCAAGGGAGAGCCGCATTTCACGCTGAGCCAGGTCGCCCTCAACGACGTCATCATGATCTTCGCCTTCGCGCCCATCGTCGGCCTGCTGCTGGGTCTGTCCGCGATCACCGTGCCGTGGGATACGCTGCTTCTGTCCGTGGCGCTTTACATCGTCGTTCCGGTCATCCTGGCGCAGCTCGTGCGGCGCATGTTTTTCGCGCGGGGCGGTGACCAGGCTCTGCAAGGCTTGCTCAACACCTTGCAGCCTTTGTCGCTGGTCGCTCTTTTGGCCACATTGGTTCTGCTGTTTGGTTTTCAGGGCCAGCAAATTCTGGCGCAGCCCTTGATCATCGCCATGCTCGCGGTTCCAATCCTGATCCAGGTCTATTTCAATTCGGGCCTCGCCTATCTGCTGAACCGGGCGAGCGGCGAGGCCCATTGCGTCGCCGCGCCCTCGGCCCTGATCGGCGCCAGCAACTTCTTCGAGCTGGCCGTCGCCGCTGCGATCAGTCTGTTTGGTTTCCATTCCGGCGCCGCTCTGGCGACGGTCGTCGGCGTGCTGATCGAAGTGCCGGTGATGCTGTCTGTGGTCAAAATCGTCAACAGCACGCGCGGCTGGTACGAGTCCGGCGCCGCCGTCCGCCGCGTCGCCGCCGAAAATTTGAGGGAGAAGACCATTGGCTGAGGACATGCAGGTGGTGATCCACCACAACCCCGATTGCGGCACGTCGCGCAACGTCCTCGCCCTCATCGAGGCCGCCGGCTACCGCCCAACCGTGATCGAATATCTCAGGACAGGCTGGACCCGGCCGCAACTCGAAGGCCTCTTTGCGGTCGCCGGGCTCACCCCGCGCGAGGCGCTGCGCGCGTCGAAATCGCCCGCCGCCGAACTTGGGCTGCTCGATCCGGCGGTCGATGATGAGGCGCTGTTGGTCGCGATGGTCGCGCATCCCGTGCTGGTCAACCGCCCCATCGTCTGCACGGCGAAAGGCGCAAAACTGTGCCGCCCCAGCGAAGCCGTGCTCGACCTGCTTGATCGCCTGCCGCCGGGCCCGTTTCTCAAAGAAGATGGTCAACTGCTCATCGATGCGGAGGGCAATCGCGTTGGCTGATCCTGTGGACCCCACCCCAAATCTCGACGACGCCTGTTTCCAGCCCATCGATGAAAAGGCTCTGTTCGACTCGCCGCGGAAAAACCATGCGCCGCGCATCCTGCTGCTGTACGGCTCGTTGCGGAAACGCTCGTTCAGTCGTCTTGTCAGCGAGGAGGCCGCCCGCATCCTGCGTCGCTTCGGCGCGGAGACGCGGACCTTTTGCCCGAGCGGCCTGCCTCTGCCTGACGATTCCGAAGCCGACCACGCCAAGGTCGCGGAATTGCGGGATCTCGTCGCCTGGTGCGAGGGCATGGTCTGGTGCTCGCCCGAGCGCCATGGCGCGATGACCGGCGTCATGAAGGCGCAGATCGACTGGATTCCACTCACCCTCGGCGCCGTCCGTCCGACGCAGGGCAAGACACTGGCGGTCATGCAGGTCTCTGGCGGGTCGCAATCCTTCAACGCCGTGAACCAGATGCGGATTCTCGGACGCTGGATGCGGATGATCACCATCCCCAACCAGTCCTCTGTCGCCAAGGCTTTCGCGGAATTCGACGACAAGGATCGGATGAAACCCTCGGCCTATTACGACCGCGTCGTCGATGTGATGGAGGAACTGGTCAAATTCACGCTCCTGACCCGCGCCCGTTTCGATTACCTCGTCGATCGATATTCCGAGCGAAAAGAAAGCGCTGAGGCCCTATCACAGCGGGTCAATCAACGTTCGATCTAACAAACGCTTCCGTCTCTGATTTCCAGGCGAGTCCTACAAGCGGCATGGAGGCAAAGACACCCGAGAACGGCAGGCGCCTTCGTACGCGCCCGCCAGCGCAAACGTGTCGTTTGGTTGTCATATATATCTGAAAATCTGGATACCTAGAATAACGGGAGCAAGGCGCGTTCTCGCGCCGGGCCATGGGCAACAGGAGGAACGACATGAAATTGAGCGTTTTCGTCACTGCGGTCGCCGCGAATATGGCTGTGATCAATATGGCCTCGGCACTCGACGCCACGCTTCCTAATTATCAAGCTGTTGGCGCCCTCACCGGTGAAATCAAATCGGTCGGCTCGGACACACTGAACAACGAGATGACCGCCTGGGCCGAGGGCTTCAAGGCGAAATATCCCAGCGTCACGTTCGAGATCGAAGGCAAGGGATCGGCGACGGCGCCGGCGGCGCTGCTTGCCGGCGCCTCGCAGTTCGCGCCGATGTCGCGCCCGATGACGTCCGAGGAAACAGAGGCCTTCGAAAAGAAATACGGCTACAAGCCCGCCCATTTCCGCGTCGCGATCGACGCTCTTGCCGTCTACGTCAACAAGGACAATCCGATCAAATGCCTGTCGCAGATTCAGATCGACCGCATGTTTTCGTCGACCCGCAAGGGCAGCGGCGGAAGGGATATTTCGACTTGGGGCGATGCCGGTTTGACTGGTGACTGGGCGTCGACGCCAATCACTTTTTATGGACGCAACGCCTTGTCGGGCACCTATGAGTTCTTCAGGACGCATGTCCTGTATGGCGGCGACTACAAGCCGAATGTGAAGCAGCAGATCGGCTCCGCCACTGTTGTCGAGGGCGTGGCTGGCGACAAGTTCGCCATCGGCTATTCCGGCCTTGGCTACAAGACGGAAGGCGTTCGCGCCCTGCCTGTGGCGGCATACGATGGCGGCGAATGCTATGAGACGTCGGCGGAAATGGTTCGCGCCGGCAAGTACCCGATCGCGCGCTATCTCGAAATCTACGTGAACCGGCAGCCGAGCGAGGCGCTCGATCCGTTGCGCGCCGAATTCATCAAATTCATCCTGTCGAAGGACGGCCAGGCCCTGACGGAGAAGGGCGGATATTATTCGATCAACAGCGACGAGCGGCAGGTCGACCTGGGTCGTCTAGGCATTTCCGCCGCTAGCCAATGATCCGCGGCGACGGCTGTTTGATCGTCGGGCGTTATCTCGAAAAAGAAGCTGGTTTTGGCCTCCTTTCGAAAGTCCGATCTTGCCGTCTTTCTATGTATCTTGTATTCTGGATATATGGGTGATTGGGGTGGGCGTCGGACTGGGTTCCGGCGCTCTGCGTCGGCCATCTACCCCGTCGCGGGCTGTCGCGCCGATGTCCCGGGTATCCAATTGCTGCTGTCCGAAAGGGCTCATGTCATGTCCGACCGCATCTACAATGCTTTGTTCCTGTGCACGGGAAACAGCGCCCGATCGATTCTCGCGGAAAGCATTCTCCGCAAGGACGGGGCGGGCCGGTTCAACGCCTTCTCGGCGGGAAGCCACCCAAAGGGCGAAATCAACCCTTTCGCGATCAAAACCCTTGAAAGCTATGGCTATCCGACAGACGGATTTCGTTCGAAGAATTGGGAAGAGTTCGCCACTCCCGCCTCGCCGCAATTGGATTTCGTTTTCACGGTTTGCGACAACGCCGCCGGCGAAGCCTGCCCGATCTGGCCGGGTCAGCCGATGACCGCCCATTGGGGCATCGAAGACCCGGCCGCAGTCGATGGCACGGACATCGAAAAGCAGCGCGCGTTCAATCTGGCGTTTCGCTATCTCAAGACCCGTATTTCTCTGCTGCTCGCCTTGCCGATGGCCCGCCTCGACAAACTGGCTTTGTCCAAGAAGTTGCGCGAGATCGGCGAGACCGAAGGCGCTGCCCATCTGGCCGAAGGAGACGTCAAGTGAAGAAAATTCATGTGTTCGACCCCGCCTTGTGTTGCAGCACCGGCGTTTGCGGCGTCGACGTCGATCAGGCCCTCGTCTCCTTTTCGGCGGATGTGGACTGGGCGAAGCAGAACGGCGCGCGGATCGAGCGGTTCAATCTGGCCCAGCAGCCCATGGCTTTCGTTGAAAACACGACGGCGAAAGGCTTTCTGGAGCGCTCCGGCCAGGAAGGCCTGCCGTTGATTTTGGTTGACGGCGAAATCGCCCTGGCTGGCCGATATCCCAATCGCGCCGAATTGGCCCGGTGGGCTGATCTCGCGGAAGCCCCGGCGGACGCTAAGGCCACGGGCTGCTGCGGCGGCAAGAGCTGCTGATTTTCAAGGACACGCCATGCAATTCCTCGACTCCGCCCCGCGCTTCCTTTTCTTCACAGGCAAGGGTGGAGTCGGCAAGACGTCGATCGCCTGCGCGACCGCGATCCAGCTTGCGGAAGGCGGCGAGAACATCTTGCTCGTCAGCACCGACCCGGCCTCCAACGTGGGCCAAGTGTTCGGCGTCGAGATCGGCAATCGGATCACGGCGATTCCTGCCGTGCCGCGCCTGTCGGCGCTGGAAATCGATCCGCAGGCGGCAGCGCAGGCTTATCGCGACCGCATCGTCGGCCCCGTCCGCGGTATCCTTCCCGACGACGTGGTCAAAGGCATCGAGGAGCAGCTTTCCGGCGGCTGCACGACGGAAATCGCCGCCTTCGACGAATTTACCGCCTTGCTGGTCGCATCCGACCTAACGGCCGGCTTTGACCACATTGTCTTCGACACTGCTCCGACCGGCCATACGATCCGGATGTTGCAACTGCCCGGCGCCTGGAGTGGCTTTCTTGAAGAGGGCAAGGGGGACGCCTCCTGTCTCGGGCCGCTCGCGGGTCTCGAAAAGCAGCGCGCCCAATATCAGGCCGCCGTGGAGGCTTTGGCCGACGGGCGGCGCACCCGCCTCGTCCTCGTCGCTCGGCCCCAGCATTCAGCCTTGCAGGAAGCTGCGCGGACGCATCGCGAGTTGGCGGCCATCGGCCTCAAACAGCAATATCTGGTCGTCAACGGGCTTTTACCAAAGGCGGAAGCCGAACAAGACCCTTTGGCCGCCGCAATTTGCCAGCGCGAGCGGGCGGCCCTGTCGGAGATGCCTGCCGATCTGGTAGCGCTTCCGATGGATCAGGTTTCGCTGAAGCCATTCAACCTCGTCGGTCTGGCCAACTTGCGCCTTTTGCTCAGCCAGACCAAGGAAGCCAACCTGGGCGACAACGACGAACCGAACCAACTCAACGCGCCAAAGCTTTCCGACCTCATCGACGGCATAGCGGCGAGCGGCCATGGCCTCGTCATGCTGATGGGCAAGGGCGGCGTTGGGAAAACAACTCTCGCGGCCGCCATGGCGGTCGCGTTGGCGCATCGAGGGCTGCCAGTCCAACTCACGACGTCCGATCCCGCCGCGCATCTGGTGGAAACGCTTCACGGCTCTCTCGCCAATCTCACAGTGAGCCGGATCGATCCGCACGTTGAGACCGAGCGTTATCGGGCGCATGTGTTGGCCACGAAGGGCGACAAACTCGACGCCGAGGGCCGCGCCTTGCTGGAGGAGGACCTGCGTTCGCCCTGCACAGAGGAAATTGCCGTTTTCCAGGCCTTTTCTCGTGTCATCCGGGAGGCTGGTCAAAAGTTCGTGGTGATGGACACCGCGCCGACCGGCCATACTTTGCTCCTGCTCGATGCGACGGGCGCCTATCACCGCGAGGTCGCTCGCCAAACCGGCAAGACGGGGCTGCATTTCACGACCCCGATGATGCAGCTTCAGGACCCACAGCGCACCAAGGTGCTGCTGGTGACGCTGGCCGAGACGACGCCTGTGCTTGAGGCCGCCAATCTTCAGGATGATCTGCGTCGAGCCGGCATCGAACCATGGGCCTGGATCGTCAACAACAGCGTGGCGGCGGCGCAACCGCATTCGCCGCTGCTGCGCCAGCGCGCGCGCAACGAATTGCGTGAGATCGAGTCGGTGGCGACGCGTTACGCCTCGCGCTATGCCGTCGTCCCGCTGCTGAAGGACGAACCTATCGGCGTCGATCGTCTCATCGAATTGATCGGCCACCTGACGGAAGCTGCTTAGCGTCGCCCTTTCGGGCAAGCCGCATTTCGTTGGTTATTGTGTTGGTTTTTGGATTCGCTGAAAATGATGGTGGGCCGGGCAGGACTCGAACCTGCAACCAGACCGTTATGAGCGGCCGGCTCTAACCATTGAGCTACCGGCCCCACCGCGCATATTCCCGAAAGGTTGGAGACTTTTCGGATTGGAACATGCGTTTTGACAAAGCGCGCAAATAAGCGTGCGCCGCGTTTTAGACCGATTTTTCGGAATTTGGCAACGCGCTGTCCGAAAACGCGTCGTCCCTGGGAATGGGACGGGGGCGACCGTTGTCGTCGATGGCGACGAAAGTGAAGGTGGCGTCGGTCACTTTTTCCAGCTGGTGCGAGATGAACCGCTTGGCCCAGGCCTCGATGTGAAGCTTCATCGACGTCCGTCCGATCGATTCCACCACCGTATAGACCGACAGCACGTCGCCGACCCGCACCGGGCGGATGAAGATCATCGTGTCGACCTTGATGGTCACCACGCGCCCGCGCGCCCGCTCCACCGCGGCGATGCCGCCGGCCATGTCCATTTGCGAAAGCACCCAGCCGCCGAAAATATCGCCATTGGCGTTGGTGTCGGCCGGCATGGCGACCACCCGTGCGGTCAAGGCGCCCTTCGGGGCGTCGCCATCATGCATATCCGTTGCGCTCATCAGAATAAGTCTCCAAGCTTGTGGCCAAGGTTAAAGGGAGGCGAGGGAAAAGGCGAGAGACGTCAAGAACCGGGCGGGCTGGCGGGCTCCCTATCCTTGCGGCGCCGTAAAAAAACCTTATCTATAGCGCGTTCCCCGCTCCGGAGGCGCGCATGACCACGAAAACCTTCAAAATCAGCCATTCCGACGAGGAGTGGCGCGCAAAGCTCACGCCGGAGCAATATGACGTTTTGCGGCGCCATGGCACGGAGCGCCCGGGCTCCTGCGCGCTCAACCATGAAAAGCGCCCCGGCGCGTTTTTTTGCGCGGGTTGCGGGCAGGAAGTGTTTCGTTCAGGGGAAAAGTTCGAATCGGGGACGGGATGGCCGAGTTTTTTCGATCCGATCGAAGGCGCGGTCGAGGAGGACCGCGACGTGAGCCATGGCATGGTCCGCACGGAAGTCCATT
>Ga0182030_10025965_pt1 | contig 10637 bp, 12 predicted proteins | sample 812S3MmetaG_FD_121299 | JGI IMG/M metagenome (GOLD analysis project Ga0182030, IMG submission 121299) | Permafrost microbial communities from Stordalen Mire, Sweden - 812S3M metaG (Illumina Assembly) | ecosystem: Environmental > Terrestrial > Soil > Wetlands > Permafrost | place: Sweden... | reverse complement strand
ATTGCTTTTAATAATAAATACTGAAGAAATAATACATTTTAATTAATTTTATTAAATTTTAATTCATTTTTTATTAGAGATTTTTGTCCTACACGCACTGACAAAGATTACTCCCTTAAAGAGATTAAATGATTTAAATTAATTAGCAATCTTATTGTTTTATAAATAAATTTATTGATTATTATCTTGAAAAGAATATTATAAATGATTTAATATTAAATTATTTAAAAATTTCGATAAATATTTTAAATTAAAAAAGATCAAGTTTATGATAATTTAAATGCTAAATAAATTTGAATTTTTAATAAATCATTTAAAAAATTTTATATTTATTAAATGATTTAATCTATGAGAGATATGTTACTTTGTAATTATTTCTATGAATTAATTATTGGAAAATATATTTGTCCTAAATATAAAATGATTGAAGTATTTTTTTCGTAAAGTATAAATAAAAATGGTTTGTTTATATTCATTATAAATCCTTGCAAGTTTTTATCTATTTCATCTATTTTTTTAAAGAAATTGAATGAATTTCCTAATTGTATTTGATTTATTTCCAATTTATTCTTAAATGAAATTTGTTTTATATGTGCAGTTTCTTTATTTAAGATGAATGAGAAATCATCATAAGATCTTTGATAATGATTTTCCATATCTTTCCAAAATTTATCAGAACTCCATTCTATTTTCGTAATAGGTAATGTTACTGTTCCCATCTTTTTTTCTAAAGGTATTTGCAATTTTCCTTTATCATCAAAAATCATATCCATAAATGTTGCAAGTTTTTGATCATCTTGAATAGGTAATAAAAAATGACATTCTATTTGTGGATTATCTAATGATTTAGATGAATTTTTGCAAGACATAACAATATATTGTATATAAGAATCTTCATAATAATCAAATATTTCATTTTCAAATATCATTGTATTCAATGTTATTGATTCTTTTAATGATATATAAAATGGTAATAATAAACTTTTGCAATTTTTTGTTTGTAAAAAGCATTTATAATGAGATATTTCAATAAACCATAAATATGTTTCTAATGTAAATGATTCAGATTCCCATTTCTTCCTTTCTAATTCAGTAGTATATTTAAATCCTTCATCAAAACTACTATTACTATTATTATTTTTTGATGTATATTTCTCATCTATTGATAATTTTTCTGGTGATTTACTCCATGAATTATTTATTCCAAAAGAATTGTTTTTTCTTAATTTATTACGTACCATTTTTGACTTTATCCATTGATCCATTTCTGAATATGGATTTGAATTTTTAAAAAATAGTATTTCATTGTTATAATTAACTGTTTGATTTAGAAAAGATTTATCAAATGAATTAAGACTTGATTCTAATGTAACATCTAAATCACTTTCTTTCCATAAAGAAGAAAATCTTCTCCATTCATTATATTCATTTTTTAATAGATAATTAAAATATTTAAATATTAAAATTTCTATAGCTTCAATTGGATAAATAATATGTAATATTCTTTTCATCCATTGTTTACCAAATGTAGAATATCCATTATATAAATATAATAATATTCTATATTGTAAAAATGGTGATATAATAATATTTTTCATATAATCTTTCCTTTTATTTGTATTTTTAAATTCACTTTTTTTATCAAAATAATATAAAAAATCAAAATTTTCCCAATTCATATTTTCAACCCTTTCATTATTATTTCTAACTTCATGAGAAACAACATTTTCATAAAATTCCATCTTTTTCAAAGGATTATCATTTAATGTACTATATGTTGTACTTGCATTCGATATAGTAGTACTATTTAAATCAAATTTATTTAATCCTAAATTTTCAAAAGGATTTTCTTTCAAATTTTTATTATTATTATTATTATTGTTGTTATTTTTATTTAATTTATTTTCAAAAGGATTTAATTTATCAAAAACTTGTATAAAAAACCATTCTTTACCAAGCTTATTAATTTTTAAACATTCTTGATTATAATCACCAAATAAAAAATCTTTTTCTTCTTTCGAAAATGAATTACCACCCATATATTTTTTTTACAATTGTGTAAATCTATATAGATAAAATTATATTCCAATTTGAAAAACATTTTTCAAGATATCAAAAATTATTTTATTAATAATATCAAAAATTATAAATTTTTTAATGATATGTTTGCAAATCCAATAATACATCCTGATCAATATCTCTCCAAATATTTCCATCTGGAATTATATAACTTTTTTTAATTTCATCTATTATACTTTTTATTATTCTAATAACTATATAATTTGAATATATTGATATTTTATCACCATCTTGAATAACTAAATATTTTATATTTTTTGGACCCTGTTCAATATAATTTATTATTTTATATTTTTTTCCAGTTTGAGGATCAATTTCATATCCAATATATTCATCAACGTTAACTATTTTTGCATTTATTATGGATAAAAAAGGATTAGTTCCAATTGGTTTATAAATATTTTTAATTTCAAATGTTCCATAATCCATATTATAATTTATAAATTTTGAATAAACTCCAATTGGATTTTTGCTTTTTTCTGGATTTATACTTTCAGAAACGAGATACCAATCAATATTCATATATCTTTGAAAATTTGATTGTTGTATTTGTTTATTAAAATCTGCAACTTCATTATAAAATGATAATTGTGTATTTCTATTATCTAATCTACTTTTGTATGATAATAATGAAGGATAAGTATAATATTTAAATCCTCCTTTATATTTTTGAATCAAAATTCCAAATTCAGAAGTTTTAATAAAATCGATATTTGTTGATAATATCCAAATATTATCTTCATTTTTAATTTTTATAACTATCACTTTATATCCATTTATTTCTCGATAATCCAAAACCATATGATTATATAAATTAATATTTATTGTTGAATCATAAAATATATTTTCAAATCCATCATTTAACCTCTTATAAGATACTTCTTGTATATCAATACCCCTATTTTCCTGATAAGGAACATGATAAATATTTAAATTTCCATTATTATTATATTTTAAACTAAGAAAAAAATCTTTGTTTACAATTGTTGGTCCATATGCCATTTCATACCAAGTTTCATCAAGAATATTATTTAAAGCATAATTTATATCAATTTTATTGGTTGTTATAATTTCTTCTTTAGGAAGATCTACTGGGGATATAGTTGGAAGACCCATTTTTTTTAAATTATTATATTTATTCTTTAATTATATAAAGAAATTATTTCCTAGAACGCAATTTAATAAAAACTAATAAAAATCAACACAATTTAATAATATAATAATATAATAATTTTTTATTTATAAAACATTATTCATAATTCAATACTTTATTTCTATAATATATTAATAAATAAATTTATCTGTGACCTCCACCACCACCTCCTCCTCGACCTCCTCCTCCCATTTGACCACCTCCTCTTTGATCACCACCTCCTCCCATAGGTCTTCCTCCACCAAATCTATCTCCACCATCTTGTCGACCATAACCTACATTATTATAATTGTGATAAGGATAAAATCCAACATTTTGATAAGGATAATATGTATTATATCCATTATATCCATTATATCCATATGGATATGCATTATATCCGTATGGATAAGTATTTACTGGAACTGCTCCTACTTCTACAACTGGAACTCCCATTAATATTTTTTTTAAAAAAAATTAAATTTATAACAAATTCTATTCATTTGAATTGTTTATTTTATTAAATTAATCTTGAAACAAATAAATAATCTTTTCGAGATATATTCTGAAAAAACATATTATTATATAATTCATTTATTTTTATTATCTATGATCAAATCCACGATTTCCATAATTTCCATAATCATATCTACGATCACCATAAAAAGATCTTGGTCCATAAAATGCATTACCAATTGGTAAAGGATTAATTATAATTGGTGTAGCTAATGGTGTTGCTACATTAACATATGGTTGAGGTACATATGGTTGTTGATTATAATAAGGTTGTTGATTATAATAAGGTTGTTGATTATAATAAGGTTGTTGGTAATTCATTTTTTTTTTAAATTATAAACTATTTATTTAATATATAATAAAAAATTTAAACACAATAATATTTTTCCTTTTAAACAAACATATTTTTTAGATTTTTATATGATTGAGTATTTAGTAAACTTAAATCTGTTGAAAATATCAATATTTCTTCATTGTTTTTCATTATAAGATAGTTCATTTTCTTTTTATTATATATAACATTACCATAATCTAATATTTCAAATAAACCATCTAATATTATAAAGCTTGAAACTTTTTTTGTTCCACAATGTAATGGCATTATTTCAAATTTATTATTTTTGGAATTTATTTGTAATTTAGAATTATTTTGATCTGATATTTTTGCTTTATATTTACATTGATTATTTAATTCATTTATTGCACATATTGTTGATATAATAAATGAATTGTCGTTAAAATTCATTTGTTCAATTTTCAAAAGAAATGTTTTAGAAAGTTTTTTATCATTTATTTCGAAAGAATTCATAAGAATCCAATTTTTATCAATTAATTTATTATAATCAATATATTTATTAATTATTATTTCAGAATTTGAAAAATCATCTATTCTTTTTTTATTTTCTATTATTGATTTTTTATCAAATATAGTTTGACCCATTTTTTTTATTTCAATTATTGCACTATTTCTATAAAAAATAATAAGGTTTCAAAAAAATATTTATTTAAAATAAAAATTCTATTCATTAAACGAAACAAAATTATTTTTTGGTTTAGCATTTTCAACTAAATTAGGATTTTCTGAATAAATATCTTTCATTCTAATTTCTGATGTATATTTATCACTTACAAATAACATATTATATTTATTATATACTTTAGTATATGCTGGTGAATTAAAAAAATCCAATTTGTTTGTCAAAATCCATGCATAATATCCATCAGGAGATGCAATTACTATATATTTAGCTTTTGATCCCATTTCATCTATTTCCACATTGTTATAATCAATTATCCAATAATTTCCTTCTCTTTCTTGCATTTTTAAAAATGGATTCTTTGCACTCTCTGGAAATTCAACAAAAAGTTTTCCTGAAGAAATTACTTTTGCTGTTCCAGTTACAGCTCTAGCATTTCCATTTCCTTTTATACATGTATTTGTAACTCTAAATGTTTTTTTTATTTCTTGATAGTTATCATAATAAGCAATTGATCCAATACAATCTTTTTCAAAATCAAAAAAAGGTGCACCTCTATAAATCATTTCATACCATGTTTCATTAAGTAATTCTCTAGGATCTATATTAATTGGATATGGTTCTGGAACTCCTCTTAATCCCATTGGTTTACTTAAATCTCCAACATTTATATAACTATTTTCATAATTATTTCCATAAGTTTTATAACTTTGAGACATTATTTCTTGACCCATTTTATTTATTTTTTATTATAAGTTTTCTATTTAAAATCATAAATATTAAACATAGTTTCATAATATAAAATTTTTTATTATCGTAAATTACAAATTTTTATAACCGATCCTAATTTAACCGATTTTGAGTTTGATTACCATATGTATAACCAGGTCCACTTCCAGTTGGTCCATTTGGTCCTCCATAATTGGAAGTACTACCATTCCCTCCTGAAGAACCTTCATGTGTTGCTGAATTATAGCTATTACGAGTATTGACTTCCGAACCGCCTCCAGATGCTGATATATCTCCAGGTCTTTGTAATTGAACTTGTCCAGTTCCTTTTGGTCCATTTTCTGGATAATAATGATGATGATAAACGGTTGTTCCCATTTTTTTATTATTTTTAAAAGATAAACTATTTATTTGATAATTAAATATTTTGAAAAAGTTTTTTTGATTATTTTTTTATTGGATGTTTTTTATAGTTTCTATTGAAAATAGAATTTTCACATACATAATAATGTTCATGTGTGAAACCAATTATATTTTCGTTTATGTATTGATGATAAGAACCCAATTTACATCTTTCATCTATTCCATAGATATAATAATATATTTCTTTGAAATCATTTTTTCTATTTAATAAATCAAATAATTCGCTTGAAATTCTTATTATAGAATCATAATATATTATGCAATCCTTTTTTGATTTTTCTGGCAAAAAACATACATATAATATTTTCAATTTTGGTGTAAACATAAAATTTAGTTCATATTTACAATCATATCTTAATTCTGATAATTGTCTAGAAATCCAAGAATTATGAAATTTTTGAAAATATGAATAATTTCCTTGAAAATTAAATAAAATATTATCCCAATTTTTAATTAATTGTAATTGAGTTCTCCAACTTTTACAAACTATCTGTAAGTTTAATAATATTTCTCTAGATGATAGGTGTGAAATTATTTCTCTTAATACATATCTATCTAAATCTTCCCAACTAATTTGTTTATCTAATTTTTCTATATGGTTCATACTCCAACTATTTATATTCATCTTCCTTAAATTTAAAAAAACTGATTTTTTGTTTTTTTAGCATTTTTTTCCAAAAAAATAAAAATGATATTTTTAAATAATTTTATTTTATCATAAAATATTAATTCATTCGAGGCAAATAATAATTTGCATTCATATTATTAGGATTTGAATTAGTTTGATAAAATTCTGTATCCTTTCTATATTGATTATCTCCAGTGTTTGTTGTTGAGTGAGATTGATACATTGATTGATTATTCATATTTGGTTGATTTTGATAGTAAAATCCATTGTTTTGATTTGTGGTTTGAGATGTTTTTTTAGTCTCAGTTTGATAAGAATCAGAGGGACTATAAACTTCATTTCCCATCTTTTTATTAATTTTTTTGAACGTAAACTATTCATATATTATATATATTTTATTTTTAATATAGAATAATTAATAAATTTTTTGCTTATAAATATAATTTTTCAAGATATTAATAAAAAAAATGTTTTAAAATTTGAATATTTTCTTAAAGTAAAAAAAAAAGTGTTGTAATAATTTATTGACTTTTAAATAATGTTTTATTTCACAAATATTTATAAAGTGATTATTAATTGTATGGTCTTGATGGTTGATATGATGGTTGATATCTCGGTTGATTATCTAATGTATAACTATTTCCATTAGGACCAATATGAGTGCGCGTTAAGGGAGTGTTAGTATCACTGGTTAAATTTCTATTAATTGTAGTTTTTCCTAGAGCTGTATTTGTAGTTATAGCGCCATTTCTATCGACAGAAGTGCTTGCACCCATTTTTATTTTATTTTTAAATGTAAACTATTTATATATTGATTATTAAATTTAGAACGTGATTTTTTTCATTTAATTTTATAAATATTGAATAAAGTTTAAAAAATATTTTATTGGTTATCATGATAAATTTACAACTTTATCATTTATCGAAAAAAATGCTTTAAATGAGAGATCGATCTAAATAAATCACTGTTTTCCTTATTGAAATTTTATATAATATTACATGGAACTAAAAATAATATATTAATTTTTTATGATTACAATTTATTTAATTTTATTTTAAATGATTTTTATGTTTTAAATACAAAAATTCATATAAAATATCATTTATTATAAAAGTTTAATTTAAAAATAATTCTGAATAATTACCAAGATGTAGATTGACAATTTTCATAATAATCTGGACTTTTGTCATTCTTTAAAATACAATCTGAATTTTTATTTTTCATTCTAACATATAAATTTGTATGAACAAAATCAGGATCTGATGCATAAATAATCTTTGAATTATTTTCCTTAGTGATCTCGCCAAGGTTTATTACTAGATATTTTATTTGTTTTTCCCAATAATTTATATAACCTTGATCAAGAATTATAAAATCTTTTTCACCATTTTTATAAGTTAATTTAAAAGTAATGTTATTTTCTTTATTACCCAATATTTTTCCTACGGCAAATTTATTGTCAATTTCAGCTTTATATGTGCAAGTATTTGCAATTTTATTAAAACATATTGTTTTAACCAAGAAAGATTTTCTATCCTTATTATAATTTGTGAATATCATCTGAGTTTTTTCTGTAGAAAAGTTTGATCCATCAAAATCTGCCATATTTTCCCATTTTGTATCCATTAAAAAATCATAATTCGCACATTTAAAATCTATAGAATTTCTCATGACAGAATAATACACTTCAGGATTTTTAGAAATATTTGATTTATTTGAATAGTTTTGAGATAAATTTTGGCCCATTTTATTAAAAATAATTTAAAATTTATTTAATCTAATTTCTATCATGTGAATTTTTCAACCTTTTAATTAAGAAAATAATTTTATAGAATATTACCAAAGATATTTATAAATGAAAATAGATATTTATAAATGAAAATAGATATTTATAAATGAAAATAGATATTTATAAATGAAAATAGATATTTATAAATGATAAAAATAATATAAATATATATTTTTATTTTTGTTAAAATTGGATTTTATAATTTTCCATTTATTTATAAATAAATATTAAATGAGAAAAAGATTTTATTTATAAACCTACATTTATTATAAAAATTGTGATTTTAGAAATGATTTCAAATTAATGTTCTTCCTAAATAAATGATTGTCTTCCTTGTTGAAATTATATATATAGTATTACCTGGAACTAAAAACAATACGGCTCCCTTTTTATGATCTGATAATGATGGATGAACTACTATTTCTCCTTGATATATGAAAATTATTGTATCATTATTACAATTTATTAGATGTGAATCTGATGGATTTAATGTTATTTTTTCTATTTCAAATGATGGATTTAATATATTTGGTTTATATAATAAAAATGAATTTTGTAAAGTGTGAGAAGTTTTTCCTTTTAATATTTCTGGTTCACCGTATGAATAAGTTAATACATTACATAAAGTATCAATATCTTTAAATTTGGATGTTAATCCACATCTAATAACATTATCAGATGAATTCATTATTTCTACACAATCACCTGAAATATATGCATGAGGTTCATTCGCTTCTAAATATATTGCTTGATCTTGTTTTAATTGTATTATATTTAAGAAAAATATGCAAAAACAACCTGGATCTCCTGGATGTTGATTATATAATTTTATAAAATAATTTTCTTCATTTGTTCTTCTTTCAATTGGTATTTGTTCTAATTTTTGATATAATTCAATTGTTTTTTTTTGCATGAAAAAGTTTTCATTTTTCATAAATGATGTAAATAATAATTTTATAAATTCTCTTTTGTTATTTTTATCATTCCAATCATTTCTACAAACTTTTTTAATTACATCTTCTGGAATTAATTCTCTTAATTCCTTTATATGACATACAAATATATAAATTTCATCTAAAGGCCTAAAAGAACATAATATTTCCATTGGTGTTATTGCTAAAACCATTTCTGGTTTTGGTTGATCATCTCTATAAATTTGTGGAAATAATGAATATAACTTTTTTGCTGAATCTTTATCTGGATGAACTTGTATAGATAATGATTTATTAATTGATAACATTTTAAATAAAAAGTTTAATTTACGATTTAAAATATTACTTAATTCAGGATAATTATTACATAAATTTATTTCATTTAAATTCATAATTTTAGCAATTTCATTTAAATCATCCTTATCATTTTTATCATTTTTATCATTTTTATCATTTTTATCATTTTTATTAATTTTATCAATAAATATATTTTCATTTACTCCCATTGAATTTAATCTTGATTCATTTTCAACAATTATGTTTTTATTATTTTCATTTATACGCAAATTTGAATCTTGATTAGAATCTAAATCATTTATTATTTCTACAAGACTATCTGAACTTTTTTCACATAATGAATTTTTTAAAGAACTTTTTAGTTTTTCATTTGCTTCTTCCCACTTTTCATTTAAAGGTAAAATAGAAGTAACTAATGATGGACCTTGAGAATGTGTACCCATCCAATATTCTGCATAATAATCATTTTCATTTATTTGAATTGGATTTAAAAATGTTGAAGATATTAAACTTTTTGAACCTTTTTTACCCCAATCATATTTTTGAATACTTCCCTGAAGAATCATTTTTTTAGAACCTCTCTATTAAAAAACATTTCATTTAATATTTTCAATTATATTTATTTTTTTAAATCATTTAACTTTATTTAAATCATTTATTTCCAAATAAAGCTATTAAAAATGAATATGAAATAGATTTATCTCAAGTTTTGTTATTTCCAAAAGAAATAATTATTTCTATTTTTGAATTTTGTATTTACAAAGAATTAAATACATTTAAAAATTTTCGACTTTGTAATAAATATGTTTTGGAATTATTAAAACAATGCAAAATATCCATGATTTAAATCATTAATTTTATTAAATTAAATGAAATTTGTTTTTGGAATAATTTAGATCAATTAAATGAATTTATTGATTGTGAATTAAAAAATATTACAAAAATATTAACAAATCAAAAAGATATTACATATTGCCTTGATAAAAATTTATTTCCAAATTGTAAAATAATATCTAAATTTATTTATGATATTTTAGATTTTTGAATATTTATAATAAATCAATTTATGAAATAAGCTGTTTTTTTACAAATATTAAATAAATAAAATAATTTGATTTTTAGAAAATATTTATT
>Ga0182030_10025963_pt1 | contig 10637 bp, 11 predicted proteins | sample 812S3MmetaG_FD_121299 | JGI IMG/M metagenome (GOLD analysis project Ga0182030, IMG submission 121299) | Permafrost microbial communities from Stordalen Mire, Sweden - 812S3M metaG (Illumina Assembly) | ecosystem: Environmental > Terrestrial > Soil > Wetlands > Permafrost | place: Sweden... | reverse complement strand
TGTAGGCGTCCTGAAAGAGAGCATCGCTCTCTGAGGTTGCCTGGCCGCCTACCGTGCGGAACCACCAAATGCCGTCCAGAGGACCGGGAATCATTCGCTGGCTTCCGGGGTAGCGCACCTTGCGCAACTGGCCTTCCGCGATGTCGTAGAGCTTGTCTACGCCCGCCATCGAGTCGGTCAGTACTTCCTGATTGCCGATCATCCAGGGAGCGTTACGCGGAGCCGCAATATCCGGCTGCTGAACCTTTGCGTCGGTGACCATGAAAGAGGTCTTGGCAAAGCCCAGCAAGCGGGCAGTGGCGCGCTGCACGTAATGCGTGTAGTAGAAGCGCTTCTCCTGCTCCTGATCGGAACCCAGTGCCTGATTTTGGCGCTGGTTCATCACTTCGATGATGCCCAGGGTAAGAGTCGAGCTTGCGTTGACGCTCGGCGACTGCACATAGGCGACGGTGCGCGAAATGCCGCAGTTATCGCCAACCTGCGAGTTGGAGATCAGATACTGCAAGCCTTGCGGGCCGAGTGGTGCCGCGGAGGCGTAGTTGAGCGGAATGAACTGGCAACCGGCCGCAGTGCCAACCGGCACGTTGTCAAGGGTTACGGTGTCAATGCCGCCGCCGGTGGAGTTCGACTTCGCCAGAATGGTGACCTGGCCGAGGACGTTGAAGTTGGCGTCGGTCAGCTGATAGGCGTTGTTCAAATCCAGCAGCCGGTTGCCGTAAGGCACATTGGCCATCTGAACGACAACGCCGCCGGCGTAGCTCGCGTCGATCACGCCGAGCAAGCCCTGGTTATAGCCCTGGGCCAGCGCGTTGCGGGTGTGCGCAAACTTGTCCTTCACCTTCGCCAGCATCCTGGCAATCGGCTTGGCGATCATCAGCCGGTCGGTTCCGGCGCCTTCAATGCGCTGCAGCAGTTCGGTGCGGGCGATGGCGATCAAACCGCTGACTGGCACCACAATGAACTGGTTGTATCCCGGACCGTTGCCTGTGATGTAGGGGCCGCCGTCGGGATCGTTGCCGGCAAACTGTCCACCCACGTCAAATTCAATGGGGTGCCGGTACTTCTCTTTGCCCATATCCCTGGCCGTCGCCTTCTGAAAGCGGCGGTCAATTCCCTGGTCCAGGTTCTGGGCAGTCTCGATGTTCTCCTCGACCACCTGAAGCATGATCGCGATTTGAGCCTGCGCTGTGCTGTTATTCGGAGCTGGCATGTTATTGTTCTCCCAATCTGGCCCACTTTCACCAGTCGCTATTGGGCGCTTCCCGGCGTTGCGTCAACCACTCTAACTCAAGCGGTAACGGTTGAATGCGAGCGGGCTATGCTTTGCCCGCGCGCATCTTCTCTTTTTGTTCAACCAGCATTTCAAACTTCTCGGTCCGGCTTGCCGCCAGATACTCTGGATTCTTTTCGAGTGTCGCGAGTGCGGCGTTCTCAAGTGCTTCCCCAATCAAGACTGTCGGCGGTGAAGGTGCTCCGCCGCTCTGCGGTTCGACCCGAGCCACGGTTGCGATTTTCTGCTGCTTCTCCTGGCTCTTGCCGCTCATCTCGCGGATACCGTTCTGAATCCGCGTGACGTGAGCATTAAAAATATCTGGCAAATACAACTCGCGCAGCCGGGCATTCTCGGCGTTGCGCAGAGCTTCGGTCTGCGGTCCCGGCGGAAGAGCGGCAAGCTCTTGCTTCTTGCGCAGCACGCTGGGAATCGAGTCGCATTTGCGGTTGAACTCCTGCGCAACCAGTACGCCAAAGGCGCGCGCCTGGGTTACCTGGCCGGTGACTGGGTTCGTATACTTCTGCTCCAGCACCACGTCGGGGATGACCTCGCCGCGCTCGCGCATCGCCTTGAGGGTATTGTCGATGTACTCGCCAACTCCATTGCCCCAGTTTGTGTTGATTCTGGACTCAAACTCGGCGCGGGCCTGAACGCGGGCTGCCCGCGTGTTGGTCTGCTTGTTCTTGTTCAGCTCAGCCTGCTGGACTTTGAGTTGCTCCTGAAAAGCCTTCTGGGCTGGCGTGGCATCGGGCGGAAGTTCCGGCAGAGCGTTTTCCGCGTCCTCTTGGCCTAGCAGTTCAGCCACATATTCGAAGGCCTTGATCTTGTAATCGGTGTCTTCGAGCAGGGCCTGGTCCGCGGCTTTGGCCTCTTCGCTGGGATAGACTCCGGTCTCAACCTTCGCTTTAAGTGCCGCCAGGGATTCTTTGGCATCCTTAGTAAAGCCAGTCAACGCTCCGGTGGTCAGCTTGCGGCTCAGAAAGTCGAAACTTTCCGTCATTAGCGGCGTGCCGTCGGCGGCTTTTACCGGCTGTCCCTTCTCATCAACCACGTTGAACAGGCCAACAAAGTCATTGAAGGCCGCCTCGGCCATCTCTGGAGATTCGGGTGCCAGTGCAAACTTGTGTTCGAGCGTCAGAATCCGGTTGGCATTATCAACGGCAAATTTTGCCTCTTCAACCGTTGGGACAATCGAGAGAATTGGCTTGGCCGCCTCCGCCGCGCGCGCCGTGGCCATGATCTCGCCTTTGAGTGTGGGGTTGGCATCAAGCGCGGCTTTGAAGGCCGGATCTTTGGCTGTCCAATCGTCGAGCGCTTGCGGGGTTGCCGCTGTGGGCTCGGGGGGCTTCTCGCCCGGTTGCGGTTCTTCTGCTGGCTTTGGCTCCTCGGGTGGTTTGGGAGCTTCCACGGGCTGCGCGCCGGGCTCCTGGCTCTCTGCCTCTTTGGCTGCGGCTTCGGCCGCTTTGGTGGCTTCGTCAGGGTGCTCTTGCTTCCACTTTTCGTTTGCTTCGATGAACTGCTCAACGCCCTCTTCGGTGTTCGGATACTTCGAAGAGTCCGGCTGTTCGCTGGGCGCTGCAGGTGCCGGCGCGGTCGGAGCTTCAGGTGCGGCTGGAGTTGGAGGAGCGGGCGCAGCGGGTACGGAGGGTACAGCGGGGGCCGGTGCCGGGGTTACCGGAGCGGGCGCTGGCGCGGCAGGTGCGGATGATGCTGGTACGGATGTTACAGGGTCCATGGTTTCCTCTCTTTGGCGGTTCTGGCGGTGCGGTTACTTACCTGCTCCGGCCATGGCTTCCGTGGCCTTCAAGGTCGAATCGATAATCTCCTTGGCTCCGGAGACTTGGGCGTTGGCGGTTCCTTTGGTCATCGCTGGATCCATCATGGCAATCTGACTCAGCCGGTCGGCCATTCCCAGGGCAAGCTTCTGCAATTCCTGCAGGGTTGCCTGTGTCGAAGGATCAGGACCTTTGCTGGGCGGCGCGCCGGCGGCGTTCACCTTCTGCTGGCGCTGGGCGCGCTCGGCGGCAACCTGGGCGTCCATATCCTCCAATGCGTCGTAGTAAGCATTCAGCCGGTCCCAGGCCTCGGGATCGGTATTCCTGAGATCGCACTCGGTCAGTGCATAGCGGCTAACCTCCTTCTTGGCAATGGTGTAATCCTCGAAGTTCTTGTCGGGCATGACCGGAAGCTTCTTGGTCTGCGCGCCGGTCTGGGGATCGATTGCCACATCCCATGGCTTCGAAAGCAACGTCTGGATGTCGATCTGCGTCTTGGCAACCTGGGCGGCGTCGGGATTGACGGAACCGGGCAGCATGGCGGAAAGCACTGCATCGGCGTTTTCCGGCACCGCAAACCATGCCTGAGCCGCCGGATTGTTGCTGGTCAACTCCTTGAACATGGTGATGTAGCTCTGGCGGAGTTCGTCGGGAGAGGTGGGCAGACCCTGATCTTCATCGCTGAAGACTTCAACCTCGCCGTCCATCTGGCTCCAGTCAACCTGCTGGTTGCGCCAGCCCGCGCCCTTTGCCTGCTCCGCATTCCAAATCTTGTCCATGGCGCCAATTCGCATCAGTTGCTTGGTGCACTCGATCGCATTGCGCGCGGCTTGCGCACATTCGTCCTTCACATTTTCCCAGTAGGGCTGCATCCCGGCTGTGGCCTGGCCGAGCATCTGAGCCTGACCCATGCCTGTTTCCACACCTTCCTGTGTTCCGCCGCCGAACGACTGAGGCGGCAGCCCGGCGATCAGCTCGCAGAATGTCATCAGCATCTGCGGATAATTCCATGCGGATGGGTTCAGCGGTAGATCGTAGTGGGCGAAAACCTCGCTGAGGGGTCGAGCTTCGCCGTTGACCCGCATCGGAATCGCGAAGATGTGCCCCGGTATCAGCGAGCGCTGGTCTGCCTTGTCGGGATCCAACCGGGCACCATCCGCCACATTCAGACCGGTTGAGGCGCGCTGCATCCAGTCGTCGAGCATCTGCATGGCGGCATTGAAGCGCTGATTAAACGGCACTACGCGCTCGCCGATTGACGGACAGTAGGGACCATAACTTTCGTACAAACGGCAGCTTGACCACTCGCGGCGCATCACCGCCGGGCGGATATCCACCACCACGCCGCCGATCATAGAAACCTTGCAGCCCTCGGGGAAGGTCGCTTCCATGCGCTTGGCAAAGTCTTCGTGATTCAGTTCCCAATAGGCTGTTGGGTTGAGCCAGTTCTCGCTGTACGTCGGCCGGCTCTGATTGAGGTCGCTGGCGTAGCCTGAGGTCACCGACTTTAACTGAGTCCTCATCAGCTTTTCCCAGTCGGCGTTCGGCGTTGTCTCGGCGGTTGCGCCGGCGGAGATCTTCTGACGGAAAGTTGGGAAGAGTTTCAGCGCCTCGCCAAAAGCGATTTCACGGTCATAGCTGAGCGTGGGTGATTGCCACCACTCTTTCACGCTGGGACAAACGTCGATCTCAAGCGGAGAGTGGACGGTCTGTTTTACGCTCGCCCGCGGCACCTTCTTTGTGCCTGCGATCTGCAAACTTGTCCGGTTGCCCTCGCCGGAAGCGTAATAGCTCTCTGGGCCCATGGATGTTCCGCAACCTGGGCAGGGGATCATTCCCTGGCCCTGGTCTTGAATCTTGTCCATGGGTGTTTCCAGGCCGCAGTTCATGCACTTCATTCGCGCAGGTGCCTGAATCTCCATATCGGCGAAGATGTTTTCGTCGTCGTAGCCGTTTTCAATGCCGTCCAGCACACCGCGGGTGTAGCGGAAGTAGCAGCCAAAGGTGTACAGGCACTCGTAGATGGTGCGCAGCATCTTGCGCACCTGGTTCTTGCGATCAAGGATGGAGATCAGATCTTGCGCGGCTTTGGCCGTCTGGCTGTCCTTGGGCTTTTCGGCATTGGCGGGCCGAACCACACTCTTTGGAATCGCGCGGGTCAGGTTGCCGACGAATATCTGCTTGAACATGAGAGTGATATTGTTCATCCACTTCTCAAGTTCAACGCTTTCCCCGTCCTCGACCAGACCGTTGTTGCGGATCTCGGCGAGCGCGTCAAACCAGCAGTTGCCGGTCTGGTCCCATCCCACCCACTGAATACCCTTCTCCATCATTACGGTGAGCATCCAAACGCGGATCCTCTCCATGCGATCCTGCATCCAGCCCGAGCGGAGATGGCTGATTGTCGCGACAAGCTCGTTCTTGTCCTCTTCGGTCACGCCGAAGGTAGAGAAATAGTCCACCTGGCCGCCGGCAGTCGTCGGCATCTTGAGTGCCGGGTTCTGCATTCCAGGCGCAGCTGTGGCGCTGACTGGATATGCCGCCCTGCCTATCGGATTGATGGTGAATGCCGCCATGCTATCCCTTCGCTTGATGCAGGTTACGGTGATTCATCGCCCGAGTTACAACCTCAATGCCAGTTAGAGGCCGCGGCACAACATGCAGAGGCTCTTCTTTCTTGGGTTCCGCAGGAAGTTCCAGAACCTGAGCGACGGCCTGCGGTTGTGCTTGGCTGGCTGACTGAGCAACGAGAACCGGCTGGGATGGCTGATACTCCCACTCGCTCAACTGGCGACTGCCGATCTGCGCGCGCAGCTCGGCTTCGAGTTTCGCGCGCAACTCGGAAACCTCTGCTTTGAGGTTGTCGTTGTCCCGCTCCAGCCGTTCGTATTGTTCGCGAGTTACCCAACCAAAAGTCATGTTTTATGCCCACTCACTGACGATGACGCCGGTGGCTGTTGCGGTGGCGCTTAGAAGTTGCACGATTGGAGTGCCCAATGTTGCTGTTCCGCCAGGGCTGTCGACATTGCCGGCGGAGCCTGGATTGCCAAGCGGAGCCTCAGTACCGCTGTGGATGTTGTGCTTGTCACCAAACGTCAATTGCGGAAACGAAACACTAGTGCCAGCCACAGCCGGAGAGGGAGCGAAATTCCCAGCAGCCAGGCCCACCGTAGGAGCAGCCGGTTCGGAGTTGAGCGTGATATTGCTCGACAACGCAAATGGATCAAGGGCGTTGTATTGAAGGCCCTGCGCAGCGCCTGAGGTAAATGCTGGATCTTCAATAATCTCGACGAATTTGGCGAAGGTGGTAAGACGAATGACGGTAAAAAGACCGCCCGTTGCAGCGACCGGATACCACGTCCGTTTTGGGTTGGTTTGCGGCATCTGAATCTCCTTTTCGATTCCAACAAATAGGGCAGCCCGCGAAGGCTGCCCTGCTGATACCTGTTGGCTGTTAACTGAACTTGATCTTGCGCATATCCTTTGGAAAAGCCCGCCTCAGACTTCCCCGCGGCGTCTTGAAGTAGGCACCGGCATACTGCAGGGCCCAGGTGAGCACCGAAGCCTGCTCTACCGGGTCCGTGCCCGGCTGAGAGACCCGCTGCAACTCCTCGCGGATGTTCTCCATCTCGGCGGTGGTGATGAGTGCCACGCTGGGAATACGTCGTGTTAGGCGTGTCATTGGGTGTCGGCTGCTCCGCTTCCGGGCTCAAACGTTCCACCGTCGGGCTCTGTGGCTCCCTGCTGACCGCCTGTGGCATCCAGAGCAGTCTGTTCCGCGCCAGCAGTTGCCTCTGCCGCAGCCTTCTCTTGTGCTACTGCATCGAGATCCTCGGCGCTCGGCTTCTCTTTGTCTGCAGGCTTGACAATAGCCAACTGACTGGCCAGGAATATCTCGTTGAGTCCCTTCACGCCGTAGTAAACCCGCTTGTTGATGTACTCGACGTGGCTGATAGTGTAGGTCTCCGGATATTTCTTGGACAGCTTCGGATCGATGACCACAACTTGGGAATCGGCCGGAATGTCTGCCGGGAGAGAGGATGAGGTGGTCTCAAGTCCAACATCCGCGCCAGGATTGCCAGAGATGTGAGCAGTCAGCACTGAAAGAGGAGTACTGGGGGCTTCTACCGCACCGCTTTCGTTCGCTTGGCCTACCGGCGTGTACCCCTGCTCGAAAGCCGCGGCGGGTGAATAGCTGCTGCAGCCGTCCTCGTACTGGACATAGTAGCCGCCGACCTGGGGAGCTTTGCTGCTGTACCACAGACGGGTGACGTCTACATGAGCTGCGCCCGCGAGTGCGAGGCGATGAAATCCGGGGGTTGGGCTCAGCGCCACGCCCACAATCTTGGCGGCGCGCACGGTTTTGTGGCAGAGGTACTCGGGCAGGCTGACCTCGGTGAGACTGCCGTCGGCTTGGGCTTGGAAAATCTGTTCGCTCATTAAAAACTCCTCATCTCTCGTTTCGCTACTTGTTGATATTTCCGGCCGCCGGGCGGTCTGCGGCTTCTGATTTCTTTACACCTGGCTAAGTTTGCGCTTTACCGCTGTTTTCTAAGCCATAGCCTTTTCGCCTTGCGTCCCGTTTGGCATTGCGATCGCGATGGCTGGAGCCTTTCCGTTCGAGGTCGCAGTTGCTGTCGCTGTGGCATTCCGTGTAGCCACGGTGGAGGTTTTTGTTGGCGCAACCGTCGACGTCTTGGTTGAAGTTGACGCACCTGGCTTTATCATTGTGTCTCTCTCCTACGAGGTGAACAACACGACTTCCGCCGCGCGGCGCGCTACCAGCCCCGGTAGTTTAGTTTCTACGCCGTTGATTGCGCCGTAGACCCACGCGGGCATTTGAAAGGGTACCTGGTCCCAGCCATGGTGCAGCATCGTGGCGAAATGGGCGGCGCCCTCATTGTAGATGAAGTCTGCGCAAGCGTTCCACTGATTTTGTGTTGCCGTTGGCGGAAGCATCCGCGCGAGCGCCGGATCATAGATCGTGGCCATGTCCTGATCGAGAATGAAGTCGGCCTGTGCTTGCGTGATGCCGTTCGAAACGTCAATCCCATAAACGGTCTGCGATTTTTGCTCAACAGGTGTTAGATCGTGGCCATGGCCGATCTGCGGCCCGCGGTTATCGGGCCTCACGGTCAAGCATAGACCCTCGTTCTTTGCGATGAATACCTTGCCCGCATCAGATGTTTTCATGTTTTCCTTAAAAAGTCAGCTCAAATCTTTCAGGCTTGCCTTGCCGATAATGACCAGCACACAGAACCAGGCCGCCTTCGCCGCCGCAACCACTAACGCCGCTGGCTTGTTCACACCAGCGCCTGCTCGACGGCCGTCGCGATCTGCCGCTCAGCCATGCCAGTGCAGAACGGGGGAGCCGAAAGAACGGTGATGCTGAGAGTAGAACCGTCGTAAGTCCAGCTCACGGTCACGCCGCTCGTCTTCGCTGTGCCGGAGTTGCCGGAGATGGAAACGCCAGCCGCCGCGCATTGAGCTTCCATTGCGGCGTATTGTGCTGGCGTTACCTGCCATGTTTGAGCTTTGTTAGACATTGTTATCTCCGGTTGTTTGTTTCAATCCACGCCCCCCGCGTGGGGGGGGGGAGACCGTTTCAGAATAGCTGCTGCTGCTTCCGCTTGAGAAGCAGTGCGCGCCTAAGCTTGGCCGCCGCGCTGCTCTGAGCCGTACCAGTCGATGGACCGCCGAAATAGACCTGAAGCCCGGATTTGACGATCACGACGCCGGGGTTTTGCCACTCGCCATAGATCGCGTTCCACACGACGCTGCCGCTGGAATTGATCGCGACGTCAGCGCCCGCTCCCACAAAGCCCGTCAGAAACGTATTGCCCACCGCAGGGACGGTCGAGCCGGCGCCACCTCGAAGGTACACGCGGAACGAATCCGCGGGGATATTCGTCGACTTGAGAACCGATGCAACAAACTTGGTAGGGACATACTCGGCATAGCCGCCGTAGGTTGAGAAACCTGCCGTCCCGTAATTGCGCGCCAGCGCGCCCAGGTAGATCGAATTCACGTAACCATTGCTGTCGGCGGCCGAGTCTTTTACGTCGAAATTTGTAAACTCAGTTGAGCCGACGGTCCAGGTCCCGTGATAGTGAACTGCGTCAGCGGTGGATCCAACGCTCAGCGCGATGCCCGTCTGCGCCATCAGTGCACTGGCAACGACCAGCATTACGGTCAAGGTTGCAACTTTTAGAATCGAATTCATTGTGTTTCTCCTTGTGAAACAGGGTTGGGCGCCGTGGCGCGGGTTACTTGGTGGGTTCAGGCACCGGCGTAAAGTCGACATAAAAGACTCCGCCGATTGGGAGCTTCTTCACAGCATCGCGATTGGTAATCACCATAGAGATGTGGCCTTGTGGCGTCGCGGCGCTGTAACTGTTGTCTTCCGGCGTGTTGCTGTAGCGCGGTTCCATATCGATCTCGACACGGGTGCTTGTCGCGCTGTGATTGGTCACCTTTGTAACCGCGAATTTTCCTCTGACAGCGGACATAACGTTTCCCTTTCATTGTGCGCCGCGGCGCGAGTTATCGGATGAGCGCAAGATCAGCTTCGAGTTGCGCCAGATTAAGGCCTGTCGGATCTACGCCGCTCTTATCGAACCAATCGGGAGAGATGGCCGCGTAGATCTCGTCGAAATACGCAGAGAAGAACTCCCAGGTCATCTGATAGAGCGCTCCCCAACTGATCGCCACCGGCCCGGTTTCGTTGTAGCCGATCAGCACGACGCAGTGCCCGCCGTCGATGCTTGTGTCGTCTGTTACCGTCCACTCGGTCTGACCCATGGCGCTATTGGGGAAGTTAAGCCCTGTGTACAGCGGTCCAAAAAGTGCAATCGCTTGTTTCACTTCGTCCAGGTTGGCCGGGTTCACGGAGGCATACGCGGTCACCGGGTGGCCGTTGATTCCGTGCTGCTTCCAGAGATTCAGCACGTCCAGCAGCACACCGCCCTGATCTGTGCTTGGATCGTCTGGATTATAGCCGTCGAATATCTCGTAATAATCCAGCGCGTCCGCATCGATGAATGTCAACGGGTGCCCGCTGTTCAGCCCCCAGGCTTCAATGGCGTGCAGTGCACCGGCGATCGTGCAGTCGCCCAGCGTGTCGTTCATCAGCATGCCCCAGGCGGTCTGTCCTTTCGTCCAGTCGCAGACGGCCGGCGCGGCGGGGAGGGCCGCAGTGAGGTACCGCGCCAGCCGCAATGTGCGAGAATCGGTTTTGACGGCCTTGCGGCCAAGTCTGAAAGCCATGAGGTGTGCCTCTTCACTTCTGCGCAAATGCGCGGGTTACCGTTTGTCGAAAAATCCAATCAAGAGCAGCAAAAATCCAATTCCAATAATCCAGCCGAAAATGTGATCGATGATGCTCATTATGTCAGTTGCAGTCATGGCTATTTGTCCATCCAGGTTACTTGCTTTGCGTTGGTGTGGCGCCAGGCGCGGGCCGGTAGAGCAGCTTCACGGCCAGTAAGCCTCCAGAGACAGCGGCAACAATCAGTTTGTGCAGCCCTTCCTTGCTGAAGTCAAGCTGACCGCTTGTCGCGGCGTCATACAGATAGTTGATGGCTGCGCCG
>Ga0182030_10025961_pt1 | contig 10638 bp, 8 predicted proteins | sample 812S3MmetaG_FD_121299 | JGI IMG/M metagenome (GOLD analysis project Ga0182030, IMG submission 121299) | Permafrost microbial communities from Stordalen Mire, Sweden - 812S3M metaG (Illumina Assembly) | ecosystem: Environmental > Terrestrial > Soil > Wetlands > Permafrost | place: Sweden... | reverse complement strand
TCTACACGGCGGCGGCGACGCAGGCGGCGGCGCTGCTGTTCGGCAACGTGCTCGGCGTCGACAATTCGGCGCTGCTGAGCCTGCTGCTCATGGCCGTGGCCAGTCTCGCCGCGCTCGCATTCATTCTGCGGCCGCTGGTCTTCGCCTCGCTGCAGAGCGAACTCGCCGAGGCGCGCGGCGTCCCGCTTCGCTTCGTTTCGGCGGCGTTTCTCGCCATCGTCGCGATCGCCACCGCCGAATGCGCGCAGATCGTCGGCGTGCTGCTGGTGTTCACGCTGATGGTCGGTCCGGCCGCCGCGGCGCAGAATTTTTCTCGCCGCCTCGCCGTCGGCGTCGCCTTGTCGGCGGCCCTGGCGCTGGCCGAGGCCTGGGGCGGCCTGACGCTCGCCTTCTACACCGATTGGCCGACCAGCTTCTGGATCACCGCGCTGTCGGGGCTGGTCTATTTCTTCAGTCTCGCGGCGCGGCGCCGCGCCGCCTGAAGGGGAGGGGAATGGCGTCGCAGTTCTTCCTCGGCGTCGAGCGTTCCTTCGCCGGCCGCCCGTGGCGCGCACGTCTCGACGCGGCGGGCGAAGCGCGCGCGCTGGCGATGGCGCAGACGGGCGGCTGCGACGAACTGCTGGCGCGCGTGCTCGCTGGGCGCGGCGTCGGTCTCGACGAGGTCGCGCGCCATCTCGATCCGACCTTGCGCGCGCTGATGCCCGATCCGTTCGCGCTCGCCGACATGGAGAAGGCGACGGGGCGGCTCGTCGACGCGGTCAGGCGCTCGGAAAGGGTAGCGATCTTCGCCGACTACGACGTCGACGGAGCGGCGAGCGCGGCGCTGCTCAGCGAATATCTCCAAGCCTGCGGCTGCGAAACGATCGTCCACATTCCCGATCGCGTCACCGAAGGTTACGGGCCCAACCGCGAGGCGATGGCGGCTTTCGCCGCGCGCGGCGCGAGCCTGGTCGTCACCGTCGATTGTGGCGCGGTCAGCCACGAGCCGATCGCCGAAGCAAAAAAACTCGGCCTCGACGTCGTCGTCTTCGACCATCACCAGGCGCCGGAGCGCCTGCCCGACGCGTTCGCTGTCGTCGACCCGAACCGCCAGGACGACCTCTCCGGGCTCGGCCACCTGTGCGCTGCCGGCGTCGTCTACATGGGCCTCGTCGCGCTGAACCGCGCTTTGCGCGACGGCGGCTTCTTCAACGGCCGCGCCGCGCCCGACCTCATCGCCGGCCTCGATCTCGTCGCGCTGGCGACAGTGGCCGACGTCGTGCCGCTCGTCGGCCTCAACCGCGCCTTCGTCGCGCGCGGGCTGGCGGCGATGCGCCAGCGCAAGCGCGTCGGCCTCGCCGCCTTGTTCGACGCCGCCGGCGCCGACGGGCCGCCGCGCGCCTATCACCTCGGCTTCCTCATCGGTCCGCGCATCAACGCCGGCGGCCGCATTGGCGACGCTGCGCTCGGCGTCAAGCTGCTGACCACGCGCGACGAAGAGCAGGCGCGGGCGATCGCCGCCGAACTCGACCGCTTGAACCGCGCGCGCCAACAGATCGAGATCGCGACGCTCGCCGAAGCCCAAGCGGAGGCGTTGTTGGCGCTCGGGCTCGAGGAGCGCGGCGCGGCGGTCGTCGTGGCGGGCGAAGGATGGCCGAGCGGCGTCGTCGGCCTCGTCGCCGCGCGCCTCAAGGAGCGGTTCGAGCGCCCCGCTTTCGCTCTGGCGCTCAACGGCGCCGAGGCGACCGGCTCCGGGCGCTCGATCGCCGGCGTCGATCTCGGCCGCGTCGTGCGCGCCGCGGTCGACTTGGGCCTCGCGACCAAAGGCGGCGGCCACGCGATGGCGGCGGGAATCACGCTGGCCAAGACTCGCGTCGGCGAATTCCGCGCTTTTCTCGAGGAGAGGCTCGCCGAGCCGGTGGCGGCGGCGCGGGCGCGCTCAGGCCTGTCGATCGACGCGGCGCTGACCGCGGCCGGCGCGACGGTCGCGCTCGCCCTGTCGGTCGAGGCGGCGGGGCCGTTCGGCGCCGGCAATCCCGAGCCGGTGTTCGCGCTGCCGCGCCACCGCCTGACCGGCGTCTTCGCCGCCGGCGCCGATCATCTTCGGCTGCGCGCGGTCGCCGCCGACGGCGCGGCGATCGAGGCGATCGCGTTCCGCGTTGTCGGCAAGCCGCTCGGCGAAGCGTTGCTGCGCGCGCGCGGCGCCAGCGTCCACCTCGCCGGCGCGCTGACGATCAACCGCTACGGCGGCCGCGAGAAGCCGCAGCTGAGAGTGATCGACGCGGCCGAGGTCGCCGACTGAGGCGCCTCAGGCGTTGCGTCGCAGCCAAGCGGCGAGGTCCGCCGCCGCGCGCGCCGACAACGCGCGCTTGCGCGCGAATCCGCGTTCCGGCCCGCGCAGGCGCTTGCCGCTTGCATCGACGCGCGATTCGTCGATCGGCGGGAACAAGCCGAAATTGACGTTCATCGGCTGGAACGAGCGCGGCCCGACGTCGATCGCCTCGATATGGCCGCCGGTGATGTGATTGAGCAGCGCGCCGATCGCCGTCGTCGGCGGCGGGGGCGGGAGCGCGTGGCCCAGTCGCTCGGCGGCGGCGAGGCGGCCGGCGATCAGGCCGACCGCGGCGCTCTCGACATACCCTTCGCAGCCGGTGATCTGGCCGGCGAAGCGCAGCCGCGGCGCCGCCTTGAGCCTGAGCGAAGCGTCGAGCAGGCGCGGCGAATTGAGGAAGGTGTTGCGGTGCAGTCCGCCGAGCCGCGCGAATTCGGCGTTTTCCAGCCCGGGGATGAGGCGGAAGACGCGCGCCTGTTCGCCGTATCTGAGCTTGGTCTGGAAGCCGACGATGTTGAACAGCGTGCCGAGCGCATTGTCCTGGCGCAATTGCACGACCGCGTAAGGCTTGACTGTCGGCGCGTGCGCGTTGGTCAGACCGACGGGCTTCATCGGCCCGTAGCGCAAAGTCTCGCGGCCGCGCTCGGCCATCACCTCGATCGGCAGACAGCCGTCGAAGTAGGGCGTGCCTTCGAATTCGCGGAACTCGGTCTTGTCCGCCGCCAGCAGCGCGTCGACGAAGACGTCGTACTGATTGCGGTCCATCGGACAGTTGAGATAGTCGGCGCCGGTGCCGCCGGGGCCCGCCTTGTCGTAGCGCGACTGCGGCCAGGCGACGTCCATGTCGATCGAATCACGATGGACGATCGGCGCGATCGCATCGAAAAAGGCGAGCGACTCTTCGCCGGTCAGCGCGCGGATCGATTCGGCGAGCGCCGGCGAGGTCAACGGGCCGGTGGCGACGATCACGCTGTCCCACTCCTGCGGCGGCAGGCCGGCGATTTCGCCGCGCTCGACCCGAATCAGCGGCTCGCCTTCGATCGCCGCTTCGACCGCGAGGGAGAATTCGTCGCGGTCGACCGCCAGCGCTCCGCCCGCCGGCACCTGATGCGAGTCGGCGGACCGCATGACTAGCGATTCAAGCGCCCGCATTTCGCGGTGGATGACGCCCACCGCGTTGGTCTCGGGATCGTCGGAGCGGAAGGAATTTGAGCAGACGAGTTCTGCGAGCCGCGCCGTGCGGTGCGCCTCGGTCCCGCGCTCTGGTCGCATCTCGTGCAGGATGACGGCGACGCCGCCTCGAGCGATCTGCCAGGCCGCTTCGCAGCCCGCCAGGCCGCCGCCGATCACATGAATGGGCCGCATGGCCGGCTTGTCGCAAGAGCCGGCCGGCGCCGTCAACCGCTTAGGCCTGGACGTGCGAACGCCCGCCGGGGGGAGGAACCGGCGGGCGTTGCAAAGCGTCGGGGGAGGACCGACGCCGCGGAAACATCCGGAGGGAAGGGAACCGGACGCCCCGAACTTGGTTAGGCGGCGAGCGCGTTGGAGACGACGAAGTGGATGTCGCCGCGGCGGATGCCGATGTCGGCCAGGTCACGGTCGCTGAGCGCCGAAAGTTCACGCACCGCTTCGCGGTAGCGCCGCCAGGCGCCGAGCTTCTCGGAAAGAGACTTGAGTGAGGTCATTTGACCCTCCATTTTGAAACTGGTTCTGAGGTGCGCCGCTCATCAGCGATCACTTCCTTCTGATGCAGCGCAACATAGTCGTGGAAGGGGACTAGGAAAAGTGCTGATCTCGCTGACCAGACATGCGCAATTCGCATAACTGATTGGCCAGGCCAGATCCCTTCAAATGCTCGCTGAAGTCCTGAATTGCGGCATGAAATGACACATCAGCGCAAATTATAGGCACCGAACGCCCTGCTAGGTTCATCTTCACCGGTTGTTCAGCATTGTGGATTTTTCATGACTGGAGTTTTCCGTCGAGATGATTGATCAATCAGCGGACCTGAAGGTCCATCGTCGCCGCGGGGCGGCCGCCGATTACGGACGGTGAGTACGCGCGCCTTGATCCTTTTTCCAGGTCGTAGGCGCCGTGGCGAGCGCGTATGGTCTTTGCAGCGCTTGATTTTGTCCCCCCGCGCGGCGACGCCCGGCCCTTAAGCGCCGGCCGGCGCGACGTCACAATGGGAGCCCGACATGGAAACCCTGATTGCCCGCGTCGCCGCAACCGCCGACGCGAAACCGGACGTTGCGCGCAAAGCCGTCGCGCTGGTGCTCGACTTCATCGCCCGCGAGGCCCCTGACGAAGCCGTCGCCGTCCTGCTCGCCAAGGCGCCTGAACTGAAAGCGATCATCGCTTCCGGCCCGGGGACCGGCGGGGAGGGGATGGGCCCCATGGTCCGGGGTCTGATGGGCACGGGCGCCGGCGCAATGGGCGGCGGCGGCCTGCTGGCGCTCGGCGCGGACCTGATGGCGCTCGGCTTCGACATGAATCAGATCCAGGCGGTCGGCAAGGAAGTGTTCGACTACGCCCGCGAGCACGCCGGCGACGACGTGATCGGCGAAATCGCCGGCGCCATCCCCGGCCTCGCCCAATACATCTGAGTTGGGGGCGAGAGTGGCGGAAGCGGCGGCGCGGTTCGCGTCCTATGGCGAAGCGGACTGGCGCCGCGCCGCCGAAGCGGCGCTCAAAGGCGCCGGCTTCGCGACGCTGGTCTCGCGCGCCGCCGACGGAATCGAACTGCAGCCGCTCTACCCGCGCCGCCAAGGGCCGCGCGCGCTTCGCCGCGACGCGAGCTGGCGGGTTCTTGCTCGCCTCGACCATCCCGATCCCGCCGCCGCCAACGACCAGGCGCTCGACGACCTCGCCAACGGCGCCGACGGGCTGCAAGTCGTCTTCGCCGGCGCCGCGGGCGCCTATGGCTTCGGTCTCGCCAAGGCCGATTCGGCGACGTTGCATCGCGCCTTCGAGGGCGTGCGATTCGACGCGGCGCAGCGCTTCGAGCTGGATCTCGGGCCCGACAGCGAGGGCCAGGCGACCGGCTTCGCGGCGCTCGCCGCGCGCAGCGGCGTGGCCCCCAAATCCCTCGACGTCGCCTTCGGCCTCGATCCGATCGGCGCGCTGGCGCGCAGCGGTCGCGCGCCGCGACCATGGAGCGCCGAGGCCGCGGCGCTCGCCAAGGTCGCGTCATTCCTCGCCGCGCAGGGTTTCGCCGGACCCTACCTCGCCGCCGACGCGCGCGCGATCCACGCCGCCGGCGGAACGCCGGCGCAAGAGCTCGGCTTCGCGCTTTCGGCGGCGGTCGCATATCTGTGCTCGCTCGCCGAGGGCGGCTTCTCACGCGAAGCGGCCGCCGCGGCGATCAGCTTCCGCCTCGCCGCCGACGCCGACGAGTTCTTCACCCTCGCCAAGTTCCGCGCCCTGCGCCTGATGTGGCGCCGCGTGCGCGCGGCCTGCGGCCTCGACGCCGCTCCGGCCCGAGTCCACGGCGAAAGCGCGTGGCGGACAATGAGCGCGCGCGACCCTTATGTGAACGTGATGCGCGGCGCGACCGCGACGTTTGCGGCCGGCCTCGGCGGCGCCGACAGCGTCAGCCTGTTGCCTCACACCCAGGCGCTCGGCTTGCCGGACGCCCGCGCGCGGCGGTTGGTCCGCAATGCGCAGCTCATCCTGCTCGAAGAATCGCATCTCGGCTTCGTCGCCGATCCCGCCGCCGGGGCCGGCGTGTTCGAGGCGCTGACGGCGGCGCTGTGCGAGAAGGGCTGGGCGGTCTTTCAAACGCTCGAACGCGCGGGCGGCGCGCCGCCGGCGCTGCGCGCGGGGGTCTTCCAGGGCGAAGTCGCCGAGGCCGCGGCGCGCATCGCCGACGACGCGGCGCGACTGCAAGCGCTGATGACCGGCGTCAGCGCCCACGTCGATCTCGCCGAAGCGCCCGTCGACGTCCTGCCTGCGACGGCGCCGGCATTCGTCTATGTCGGCGAAGCGGTCGCCGCGCCGCTCGTTGCGCTGCGCCTCGCCGAACCGTTCGAGCGTTTGCGCGAAGTCTCCGACGCGGCGCGCAAACGCGACGGCGCGCGGCCGAAAGCGTTTCTCGCCGCGATCGGTCCGCTTTCGGCGCACGGCCAGCGCGTCGGCTTCGCCCGCGACCTCATCGAAGCGGGCGGCCTCGAGACGGCCGGCGACAGCGGCGGCGATGAACCGGCGGCGTCGGCGGCGCGCTTCAAAGCGAGCGGCGCCACGGTCGCGTGTCTGTGCGGCGGCGACGACGACTACACCGCTCACGGTCGCGAATTCGCACGCGCGCTGAAAGCGGCGGGCGCGCGCTGGCTGGCGCTCGCCGGCCGGCCCGGCGAAGCGGCGAACGCTTGGCGCGAGGCGGGCGTCGACGACTTTCTCTTTGTCGGCGCGGACGCGGTCGCCGCGTTGCGGCGCGCTTGGGCGCAAGTCTCGGCGGTGCCCTAGCGCCGCTGCGGCCCTCCCCATTGAAGGATCGGTTGATGGGAGCGATTCCCGATTTCGCGTCAATTCCCTTTGCGTGGTCGCCCGAACCGCCGCGCGAAGGGCCGCGCTCGTGGACGAGCCCGGAGGGGATCGCGGTCAAGTCGATCTACGATCCCGCCGATCTCGATGGGCTCGGGTATCTCGACGCCTGGCCGGGGCTGCCGCCTTACCTGCGCGGCCCCTACGCGACGATGTACGTCAGGCAGCCGTGGACGGTGCGCCAGTACGCCGGCTTCTCCACCGCCGAGGAATCGAACGCGTTCTATCGCGCCAATCTCGCCGCCGGGCAGAAGGGCCTGTCGGTCGCCTTCGATCTCGCCACGCATCGCGGCTACGATTCCGACCACCCGCGCGTCGCCGGCGACGTCGGCATGGCGGGGGTGGCGATCGACTCGATCTACGACATGCGCACGCTGTTCTCCGGCATACCGCTCGATTCGATGAGCGTGTCGATGACGATGAACGGCGCCGTGCTCCCGGTGCTGGCGCTCTACATAGTCGCGGCGGAAGAGCAGGGGGTTCCGGCGGCGGCGCTGTCGGGCACCATCCAGAACGACATCCTCAAAGAATTCATGGTGCGCAACACCTACATCTATCCCCCCGGCGCCTCGATGCGCATCGTCGCCGACATCTTCGCCTACACGGCGAAGCACATGCCGAAATTCAACTCGATCTCGATCTCCGGCTATCACATGCAAGAGGCGGGCGCGACGCAGGACCTCGAACTCGCCTACACGCTCGCCGACGGGATCGAATATCTGCGCGCCGGCGTCGCGGCTGGTCTGAAGGTCGACGAGTTTGCGCCGCGCCTGTCGTTCTTCTGGGCCATCGGCATGAACTTCTTCATGGAGGTCGCCAAGCTGCGCGCCGCGCGGCTGCTGTGGGCCGGGATCGTCGCCGGCTTCGGCGCGAAGTCGGAGAAGTCGCTGCCGTTGCGCGCCCATTGCCAGACTTCGGGCTGGTCGCTGACGGCGCAGGATCCGTTCAACAACATCGTCCGCACCCAGATTGAGGCGATGGCGGCGACGCAGGGACACACTCAGTCGCTGCACACCAACGCGCTCGACGAGGCTTTGGCTTTGCCGACGCCGTTCTCGGCTCGCATCGCCCGCAACACCCAATTGTTTCTGATCGAGGAGAGCGGCACGACGCGCGTCGTCGATCCGTGGGGCGGCTCGTATTACGTCGAGCGCCTGACCGCCGATCTCGCGGCGCGCGCGCGCGCACACATCGACGAGGTCCAAGCGCTCGGCGGCATGGCCAAGGCGATCGAACTCGGCCTGCCCAAGCAGCGCATCGAGGAGGCGGCGGCGCGCACCCAGGCGCGCATCGACTCCGGCCGGCAGACGGTGATTGGCCTCAACAAGCATGCGCCGCAAGTCGAGGGCGCGATCGACGTGCTCAAGGTCGACGCGGCGGCGGTGCGCGCGCAGCAGATCGACAAGCTCAGGCGCCTGCGCGCCGAGCGGGACGAAATGGAGACGTCGGCCGCACTCGACGCGCTGACCGAGGGCGCGCGCGGCGGCGCGAATTTGCTCGCGCTCAGCGTCGAAGCGGCGCGGGCCAAGGCGACCGTCGGCGAGATCTCGCTGGCGATGGAGAAGGCGTTCGGACGCCACGTCGCCGAAGCGAAGTCGATTTCCGGCGTCTATCTCGCCGAAGCCGGCGACGAAAGCGAAGCCAACCGGCGGGTCATCGCCATGACCGCCGCCTTCGCCGAAAACGAAGGTCGGCCGCCGCGCATTCTGGTGGCGAAGATGGGCCAGGACGGTCACGACCGCGGTCAGAAGATCATCGCCTCGGCCTTCGCCGACCTCGGCTTCGAAGTCGAAATCGGCCCGCTGTTCGCCACGCCCGAGGAAGTCGCGGCGCTGGCGGCGGAGAAGCGCGTTCACATCGTCGGCGTTTCGTCGCTCGCCGCCGGGCATCTCGCGTTGGCGCCGGCGCTGAAGGCGGCGTTGAAGGCGGTCGGCCTCGGCGAGGCGTTGTTCGTCGTCGGCGGCGTTGTGCCCGAACAGGATTTCGCGCCATTGCGCGCCACCGGCGTCGACGCGATCTTCCCGCCCGGCACCGCCATCGCCGCGTCCGCGCAAAGCCTCATCGAGCAGCTCAACGAGCGGCGCGGTTACGTCCAGCGCGGCGCAGCGTGAGCGCGTCCCGCTTCGAGCCGCAAGCGTCGCGTTTCAACGCATCGCGAACGGTCACGTAAGTGGCGCCGCCCTTGCAGCGCGCTCGTTCGAAGTCAAGGAGACCGGACGAGCGTTGGACCACGACCTCGAAGACCTGATCGGCCGCGCGATCGCCAACACGCTGGCCTATTTGCGCGCGCCGGGCGGCGATCGACGCGTCGCGCGCGTCGGCATCGAGCGCATTGTCGTCGACTTGACGGCGCGCGCGCCCGGCCATCCCGCGCTGGCGCGGCTCAGCGACTTCGTCGCCGAGCTCGCGCGTCCCTCGGCAAACGACGAGCGGACCAAGGTTTAGCGCCCGTACAACGCGGTCAGCGTGGCTTTGGCCAAAGCGTGGAAGTGGAGGTTGAAGCCGACGACGGCGCCGGACGATCGCTCGTCGGCGTCCAGCTTGGCGACGTCGACGGCGAAGATAGTGAGTTGGCAGCGATGCGGCCTGTCGCCTTTGGGCGGGCAGGGGCCGCCGTAGCCGGTCACGCCGAAATCGGTGCGGCTTTGCGCCGCGCCTTTGGGCGCGGCCGGGCTCTCCGGGTCGCCGGCGCCGCGCGCGAGTCGAGTGACGTTGGGCGGAAGGTTGATTAGCGGCCAGCGCCAGAAGCCGCTGCCGGTAGGCGCGTCGGGATCATAGTAGGTCAAAGCGAAACTCTTGACGCCGGGCGCGGCGCCTGACCAACTCAGCGCCGGCGAGACGTTGCCGCCGGCGCAACCGAAGCTGTTGAACGTGTACATCTCGGCGATAGGTTCGCCATCCGCAATGTCGGGGCTCGTCAACGTGAACTCAGCGGTCGTCGTCGATGTGCTCATCGGACTCTCCCAAATGGCGTTGTCAGTCGCCGGCGTGGCGCCTCAGCCGATTGTGCCGGCGGGCGAACGAATGCAAGCGACAGAGGACCTGCGCTTCGCGCAAGCAATTGTGACGGCCGCGAATTGACGGCGGCGCAAAGCCGATTGTAAGACGATTGCAGGCGCAACGAGAAGCGCGTTGGCCGGCGCGGAGAAGGCGATGGGGGAGGCAAAATTCGCGCGGGCCGGGCGCAAACGCAGTCTCGCAGCGCGCTCCGGAGCGACGCTGCAGTTCACCGAACTCGGCTTCGGCGCTGCGCCGCTCGGCAACCTTTACCGACCGATGACGGAGAAGGAGGCGCGCGCGACCCTCGACGCCGCCTGGGCGACCGGCTGCCGCCATTACGATACGGCGCCCATCTACGGTCTCGGCCTCTCCGAGACGCGGCTGAACGGCTTCCTGCGCGCCAAACCGCGCGACGCCTTTTTGATCTCGACCAAAGTCGGTCGGTTGTTGCACCTCTGCCGGCCCGAGGAACGCTCGTTTCAAGCTGGGTTCTTCGAGACGCCGTCGCGTCGAGAGAGCTTCGATTACAGCTACGACGGCGTGATGCGTTCGCTCGAGTTCTCGCTGGAGCGGTTGGGCCTCGATCATATCGACATCGTCTACGCGCACGACGTCGATGTATTCACGCACGGCAGCAGGGAAGCGTCGGACGCCCGCGTTGGCGAATTCATGGCGGGCGGCTACAAGGCGTTGGCGAAGTTGCGTGACAGCAAGGCGATTCAAGCGATTGGGGCCGGGGTCAACGAGTGGGAAGCAGCAGAGACGCTGGCCCGCGCCGGCGATTT
>Ga0182030_10025958_pt1 | contig 10639 bp, 4 predicted proteins | sample 812S3MmetaG_FD_121299 | JGI IMG/M metagenome (GOLD analysis project Ga0182030, IMG submission 121299) | Permafrost microbial communities from Stordalen Mire, Sweden - 812S3M metaG (Illumina Assembly) | ecosystem: Environmental > Terrestrial > Soil > Wetlands > Permafrost | place: Sweden... | reverse complement strand
TTGTCGCCCGCATTCGCGGCCAACTGGAAGTCCACTTGTTTCTTGAAGGTATCCACTTTGGCGACCTGAACCTCCAGTCTGTCGCCCAGGCGGATCACGCGGCGCGTGCGGCGGCCGATGAGATGATTGCGCTGCTCGTCGTAGATATAAAAATCATCCTTGATGGTGGACAAGGGCACCAAGCCGCTCATGGCCAGGCCGGGCACGTCCACAAAGAAGCCGAAGTTCCGCACGTCCGTGACCAGCGCGGGATAAGCTTGCGGACTGCCGGAAGCCAGTTGGGTCTTAAGGAAAGCGAACAATTTCACGTCCTTGCTATCACGCTCGGCATCCGCGGAGTTTCGTTCCGTGTCGGAGATGTGCTCCGCCACTTCCGAAAGGGGCTTAGCCGGGCGGTAATCTCGTTGAAACAAGGCTCGATGAACAACCAAGTCGGCATAGCGCCGGATGGGTGAGGTGAAGTGCGTGTATTTCTTTTTGGCCAGGCCGTAATGGCCGAGCGGACGGACGTCATATCGCGCCCGCATGAGCGACTTCAAGAAACCAATCTTGAGCGCCGGTCCCACGGGCAGCGTGCCGAGTCGCTGAAGCAGTTTTTGGACTTCGGCGGGCTTGCTCAGATTGCCGCAGGGCACCTGGTGGCTCAGAACATCCTCGCGATATTCCCGCAAGCGCCGTTCGTCGGGGACTTCGTGAACACGGTAAATCGCCTTTAGATTCAAACTCATGAGGCGCGCAGCCACGGCTTCATTGGCGAGCAGCATGAACTCCTCAACCAGCTGGTGAGAAACGTCGTTCACGAGCTTTTCAATGCGGATGATGCGCCCATGCTCATCGAGGCGGATCTTGCTTTCTGGAAAATCAAGATCCAGCGAACCCGCCTTGAAGCGCAATCGCCGGATGCATTGCGCCAGTCCATTGGCGTCGTGCAACATCTGTTCAATGGGATTGGCTGGGCGTCGCTGCAAAATTTCCAGCACCTCGCCGTAGGCAAAGCGACGCTGCGAATGGATCACCGCGGGATAAAACTTGGTTCCCAGCACGCGGCCGTCGCGGGAGATTAAAAATTCGACACACTTGGTCAGTCGATCCACGTTGGGCTTCAACGAGCAGAGCTCATTGCTCAAAGCCTCTGGCAGCATCGGAATCACGCGATCCACAAGATAAGTCGAGTTGCCACGCTTGGCGGCTTCTTCATCCAACGCCGTGCCCGGCTTGACGTAATTTGATACGTCAGCGATGTGGACCCACAACTTCCATTGTTCAGCGGAGACCTTCTGCAGACAGATGGCGTCATCAAAGTCCTTCGCGTCTTCCGGGTCGATCGTGACCACCTGATGTCGCCGGCAGTCTTCGCGTCCTTGCAGCTCCTGGGGTCTGACTTCCAGGCCAATCGACCGCGCTTCGGCCAGAACTGTTTTGGGAAAATGGAGCGGCAGGTTGTATTGGCGCAGCACCGAGAGCATGTCCACCCCTTCCTCATCCGGCGCGCCAAGAACTTCAATGATCTCACCCTCCGGGTTGGCGTTGCGCGATTCCCATTCCCGCAACTCGACCACCACCTTGTCCCCGATTTGCGCGGGCCGCCCCACATCCTGCGGTTCGGAGACATAAACGTCATGCGGCATTCGCGGGTCATCGGGGACCACGTAAAGGAAGCGATTGCCCTTCTGCAAAGTCCCGACGATTTTCGTCCGGCGCCGTTTAAGCACCCGAATGACCGTGCCGGTATTCTTGCTTTCGGGCCGGTCGCGCCGCACCAGCACGTGGTCCTCGTGCAAGGCCGTGAAAGTGGCGTTTTCGGGAATGGCGATTTCCTTGATCGCCGGATCGTCCGGCAGCAGGAAGCCTTTGCCAGCGCGGTTGATGCGGATGCGCCCGGCGATCAAATTTGCCTGTTGGGGCAGGATGTAGCGGTTTCCCTTGATGCGCGCGATGCGCCCGCCCGTCTCTAGCACGCGCAGTTCGCGTTGCAGCTCCTGCTGGCGATTTCGGGACCACCCCAGGGCTTGCAACAATTCCGGTATGTTCGCCGGAATGTAATCATTCCGGCCTAGGTGTTTTAGGATCGAATCATCCATGTCATTATTCTGTCACTGCCTCCATTGTAACAGAATACGCCGGAAATGGATGCAATTTCGGTTTGAATCAATTTTCCACCGTGTTCGCCCGCGACGGCTTCGGATACGGTTCGATGAAAGCCAGAAACCGAGCTCAGCCGCCAAGAACAGGAGAGCTAGCGGGATAGCCCTATCCGCTCCACGCGACCGACAATGAAAATGTAGGAAAACGCACCAATCAGCGCGAGCGAGGCGACAAAAAACATGGCCGGGGCAAAATCACCTCCGCGCACCAACAACCCGATCACGATCGGCACCACGATGGAAGCGAGATTGCCAAAAAAATTGAACATGCCGCCAGTCAGCCCCAGCAACTGCGGGGGCGCCAGGGCGGAAACGAAAACCCAGGCAATGGACGAGAAGCCGTTTCCGAAGCCCGCGAGGGTGAGAAACAGGATGATCAAGGCCGGACTCGAGACATAGTTCGCCCCCACGATGCTCATGCATAGAAGCAGGCCGGAAATCACCGGAACTTTCCGCGCGAAAGTGGCGGAACAACCGCGCTTCATCAGGTAATCCGACAGGAAACCCGACGCCAGGATACCAAGGAAGGCGGCCAGGAAAGGAAGCGGCGCTAAAAATCCTGCCTTGATAAAATCCAGATGGCGATAGTTCACCAGATACGTTGGAAACCACGTCAGGAAAAACCACAGGGTGGAATTCACGGCAAATTGGCCCAAGTAGATGCCCCAAAGTTTGCCATGGGAAAGAACTTCTTTCACATCGGCCCAGCGGAGCGTGCCCGGGACCGGCTCGCGCTGGCCATTGAGATGGACCAGCCCGCCATCGGCTTGAATCAATTGAATTTCCGCCGCGTTGATGCTGACGGCATCGGCAGGGTCGCGATAACGCCAAAACCAAAGTGCCGACCACGCGAGTCCGGCCAAGCCAGTCAGAACGAAGACGGAATGCCAGCCGAGACTTTTCTGAGTCAGCACCAGCACCGGCGTTAGAAAAGCGAGCCCGACGTATTGTCCCGAGGTGTAGCCGCCAATGGCGCCCGCCCGCTCGCGCTCCGGAAACCAGGCAGTGACCAGCCGGTTTAACAAGGGATAGGCCGGAGCCTCGAACATGCCGACCAACAATCGCAACAAAAAGAGCAAAACAAACGTCCCAGCGAATCCCTGCAACAACGTCGCCAAAGACCATAAGCCACAAATCGCCGCATACAGAAAACGGGGGCGGACGCGGTCCACCAACCAGCCGCCGGGAATCTGCCAAGTGGCGTAAGCCCAGCCGAACGCGGAAAGAAGCAATCCCTGATGGAAAGGATCCAATTGCAGATCGCGGCCCAAATCAGGCGCGGCAACGGAAAGATTGCTGCGGTCGAGGTAATTGATCACCACCGTGACGAACAGCATGGCCAGAACCCGGCAGCGAATGCGCGTCGGTTTCTGGGGCGTGACGGTCATCGGCTTTGGGTCGGGACTTATTCCACCGACAACGGGAACTCCACCGGCCTTCGGTCGCGGGTCGCGCGATAGATCGCGGTGAACAATTCCACGGTGCGGCGCCCGTCTTCGCCGGTGACCGCGGGGCGACGGCGCTCGCCGATCGCCTGTAGAAAATCCTGAATCTGCAAACGGTGAAAATACTCCGTTGGCTGGACCGAGGCGAACAGCTTCGCGTCCGCCTCTTTCCAGGACTGGAGCGACCGCTCCTCCCCGGGAATCGTCCAAACGTCGTTGAAGGGAGGCTCGAGGATGCCAGACATGCCGGCGACGAACATGGCGCCGCCATCCGTTTGCACCCCCGCGGAGGCGCCGTTCGCGCCATGCACCGACAAGCGGGCATTAAGCGCCGGATCCAGGGAATTGCTTACGAGAATATTTCCCAGCGCGCCGTTTTTGAAGCGAACGACGGCCAGCGCCGTGTCATCCACCTCAATATAGGGATGGTTGAGATTTGCCCAGTAGCCGAAAACTTCCGCCGGCTCGCCCAAATACCAAAGCAGCAAATCGAGCTGGTGCGGCGCTTGATTAACCAGCACTCCGCCGCCCTCGCGCTGCCAACTGCCGCGCCAGGGATCGCTGCGATAATAAGCCTCATCGCGCGAACCCAAAATAGTGGCGGTGCCGAGAATCGGTCGGCCTAGCCGGCCGGCTTGGATGGCCTGATGAATGCGCTGACAGGGTGGATAGAAGCGCCTTTGGCTGATGGTGCCGAGGGTCACGTTGCCGGCGCGGGCGGCGGCGAGCATGGCATCACAATCGGCCAGTGAGGCCGCGAGCGGTTTTTCGACCAGCACGTGCGCGCCGGCCTGCGCGGCGGCGATGGCGGGGGCGGCATGCTGCGGATGCGGCGTGCAGATGAACACCACTTCCACTCCGGCTTTGGCAATCATCTCCCGCACGTCGGTGAAAGCGGCGACCCGGTATTTTTCGGCAAACGCGTTCGCCTTTTCCAGCGAGCGCGCGCACACGGCCACGAACTCGGACTCCGGCAGGCTCTGGAGCGCGGCGGCGTGAATATGAGCCACTTTCCCGCAGCCAACCAAACCCGTGGTTAATTTTTGCATAAATTGCCGTTTGCTTAGGGCCGAAGTAAAACCTTCATCAAGCCTTTTTCACCGGCATAGAGTCTTTTAAACCATTGCGCGCCTTCTGCCAGCGGCGCTTCGGCGCTAATCAGTTCAGACACATTGATCCGGCCACTGGCAATGAGCTCGAGGCAGGCGGGATATTCGCCGGCGGATGCGCAAGAGCCGAGCAGCGAAAGCTCCCGCGTAACGACCGCCTGCAATGGCAAATCCACCTGCGGCTTGAGATTGCCGACCAGGGTCAAACTGCCGCCCTTCCGAACGCATTCAATCGCCCTCCCCACCGTGGACGACAAACCCACGGCTTCAAACGCCGCATCCACTCCGCGCCCATGGGTGAGCCCTCGGACTTGTTCCAAAACATGCGTCTCATCCGCCTTGAAGGTGTTTTGCGCGCCCAATTTCTTCGCGAGCTCGAGGCGGCCGGCATCGAGATCGATCGCCAGAATCCGCGTGCAACCCGCGGCACGGAGCGCTTGCACCAGCAGCAAACCGATCATGCCCGCGCCCAGCACCAAGGCAGTCGAATCGTCTGTCAGGGGAGTGCGCTTAACCGCATGAACCGCCACAGAAACCGCCTCCACCATTGCCGCCTGCTCGAAGGCGAGGTTCTCGGGCAGCCGGTATAAAATTCGCTGGGGAACGGCGACGAATTCTGCGAAGGCGCCCTGCCGACGGTATTCGGCGCATGAAACACCCAGCACGCGGCGCTGGTCGCAGAGGTTTACTTTTCCCTGCCGGCAAAACCAGCATTCGCCACAATAAACCGTGGAATCAAAAGTGACCCGGTCACCGGTTTGCCAGCCGGAAACACCGCTGCCGATTTGGGCAATTTCGCCCGCCGCTTCGTGGCCCATGACGATCGGCGGAATCCGACGGCCGGTACTGCCATCCATCCCATGCACGTCGCTGCCGCAAATTCCGCAAGCACGCACCCGGACCAGCACTTCATCGGGCTGCAAATTGGGGATGGCTAGCTCCTCGACGGCAAACTGCAGGTATTCTTTGAGGACGAGCGCTTTCATCCAAAAATACTATGCATATTCGGGGTTCGCATCAACGGCGGAGCAGAAGGTTCGAGCAGCCGTTAATACGTGGTGCGGGCCGCGCGCGTCGCGTCTTCCAACATGCGCTGCGCCAGGGGATGTTGCGGGCGCAACCGCAATGTTTCACGAAACTCCTCGGCCGCTTCGGCATAACGCCCGCTCCGGGCCAAAGCGACGCCATAATTGAAGCGGGCGTCCACGAGCTCGGGCCGCAGGCGCGCGGCTTCCGCATATTGGGCCAGGGCGTCCGCATCGCGGCCGAGTCGGGCGAAGGCATTGCCAAGCTCGAAATGGATTTCGGCCTGAGCGGGGCGTTCCTGGAGCGCGGCTTCGAAATTGGTGACCGCTTCGGCAGCCCGATCGTTGGCGACCAGCAGCCGGCCCAGGTTGTAACGGACCACCGGATTCTCCGGCTGAATTAGCACGGCCTGCTCATAGAGAGTCATGGCCTCGCCGGTCTGCCGCTGGGTCGCGAGCAGATTCGCCAGATTGATGCGGGCGTCAACATTATTGGTATGCCACCGGATAGCCTCGCGGTATTGGGCCGCCGCGCCGGCCGCGTCGCCTTCGTGGGCCAACAGCAGGCCGAGATTCACGCGGGCCACGCTAAAGCCGGGCTGCAGGAGCAAGGCGGAGAGAAAATATCGGCGCGCATCCTGCGTTGCTCCCCGACTGGCTTGTAAGATGCCAAATTCCGTGAGGGTCTCGACCGAATCCGGCTGTTCCTTCATTCCTTCGCGCAAGAAATTTTCTGCTTGCGACGTGTTGCCAGCGACCCGAGCCAGGTGGCCAAGGTTGGCCCACGCCTGCGCAGCGTGCGGCAAAAGCCCGGCGACGGCATGCCATTGGGCGGCCGCTTGGTCATTATCGCCCGCCGCTTCAAGCAAACGCGCATAATTGGCGTGCAGCAGCCAGTCTTGGGGCGACAAGGCAATGGCGGCTTCGTAATTAGAAGCGGATGCTAAGACGGGAGTTGAAAGACCGGCAATCCTCTCACGCCACAGTTCATCGCGCTGACGAAAGTTGCTCTGGGTGCTGAAAGGAGGCTGTTGCAAGCGGGCACGCACCTCGCTGGCGACGCGACGTTGATCAAAGTCAGTGAAGGCCAGGCGGCGTCTGACCTCCGCTTCCGTCAGCCAGGGTGAACTGTTGTTCCGGACACCGGGCCAGCGTTTCTCCAACTCACTCGCAAACAAAATGGCCAGGCGATAGTTGCCGGTGAAGTTCGGGTGAACGTGATCATAGAAAAAATCGGCACCACAAATTCCCGAAGCTTGGCGCGCTAATTCCTGACCGGCGTCAATCAAGGAGACGTTGCCGGCCGCGGCCACCTGGCCAATAATTTCATTGATCCGGGAGTCGCTCCGGAACCGGAGGGTGTCCAGATTGCAAGCGCGCTGGAACTCAACTTTCGCTGGCCCGAGTTGTTTCAATCCCAGTTCGCAGCCGGCGCGTTGATAAGCCAGTTGGGCAAATTCATCATCAATTTGCTCCGCCTTTTGGTAGTCCGAGAGCGCCGCCTCCAACAAACCATCGGCTTGAGCCTGTTTTCCCGCCTCAAAATCAGCCGTCCAGGCTGACAGTTCCTCAGGTCGCAGCCCCGGACGATGGAGCGAGGCAAAGGGTGGGCAGTCCCGGAGATTGACGGGCACGGTGGCAAACAAAACCGTGGCGCCCGCCCGCCGCCCCCACTCGGCGATATCGGTCAAATTGGCGGCAAAATTAGCGTAGACATTTCCCAAGCGCGGGCTGGCTTGCGGCACTTGTTGGCCCAAGAACAGCTCCAGGCCTTCCCAGTTGGCGGGCTCGGCCGAACTCCGGCTTAGGCTGGTGATGAGTTGGCCCACGCGCGTCGTCTGCAGCGCGAGGTTAAACCGCACCGCCGCAAGCCCCAAGCCGCGCTGCCCAAACACCGTGCCCGCGCCATAGGGACCGATAACCTCATTGTTGCCCGCAAAAACCAGCCAGAAGTCCCCCTCGCGCGCAACCGAGTCATGCGCAATTTCCCGGATCACATGCGAATTGATGGCGGTCATTGCGGCGTTGACCACCTCCACCGTTTGATTCGGATGACGTGCCTGCAGAATTCTTTCGAGCTGGCGGGCGAAGCCATAAGCCGGTTCAGGATCACCCATGGCCGCCGACTCGCCGAAAACAAAAATCCGGACGGTGCCGGGCGGCTTTTGTGCGGCCAGGAACAAGGGCCGGGGCGCCCGGGCAACCGCTCGTGGAAAAAAACGCCAGCCAAACCGGGGATTATCCGTAAGCATCGAACGATCCTCCTTTGGGTGGAGGAAAAAGGCCGTTGGAAAACCATAACCGCTCAACCGAAGTCCCAACTCCAACATTCCCAGGAACAGCAGCGGCGCAACCAGAGCCATCAAGCGAAAGCACCACCGCTTGGCCGACAACGGCCGGAGCTCAACCGAAGGAGAATCGGTGGCAACCGCCGCGCCGGCTTTGCCGGAAGAGAAGGATTTTGGCTTATTTCGCCTGTGTTTCATGAGGTTATTGCGGCCCGCCTTGACCATTCGACATTTCCACGCAAGGCAGCGACTGGCTAAAAAAAAGTGGGCCGCGGAATCGCCGCGGCCCACACTGAATCGGAAGCTTGAATTTACGGGTTAACGACGCGGAAGAACATGGCTTTCCCAGTAATCGGGATAGTCACAGATCCGCCCGTACCGCCGGTGATTGGCTGCCAGTTCACGGCGGCCCCGCTAATGGCCGGGCTGGACAACAGCCGCCCTGCGCTTGGGGTCCAAGTGATGGTTATGTTGCCGCCGGCTACCCGGGCTTGCAACGACGACGCACCCGCGACCGCGACGTAGCTTGAGTTATAGTTGTCGTAATCCACGGTGTTCAAATACACCAACGGAGTTGGATTCGGAATGGCGTCGTTGTTGTGGGCCGTGGTGCACAGCCCAACATACACGACGGATGGCAAGGCCGTTTGCGATCCAACTTGAGTCGGATCGTTGGTGGCTTGCAGGGTCCAGCTCGTTCCGTTGGTTGAGTAGAACGCCGACAGGAGATTGCCGACGCGATTGAGGCGGACCCATGCATTTGGATAGTCCGGCACCGGCCTGGGATTGAAGTCCCAACCCGCAGAGGCCCCCCCCGTGGTGTTGCGTGTATTGCATTCCACGGCATTGGCGCCATAGCCGCTGTTGTCGGGTGCCTCAATGCCATCCGAGCTCGCCGGGTCGTTAATGATATTCCAATCCCGGCTGTCGGCATCCAGGGTCTCGCGTACCATCAGGCCGCCTTTGGCCCAGTTAGAGGTATGCCCGTTATCCCGCACGCGGACGACGACATCGAAGTTGTTGGTCTTCATTTCATAGGCGAAGTTGAAACCGTCGGCGGTGCCCCAGATGTCGCTGCCTTCACAGGCAATGGTGTAAGCCTGCGGGCCCTCGACATACATCATGCCCGGAACGGCCGGATCCGCGCCCGGAACGCCAATGTCAATATCCGTCAAGGGCACGGTAACCACCGATACGGTGGTGTTGGCCAGTGGCAAGCCGCCGCCCAAAGCGGCAAGCGAAGCGCTGACCGATACATTGATGGGTAAGGTCACCGTCCCAGACACGCCGAGGGCTACGCTCCGGTAGTCATTGGTATTGACCACGATATTCAGGAGCGTCAGTCCCGCCGGCAGGGTGTAGGTGCTGGGATTGGCCAACCCCGCAGGATTCATCGGGGCGCTGAAGGCAAGGATGATGTAATTGGTCGCGGCCAGGCCAAAATTTGTGTAGTTATTATTCGTGTAATAAGTCGCGTAAGTCAACTGGGGTGAATTAGTGACCACCGTGAGGCTCGCCACCTGGCTGGTAACCCAGATGGGATTGCCTGAGGCATCCGCATAGCCCAAGGCCCGGGTCTCGCAGTAGACGGTTGACTTGTTATCCGTCGGCAAAACTTCCGGCATGGTATAGGTCGCAGAATTGGCGCCGGAGATGGCCACCCCATTCTTATACCATTGATACGTCAAGAAGTTGTTCAAATAACTCCTCCAGTCACCTTCGGGGCCAATGGGCGTGGTCGAATCCGTGCCGGCAGTGATGCTGAACGAGGCGCTGACATAGTTATTCACCGTCAGGCTCTGCGGCTGGTTGGTGATGTTGACGTAGGTGCAGCGCGGGAAATAACTGGCTATCGCATTGCCCCGAATGATGCTCAGAGTTCCGTCGGCCGGAGCGGTGGGATAATTGGGATCGGTGGTCAACATGGCTGTCGCACCAGCCCAACTTCCGCCGCCGCCTTGTGCGTGGGCGAGTTCCATGGCGTATTTTGTGCCAGCGACCAGCGGGATGCCATTAGCGTATGGTGTAACCCCGTTGGTGACGTACGTGTCGGAACGAACCTGGGCGCCACCGCCACCGGTGCCCCAATCCAATGTTCCAGCATAGGAGGTCTGCTGGGCAATCACCACCAGGTTGGCAAACGAACTGTTTGTGCTCAACAGTAGATCCGCCGAATCGTCCGCACCCACAAAAAAGACATACTTGCCCGAAGTTTGTGGAATGAAGTAGCCGAGTTCAACATCGCTGAAATTGTCCGCCACTTCCGTACCCGTAATGTCCGTCTCGAAGGCTGGCGCGGACATGCTCCAAGTGGGAGTCCCCGCCGTTCCCCCCTCGATGGCACTGAGGCTGGGGTCACCACCAAAATATTGGTGGAGCGCGCAATTGGTCTCCAACACCTGGCCGGTCGCGACCGTGAGTGTGGCAATGGTGCTGTTGCTCCAGATGTCAACGCCGCTGTTGTTCACATAGCCCAGCGAACGAATCTGGCAAGAAAACTGGTCGCCGTTGTCCGCCGGGGAGACCGGTCCGAACGAGAACGAGGCGCTGGTGGCGCCAGGGATGGGTACCCCGTTCTCCAACCACTGGTAGGCGAGGTAATTGTTGAACAAGCCTGTCGGGCTGGTT
>Ga0182030_10025956_pt1 | contig 10640 bp, 19 predicted proteins | sample 812S3MmetaG_FD_121299 | JGI IMG/M metagenome (GOLD analysis project Ga0182030, IMG submission 121299) | Permafrost microbial communities from Stordalen Mire, Sweden - 812S3M metaG (Illumina Assembly) | ecosystem: Environmental > Terrestrial > Soil > Wetlands > Permafrost | place: Sweden... | reverse complement strand
TGGCGAGGTTGGAGCCGCGCGCCTCCATATGCACGGAGCTGTTGGGGTCGAAACTCGCGGTCGCCTTGCGGTAGCTGGCGGGCATGCTCTCCACCGTGCCCACGCGGTACCCGCGCTGGCCGTACCCCTTGATGCTGTAGACGACGCCCGTCTCCTTGTCGATCAGGAACCGTCCGCCCCGGTGGGAGATGTGGGGATAGTGGAAGGGCGGGGTGGCGTCCCGGTCCACCTCGTCGATGGCGATGTACTTCTTGCGGTCCTCGGCGATCGCCTTCTGGTACCAGCCCCCCGTCCGATGGTTGGCCGTGTCCTGATTCTCCTGGTACGCGGCGATGAACTCGAGGATCTCCGGGGAGGTGGCGGTCAGCATCAGCGTGCTCCCCGGCGGCGGGCCGCGCGGTCGGCGGTTCGGCCCAAGAGGCTCCGGCGGCGCTCGTGGCCGGGTTCGGCGTCAGCCCACCACGACTTCTCCATCCAGGTCCACCCCATCCGGCCAATGCCGTATACGTGACGCTTGCCCTGAGTCGTCTCGATGTCGAAGCCGTGCTCACGCTCCGGCTTCTCTCCTGGGTGATTCTCAGGGTTGTCGATCAGGAAGCTGTCGGTGCGGGCGTCATACCGGATCCGCTCCGCCGCATCGACGCCGTCCTGGCGCCGCAAGTCTGCCGAGACGCGGGCTATCCTGCGTGCCTCGGTGAGCGGGAACGCCGGGGTGGCAAAACCATTCCCCCGCTCGCGGGGGTCGTGGTACCCGGCGAAGGTGTGCTCGCCCTCATCAAAGGAGAAGCGGTCTGGGACGAAGGTGTCGCGCTGCGGCATCAGCGCCTTCCCGCTCTGCGTGCGCTGCGGTCGGCGGTGCGGCCCAAGAGGCTCCGGCGGCGCTCGTGGCCCTCACCGTCTGCGAAGAACTCCTCGGCCAGCAGCTTGGCGGCGGCGGCGTTCTTGGCATAGGCGAAGCGCTCGTTGTCCATCCGGGTCACGAAGCCACCGGCGGCGAAGGGACGCATGTAGACCGAGATCCGCTCGCCGGGGTACCAATGGAGCGCCATGGGTACCTCGGCCCGCTTGTACCCGGCGGGGTAGTAGAAGGTTCCGGCGATGGTTCTCTCGACCACGACGCGCGCCATCAGCGTGCGCCCCGGCGTCGGGCGGTGCGGTCGCCGGTGCGTCCCAAGAGGCTCGAGGAGCGGGGCGCGGTGAGAATGCGCCCGACGTGCAGGTGGTCGGCACGGCTCCGGAAGCGACCTCCCGGACGGTGCTGGCGCTCCAGCAGCTCGCCCATCAGCTTGGTCACCGCGACCTTGGTGGCGAGGTCCGTTCCCGCCGCCCAGCCACCGTTCTTGGTCGAGCCGACCTCGCCCAGGGAGCGGTACACGATCATCGCCTCGTCGGGGGTGAGCAGGCCAGCGGCGTGAGCGTGGGCCTGGAGTTGCTGGTACGAGAAGTGCTCTTGGAAGTCGACGGCCATGTCCTTGTCGAGGCTGGCCCGCCGTTCGGAGGTCAGCGCGTCGACCCGGGGCCGAAGGGTGGCGATCATGGCGGCGACGCGGTTGGCCATCTCAGCTTCTCCCGAAGGCGCGGTTGCGCCGGCAGCGGCTGCGCATCAGCCCATGTCCGGGATGGGTGGGCCGGCTGGCACAGCTGGCGGAGCGGTCGCGGTCGACGCCCCACTCGCCGCCGGGGTAGAAGGTGGTGACCTCCTCGGTGACCGAGGGCTTGCCGGGGTAGCGGGCGAGCACCTGGGCCGACTGGGCCCGGCCCCCCGCCATGGAGCGCTCGGCGAACGTCCTCGCCTCGTCGGCGTCGTCGAGGCCGCGCCAGGTCCGCTTACCATCGACGATCACGTCGAAGCGGGGCGTCATGTCACTGCGCCGGCGCGCGTTGCCGATCTTCACCGTCACGTTCTTCCATGCGAAGGGGGCCATGACGCCGACGTCCATCTGCAGGTAGCGCTCGCGGTTCGCCGGGGAGAGGGCGTCGTACACGGCGACGATGGCGCCCGCCGTCGCCCTGTCGACCTTGTGTCCGTCGATCCTCGGCGAGTCATACCAGCCGACCTTGCCGCTCGCGATCTCACGCAGCTTCTGGAGGCGGAGCGACGGCGTCTTGGGGCTGATCGCCATCAGCGTCTGCCCGCCAGGCGGTCGGCGCGGGAACGTCCCCGGAAGATGCCCCTGGTCCGGGGCTGGCCCGTGACATGCACGATCTGGAAATGGTCGGGGTCTGCCTCCACCGCCTCGGGGAAGGTGAGGCGGGCTGCGCGCCGGGCGTCGCGTTCCTCCACGGCGGCGCGGTTGGCCCTGTCGATGCGCAGGGCGGTGGCGTTGTTCTTCTCCATCATCCCGGGAGGGTTGCTGCCCGGAGGCCGTTCGACGGCCACCATCAGGCCGCTGCGCAACCTCGGGATGACGTACTCATCGAGGGTCCAGCCCGCGTTGTCATGGCCCTGGACCTCCACGCTGGGGCGGCCCTCGGCGTCCTCGTCGGACTCGGCGATGTGGTAATTGGCGGGGAGATACCTCGCCACCCGGTCGCGGAAGGCGCGGGGATCCTCCCCCTTGCTGCCGGTCACCCAGGCCGCCCGCTCCCCACTCCGCTCCCGGGCCCGGCCCCAGTAGATCTGGCCGTGGTGGCCGGGAGTGTCGCCGATGCGGCCACCCAGGCGCTGGACGGCGGCCTGGAGGCGGCGGCGGTCACCAGCTGGGAAACCTGGGGCGCCAGCCTGGACGAGCATGTGCTCAAGCCCCTCGCGATCGACGGTGATGCTCCGCGCCGTATGGGCGGGGAAGCTGTCGGTGTGGTATGGGCCCTTCTCCCAGGGGAAGGGAGCGAGCATGCGCAGGATGGAAGCGCCCTGGCGGCTCAACTGGACGGTGGTGGTCTTCTCGGCCACGGCTATCTCCTTCCCGACATCAGCGGGCTCCTCGTCTGCGGGCCACGCGGTCACCGGTACGGCCTCCCGCCCATACTTCGACTGGTTGCGGAACGAGAAGTGCTCGACAGCCATCAGCGCACCCCTCGCCGGCGGGCCACGCGGTCACCGGTGCGACCCAGCAGCCGGCCGGAGCGGGTACGGGCGGCGCCCCACTCGGCGCCCAGGGTGCCCTCGGCGATACCGGCGGCGCGGTGCTCCTGGAGCTCGCGGACGATCCGACCGAGAGCCTCGTTGTAGATGCCGGAGGCCCGCCACACCTTGGGGCGATACGGCGCCCGGGTGCCTCCCTCGAGGTACTCGATGTCGTAGGTGTCCATGCCGTTCAGGGTGATGTTGAAGCGGCCGATGTGGGCACCGCCGCCCGTCTTGAAGGTGAGGCCGCCCAGCCCCTTGCCGCTGAAGCTGCCCTCGGGGCCGTAGTAGAGGAACTCCCGGGCCCCCACCGCCATCAGGGTGCTGCGGGGGATCTGGCGCCGGATCTCGGCTGCCACCTCACGGGCACGTTCATCGGCCACGGCTATCTCCTTGCCCACCGATCAGGTCGGTGGGAACCCCGATGGTACGGCCACTCGGGCAGGAGTGGCACATTCCCCTGCTCATCGGCGTCCCTGTAGGCGGTCGGAGCGGGAGCGGTCGCGGAGCAGGTGGAAACGGCTCCGGTACCGACCGGTGGTGCGCTGGCCCCGGTGGGCCCTCTCCCACTGGGTCCGGTTGCGGGCCGCGTCCTGCTCCGCCATGGACACCTCAAACTGGCCAATCCTCACCACCCTGTGCGGATGTGGAGAACCGGGGTATTTCATACCCTCGACCGCAACCCGCTCCTGGACGGCGGGCGGCTCAGGAGGAGACAGGCGGAAGCGTTCCGGGCTGGGGATGTTCTGCTGGTGCTGGGGACGCCCCAGCTGCCACTCGACCTCCTTGCCGTACGCGACCCAGTTGACGTTGGGGTCGTCGGCGTCGAAGCCCTGGGCCCGGGCGATCTTGCGGCCGAGGCGCTCCACGTCGGCGAGCGAGCCCGCCATCAGCGCCGCCCCGCCAGGCGATTGGAACGCGAACGATGGCGGACCCGCGAGTGTCCCGCCTCGTGCTCTCGGACGTCCCAATAATCGGCTTCGTGCTTCGCCTCGCCCAGGGTATTGAAGATCTGGACCGGATCCTCCCCCTTCCAGAGGGTCCACTGGACGTAGTGGCGTCCCTCCCGATCACCCTCGTCGGGGTCCGCCAGCTTGGTGATGCGCCAGGAACCGCGATGGTATGAGGTTTCACCCCAGCGATCCGTGACGCGGTGCCAGGGTGCCGCCATCAGCGTCTCCCCAGGCGACGGTCCTGGCGAGAGCGCCGGCGGAAGAAACCCCAGGGTGCCGGCGACACGGCCGTGGCACCGGACGGGTAGTGCTCCTCGACCCAGCGGCGGGCGGCCACCTGGGTGGGGAAGGAGTGGGGGGCCCAGGGGTAGTACCGGCCGCGCTCGCCGTCATATCGCTCGACGAGCCACTCGCCCGCCCGGACGCTGCTCGGCGCGACGCGCAGCAGATTCTCGCCCCGCACCGTCTCTCGGACACCCGGCTCGGGCCAGCGGGTACGGGCCGAGCCAGTCTCACGCGCCCAGCGTTGGGCACCCTTCTGGGTGGTGAAGTCCTTGAAGGTGACCGGCTCGCCCAACTCGTCGATCAGCACCGCCCGCCACTTCCCGTCTGGGAGGCGGGTGATCTTCACCTCGCCACGGGCGCGAGCGCGGCCCAGGTCGGCCATCACCGCCGCCCCGCATAGCGCTCGTCCCAGCGGCGCTGGAGGGTCCGGCGCGGGCCTTCGGCGCCGCCACCGTACAGGGAGGGGACGGTGTACCCCGAGGAGCTCCGGTTGTCGGTGCGCGCCATCCGGCCGGCACGGCGGTCGTCGCGGGAACGGGGCCGCAGCCAGCTGCTCACCCGGGTGCGGGCAGCGCCCTCCAACTCCTCGTCCGGGTCAACCTCCTCGGGGAGGGCGTCGGCATCGGGGTGGTGGACGAAGCCGGAGATGTCGTTCTTGCCCATACCCAGGGCGACCAGGCCGCTGATGGTGCCCGGGGGGTCCAGGAAGCGGGCGTCGTGCTTGGTGGCGTCGACCACGGGATAGCCGCGCCAGCAGCCGATGGTGTCCTCGGTGGTGGGGCAGCCCCCCTCGCTCGGCAGGTGGCCCCGGAAGACGACCGCCACCTTGCCGCCCTCGTCCAGGATGTGCTCGGCCTTGGGCCAGTCCGAGGGGCGCTCGCTGAGCGAATAGGTGAGGTCGTAGTTCTTGGGCCAACTGGAGCTCGTCAGGGCGCGCTCGACGCGGGTGTCGCCCTTGCTGTAGTCGTAGAAGGCAACATCCGGGAAGGCGGCCATGACGTTGGGGTAGGTGGTCCCGTCGATGCAGACGGGGTAGGCCTCCCAGGGCAAATCGCTGGTGCCGTTCAGGCGCACCGCCGGCTGCATCCCCTTGGCCAAGGCGGTGGTGCGGACACTCTCGATGTCGCGGACCAGATCCTGCCAGAAGCTCCACGCCTCCCCCTGCTGGGGGCGACTCGCCTCAAAGGGGGCGAGTTCGCGGGTGGTCGGGTTGCGACCCTTCCGGCGGCCCTGCTCGGCCTCGAAGAAGCGCTCGGTGCGCCCCACTCGAGCGCGTTGGATGACCGTCTCTTGAGAGAAGTCGCGGGCGGCATCCTCGACGGAGATGCCCCTCTCCTTGGCCTCGTGCTGCACCGCGATGAGGGCGTGGCCCGAGAGGTTCAGGCAGGCCTGGGTGCAGCCCGCTGAGCGGAAGGGGCAGACCTCGTGGCCAGAGCGGTCGGCCGGCGCCAGATGCAGCACCGCCGAGTACACGCCCTTGCCCAGGCTCTTGAAGATCTTGGGCTGGGAGTTGGGCTCGGTGAGCACACGCATGCGGAACTGCCCGTAGTTCGGGCAACTCGCGGCGTGCCTCGTGTACCAGAGGCTGTCCATCTCCCGGGCCCGGCGGAGGTCCGCCCCCTGCGAACCCCCGCCAGCTGTCCTGTCTCCCCCCTACCGGCGGGAGCGACGGCTCTTGCGACGGCGGGACGAGCCCTTCTTTTTGAACTCGCCCTTGTGGGGACCCGACTGGACGCGGGGGTGCTTGCGCTTCCAAGCTGCACTGGCCATGGATTCTGCCTCCCCGGGACCCCAAGCGGCACGGCAACCGTACACCGAAAAGCCCCGCAATGGCACGACCCCACAAAGACTTTCCCCTGGTCACCGCAAGCGCGTCAGAGTACGCAAAGCGGGCATGGACCGTCCAGTCATCGGAAAGTGGTTATCCTGTCGGGGAGATCCCGCGACGGCGGCTCGCGGTGTGGGAGCTGGGGCGATACGGTTCCCAGCAGAAGGGTCGGGGCTCTCAGCGCCCTGATCCAGCCGCCGCTCAGCGCGGGGTGCGCTCCCGCCAAACCCGCTTGGCGAAGCCCTCGGCCGACACCTCGCACTGTCCTTGGGCGCAGGGCTGGGTCTCGTGCTGGTCGTGGTACATCTCGTGGGCGGCGGAGAGGAAGAGATCCTGGTACGGGTCCTGGGCATCCGGGCCCTGGGGGTAGCAGGAGGGCGGCTGGAGGTAGAGGTCGATCGGCAGGCTGGTGTCGAAGGGGGTGAAGCCGGCGCGGTCCCCGCCGCAGCGCTGGGGCAGCACCAGGACGGTGCGCTGCTCCCGCTGGAAGGCCTCCAGGTACCGAGGGCGTCCCCGTCCCGTCATGGCGAAGCGGACGATCGCCTCCACCTCGGGGGTCGGGTAGCTGGTGCGGTTGACGATCCGCATGGCTACGCCCGGTGGCGGCGGCGAGGAGCCGGCGAGGGCGTGGGCGATACCGGCACCAGCCGGGCGGCCATCTCCTTGGCGACGGCGGGGTTGTGCTTGTGGGCCTCGGCGATCTGGATGGCGTCCCGGAGGTCACCCGAGGCGGCGGCCACCTTGGTGGAGATCTCCTCGGCGGTCTTGCCCTCGATGCCCTCGCGCTTGAGGTAGTTGAGGATGACCGCCTTGCGCTGCTCGGCGTTGAGGGCGGGCACCTCCAGCTCCACCATGCGGCGGCGGATGGGGAGGTGGATGCGCTCCGGCCGGTTGGCGGTCATCAGAAAGACGGTGTGGATCTGGCGCTCCTCGTGGCCCTGGTCGCGGGTCCTCGTCACCACCCCGTCCATGGCCCGCTGCAGGGTGCCGTACCCGCTCGGGTTGAGGTTGTCGACCTCCTCGATGATCACGACGGGGGGCGCGGGCTCCTGGAGGAGGACGGAGGCCAGGCCCGGGCCGGTGGTGTTGGCCCCGGTCATGCTCTCGGCTCCCGGGATCTTGGCCACCTCGTCGGTGATCGCCGACTTGCCGGTGCCGGGAGGGCCGTACAGGAGGCAGTGGAGGGTGCCCTGGCTCTGCAGGCAGGTGAGCACCACGCTGCGCTGGTGATCGAGGCCGACCAGGTCGACGAACATGGAGTCCGGGATGCCCTGCTCGCTCAGGCCGGGGGCCGCGAACATCGAGCCGAGCGGCTGGCTGCCCAGTTCGGGCATCCCGGGGAGGCCCTGGAGGTCGTCGCTCATCACGATCCGGTGGTGCTCGTCCTCGCCGCCCTCGCGATGGACCACCTGGTCCACGGCCATCTGCATGAAGCCCCGGATCACATAGGTGGCGATCTCGCGGACTGGCTTCTCGGAGACGATGGCCTCGGTCACGGCTCGGAGTCTACGGCGGCCGGAGCCTCTGCGGACGATACCGGGTCACCCGGACCCAGGAGAGCGGCCCAGAGCGCCTCTCGTGCTCGGACGAGACGGCCAGCTGCCGCCTGCCCGTCACGAGGGTCACCCCAGTTGACCGCCGATCCCTGGATGGCGGCCTCGAGCTCCACCGCAGCGGCGCGCAGCCGTCCAGCCGCCCCGGCCTCGGCCTCGAGATGGCTCAGCTGGAGCTCCCAGGCGGGGGCGTCGTGATCCGGCACCCCGCCGTCGCAGTGATGATCGTCCACGGTCATCCTCCCGGAACCGGCCGGAGCAGCGCCCGCCGATCCGCATCTATCCAGCGACGGTACTGCCGGCGCCTCTGCTTGGGGGTGAGGAGCACGGCGCGAGCATAGACGCCCAGCACCCGCGCCGCCTCGACCGTGAAGCTGGGGAAGTGATCCTCGGTCGTCTCGATCATCTCTCCCACCGCCTCGACCCGGTACAGGTCCCCCTCGCCGTACAGGGAGGCGTAGAAGCGGGCGTACTCCTTGTCGGCGGTGACGTAGACCCGGTCGGGGCGGGCGGAGGGCGGGTCGATGCCGTCGATGGTCTCGCCGCGCGCCCGTGCCTCGCAGTACGGGCAGCCCGCATGCTGGCGGCGGGTCGCTCCCGGCCGGATGATGCCCCCCGGTCCCAGGCCCGGCACCCCACCGTGCCAGAGCGCCACGGTCACAGCTTCGTGGACCTCTGGGCACGCAGGATGGACAGCTCACGGCGCGCCCGGGTGCCGAACAGGTCCCCCTCGGCGATCATGCGGTCGACCTCCCGGCTGCGGCTGAAGAGGATGTCCCGGATGGCCTGGGCCGCCTCGCGGCGGGCCTTTGGGGAGATCCGCTCCTTACGCTCCATGGCCGCGAGCGCCGCAACGTGCATGCCCCGATGGAGGGCGACCTCCTGGAGATTCAGATGGGCGGCCTCGCGCAGCGCCAAGAGACAAACGCCATCGGTCATGAGGCGCCCTCCACGGTGGCGCGCCGCTTCCCGCGGCGCCGGGGGGGCATCGGGATCTCATCGTTCCGATGCCAGAGTGGATTGGATGTGATCAACTCTTGGACCCGTGCGAGCCGCTCCTGCAGGACGCCGACGATGGCTCCAGTCTGGGCTTTGCGCACTCGCTTGGAGCCGCGCATCCGCCTCTCGGCACCTGCCACCGACTGTGCGGTCACCCCACGGCCGAGGGCGACCTCAAGGAGGCTGAGGCCACTCGCATCCCGGATGGCACGCAGCGAACCGCCGCCGGTCAGCTTCCCCACCATATCGAGGCGATCATGCAGGATGCAGAGGATGGCGTCAGCCTGCGCGTCACGCACCGCCTTAGAGACGCGCAGGCGCTTCTCGGCGGCCGACACTGCCCCTTCGCTGCACTCGCGACCCGACGCAACCTCCCGGAGGGTGAGCCCACCGGCCTCCCGGAGCGCGCGCAGGGCGGCTCCATCAGCGCGCTCCATGCGGGGAGCCTCCCGAACGGCGAGCGGATGCTGATCGCACTCGATCACAGCGCGCTCCACCTCGGTGTACGACACATGGTCGCCCAGCCAACTCCGTACGGCATCGAGCAGTGCCTCCAGGGCCTGCCACCGGAGGGCGGGAACCACCTCCCACTCGATCATCCGGGCCTCCTCGGGGTTTCCCTTCAAAGTTCCACACGGCTACCATACCAGCATGACCACAGCAGTGGTTTGAACGGAGATGGCTTAAAATGACCCACACGGCGGGTATGCCCACTGACAGTGAGTTGCTTGCCAAAGCGGTGCGGCTGGGCTTCCTCACCTCGCCAGGGGTGTGCGGCGATTGTCTCGGTCCTGGCGACGTCCACCCCCATCTTCGGGGCGAGCCCCTGCGCCTCGCCACCGGGGTGATCTGGCTCTGCGACCGATGCGCCCTGCGCCGGCGCCAGCTGGACGTGGGGGCGACGGCGCCGCTCGTGATGAGGGTGCTCGCCTTCCAGGAGGAGGAGCGACGGCGGGCGCTCGGTCTGGCCGGCTTCGATGCTCGGTACTGTCAGGCCTGCTGGCTGCGCGGGTAGCCGGTTTCCCCCGGTGAAACAACGCCCTGTACGCGCAGGCGCGCGCGAGGGTCGGTAGCTGGCGCAGGCCGGGGCTGGCGAGGCCTTCCGGGGAGGAGTAGAGTTTCGCCGTGCCCGAAGCCCCGTCGCCCCATCCTTCCGGCGCTGTCCTCCGGTGCTCCAACTGCGACAAGCAGGGGACCTGGCAGGGGATCACCAGCCATCTGCGGACCAGCCGCACCCCGGCCTGCCGGGAGGCCAAGCCCATCCTGGTGGGGATCCGGGAGCCGGGAGCGCTCCGGGTCCTGCCGGCTCCCGAGGAGTCCGGCCCCACTCCGGCGGATGCCGCCGAGGAGCCGTCGACCCAGCCCGAGCCGCAGCCCCGGCCGGCGGCCGTGGTGAGGGCCGCGTCGGCCCAGCGGCGCCAGGAGGCGAAGGACCGGGGGGAGGCCCCCACCGACGAGGATCTGCTGCGGACCACGGCGGGGGTGAGCTGGATCGAGCCCTCGCCCGAGGAGTACGCGAAGGGCATGGTGATGACCGGAGAGGTGAGGCTCCGCCTCGACCCGGCCTGCATCGTCCGCTTCAACGCCGCCAAGACCGACCCCGACCCGAAGTCGCGGTTGGACGCCACCTGTGATCTGGCCCAGTATCTGAGCGACTGCTCAGAGACGGTAGACCTGGTCCGCCGGCGCAAGCTGGCGGTGGTGGAACTCCCAGAAAGGACGGGCTGACCATGCCGCGACCGCAAGACTGGATGAAGCCCACCCCCCATGTGCGGATCGACGCGGGGGGCGAGGAGGCGACCCTGGTCCCCGGCGAGCAGATGCTCCAGGCGCTCGATCGCTACTCGACCGGCGGGGAGCTCGCCGAGTTGGCGCGCAAGAAGGCGGACCTGGAGGTCAAGCGGGTGGAGACCCAGACCCTCCGCATGGAGACCGAGGCCGCCGAGTTGCACGCC
>Ga0182030_10025954_pt1 | contig 10641 bp, 9 predicted proteins | sample 812S3MmetaG_FD_121299 | JGI IMG/M metagenome (GOLD analysis project Ga0182030, IMG submission 121299) | Permafrost microbial communities from Stordalen Mire, Sweden - 812S3M metaG (Illumina Assembly) | ecosystem: Environmental > Terrestrial > Soil > Wetlands > Permafrost | place: Sweden... | reverse complement strand
CCTGCCAGGTCGTAAAACGCGCCGCCGGCAGCTTCAGTTAGCATCCAGATCGAATAGCCGCGATCAAACGCGAAAACCTGTGCCCGCGGATAGCGGAACCATTGCGCCGCGATGAGACCCAACGCCGTTGACTTGCCCGCGCCCGATGGGCCGACGATCAGTGTGTGACCCAAATCCGACACATGCAGATTGACGCGGAACGGCGTGGCTCCGCTCGTCGCAGCGAACAGCAACGGCGGGCTGTGCTTCGGCATCATCGCGGAAGGATTCTCGCGAAGGCCGGCCCACACGGAAGTAATCGGGAGCATATCGGCCAGGTTCAGGGTGTGCAGCATGATCCGCCGGACATTCGAATAGCCGTCCCCTGGCAACGACCCGCGCCAGGCTTCCACTGCGTTGATCGTTTCGATCCGGCACGAAAAACCAAGATTCTGAATCGTCTTCATCACCGCGCGGGTATTCTCGTAGATCCGGTTGGGATCTTCGTCCAGACAGACGACGTTGGCGGAATAGTGTGCGAATTGAACATCACCGGATGCAGCGACACCCATCGCTTCTTCCGCGTCCGTGGCCATTTGCTGCGCATAAATGTCAATTGCTCCGGACTGCGTTTTGAAGATTTGATCCTTCCATCCGCGGATCTTCGAACGCCACTTCTTCCGGTGCATGTCGAGCATGCTGCGGGCCTCGTCGGAATCAATCAGGATCGCCCTTGTGCTCCAGCGGTATTCAATGGGAAGGTTGTCCAGTTCCCGCAGAATCCCAGGCGAGCTCATCTTCGGAAACCCGTCAATGGCGATGACGCGCATGTGTTTCCCGCCGATGCGCGGCTCGATCCCTCCATAGAAGTCCTCGCAAGCGAGCAGTTCGTTCAGGTAGCAAGGGATGTCCGGGAGCGCGAAGGGATGATCTTCGCCGCTTATGCAACGCCGCAGATAGCGCAGGAGCCGGTCGTGCACCTGGGAGAAGCCATAGTCGTCGGCAACGGTCAGCCGCTTCAGGCGTTCCGTCTGGAACAACTGGCCGAAAACGTTTTCGAACACGTCCACGCGATTTGAGAAGCGTTCAAGGATTTTCTCCGCTGTTCGGTTGGCGCTCTGCGGTCCGCTGCCTTCAAACATCCAACCCTTCATTCGTTCTTCGGCTTCGAGCGGTGGAAGGTAGGTCAGGGTCAGGAAGTACTCGGATTCGTAATGAGCGCCCTCCTGCATGAACTGTTGCCGCCGCTCATCGTCGATGACGCGGGTCACGCCATCGGGAAACGCGCCTTGCTGCGGATAGCCGGGGGCGCGCGATCGAATGGCGTCGCACTGGACCATCCAACTGCTCCCCAATCGCAGCACTGAATTTAATCGCGCACTGAGCGCGTCCATCTCGGCCGGAGCCGCCGACATCATGTCGGGACCGCGATACGTCCACCCGGTCAGTAATGAACCGTCCTGCTGGAGCAGAATTCCGTCGGCGATGAGTGCGTGCGGCAGAAGAAGATCCGCAAGTCCACGAGGATTGGTGCGATGTTCATTCCGTTGCACGTATCACCTCCAGTTCCGGGGAATCGGCACGCAGCGCGAGAGCAAGCCGCTCCTGGCCGGATAGAACGCCTTGTACCGGATGTGCCGGACATAAATTCGCCGGAGCAGTGGATCGGCCTTCCCCATGCGTTGAAGGACAGCCACTGCTCCGACCCAGAACGCAACACTCAGGCCGATTCCCCACCAGCTCCCTAAACTGAATGCGAGGCTGATAGCGGTGAGCATCGCGATGAGCACCAGTTCACGATCTCCGCCGAGAATTTGGTTCGGTCGGTTTGCCGACTGATGAATCACGATTTCTCTCGGCCTGTCGGTGGTCTGCATGGCTACACCACCGCCGCGTTGACGCCGAACGCGCTGGCAAGTAACGGCGCCGCGAAGACCAGCACCGATACCACCAGTCCGATCATGCAGGCGCGCCGTCCGAACTCCGTCAGTTCACCGCCCCACAGCATCGCGCCACCTGCAATCGCGATCCCGATCAGGCCGATGGCGTAGGCCACCGGACCCGTCAGCGAAGTCGCGATGGCCGTCATCGGCTTTTCCCAGGGCAGGCCCCCGGCAGCAGCAGCCTGCAGGCGCAAGTTAAACACCGCCGCTAATGCGATTAAGGTCCCGAGTCGGGGACCGAGACTTGAAAACGTCGATCTGCGGATAAGTTTCATGTTTCGAAATCCTCTCAATAATTAAGTCCTAAAAACGCTCGACCTGATAGTTCCCTTTGGAGTATCCGGTTACGAGCAACACTTCCCTGACTTTGCGCCCGGCTTTGACGCCGGACTCTTCGTCAACGAAGACCACCAGATCGACCGCTTCAGCGATGAGAATTTGCTGAGGCGCGCTCGTGGCCTCGGCAACGAGGCTTTCGAGCCGGATCAATCCACTCAAGGCATCGTTGGCGTGGACCGTCGCCGCGCCGCCCGGATGCCCCGTGTTCCAGGCTTTCAGCAGCGTGTGCGCTTCCGCGCCGCGCACCTCGCCCACCACGATGCGCGTTGGCTTCAGGCGCATGCACGCGCGCAGGCAGTCGAGCATCGTCACGCTCCCGACGGCCCGCAGATCCAGATAGTTCTTCACCGGGCACTGCAACTCTGTTGTGTCTTCGATGGAGATCACCCGATCATTGGGCGTCAGGCGTGCGAGCGAATCGAGAATTGCATTGACCAGGGTGGTCTTGCCGCTTCCGGTCGAACCGACAATCAGGATGTTCTTTCTCGCGCGTACCGCGGCGCGGATGACCTCCGCGTGTGACATCGCATGTTTCTGGCCGCGCACCCCATCGAGAAAATCATCACGGCGACGGAGCTGATTGAGCGGATCGGTTCCGTCGGTCAGAATTCCGTCTGCCTCGTAGTCTTCAAGACTGAAGATCTTGCGGGGACGCAGGCGGATCGCAAAGACAGGCCGTCTGACAACCGGCGACACGATGCCCTCGAAGCGGCTGCCGTCAATGGGAAGTTCTGTTTCGAGGATCGGACGTTCGTGATTCAAGACCGTTCCCCGCCAGGCCGCGATGGTTCCGAGCGCACTGGCAGCTTGAGCGGCGGGCATCTCTCCGATCCGGGAGAAACCATGTCCCATACGCTTCACCCATAACGACCCATCGGGATTAAGCAGGATGTCTTCGGTCAGATTGTCATCAAGTTGTCGCAAAACCTGGTCGCCGAGTTCCCGCCGAAGCTTCACTTCGAGACGTTGATGCTGCTCGTCCTGAACTACTGGCTGAATTGATACGTGAGTTGACATGTAAGAACTCCGCGAATTGTACCCGCGATTTCGTTTAAATGCGTCTGTCGGATTACCGCATCTCCACAATTAATAAGGAAACGGCAGGGAGGGTCCGGGACAGAGAAGCGAAAATAACTTCTGTTCGCCGGACAGGGGCATGGGAGTTGTTATCATCCCGTTCGACTATGAACAGTTGCCCGACGCTCAGCGGAGGGCGATCGTTCCTATCTGCATCGCTTCCGTAGACCGCCACGGAAACCTAATCGCGCCGATCTGGTTCGAGGCAGTGGCTAAGGTCCAGGATCAGCTTCGCAATCTTGCCCGGTACAGGCTCGGAGACGTCCGGCGGGTCTCGGAACTGGCAGAAGTAACGGTGCACAAGTTGTGGGAGCGGCATGGCGAGGATGCCGGCAACCTGCCGTGGAGTCGCGTGTTGATACGTGCCGTGTGGGAAGCGCGCGATATGGCTGCGGGTCAGTCCCAGTGGTTGATCAGGCACACCGTTCCGCTGGCGCTTGGATCGCTGGAACGAGACCTCTATGGAAACGGTCTGACCGACCCCACACACTACGACGCGGTTTATGAACGGGAGCTACTGGTCGAACTGGTCGAACGCCGGGCCGAGCGGGACCACCGCGACGAATACCGTCGGATTTTCACAATGTTGCGTCAAGGCTACGGGTGGGACGAGATCGCAGCCGAGCTCCACGACCCGAAGCCGGAGGCGCTGAAGAAACGATTCTGGCGATGGATCAGACAAAACTTTCCGAAAAAGCCTCGGCAAAAGCCCTTTCATCCGGGAAGACATATGCCATAATTACTTGCGAACAATGAAGGGCGAATCTCCCCAACAGAACTGGGACCGCGTGCAGCGCCAGTACCAAAGAGCGGTGAAGGACTCCTACCCCAACCCAAAACGGCAAGGTTGCCCCGGCACGGACGTTCTACTGGAACTCGCGTCCCGATCGGCACAACACGAGGATATCGAGCAGGACCAGCAGTGGAAACATGTGATCCACTGTGCGCCGTGCTATCGGGAGTATCTCGACCTGCGGGAATCGTGTCGGCTTGGCGAGGGAGCCAAAGTGCATCGCGAATCGCGGTGAGTCCGGACGGCTCAATCGACTGGCAGCGGATGTCGGTTCGGGGCGTTGTGCTGCCTCCCGCAGCTGAATTGCTTGCGCTCGAAGCCGCTGGCTTGTGGGTTGGCTGACCCGTGCTGGAATGTGACTTCAGTTCTTTTAGGAAGACAAGCCGCGATCGAGCTGGCGCCGGATGCGATCCAATCGATAGTCGGTGTTGCGGAGAGTGTTGGTCAACCAGTCTGGCGGCTCATCGATCAGATACACGGGGTGACGGTCGAGAATACGCAGAATGAGCTGGGGGCCTTTGCCAGTTATGGAACTGTTGTCATAGACTCTGATGTCATCCAATTCGGCCAAGGCGCGGGGCAGGTTCTTCATCGAGGCAGTGTAGATCTCGCGGATCTTTTCGGGAGGAGCGGAGTGGCCACCTTTGCCGGCGCGAGCGATTACCCGCTCGATATGCATCTCGGGATTGCGTAGCGCGACAAAAGCCATGATAACGTCGAATCCGTCCATGTGCGCGAGGGTCGCCTGCTCGAAAGTGATGGGAGTTCGGAGAGTCGTCTCGAAGGCGAAGTCTTTGTGTTCGCGGATGTGGGAATGGATGAACTGTTCGAACTCACGGTTGGTCGCGGCGCGGATTTCCGGCGGAATTCTGCGATAGGAACCGCCGTTCAGTTCCGCGGCGCGGTCGTCTGCGTTGAAGACGTCATCAATGCCGGATACGGATCGAGAAAAGACACTGGACTTCCCACCACCGGGCGGCCCGGCGACGATGAACATGCGGGGAGACATTACGGATAGGGCGATGGCGACTCTTACCCGCCGAAGTCGGTGTCAGATTCGGGGCGCATGTCCGGGGGAAGTGTGCGGTCGATCAAGCGGCCTTCCGCGTCGAGAATGCCCTTTTCCTGCAGGTCCCGAACGGCGGCGTCGCGGTTCGCCTGGAGCTGTTTGCCCATTTCCTCATCGAAACGGGCGCTCTCTTCCGGATCACGGAAATTGACATTTCCGAAAGTGAGTATTTTGATGTCTGCGGGCATTACACTTTCAGTATAGGCTTTCGAGGATCAGGCACGCTAGGCATGTGGCGCTGCCGGCCTGTGTCTGCGCTATAACCCCAATAAACCCAACAATAATCAGTTATGCGGCGTCCCAGATGGTCGCCGCCGTTTCCTTTGATTTATGGGGACGCTTGATTGATGAATGGATCTGCCGGGAGATTCCGCGTTGGAAGCAACGTAGCTGATAAGGCCAGTCTGGCGGTAGAACGGCAACTCGTGGCGATGGGCTCGGAACTGTTCGAGGTTGGGCTTTACAACCCAAATGCCGGGCCAGGAGAATCGGTCATGATCCCACGAGTCTGGAATGCCGAAACTACCCTCAAGTCGGTACCATGGCTACGCTACCAGAATCGCGAGGGGCGCAACATCTACGTCCGACCCATGGGTGAGCACGACCTGAGCATGGTCGATGATCTGACGACGGATGCAGTTCTTGCGATGAAAGAGGCTGGCTTCAATCCCGCTGTCATCGTGGAAACATCTCCAGGCAATTTCCAGGCCTGGCTGAAGCACTGCGAACGAATCAGCAAGGAAGTGAGTACGGCCGCCGCGCGGGCGTTGGCGGAGAAATTCGGCGGTGATAGCGGCGCGGCCGACTGGCGGCACTTTGGACGCCTGGCCGGATATAGTAATCGAAAAGGCAAATACTTCAACGCCAGCACCGGGCTCTATCCGTTCGTGCGTCTGATCGAGGCGGCTGGAAGTGTCTATCCCGAGGCAGAGCGGTTCCTGGCAGGCGTGAAAAGCGACCTTGAACGGGGGTACGCCGAGCGGGAATACTTGAGAAGCAGGCACTTTGGTCCCGCGGGCTCGGTCCACCGTGGGGATCTGAAGAGTCTTGATGTGTTCCGTGCGGACAGTCGCTACAGCGGAGATGGAACGCGAGTAGATCTTGCTTATGCCGTTTACTCGACCCTACAACCAACGGTGTGCTGTTCGGGTCATGTACTCAAGGAATGCCGTTGGCGGACAATGGCGAGCGCATGGGCGCTACATCGCCCGTGAGAGCGCCACTCACGCCGGCGATTCCAAGACTCCTGGCTTCGATGATCGCGGAGAATCCATCGACATCGCTGAGCGGCTTGAAAGCTGGCAGAAGGCGGGCGACGAGCGCTTCTGGAAACTGATCGTGTCCCCAGAGTTCGGCGACAGAGCGGACCTGAAACGCCTGACCCGCGATCTGGTTTCGCGGATGGAGAGGGACCTCGGCACGCAGGTCGAATGGGTGGCGGTGGCCCACAACAACACGGAGCACCCCCATGTACATATGGCGCTCCGGGGAATCGGAGCGGAAAATCGCCCGCTGAATCTCAGTCGGGATTATGTCAAGCGGGGCATCCGCGAAATCGCTGAAGATCTCTGCACCCGCCAGCTCGGCCATCGCACGGAGTTGGATGCCGCTACGGCCCAGCGTCGAGAGGTGCATCAGCACCGCTACACATCTCTGGATCGCATCATCAAGCGCGACGCCCAGCTGGCTGAGGAGGCAGACTTCTTCACAGTCGCGAAGGATTCCCGGCCATCCGGGCTCGGGCGAAGTGCGCCGCTGGTAGAACAGCATACCGCGGAACGGCTGAAGGTGCTCGAATCGATGGGGTTAGCAGCGCCCGCCGGTCCAAACACATGGCGCGTGCGGCAGGACTTCGAGAACATTCTACGGGCCATGCAACGAAGTGCCGACCGTCAGAAAACGCTGGCTGCGCACGGGGTCCTAATGTCGGATGAGCGTCTCCAACTGACGGTGCTCGAATTTCGCCGTCTCACCACATTGGAAGGCAGGATACTGGTGCACGGGGAGGAAGACACCGGAGGACAAGCCGGACGCAGCTACTTAATGCTCGAAGGAACGGACGGACGGGTTCACTATGTCTACTACACGCCGGAAATGGAAGCGGCGCGCGGTCAGGGTGGTCTGCGGACCAACTCGTTTGTGCGGCTTCGAAAGCTATTCGCCGAGGGTCGCCCGGTGCTGGAAATCGACGAGTTAGGAGATTCGGAGTCGATTTTGCGCAACAAGGGATACCTCCGAGAGACCGCGCAACGGCTGATCCGGCGGGGTATTGTTCCTCAAGAGGACGGCTGGAATGGCTGGCTCGGTCGCTACCAGAAGGCTCTTGGCGAGGCTGCGACGGCTCTTGAAGGCGAACGTCCCGTGAAGGAAACGGAGCGCGCAAGAAGGCGTGATCGCGGTCGGTAAATCGAGACAAATTGCAGCGACTTACTCGATTATCATCGTCCCCGATCCCGGCCGTTGTCGATCATTGTGCGACCCTGCTGAAAGCGCAGCGACAATCGTTCGCCGACTTCTACTTCGCGGCCCAGCGCCGTTGCCTCGACGACGAGAAAGCTGTTAGCCGCAGTCGCAACCGCGATATGCGCTTCATCTTTAGCAACAGCCCTGCCGGTAACCGCACCCGTTTGGGGCGGTGTGCGCTCGACAATGGGCATTTCGCGAATAGCGGTTCCGGACGTGCGCATGTATGCTTCGGCCATTTTCGCTACCTCACCGCGGCCTCGCGATGCTGCTGCGGGCGCGGCCCGGCTGACATCCGGTTCGTCCTTCGGATCGGGGGCCGAGTCGGCCCCTTGTTGATCGCTTTTGTCGAGGTCCAGGAGAGAATTGATCTCGGACTGGCGGGCGACCAAATGTTTCAGGCGCTCTTCGTGCTCGAACGGACGGTCCGACTGCGACTGGTAGTCTGCAAGTTCTTTCTCGACGCGAGCCACACGGTTTCGCTGCTCAGCCGCTAGTTTGTCCAGATTCCTCAACGTGTGTTCGATGCTCTGGACGGTCCCAACGGGATTCGCGGCATTCAGGTTCGCCGAATATATAGCGCGTCCGCGAAGGTACAGATCCGGCACACGTTCTTCGTCCTCCATTAGTCCGAATCCTCCGCTTTTACCCCTGCTCAACACTTCAAAGCCACGGAAGGAACCGCGCGGCTGCATGGTCTGATCGTCTCGCCATGAGAGTATCGCGAACGTCAGAGCTTTGGCCGCTTCCTCCCGCGCACCTTTGCCGGAGAAAACTCGATTGCCCACCGTCATACCGAACTCGGCGGACTCGACGGCATTCCGCGTTTCAATGTCGCCTTCGATGTGAGCCAAATGCTGTTTCGCTTCCGTGATCTGCCGCGGCATGTCGCGAATCTCCCAACGGATATGACGCTGCTGATTGGCATGCACGGCGCGCAGCTGATCGAGCTTTCGGACTTCTGTATCGATTTTGATCTTTTCAACGACGGCGGGATTGCCCGAGGCAATCGCCTTGATTTCCGCGTAGGTGAGCGCGCCGCTTTCCAGGTCCTCCGCCGCGCGCACCGAGGTTTCTCCCCGCATCACTTGCTGGATGAAGCGCGCCTTGGTTTCGAGACACTGCCACATGTATGCGTCAAATGAACCTTCCGTTACGTAGCGGAAGATCTGAACCTCTTTGTTCGAATTTCCCTGGCGAAGGATGCGGCCTTCCCGCTGCTCGATATCGCGCGGTCGCCAGGGCGCATCGAGGTGATGGAGTGCCACGAGCCGCCGCTGAACATTCGTGCCGGCGCCCATCTTCTCGGTCGAACCAAGCAAAACCCTCACCCTCCCGGCGTTCACGCCATCGAAGAGTACCTTCTTGGCATTGTCATTGTCGGCGTCATGGATAAACGCTATCTCGCGCGCGGGCACGCCAGCTTTGACAAGCTTCGAACGAACATCGTCGTAAACGTTGAATCGTTCGGGATCGGGCGTTGAAAGGTCGCTGAAGACGAGCTGAGTTGAGCGCTCCGCCTGGGTCGCCTCCCAAATCCTGACGATGCGGGAAACAGCGCGATCAATCTTAGTCTCCGCCTCTGGGTCGGCTTTCGGATCGACCAGTCGCATGTCGAGCGCCGCTTTTCGCCCTTCGCCCGTAATCTTCAGCATGTTGTCCACTGCCGGGTCAACGCGCTCTTTTCTCAACCGTTCGGCCCGTTCAGTCAGAGTTCGGATGAACGCTTTCAGTTCCGGACTCGCGGGCGCGGCTTCTATAGCCGGTCTGCCGTTCTCAAGAGCGGGTCGAGGGAGGTTCAGCATATCTGCGGTTTGTACATCTGCCACGGTGCGAAATACGGAAAGTAGTTCAGGAAGATTGATGAACTTTGCGAACCTTGTGTGCATCCGGTATCCCGATCCATCCGGGGCGAGTTCCAGCGATGTCACTGCCTCGGCAAAGTTTGCGGCCCACGAATCGAAGTGATCGACCTTCCGCTCGGAGAGCATTTCCGGCCCGAGATAGCGGAGCATCGTATACATTTCGGCCAGCGTATTGGAGATGGGTGTGCCGGTGGCAAAGACAACCCCGCTGCCGTCGCTGCGTTCCTGAAGGTAACGAATCTTCAGGAACATGTCGAATGCGCGGTTGCTGTCGGAGTTCGGCAACCCGGCGATCCGGTTCATCTTTGTGACATAGGCCAGGTTCTTATACAGGTCGGCCTCATCCACGAAAAGCTGGTCGACCCCCAGGCTCTCAAATGTCAATGTTCGGTCTTTCGAGTCGCGGGCCGCGCGTTTCTTGAGCCTGACGGTCAAACGTTTTTTGGCTTTCTCCAGTTCCTTCACTATGCGGCGGTTGTCGTCTTTGGAATCCTTGGCCTGGCCGATTTCGTTATCGAGTTCCGCCAATTGCCGTTCCATGAAACGATTGAAGTAGGCGTCCGATACAGGCAGGAATTCGAATGACCGGTGGGAGACAATCACAGCGTCATAGTTCCCGGTGGCAATGCGAGCCATAGCTTGCTGGCGCTTGCCGGTCTCAAAGTGGTCCTTTCCCGCAACGAAGAGCCGAGCTTGGGGATACAACTTCAGAAATTCCGCTCCCCATTGGTCCACCAGATGATTCGGCACAACGAACATCGGCTTTTTGGCGAGATCCAGGCGGCGGAGTTCCATCGCGGCCGCGGTCATGGTCCAGGTCTTGCCCGCTCCCACGACATGGGCCAGCAGTGGGCTGCCCCCCTGGAGAATACGCCATACGGCATTTTTTTGGTGTGACGCGAGGTCGCCATCTCGGAGGGAAGTCCGCACCATTCCGGGCAGAGTTAGATGCGAGCCATCGAAATCCCGGAGCCGAACGTTGTTGAACCGAAAATTGTAATCCTGCGCCAGCCGCGCCGCGCGTTCGCGATCTTCCCAAACCCAATCGCGAAAGCGATCCTTCAACTGCTGCTGTTTCTCCCGTGCCGCGATGGTTTCCGGTTGATTTACGGT
>Ga0182030_10025952_pt1 | contig 10641 bp, 7 predicted proteins | sample 812S3MmetaG_FD_121299 | JGI IMG/M metagenome (GOLD analysis project Ga0182030, IMG submission 121299) | Permafrost microbial communities from Stordalen Mire, Sweden - 812S3M metaG (Illumina Assembly) | ecosystem: Environmental > Terrestrial > Soil > Wetlands > Permafrost | place: Sweden... | reverse complement strand
GTGTATACGCCTGACTAGCACGGATCACCGCATTCCTACCCAATTCGCACTGCTCAACTGCTTCCATGATCGTCGCCCCCGAAAGACGCATCTTGACCGCCCTCCGGCGCCGCTCGTTTAAGGTTTCGATCGATAACCTCCGCCCGTCAGTTCTCTCCATACTTATTGGATGAAATCAGATCACAATTGATTGCACTGTTTAGGGCCGGAGCAGTAATTACGAATATAAATCACGGAAAGCTGATCCTGATAAATGATGTGGAAGCGTGAATCGATCGTCAGGAGCTTTGCCAGCGGCCCTTCCTTGGGCAACAACACTACCCCGGCCTCATTCAGATAAGGATCCGAGGTGTAGGAATCGCCCTGCGAACTTTTATACGTGCGCAAGTCCAATTCATCGCCATAGAGGTCATTGCGGCCATCCACTGTCACTGGATACTGCGGCAGATACCAGATCAGGAAACCACCCCAGTCAAGATTGTTGTAAAGCGGACCGGAAATCGGATTCTGACGCAAAAAGTTAGCGGCGTTCACCGGATACTCGTGACTGATGGCACGGTCGAGATCGCGAGAGTTGAACCCCGTATTGCCGGCGGCAAGAAACACCAAAATCGCCATCACTGCAGCCATCCCCGTCAACTCCGGAAGCCTTAGCGCGGGTACCGTTGTTTCTTCCTCAGATCGCCAATCGGCAATGAAGATTACGGCTGCAATGGCCAAAAACCATGCATCACGCTGCGTACGGAAGGCGATGACACTGGCGACGACCAGCAAAGAGAGCTTAAACAAATCCAGTTTCTTCCGCCAGCCCACAACGAAGAACGTAGCACAGGTCAATAAAAGCAGCAGGTAATTTGTAAAACTGGCAAAGTCGAACGCCAACAACTCTTGGATCATGAAGTACGGAACATGCGAGTTCGAGTAAGCTGCTACCACTCCATACACGTGGTACGAATATGGCCCGATAAAGGTCGCGGCAAAGCAGGCGGCAAGAATTCCGAGCAACCGAGACACTGGAAGCGACGGTGCCTCAGCGAAATGAAGCTCAATTCCCGCCGAAGTTGCTAATCGCTGAAGAATGTTGATTCCGACAAACAATCCCACAACAAAAAGTCCGTATATGAACTGGATGTGAATGTTAGCCCAGAGCACAAAAATCAATGGCAACCAGTAAAGCGGGTTAATCCGGCGGGTACGCTGAGCCTCAAGGAGGAGAGTGAGCGTTATGGTGTAGAAGATCATCGTGAAAAATACGGGCCGAGGCATCAGACTAAATAGGTACGCCAAGCTTCCAATCAGCGACAGACCCCATGCCGCCCAAAAACTCCCGCACAGTCGATGCAGCATCCAGAAAAGCACAAACGCGACGGCCACGGTCAGTAAGATTCCGAAGAGAGCGAATCCAATCAGTCCAAACCAGGCATAAGCACGCGAGAGCATGACCTCATAACCCCAGCTGTAGGCTATCCACGGATGAGTTCCCGCAGTGCGTGAGAAGATCCCGGTGTAAGGGACAGCGTGGTGTTCTACAATCCAATCGCCCACTTTAAGGTGCCACCAGATATCCGGATCGCGAACCGTCGTTCTGGTTGAGAAAGCAATTGCTGCGATTAAAGCCAACAGGGACGAAAGTGCAAATAACTGTAGGACGCGCAATCTAAAGAGGTCACGCAATTCCAGAAGCACGCTCATAGCTTGAAATACCTCGGTATGATCGACATGCTCATACGACCCCGTCACCTACCGCGCTCCCAGCCCATTTCATGGCAGTCACCAGCAAACAGAACCGAACCGTGCCTTCACCGTAGAGACTGCGATTCAAAAGGCAAATACCTGGCAAGCTCCTGCGCTGATTCCAGAGCAGTCTGCTAATTATTTGGGTGGTATGCCTGGGATGGAACTCCCTCCTTATACTTCCTTCGCCAAGCTTACATGGCTGGTTTGTCTGTCTTTGTACCCGCCGGGATCTTCTCGTGCTCTTTGGCGCGGGCGATCATCTTCTTCACTTGTTCCACTTGCGGGTGATTCGGGTTCGTCTTCACAAGTTTCTCCCAGGATGCTATGGCGCCCTTAACGTCACCCTGGACCTGCCACTTCAGCATCCCGAGGTTGAAGAGCGCGCTGGCAAATTTCGGGTCGAGCTGCAGTGCGCGGTTCAATGTTGCGATAGCATGGTTCCCATCGCCAGCGTATGCCTGGGCGTTAGCCAGATTGGTAAGTGATTCCGCTGTCGGTCTTGCATCTGCTGCTCTCTCGAAGTACTTTGTCGCTTCATTGAACTGCTGCGCTGCCATGTAGAAGGCGCCCACTTTTGTCAGGGTATCGGCATCCTTCGGGCTATTCTTCAACTGCTCCAGCAGTGGCGCAACCTTCTTGTCCGCCATCATCTTCATTTGTTCCGGCCCAGGCTGTGCGTTGGCGGCTGGCATACCACCTGCTTGGGCGCTACCCATTGGGTTCGTCACCCCCATTTGCGCCTGAGCGGAAACAGGTGCAGAGGCGCTGGTCGTCCGGGGTGCCGTCGACCCGCGGAAGAGGTAACCCACGGTTACGCCAACAAGCAAACACAACACGGATACAGCGTAGACCTGAACCGAGGTCCAACTGGTCTTAACGGATTGCTTTTCGTCACTCATTTGATCCGACTACTCCTCTACCAAGAAAATTCCGTCCGAAGATGGTCGCTCACCTGATCGCCCGGAAGCCAATAAGACGGACAGAATACTCCAGAACTGTGCATCTCACCTCCTACACGGCAGTCACGCTGCCAAAGTCGGAGATTTAATTAAGATTCTTTCTGCCTTATTTTGCTAGGAGTTATAGATACTATTTTAACAAGCCTTTCGGATGGCGGAAGAAAGTTGCGGAAAAAGACGCTTTTTGAGTTGGTTTTGCCCCATGCGGGCAGGACATTTGGTGAGAGCGGCTGTCTCAATCATGATTTGGGCTACCGACAGTGGAGTTTCGCTCACCGTATAAACAAAACACTTTTGCGACTGAGCAAGACGTTTCAATTAAGTAGTTTGGATGGAGGCGAGGCGTCTCTCGCAGAAACGCGCCAAATGAAGTCGGCAACAAGAGCGATGCAATCGATGCGAGAAAGCTGGCCGAGCTGTGTCGCGCGAAAATGTTGTCCGCCGTTTGGCACGGCGCCAGCAGCACGTTGGAGGACCAGCATCGACCGCGCACCTACACAATTCCACGCCGCAGACAGGATGCCCCGGGGCCGATAATAGTGCCGGACTGTGTTATAAACTTGGATAGATCACACTGAAGTTGAGATCGTGTCACATCACGTAAATGAATCCGCGCATGGCTAATTCTCTGATCGCTTTCCGCTGGCGTTACTGGCTGCCCCGTATCGCAACCTCGATCTTTGTTCCCTTGCTGATCATAGGAATTATCGAGATTTCTCTGCGGGCCTTCGGAGTCGGATCTCCTACAGATGTTACCGTTCCATGCAAGCTTCAGGGGCGCGCCGCATCTTGCTATAACCTTTCTTTTATCACTCCTTTTTTCCCTCCCGGCATGATCAGGACGCCTCAGCTGTATGCGATTCCGGACGAAAAATCGCAGAACACCTTCAGAATCGTCGTACTCGGAGAATCCGCGGCCATGGGAGATCCAGACCCTGCCTACGCATTCAGCCGATATCTGGAAGTTATGCTTCGCGAGCGTTTCCCGTCCATGAAGTTCGAAGTGATCAATACTGGCAGTGTCGCGATAAACTCCCACGTCTTGCTGCCGATCGCAAAGGGTTTGGCGAAGTTCCATCCTGATTTGTTCATCATCTACTCGGGTAACAACGAGGTCGTCGGCCCTTACGGTCCCGGAACTGCACTTATGTCCGCCAGTATGAGCCTGCCGGTTATCCGCACCAGCATTTTCCTTCGATCCACCCGCATCGGCCAGCTTCTTGCCAGGGTAGGGACACAGAAGCGGGAATGGGGTGGGATGGAAATGTTTCTCGACAAGCAGGTCCGCGCCAGCTCGCCTCTCATGGAGCATACTTACGAGAACTTCGATAGTAACCTGCGTGATACCATCGCCGTCGCACGCAGCTCGGGTGCCAGGGTAATAGTGAGCACGGTAGCCACAAATGTGAAGGACTGTGCCCCGTTCGCATCCCTGCATCGCAAAGACTTAGGACAAGATGCCTTACGCTCCTGGACGTCGCTGGTTCAACAAGGTTCCGCATTAGAGAACGGCGGGTACCCTGCCGAGGCGTTACGGAGGTATCTCGCAGCCACCGAGATTGACGACCAATATGCCGAGCTCGAATTCCGGATCGCCCACTGCTTGTCGATGCTCGGGGATTACCAATCGGCAAGGGTACATTATCTTCGTGCCCGTGATCTCGACACCCTACGATTTCGCGCTGACAGTAAAATTAACGAAATCAATCGCTCGGTGGCATCGTCATCCGGAGCCGAACTGGTGGACGCCGAGGCTATTTTTGCGAATGCGAGCTCGGGCGGAGTTGTCGGCAGCGATCTGGTTTACGAGCATGTACACCCGACCCCTGAGGGCAACTATCTTCTTGCGCGCTCCATGTTCCTCCAGGTCGTAAGTAAGATGGCTCCAACTGCAGGCCAGTCCGAACAGAATGAAGACATTCTTTCCCAGAATATGTGCGAACGGCTGCTCGCGCTCACGAGTCATGATCGAGCCCGCATTTCAACCGTGATTCTCCTGCGCCAGAACAGGCCTCCATTCACAACTCAACTGAACCACGCTGAGCAAGTCTGGAGGTTGAATTTCATGGCGACAGCTGGGCAGGAAACTCCTGAGCAAACAGCTCCTCAGTATCAATGGGCAATTGCAAGATGGCCGGACGACTGGATGTTGCATTATAACTACGGACTCTTCCTCTTTGACATCGATCACGCTGCCGCGATAGAGCAGTTCCGAATCGCTCGGCCTTGGGACGGTGCTCCTATTTCAACGCCCGACGGAAAACAAATCGATTAGAGAAGCACACTCTGGTTCGGTTGCATCAGATTGGGTGGCGGCGTACTGGAGGCCAACGAGGCCGGTTCTCACAAGTGACTCGACCCATCGCGCCTAAAAACTGCGGTACATAAACTGCGCCGCATTCTCTCCGTGAGAGAGCGTAACGACCAATACGAACAACAATGTCAATGAATATAAGGGTGGAATCCAATACCAGCGGTTCCGCGCAATGAACCACAGGATACCCTGGCGCGCATCGGGTTCCGAGGCTCCTGGCTCAACCGAGTAGCGATTCAGGGCCTCGATAACCAGCAGCACAATTGCATATCCGGCCGCCAAAACCAAAACCAGGAGATACAGACTTCCGCTAAGGAAGTGTGACGAATAGCTCGCAGGCGACAGGACTGACGATAGCATCTGACTCGCCCGAGCCAAAGAACTGGCGCGGAAGAACAGCCATCCCAGACTGACAAAACTCATCGTAGTGATCCACGAAATTGGCGTCCAGAGGGTTGCTGGTGGCGCCCAGTCGAACCTGCGCTGCAAAGCCTGCACCTGGCGATGCGAGAAGAGAAGCACTCCGTGATAGCAGCCCCAAAGCACGAACAGGACACTTGCCTTGTGCCACACTGCAAAAAGAACCATCGAAACCACTAAAAGAAGATTTCGCCACCACATTTCACGACGCAACACCGCAAGCGGGAGGAATACATAGTCACGAATCCAAAACGAGAGCGACATGTGCCAGCGCGTCCAAAAGATCGAAGGTGTGGTGGATTGAAACGGACGAGCGAAATTTTCAGGTAGGGTCAAACCAATCACTTGGGCAGTACCGATTGCGATGTGCGAGTAGCCGGCAAAGTCGAAGAAAAGTTGTAATCCGTATCCAAACGCCAAACACCAGACGTCCGTACCACTCCAGCGGCTGACATGATCGAATCCAGAGTTGATCCCGTCACCGGCCAAAATTCCTTGTCCCAGCAGTTTGGCCAACTGCATCATCAATACACCCGTCGCAATACGGCTAAACCCGCGCCCGATTTCGTCCCAGGCGATCGCTTTTTCGGAGCGAAATTGCGGAAGCATGTCGATCATGCGGCAGATTGGTCCGGAAATCGCAACAGGAAAGAAAACCATGTACAGCGCAAATTCAAAAAACGACGGGTCGATCTCCTCGCCGCGGTAGAGGTCGAACAGATAACTCATCGCCTGGAAGGTCCAGAACGAGATCCCCAACGGTAGCGCAAGATGCGCGAACCTCTGCAGCGAAGAGAAAGGGATTGTGACCGAAAAGTCTGGTAGATACTTGAAGCTGCTCAGCAGTGCCAGGTTCAAGAGAATACCGATCGAGAGAATTAGTCCAGAAGACTTTCGCCTCAACCATTGCCCCAGAAAGAAATTCATCACCGTGGAAAGGAGAAGAATAATCGCGAACCATGCTCCCCAGGAAATGTATAGACCATAACTGCAGATAAGCAGTACCGCCTGGCGTATCCTTCGCGAGCGTACGTTGGCGAACACGATAACACTAAGCAGAAGTGCCAGACCGTATAAAGCTCCCCGAAACAACATTCCTCACCTGCGTTATGGAAACACACTGCAACGGGCTCCCCGCAATCGCAGATGCCCAGCATTGTTTCCGGTTTCAAGAATGATACCTCTCCACCCCTGTCATCTACTACAATGATCAAATTGTGAACGGATTTCGCAATCTCATCGACGCACTCGGCGCAGCGCCCGCCGGTCGTCCATTTATAACTTTCTGGAGTGACGAAGACGAGCGCGAGACAGTAACGTTTGGCGAATTCCGCCGCCGCGCATCGATGCAAGCCAAGGTGCTTCGCGACCATGGTCTTTCAGTTGGCAACCGTGTCGTCATCATCATGCCGCAAGGTATTTCCGCAATGTCGGCCTTCGTTGGAGCGATGATGCTGGGCGCGGTGCCCGCCTTTCTCGCATACCCCAATTTCAAGATTGATCCTTCCAAGTACCGCTCTGGGTTGGCTGGGGTAACAAGAAACATCGGAGCCCAGCTAGTAGTCATCGACGATGAGTTTCCTGATGAGATGCTCGGCCATGTTTCGCTCGATGACGGAACGCGACTGCTTCGTGCCCGCGACGTCAGGAGCTCCGAGGAAGGAATAGAACTTCCATATCCAGAGATACAAGCCGATGACTTAGCCTTCATCCAGCATTCGGCCGGAACAACTGGACTTCAGAAGGGCGTCGCTCTGACCCACGCCGCCGTGCTGAACCAGCTTGATCATCTTAGTAAGGTGCTTAAGATCGACGAAGCCACGGACGGCATTTTTAGTTGGCTGCCTCTGTATCACGACATGGGACTCATTGCCTGTTTTATGTTACCCATGGCCTGCCACATCCCCGTCGTGATGCAGTCGCCTTTGGACTGGGTGCTGCACCCAGAGACCATGTTACAGATTATCGCCGAATATAAGTGTACGTTGGCATGGCTCCCGAATTTTTGCTTTCAGTTTGTGCCCCGCCGTACGCCGGAGAGCCGATGGACGCAATATGATCTATCGTCCTTGCGTGCGCTGATCAATTGTTCTGAACCGGTTCGCACCAGCAGCATGGATGAATTCCAGAATGCCTTCACTGCAATCGGGTTGAAGAGCAACGCCCTGCAATCATGCTATGCAATGGCCGAAAACGTTTTTGCTGTGACCCAGTCAGATATCAATCGGTCGTCAGGTCCCATGCGTATTTGGGCCGACGGCCAGCAATTCCGCAAGGCGCGCCTTATCGTTCCGGTTGCGCAAGGAAGTCAAGGGTCGGTTTCTTTCACGTCGTCGGGCCAGTTGTTGCCCAACACAGAGCTCCGCATTGCATCCGAATCTGGCGCAGATCTTCCCCCGGGCCACGTCGGCGAGATTTTAGTCAAGAGTGACTGTCTTTTTGAGGGCTACGACAATCGTCCTGATCTCACCGCCAGCGCGCTCATCGATGGTTGGTACCATACGGGCGATCTTGGCTTTTACCTTGAAGCTGAACTCTATGTTGTCGGTCGTAGAAAAGACCTCCTGATCATTGGCGGAGAAAACCTCTACCCGCAAGACATCGAGGAGATTGTCGCTACCCACCCTGCGATTCATGACGGCCGCGTAATTGCCATGGGTGTGTATAATCCCGAACTTGGAACGGAAGACATCATCGTTGTCGCAGAGGTGGAACGCAAAGCACTTCTCGCCGATGTCGCGGAGATCGAACGAGACCTTCGGAGCAGTGTTGTACTCGGCTTGGGGGTGGCGATTCGAACGATCTTTTTGAAGCCGCCAAATTGGATTGTGAAAAGCACCGCTGGAAAACCGGCGCGTTCCACCACTCGTGAGAAGCTGTTGCAAGAGCATCGGGAACTCAACGCAGAATCTTAGGAGGCCAAGACAGCATGACCGCAGAAACAGAGAAGATGATTGAACAAATTCGTCACCTCATTCGAAAACCGAGCCTCGTAATCGACGAGAACACCCCGCTGGTCTCCTCCGGACTGATCGATTCTATGGCCCTCGTAGATTTATTGCTGAAGCTCGAAGAGCTCACCAACATGCGCATCCCGCCCGGAAAAGTGCAACCGAAAGATCTGGACACGATTGCCAAAATGTTCGCCACCGCACAGCGTGTCGGCAAACCCCGGAAATGAATTCACTATGACACGGCAGGCAATTATTATTGGCGCAGGTCCCGCGGGCCTCACCGCAGCTTACGAGCTTCTCACTCGTACCGACATCCATCCCATCGTGATCGAACGCTCTGACTACATGGGCGGCATCTCGCGCACCGTCCAGTACAAGGGCAACCGCATGGACATCGGCGGACATCGTTTCTTTTCCAAAAGTGACCGTGTCATGAATTGGTGGCTGAAGCAATTGCCGCAGGAGATACCCGGCCAAGCGGAGAAGGAGAACGACGTCATGCTGGTGCGCGGGCGTAAATCGCGCATCTACTTCCTGCGCAAGTTTTTCGACTATCCCATCCAGCTCAGCATGGCGACTCTCGGCAATCTGGGGCTGGCCCGCAGCCTGCGCATCGCTTTCAGCTATCTGCGAGCCATGCTCTTCCCCATTCGCAAGGTTGAGAACCTGGAGCAGTTTTTCATCAATCGCTTTGGGCGCGAGCTCTATCTGACCTTCTTCAAGTCTTACACCGAAAAGGTTTGGGGAGTGCCGTGCGACAAAATCAGCGCGGAGTGGGGTGCGCAGCGCATCAAGGGACTTTCCATCCACAAGGCGCTTGCGCATTTTCTGAAACAATCCACCAAGTCGCCCGGAGACATCGCGCAGAAAGCAACCGAAACCTCGCTGATCGAGCAGTTCCTCTATCCCAAGTTCGGCCCCGGTCAGATGTGGGAGACAGTTGCCAAGCGGGTTCAGGAGATGGGCGGCGAGGTCATCACCAACTTCAACGTCACATCCGTGGAAGTAAGGGATGGGCAGGTGGTGGCCGTCAAAGGCGAGGACTCCGATGGCGCCGAACTTCGCTTCAATGGCGACTATTTCTTCTCTACCACGTCGGTGAAGGAGCTTGTGCGGGCCATGGTTGAGGGTGGCGGCAGCGTGCCGGAAAACGTGCGCGAAGTGGCCGGCAAACTCGAGTATCGCGACTTCATCGCCGTGGGTCTGCTAGTGGATAAGCTGAAGGTGTGCGAGCCCGGCGGCAAACCCGGACAGTTGGTTTCAGACAATTGGATCTACATCCAGGAGCCCGACGTGCTCCTCGGCCGCCTCCAGGTCTTTAACAATTGGAGCCCGTTCCTAGTCGCCGACCGGTCGAAGGTCTGGCTGGGCGCCGAGTACTTCTGCTATGAGGGAGATGAATTGTGGACGCGTTCCGCCGACAGCATGGCGAAGCTCGCAGCCGACGAGTTGGCGAAGATCGACATCATCGAGCGTCAGGATGTGCGCGACGCCGTGGTGGTCCACATGGCCAAGACCTACCCTGCGTATTTTGGCGTCTATGACCGCTTTCAGGAAGTGCGTGACTACGTTGACGCCATCTCGAATCTATTCCTCGTAGGCCGCAATGGCATGCACAAGTACAACAACCAGGATCACTCCATGCTGACCGCAATGACCGCCGTGGACAACATCATTGCCGGACGCCGCGATAAGCAGAACATTTGGGATGTGAACATCGAGCAGGATTACCACGAGAGCAAGGAAAAATAGGCTCCGAAATCGTATCGGAAGTGTCTCAGGGCTGTGAAAGCAGAGGTGGATTTCTCCTGTCCGGTAACCTCCATCAGACGGCGGGGCCTCTCGCCGGGTAAAATGTTCAGGTAAGCGTTGGAAACTCCGCTCCATGACCTCCTGGCTCGGCGACGGGGATCCTTCCGATGAGCGGTAAAGGCGGGAAGATCGAGCGGTGGAGTTGTGCCAGGAAGCTGGAATCCTGAGTGAACAGCCTCGATATGTGACAAAATATGCGCGATATGCCCCATGATTTGCTGGGGTCATCAATCTTACGGCTCTCGTATGTCGTTATAAAAAAGATGCTTGTTGATTTATGGCAATTGGCCCGCCAGTTGCAATCCAAGTATGGTGCTATCCAGAGAGCAGGAGCCCGGAATGGGTTTGAAGTCAGTTTGGACAAAGGTGTATCAAACGCTCGCCTCGGTGCGAACGGGCATTTTCCTCATTATTGTTGTCGGTGTTTTTTCGGCCATTGGCACGG
>Ga0182030_10025951_pt1 | contig 10641 bp, 11 predicted proteins | sample 812S3MmetaG_FD_121299 | JGI IMG/M metagenome (GOLD analysis project Ga0182030, IMG submission 121299) | Permafrost microbial communities from Stordalen Mire, Sweden - 812S3M metaG (Illumina Assembly) | ecosystem: Environmental > Terrestrial > Soil > Wetlands > Permafrost | place: Sweden... | reverse complement strand
GCGGCCCTGCCACCAACTTCCAGGTCAATCCGCAGACAGCCACACGCCTCGGTTTCACCACCCAGGAGGTCGCCGAAGACGCCACCTCAATTCTCGATGGCGTCGAAGTGCCCAATCCGCTGATCAATAACGGCAGGCCGTACACGATTCGCGTGCGTCTCGGCGATGAGTCGCGCCAGTCTCTCGACAGCATCGAAAACACGGTCTTCAACTCCAGTTCGGGCCACACCGCCTCACTTGGCTCCATGACCACCATCACGCAACTACCGCCGCAAGATGAAATCCGCCGCGAAAATCTGCAGCGCCTCGTGGTGGTCACCGCGCGCCTTGAAGGCACCGACCTCGGCACTGCGGTCAAGCTCGTTCGCCAGCGTGTCGAAGCCATGCATCTGCCCGCCAGCGTTCGCGTCGAATACGGCGGCACCTACCAGGAGCAGCAAAAATCGTTTGCTGAACTCGCGCGCGTGCTCGTCCTGGCCCTGGTCCTGGTCTTCGGGGTCCTGCTCACCGAGTTCCGCAATTTCGCCGCACCGGTCGCCATTCTTACCTCCTCGGTGCTCTCCATTGCGGGCGTGGTCGGCGCGCTCCTGATCACGGGAACCACCTTCAATGTCTCAAGCTTCATGGGCCTGATCATGGTGATCGGCATCGTCGCCAAAAATGGAATCCTGCTCCTCGATGCCGATGAACGTTATCGCGCCGAAGGCGCCGACCCCCGCACAGCTATGCTTCATGCCGCGCAGCGCCGCCTGCGGCCCATCCTCATGACTGCGCTGGCCGCCGTCACCGGCATGCTGCCTCTGGCGCTGGCGCTGGGTCAGGGTTCGCAGATGCTGCAGCCGCTTGCTATCTCTGTCATCGGCGGCCTCTTCATCTCCATGGTGCTCAGCTTGGTGGTAACGCCCGCCGTCTACTTTTTCCTGACGCAAAAAACTCATGCAGGAGCGATCCAGGAAACATAAGTGAGTTGCACCAGAGCCATCAAGGACCCGTTGCATCAAGTGGTTCGCCGCCCAATTCGACCTCCCAATGAAGCAGAGGCATCTATGCGGAAGGTGAACTGGTTAGGGGAGCCCGGTTTGGGCTGCCCGGTTTGTCCTGTTTGCGCAGGCGGGGCGGTGCGCTGCATGCCGTTCTGTGCGGATGAGCAGAGTGCAGCGGAGACAATTAGAGCGAAGACAGAGGGGAGCCTGAAAACCTCCTTCATCGCTGTTCTCCGGAATTCGCAGCAGGCATGGGTAGCGTAGTTCTATTGCCGAATCCGATTTCCATCACAGTGTCTTTGGGAAAGACGATCTGCCGTCCCTTGCCGAGAAAGTTGTTGTAGATGGAGCGGCCTCCGCCATAGGCGCTCATGAGGATGCCGTAAGTGTGGTCGCGAAAGGTAATGCCGACGATCAGTCCGATGAGCTTGAAGCCGGTGGCTCCGCCGAGGGTGGGACCGGCGGCGCCAACGTCGTTGCGTCCGCCGCTTCCGATGAGGGGCAGCCCCACGGAGGCTCCGGTAGAGATAAAGCGGGTTTTCGAATCCGCCGCATTCGTGCCGCCTTCTGAATCGAGCTGGGCATTGTTGTCCGCGCCAGATTCAAAACCCTGGAGCCTCGTATCCACGGGCTGAACTGCACCGTCTGGGAGAACGACCTCCCGGAAGACAATGCGCAACTGCCCGTTGCGATGCAGGCTGCGCGCGGGATGCACCTGGAGGACGGTGCCGCGAAGATGCGTTCCGGCGGGGAGGACAAGACGTCCCTGATCGATGAGCGGTTGCGACATCTCGGCATCTACCTCGGCGCTCTTGGCCGTGGTGGCAGAGTCGAGCGCCGTGAGCAGAATGGCATGGACAAGGCTTCCGGGCGGGGGTTGAGTGCCGATTGAAGAAAGAGTTTCAGTGGATACGGATTCGTTGCCGAAATCAAGAGGCTCGGTAAGCTCTGCGGAGTAAAGCGTTCCTGCGTCGATATATTGCGGGTGCACGGGAAGCTGGGCGACGACATAGCGCGTGACGAGATGCATGCGGCCGGGCGACTCGATATGTTTCATGGCATCGGTCCATTGCGCACGGACCTGATCCATCTTCTGAGCAGCAGCGTCTTTGATGGCGTTCTTTTTGTGCTGATCCGCGGACACGAGGCGGATGACCTGTCCTGAGCCGGGAACAACGGTTGCATGCAAGCCGATGTGTCTACCGCCGGGCAAGATGAGCTCGTCGAATGCAACGGTGAGCTTGTGGGCGGGCGTGAAGTCCTCGTCCAGTGCGTGGAGCGCTCGCGTTTTGCCGGGAATTCGAGCGATGGCCGCGATGCGGCCAGTTGCCAACGTGCCGACAGGAATGACGAGATGGTCAAAGACATAGACGGGCTGGATGACGCGCCCCGTGATCGGTTCCCCCGCTTTTCTGACCCGCACTTCCTTGTCGAGGGCGATCTGCAGGGGCGTGCCGTTGGCGACTGTCAGCGCGACGGTGCGGGTGCCCGAGGTTGGAGGAGGCTGAGGGGTAATGACCTGCGCTGACATGGGCGCGGAGAAGATCGACACAATCAGTAACAAGGGAAGAGGACGATAAAGCATCATGCAGGATCAGACCTTTGCCGTAGAGAATCGGTGACAGCTACCAACTTGCGCCCTGATTCTAAAAGTGGCTGCTCTGGCATCAGTTCCTGCAGAGGCATCAGGCCCGCAAAGGCCAGAAGTATTCCTATGCCAGCATCGGCCGGGGAGGCGAGACTGCAACCGATGAACAGGACGCCGATCGGCGTACCGACGCCGATGCTCTCAATCAGCAGGCCAAGCGCCCAGATCAGGAATTTATGCAGCAATGGGGAGACCGACGTGCCATATGTAAACCAGCATCATCGGCACGAGCGCAAAGTAGTAAGCGACTGCGAGCGTTACTAAGACGAGGAACTTGGCCGCCAGCCAGTCTCGGCGTTTCACGGGCGCCGTGAACACACACTCTACGAACCGATTGATGCGTGGACTTGCAATCATTCCTGCGGCGACCGGAATGAAGCCAAGCGGAACGAGGCCGTACGCAATGATGCCGTATCCATCGAGCCATGTGTCCTGCGTGCCGACAGTTGCCAGCCCTCCGACCGCCAGCAGAACTATCGCGGCGCCGATCCAAGCAAAGCGGCCCCGCATTGTCCCCTTTAGTTCCTCGATGTAGAGCGTCGGGATGGATTCAGACATTGTCATTGTTTGTAATCATTACCTCGAAGAGCTTGCTGGCAGGCCAGGCCTGACATTGAAAAGCTCTATTGATGGATCACAGTCGCTTCAATCTCCGAGACAGAGCTTGATTCGCTGCTGGGTATCGAGCGGTCGGGTCCCCGAACGGTGCCCGCCAGGGTAATGGTGAGAAAGCCCGGGCTGCTATCTTGACTTGCGGTGAGCCCGTATCCGAGCGCCTGCGAGAAACCTTTGGCAAGCGACAATCCCAAACCGCTATGATTGCCGCCGGAACGCGCCATGTCTTTCCTCCAAAATCTCTGAAAAAGCTTCGGAATATCGCCCGGATGGAGCTCCCGGGCAGTATTCACTACACGCACGAGAAACCGTTCCGAGTCCGCTTCGCTTTCAATTCTCACGACGCTCCTTTGTGGCGTATATTCAACCGCATTATCGAAAAGGTTCGACAGGATGGAGTGAAGTAAGACGAGGTCGGACTGGATCACTGCATCGTCTGCGACGGTACAAGTCACTTCCAACTCTTTTTCTGCGGCTTTGGCGGTGAATGAAGACCAGACGCTTTGGATCAACGCAGCAAGGCGAACCGGCTCGCGCTGGACAATCAACTGTTTGTTCTCACTCCTCAGAAGACCCAGGAGCCGGGTGACAATGTGTTCCATTTGCTGCGCGATGGCAAGCGCGTCGCGATCAGTTTCTGCGCCCCTTGTTTGGGGCCATTGCAGACCGAGCTCAGCGAGGCTGCGCAATTCGGCGATTGGTGTTCTCAGTTCGTGTGCCAGATCACCGCTGAACTGTCGCTCGCGGTCAAACGCCTGCTCCAATCGTTCCAGAAGATCGTTGAGCCGGCTGCCAATTGGATGGAGTTCAGTCGGCAGCAATTCGGTTTCAAAACGAATTGACAAAGATTCGGCATCAATGCGGGACGCCTGTTCGGCCAACTGATCCAAGGGCAGGAGCTCCTTTTGCAACACGCGAGGCACGATCATCCCCGTTGCGATGAGTAGCAGGAGGCCCGCAGAAGAGAGTACAAAAGCGAAGGTAGCAAGCGTCTTGTCGAGGCTTTTTCGCTCAGATGCAACGACAAGAATCACTTCGCCAACGGTTGCGGTGGATGTCTGATCGCGCCTTGCTCCCTTGTCGATTTGCGGAGTGAATCTCACACCTGCTGCACGCCCACGAGCGCCCGAAGGCAAAGTGAGATCCCAATATTTCGGATTCTCCGGTGTTCCGAACCTTTGGGGAAGGTCGGTTCCTTGGCCAGACTCCGAATGCTTCACAACAGTTCCGTCGGCTAGCCACATTTCGAAAAAGTCCGTTGCCACCCGGTCGTCAAACTCCCGCATGAAGCGGTCGGTGAAATCTACGTGGACATGGGCATCGCTCTGCTTGGTGGCCGTCACAATCGCAAGCGCTTTGGCTCGAAGCGCCGTGTCGAAGGATTTGTGCAATGCCTCATGAACCGATGCGTATACCCCCCACCCCGCAAGCAGAATCAGCAACGAAACAGCAAGCAGAAGTTTTCGGATCAGTTGCTGCCGAATCGACCTCATTCGGCTTCCGCCTTCATAAAGTATCCGAGGCCATGCCGGGTGTGGATCAGTGCGGGCCTATTCGGCATGCCGATACTCTTCCGCAGCGAGCAAACAGCGGAGTCCACAACATTGCTCATCAAATCGACTTCATCGTTATAGATGTGCGCTTCGATCTCCTTGCGGGTTACGACCTCCCCGCACCGGCGCGCAAGGTATTCAAGGATAAGGTATTCCCTTGGTTTCAATTTGACGGGATTCCCCTCACGGAAGACTTCCTTACTGACTGTGTCGATTTCCAGATAGCCGATCACGAGGCGGGTTTGTTTGTTGCCGTATGCCCTGCGGCAAAGGGCTTCGACGCGGGCAAGCAGTTCCTTCTGAGCAAAGGGCTTGACGAGATAGTCGTCGGCTCCCGCCTGGAGACCGCGGACGCGGTCGTCGATTGTGTCCTTTGCGGTCAGGCAGAGAATATGGGTCAGACTGCCTTTTCTTCGCAGCTCCCGCAAGATGGAAATGCCGTCCATCCCCGGCAGCATGATGTCAAGGACGATTACGTCGTAGCCGTTAGATTCCGCGAGCCACAGGCCATCTATGCCGTTTTGAGCAGCGTCCACCGCGTACCCCGATTGCTTGAGGGCAGTACCGATGTAGCGGCAGAGTCGTTCCGAATCTTCGACAAGCAGGACTCTCATATCTATTCGCCGGGCGCTGTTCCTTTCCATCCTAGACTCACTCATCGGGGGCATCAAAGGAAGCCTACCGATGATGAGGATCGCACATCCGACATTACCGGAACGTGATCATAGTAAGGGCAGTTCCAGTCGCCGGCCTCAGACCGTTGGGGGTAACATACGCCTCAATTTCTTCAACCTTTCCCGCGAACGGTAATGTTGCGATCATGGGTGAACTGAGAGACTCAGAGGGAACATTACATCCGAGGAGCAAGAGTGTCTTCCCGATCGCGTTCGCTGATTCTCCTGACAATTTCCGCAGTTGTGAACTTTAATGGAGCGATGGCGCAGGCGCCGGCTCAACCCGTTCCCGGAGCGACATTGCATGGCATGATCGTCGATCCCGATAATGCATTGATTCCAAACGCGACCGTCACGTTGGCGCCGCTCTGCAGCAACGCGCAGACTGCCACTTCCAAGGCGGACGGTATTCTGTATTACATGCAATTGTGGTGCTCAGGCCTCCTTCGCTCCCTGCTTTTGGGGTTGTCGTATTGGTGCATGCTGCGAAATTTGGCGCCGTACTCAAACGTTGAGAGAAGACCTCTCATATGCCAGCGAACTGCGCCCGAGCCGTCGATGCCGATGTTGATCTGCTCGTTGTGGCCCGGACTACGCTGCGTCCCGGTGAAGACGTAGTTCTGGGGGTTGTTGATCTCGGCAAAACATGCCGGGGTCCACTGGGGCAGGTGGTAGTCCGTGGTCGCGCCCTGGTTGAACTGGCACGCGCTGGTGCTGGCGATGTCAGTGAAGTTGCCTGTGTCGAAAGGATCGTCACCAAAGTAGCCGGTTCCGGCGGCGGCGCTCCACGAGTACCAGGTATTGGTCAGCACATGCGTGCCGCTGAGTATGATGCTGTCCGAATAAATCCGGGCATTTTCAAGCTGGTTATAGTAACGCGGCGGGGTGTTGCAGGGCACGGCGGTTGCCCCTGTGGCAGGGTTGGTGGCAGTACAGCCAGTGTTGCCGGGATTGATCAACTGAACGCCAGGCGTGTTGTCGAAAAGGCTGTAAACAGACTTGTCGCCGTTGTCGCGCGTGTAGCTATAGAGATAGCGTAAGAAGATTGTTGACCCGGGCTTGATGCGGTAATCGAGACTGCCGCCCAATCCCTGGCGGGGGCGGTGGAACATGTAGGTGCGGATATCCTGGGAGTCATCCCAGACGACGTTTTTGCCACCGGGCAGGGTGGCCTCGTCCGGGGTGGGCTCGACGTCGTTATAGCCGGTTCCATCGAAGTCGTACTCGGCGCCGATAATGAAGCCGAGCTTCTTGTTTACCCCAAAGCGTCTGCCCCAGGTGCTGAGGTGATTCGTGACGAAGAGGAAGCAGGAACTGATTCTTCAATTTGGCCCCGAACCGGAGGATTTAGTGGGGTTTGTCAAAAATCTTAATGACGATTACATCGTTTATGAATCTCCCCTCAGACGCGGGCAGAAGGTCTTGAAGGATTTTCGACCTGTGAAAAGTGAATTGCGCCGACTAGTTCAAGCGTGGTTTGACTCTGGCCCGAATATACGGAAGTTACTCGAAGGTGACCCAATCCTCGCTCGCGAGGCCGCCAGTTTTCGAGCACAGTTATTTCCCACAGAGAGTGGAATCGCGAAGCTGACCTATCTGACCGTCCCCGAGAAGATGAGCCCGGGGGAACCACTTGCCACCGCTTTGGGGCATTTCCTCGAATTCCTCATCAATCCCGACAATGAGAGATTGGGCGGCCCCTGCGCTTATTGCGGGAAATACTTTGTCAGGAATAGTCTGGGCAAGAAGACGGTATATTGCCCTGGGCTCTGTGGAAGTCGCTTTGCCTCACGGCTCATTAATCAACAACGGCGTGATCGCGACCACACAGAGCAACTCAAACTCGCTCAGCGCTGGTCGCTGAAATGGGAGAGTGCGAAAACCATCATGCCCTGGAAGGAGTGGGTTGCAAATCGTTCCCATATCAAGAAGCACTGGCTTACGCTGGCCGTGAAGAACAAAGAACTTGTCGAGCCCGTCAAACGTGGCTAGCGGATTGCTTTGCAAGGCATCGCTGCAAGTCGCTCTCTGACAACGAAGCCTGGAATTCATCGCAGGAGTCCAATTGATGGAACATTTTCTAAGCTTTAACAGCAAATTTGCTGCAACTGCTTTCATTGCTGCGGCATACAAGAATTTACATGATGTGAAGAGCTAGATTTACAAACCTGCTATATGATCACGCTCCAATGCGTAGTTCGGTGCGAGATTCCGCGAAGCCGGATGAAATGCGCATCGACCGGGTGGTCTTGGTGTGGAACCAGTGGATCCGACGGCTCTTCGCACGTCAAAGGCTTCCGTGTCGACTGGGGCCGGGGTGAACCAGTGGTCAAGCTCGAAAGCCACGCCGGGGACGAAGAAGATCGAGAACTGGCTGCCCTCGGGGCCGATCCAGATGCGATCTTCACCCCCGACCGCATTGATGTGTTCCTGAATTTTTCCTGAACCGACAAGTTCACTGGTGATCCATCCGAAACTTCGCCCGCTTGCGCCCTCGGCTGAGCTGGTTAGAACCCGGCCCTGCATCGCCGGCCGCACGGCAATCGATGCACCGCTGCGGTCGTCGGAAAGAACTAAAAGCCTGCTGTGTTGATTAACAAACGAGATCACCTCGCCAAAGCTGTTACCGCTCGCAGATTGCCCGGGAGCAGAAGCAAGAGAAGAAACAAGGGCCCCTGTGGCAGCAACCTTGCATAAGCGAGACATATTGTCAGTCATGAACAACTCCTCGAAACTTCATTGAACCGGTACGGTTGCTCGCAGGCGCAACTCCGTGTTGCGACTGTCCAATCACCAGCCACACCGAATTGGTTTTGCGTATTCGCCCCAATTCCCTCTCATCTGAACTTGAGCCATTGAATGCGTAGGGAGTCCGGCCGGGTTATCTTGAAATGCAGCCGAATTCCTTTTACGTTTTTCGCGTTCTTAAGGTGACCGAAGAGTGTTCGGTATGATGCCAGGCTTTCGGTTGGAGGAACATGCAGGGAGAGAAGTAACTCGCGGCCGGGTGCATCTGAGTAGAACTCCACCGTGGTGTGCGGGTCAGTGCAGGAGGCGCGAAGCGAAATGATTGCGCCGGGTTTGAGGTTGCGGATGTTGGGATAGGTGAGAGAACTTTTACTGGAGATTTCGCGAATCTCGTAGCCTCCCCCTTGACATTGCGCTACCGATGTCGATTCTGTGGCAAAGTAGTTCGCGGCTGGTAGCACGGGCTCATGAGCATCGTATTGGCCGACACCAGTTCGGGTTAGTTCCACTGTTTCCATTTCACCGTTGTCGCGGTAGTGCAGGTAACTGATAACGGAGTCCCGAAAGCATGATTGCGTTCCGGGCCAGGCCTGGTCGTTGCATATGTAATACGACTGGCCGTGCAATTCAAAAAACGATGCATGGCGATCCAGTGTAAGAAAATTGATGAGGTGTGTGGCCCCGGAAGGGTCGAGGAAAGAGGACTCTTTCATACTGACAAGCCGATCGCGGAAAACAGGCGCCACGTGGCCCGGTTTGATGATCGAGTCCTTATAGAGGTACGGGCCATAAACATGATCGGACATTGCATAGTAACAGCCCCATGAGAGGTAATACCTGCCCCTTCGCTCATGCAGGAAAGGCTTGTCGTCTGTCATTCCTGCTCCGTAGGGACCCATTTTGCTGTCTAATTCGATCTTGCGCGGGGTCTCAGCAAGCGAGACCATGTCTTCGTTCAACCTGGCGATGTAGAAGTCCCAGACCCCGAAGACGATGTAGCTTGTGCCGTCTTCTTCCTGCAGGATGCCAGGATCGCGAGCTTGTGTCGGGACCGAGCCTTTTGCGATGAGCGGTTTGCCGATCGGATCATGCCATGGACCTCTCGGCGAATCCCCTTGCACCACGCCGATCTCCTCTGGACCCCGGGAAAAGTAGAAGTAGTACTTGCCATTGCGACGCATGGCGTCCGTCGCCCAACACGCCGTACTGGGCTTGCCCCAGTACGTTTGCTCAGGTTTGAGAGTGCTTACCTGCTCCCAATGGACCAGATCCTCTGAGTGCCAGACCCACCAGTCATTCATCACAAATCCCTTGCTGTTCGGATCAGCGTCGTGGGTCGCGTAAAGGTAGGCTTGATTGTCGTAAATACGAACCTGAGGATCGCACAGGCCGACACCAGTCACAATGGGATTTCCGCCGTGTTCACCTCCCTCAGACGTCTGCGCGAAAGACGTGGCCGTCAAAAGCCGCGGGATCGTCGTCGCCGCGTATGCGCCTCCGGCATTGCGAAGAAACTTGCGTCTTGAAAGGGCCATGGATCCTCGAATCCGCTGCCGTGTACCGCAGTTGCGGGCGTTTTAGTTCCAACTTTCCCAGTTTGACAAGTGCGAAATGTTCAGTCACTGCTGGCAGAATGGGCCGCCAGGACCAACTCGTAATGGCAAATGCGGGGTTGGGCATCGGCGCGCTGGCGCTCAACTCCTTGTTCGTACGCGGTGGCCAGTGCCTTGGCGGTCAGCGATTGCTCTGCGGTTGAAGAAGCATAGATCAGGTTAAAGCGTGCCGATTCCAGGTTGTTGACCTTTTCGGTATCGAAAGCAACCAGCCTCGACTGTTCGAGCATAGGCGTTTCCATGGTGGCAAGGTTGATTCCGGTCGCGAGCTGGTCAGCGGAGAAGCGATCAACCTTGCGGCCATCGATGAGCAGATCGTACGCGCCAGCATCGAGAGCTTTCACCTGCAAGGTTTCCTGATCAAGTGCTGCGACGATATCAGAATGCTTGAGTGTAAGCGCAAGCACCGGGTCGACCTCGGGAGGCGGCAGAGGCAATGGTAAGGCCTTGTCGGCTTGCGTCCAGGTAATCTTGCTGGTGACCTTTCCATTGGCGCGAGTGAGGTCAGTAACTTCGGTGTTCGACGCCGTAACGCTTGGCTTCACGGTCGCATTGATCACGACGGAGGTCACAAGCGAAGGGGCATGCCAAGTCTTGAGCAGGCTGGTCGCCATGACCCAATGTCCACCCTGCTGTGGATGAACACGATCTGGAATGATCTGCTGCGCCAACGCAGGGGATTCGTCGTTCACCGCCTTGAGTACCGCCGTCACAGGCGAATTGAAGTCGGCGACTTGAGCGCCACGGTCCTGCGCCAACTGGGCAACGAAGGCGCTGTATTTCAGCAGAACGGCGTTCAAGCCGCCG
>Ga0182030_10025947_pt1 | contig 10642 bp, 4 predicted proteins | sample 812S3MmetaG_FD_121299 | JGI IMG/M metagenome (GOLD analysis project Ga0182030, IMG submission 121299) | Permafrost microbial communities from Stordalen Mire, Sweden - 812S3M metaG (Illumina Assembly) | ecosystem: Environmental > Terrestrial > Soil > Wetlands > Permafrost | place: Sweden... | reverse complement strand
GCGCCCGCGCCCGCCAAAAAGAAACATGGGGTTTCTTTTCATGTGCCGGCGCGCGAAACGGCGTTTGATCGTCCGCGCGATTTTCTCGGCAACCGGTTTGTGTATGCGGTGATTTCGTCGCGGGCTGGCGGTTTGGCCCTCGGCGTGAACATGAATCCCGACAAGCGCTGCAACTTTGACTGTGCCTATTGCGAGGTGGACCGCCGCGTGCCCGCGCACGAACCCCGGCTGGACGTGGACGTGATGGCGCAGGAACTGCACAAGACGATTTTGTTCATCCGCAGCGGCCGGCTGGCGGCGCACCCGGCGTATCACATGCTACCCGCCGAGTTGTTACAGCTCCGGCAGGTGGCATTGAGCGGCGACGGCGAACCGACCCTCGCCACCAACTTTATCACCGCGCTGCAGGCGGTGGTGCGGCTCCGGGCGCTCGGCGACTTTTTCAAGATTGTCCTCATCACCAACGGCACCGGCCTTGATCATCCGCCGGTGCTGCGCGGACTGGAATATTTGACCCATTCGGATGAGATCTGGATCAAGCTGGATGGCGGAACCCAGGCTTTTCTGGAAAAAGTCAACCGCCCGGGCGTGCCGCTGGAGAAAATTCTCGAAAATATTTTACTCGTCGGCCGGCAGCGTCCGTTGGTGATCCAAAGCCTGTTTGCGGCCATCCACGGCGAGGAGCCTCCCTTGGAGGAAATCCGCGAATTTGCCCTGCGCTTGAAAGAGCTCAAGGCCGCCGGCGCGCAGATTTCGCTCGTGCAAATTTACTCCGCCGCGCGCCCTGGCAGCCAAAGCGATTGGGGCCACCTGCCGTTGCGGGTGTTGTCCCAAATCGCCCAGACCGTGCGTCAGGTTGCCGGATTGAGGGCGGAAGTTTTTTAAGCGCGCAAAGTTAAGCGCAGGTTAAATTCAAAACCACCGCGGCTTGCGCCGCGGTGGTTTTTTTAATGCCCGGAAAAAATCACCGGTCCGAAGTATAGCCCGTCAGCGCCTTCATATATTGCGCGCGTTCAAACGCCGCCGGTTCCGCGCAATTTTTCTGGCTCAAGCTGCCCTTGAGCTGGCTCACCGATTCGTATTCGCGCTCCGCCATCCAATCCGTCATGTCGCGCTCGATCGCGGCAATCTGCGGGATGCCGTGGCGGAGCAGGGTGGAGCACAGCATCGTCACATCCGCACCGGCCATCAGCATCTTGAGCGCATCGGAGGCGCGATGAATGCCGCTCGTCGCGGCGAGGCTGGCGTTGATGCGGCCGTGCAGCAGCGCAATCCACCGTAACGGCAGGCGCATCGCCATCGGCGTGCTCAACAAGATATTCGGCTTTACTTCAAGCGATTCCAGTTCAATGTCCGGCTGATAAAAGCGATTGAATAAAACCAAGCCATCGGCACCGGCTTCGTCGAACCGCTTGGCCATGTTGGCGAAGTTACTGAAAAACGGGCTTAATTTCACCGCCACCGGGATGGTGACTTTCGCCTTCACCGCCCGCAAAATGTCGAGATAAGTCATCTCGACTTCCGTGCCGGTCAGTTCCAGGCTCGTCGGGATATAATAAATGTTCAGCTCCAACGCGTCCGCCCCGGCCGCCTGGATTTGCTTGGCAAACGAAGTCCAGCCGCCGTCGGACGAACCGTTGAGGCTCGCGATGATGGGGATTTTCGTCGCCTTCTTCGCGGCGCCGATGTGCTTGAGATATTCCTCCGGGCCTAGCTTGAATTCGCCCGGTTCGGGAAAATACGTGAGCGCCTCGGCGAAGCTGTTGGTGCCGTGCTCAAGGCTGCGGTGCAGCTCCAGCCGGTCTTGGCGCAATTGTTCTTCAAACAGCGAATATAGCACGACCGCGGCCGCGCCCGCGTCAGCCATGCGTTTGATGTTGTCCACTTCTTCCGACATCGGCGAGGCCGAGACGACCAGCGGCGAACGCAGTTTCAAACCGAGATAATTGGTGGTGAGGTCCATAATGTTTCAGGTTGAGGTTTAAGGCTGTGCCGCCGGAACCGCCGCCGGGGTTTCCGACTTGGTGTCGCGCGCAGCCATAAACTGGTAAAATTTCCAGCGGCGGTCCGCATCCGCCTGCGATTGCGCAAAAAATTTCTTCGCGTCCTCCGGTTTGCTCTTCGTCAGCATCTTGAAGCGGTTTTCTGTCAGCATGAAATCCTTCACTTTGGATTTCGCCGCGCTCGAATCCACTTGCAGCGGATTCTCGCCGCGTTCCGCGCGCCGCGGATCATAGCGGTAAAGCAGCCACTGGCCGGATTCGACCGCGAGCTTTTGCTGACGCGCGCCAATGCCCGTGTCCAGCGCGATGCCATGCGCGATGCAATGGCTGTAAGCGATGATGAGCGACGGTCCGGGAAATGATTCCGCTTCGACGAAAGCTTTTAACGTGTGTTCGTCCTTGGCACCCATCGCTACGCTCGCGACGTAAATGTTTCCGTAGCTCATCGCGATCAAGCCGAGATCTTTTTTGCCCGCCGGCTTGCCGCCGGCCGCAAATTTGGCGATCGCCCCGCGCGGTGTGGATTTGCTCATCTGCCCGCCGGTGTTGGAATAAACTTCCGTGTCCATCACCAGCACATTGACCTTGCGGCCGCTGGCGAGCACGTGATCCAACCCGCCGTAGCCAATGTCGTAAGCCCAGCCGTCGCCGCCGAGAATCCACACGCTCTTTTTCACGAGCTGATCGGCGAGCGGAACCAAGAGCTTTGCTTCCGGTGAATCCAGTCTCTGCAATTTAAGTTTCAACGCCGCCACGCGTTCGCGCTGGTCATAAATGCCCGCTTCGTCACTTTGATCAGCCAATAAGATGCTGGTCACAAACTCGTCGCCGAGCTGCGGCGCAAGTTTTTTGACCAGCTCTTCCGCGAATTCCTTTTGTTTGTCAATCGAGACGCGGAAACCGAGGCCAAATTCCGCGTTGTCCTCAAACAGCGAGTTGCACCAGGTCGGCCCGCGGCCCTGGGAGTTTTTCGTGTAAGGCGTCGTCGGCAGATTGCCGCCGTAAATCGAGGAGCAGCCCGTGGCATTGGCGATGACCGCGCGGTCGCCAAACAACTGCGTCAGCATTTTGATATACGGCGTCTCGCCGCAGCCGGCGCAGGCGCCGCTGAATTCAAACAGCGGCTGCAAAATCTGTTGTTGCCGCAACGTCGTCGTCTTGATTTTGCGCCGGTCAAATTCCGGCAGCGTCAAAAAGTAATTCCAGTTGTCGTGTTCCGCCGCGCGCAACGGCGCCTGCGGCCGCATGTTGATGGCCTTTAATTTTGACTCGGTTTTGTTGCGCGCCGGACAGACATCCACGCACAAAGCGCAGCCGGTGCAATCTTCCGCCGCGACTTGCAGCGAGAATTTCAAGCCTTTGAATTCCGGCACGCGCGCGTCCGTGACCTTGAACGTGGCGGGCACATTTTTTAATTCTGCGGCGTCGTAAACTTTCGCGCGGATGGTGGCATGCGGGCAGATCGCCACGCATTTGAGGCATTGGATGCAGACTTTTTCGTCCCACACCGGAATATCCAGCGCGAGGTTGCGTTTTTCAAATTGCGCCGTGCCGGTCGGAAACGAGCCGTCGAGCGGAAATGCGCTCACCGGCAGCTCGTCGCCGAAACCCGATGCCAGTTTGCCCAATACCTCGCGCACAAAAACCGGGGCTTCCGGTGAGATCGGCGGCAGCAGCGGACCCGTGCCGTTCAACTTGCTGTTCAGCACCGCGACTTCGTGCAGATGCGTGAGCGTGTTGTCCACGGCCTGCAAGTTCATCTTCACGACTTCTTCGCCTTTTTTGCCGTAGGTTTTTTTGATGGAATTTTTGATCGCGTCAATTGCTTCGTCCTTCGGCAGCACGCCTGACAATGCGAAGAAACAAACTTGCATAATCGTGTTGATGCGGCCGCCCATGCCGCTGTCGCGCGCGACTTTGGTGGCATCAATCACGAAGAATTTCGCCTTTTTTGCAAGCAAGGTTGCTTGCACCGGCGACGGCAGTTGCGCCCAGATTTCGTCTTTGGAATGTGGCGTGTTCAGCAAGAAAGTTCCGCCGGTCACCAGGCTGCGCAACATTTCGTAACGGTCCAAAAATCCCGGCAGGTGACACGCGATAAAGTTGGCGCTGGAAATCAAATACGTCGAGTGGATCGGTTTCGGCCCGAAGCGCAGATGCGACACCGTCATCGAACCGGACTTCTTCGAGTCATAAACGAAATAGCCTTGCGCGTAATTCTCCGTTTCCTCGCCGATGATCTTGATGGAGTTTTTATTCGCGCCGACGGTGCCGTCCGCGCCAAGGCCGTAAAACAAGGCGCGTACCACGTTGTCCGCTTCGGTGGAGAAATTCGCGTCGAACGGCAGGCTCGTGTGTGAAACGTCGTCGTTGATGCCGACTGTGAAATGGTTGACGGAAGCATCGCTGGCCAGATTGTCGAACACCGCCTTGACCATCGCCGGCGTGAATTCTTTCGATGACAAACCGTAGCGGCCGGTGAGGATTTTCGGCAGAAATTTTAGATGCGAACGGCCGCTGGCCATTTCCTCAAGAATCGCCGTGAGGCAATCCTGGTAAAGCGGCTCGCCCATTGCGCCGGGTTCCTTGGTGCGATCCAGCACCGCGATTTTGCGCACGAAGGGCGGCAGCGCCTCGACAAAGCGTTTGCCGTCGAACGGCCGGTACAAACGCACTTTGAGCACGCCGACATTCTGGCCGTGGCGATTCAGATGTTCCACCGCCTCCTCGGCGGCTTCGCAGCCTGAACCCATAAGCACGATGACGTTTTCGGCGTCCGGTGCGCCGACGTAATCAAACAATTGGTATTTGCGGCCGGTCTGCTCCGCAAACTCGTCCATGACCTTCTGCACAATGTCGGGACAGGCGGAGTAAAAACTGTTCGCCGCCTCGCGGCCCTGGAAGAAGGCGTCGGGATTTTGCGCCGTGCCGCGCAGCACCGGTTTGTCCGGCGACATCGCACGGGCGCGGATTTCGGCGATGATTTTGTCGTCAATCAACGCGCGCAAGACCGCCTCGTCGAGCATTTCAATTTTGGAAACTTCGTGCGACGTGCGGAAGCCGTCGAAGAAATGGATGAACGGCAGGCGTGAACGCAACGAGGCGGCTTGTGAAATCAAAGCGAAATCCATTGTCTCCTGCACGGAAGCCGCGCCAAGCATTCCCCAGCCGGTCGAACGGCAGGCCATGATGTCGCTGTGATCACCAAAAATCGAAAGCGCGTGCGTGGCCACCGTCCGCGCGGTGACGTGAAACACCGTTGGCAGGAGTTCGCCGGCGAACTTGAACATGTTCGGGATCATCAGCAGCAAACCTTGCGACGCCGTGAACGTGGTGCTGATGGAACCGGTCTGCAACATGCCATGCACCGCGCCGACGGCTCCGCCTTCACTCTGCATTTCGATGATGGCGGGCTGCGTGTCCCAGATGTTTTTTTTGCCTTCGGACGCCCATTGGTCGCACCACTCGGCGATCGGCGATGACGGCGTGATGGGATAGATCGCCATCGCTTCATTAAGGCGAAAGGCGACGTAGGCGGCGGCCTCACAGCCGTCAATGGTTTTGAAGACGCGCGGATTTTTCATGGCATTAAAAATTGAATTGGGCGGTGCAGGTGCGGTTGTCGTCGTCGGCAACCACTTTGAAGCCGAGCTTTTTGCAGATGTGCTGCATGGCATGATTGTCGGTGAGAATCTGGCCGACGATGCGGTTGAGTTTTTCGGCACGGCCCACGGCGATGAGCTGCTTGAGCAGTTCAAAACCCAACCCTTGGTTTTGCCAATGGTCGTTGATGAGCACGGCGAATTCTGCTTCGTTGACGCCGTGGTGCTTGCTCAAGCGGCCCACGCCCAGAATCAATTTTTCCTGATCGTCCTTCGCCGGCTTGAGCTCTGCCACCAAGGCGATTTCACGGTCATAATCATTGAAACAAATGCGCTGCAAACGTTCGTGCGTGATGCGTTGCGACAAATTCAGCGCGCTGAAGTAGCGGTGATAAACGCTTTCTTCCGACAGCGTCTCGTGGAACTTCACCATTTCCGGCTCGTCCTCGGGCCGGATCGGGCGGATGGTGACCGGGGCCTTGTTTTTTAATTTCCAGGGCATGACATATTGCACCGGATACGGCCGGATGGCCGGCTTGGGCAGTTTGTCTTCCGGTGTTTTCGGATCGTGCAACACGACGCGACCGTCGAGCGCAAAAATCCGTTCCGACGAGACGAGCAGGGGATTGATGTCGATTTCTGAAATCCACGGTTGCTCGACGACCAGCTGGCTGAAGCGCACCAGTAACTGTTCGAGCGCGGCGATGTCCGAGGCCTTGCGGCCGCGCACGCCCTTCAGCGCGGTGAATATTTTCGTGCGTTCCATCATCCGGCGCGCTAGCGTCGCGTTCAGCGGCGGCAAACCGAGCGCGCGGTCTTTGTAAACTTCCACGAGCTGGCCGCCCGTGCCGAAGAGCAGCACCGGTCCAAACTGCGGATCCACGCTGCTGCCGACGATCAATTCATAGCCTTCGAGCTTGATCATCGGCTGCACCGTGACGCCGAGGAAATGTTCTTTGCCCGCCTTTTTTGTGCAGGAAGACTCAATCGCTTTCCAAGCCTGGCGGACGGCGGAAGCCGTGCGCAGATTCAACTGCACGCCGCCGACATCCGTTTTGTGCGTGATGGTTTCGGAATACAATTTCAGCACGACGGGAAAACCCAGGCGCGCGGCTTCTTTCACCGCGTCATTTTCGGTCAGCGCGATATGCGTCTCGACCGTCGGGATGCCGTAAGCCGAGAGCAGTTTTTTGGATTCAAATTCTGTCAGGATCGTGCGCCCGGTCTGGCGCACTTCGGCGATGATTTTTTCCGCCAGATCGCGGTCAACGTGGCCGCTGCCATTGAGCGCGGGTGCGGACGGCGTTTCATAGAGCGACCGCAGATTTTCGCTGTAACGCCACATGTAATAAAACGCCTTCGCCGCGCGGTCGGGATATTTGAAGGTCGGAATGTTCGCGGCATTGAGAATGGCTTCGCCCGCCTCGACCTGGCCGACGCCCATCCAGCTCGCGATGATCGGCTTGCCTTCGATGTGCGCGAACGGCTTGAGTTCCTCGGCGGTCGCGGTCGGATCAGTCATCGCCTGCGGAGTGAGAATCACCAGCAAACCGTCGGTGTTCGGATCCTTGGCGGTGATGTCCACGGCCTTCGCATAAATTTCCGGGCCGGCGTCGCCGATCACGTCCACCGGATTATTGTGGCTCCACGTCGGCGGCAAAATCTGGTTCAACGACGCCATCGTCTCCGGTGACAAATCGGCGAGTTGCGCGCCGCTGCCGATGAGCATGTCCGTGGCCAGCACGCCGGGACCGCCGGCATTGGTCACGATGGTCAATCGCGGACCTTTCGGGCGGGGCTGTTTGGCGAGCACTTCCGACATGTCGAACAATTCGGAAATGGTGTCCACGCGCAAAACCCCGACACGTTGAAAGGCAGCTTGTAAAACTTCATCGCTGCCCGTGAGCGAACCCGTGTGCGACGCGGCGGCTTTCGCGGCGGCTTCCGTGCGGCCAGGCTTGATGATGATGATCGGTTTCGTCAGCGCCACTTCGCGCGCGGCGGACAGGAACGACCGCGCGTCCCCGATGGATTCCATGTAAATAACAATGCTCTTCGTGTTCGGATCATCCCCGAGATGATAGATGAGATCGCCCCAGCCGACATCGAGCATCGAGCCGAGCGAGACAAACGCGCTAAAGCCGACATTTTCTTTCAAGCTCCAGTCCAGAATCGCCGTGCAGAGCGCGCCGCTCTGGCTCAGAAAAGCAACGCTGCCAGGCCGCGCCATGTCGGCGGCGAATGTGGCGTTGAATTTTAAACCGGGCACCATCACGCCCAGACAATTCGGGCCGACGATGCGCATGTTACCGCGCCGGGCTTCCTCCAAAACCTGCTGTTCCAGCGCCGCGCCTTCCGGACCGATTTCCTTGAACCCGGCGGAAATGATGATCGCGCCGGGAATGCCGGCGGCGGCGCATTCCTTGATGATGCCCGGCACGGTTTTCGGCGGCGTGATGATGACGGCGAGATCGGGTTTTTCCGGCAGCGCGGCGACATTCGGATACGCTTTTTTCCCGAGAATGGATTCCTGAATCGGGTTGACCGGGAAAATGGTGCCGGCAAAACCGCCTTGGATCAGGTTGGTCATCACCGTGCGGCCGACGCTGCGCTTGCGTTCCGTCGCGCCGATGACGGCGATGATTTTGGGGGCCAGAATCGGGTGTAGTCCGCGCCGGTGATGCTGGCCGAGAATGTCATGGGCGGATTCGATGGTCGAAAGGGTGTTGGCTGGCGTGGTCATAAATTCGGTTTAAACTGACGGAAGAAAAATGACACGCAATCGGAACGGAAACTTCTCGCCAATTGCCAAATCATCACCGTTTATTGTCCGACCTCCGGCCCGCGCGGGCGAACGGGAAACCCCGGCGTTCAGGCCGGATTTTTGGAATCAAACCAGCGGATGGCCGACCGGACGAGATCCGGCGCCGTTTTCAAATTCAGTTTCTTTTTGATGTTGGCGCGATGCACCTCCACCGTCTTCACGCTCAGGTGCAGTTGTCGGGAAATATCGCGCGTGCCGATGCCCTGGCCGATGAGCTGGAACACTTCAAATTCGCGGTCGGAAAGTTTTTGTACCGGCGAACCATCGTTTTCGGCCGAGTGGCCGGAGAAGACTTCCAAGATGCGCGACGACATTTTTTCACTGACGTAAACCTGGCCGGCCAGCACCTGCCGGATGGCGCGCAGGAATTTTTCGCCGCCTTCCTGTTTCATAATGTAACCGCGTCCGCCGGCGCGCAGCACGCGTTCGGCATAAATCATTTCGTCATGCATCGAGACGACGAGGATCAACAGGTCCGGCTGTACCGCGCGCAGATCCTTTATCAGCTCCAAGCCATTTTTGTCCGGCAGGGAAATGTCGAGCAGTGCCAGGTCAAATTTGTGTTTTTCGACAATGGCCAACGCCTGGCGCGCGCTGTCCGCCTCGGCAACGACTTTCAAATCCGGCTCGTTGCCGATCAACTGCGCCAGGCCCGTGCGCATCATCGGATGATCGTCCACGACGAGCAGGCGCTTGGCGGAATTTTTGCTTTTCGCGGCCATGATTTTATTTGTTTCCGCCGGCGGACGGATGGTTCGGGGCCGAGCAGATCACGCGGATGCCGCCCCGGTTGTTGCGTTCGATCGTCAGCGTGCCGCCGATCATGCCCGTCCGGAATTTCATGATGCGCAGGCCCATCCCGTCCGGCTTGGAAATTTTTTCCGGCGAAAAGCCGATGCCATTGTCGCTGACCCCGAGAATAATCCGGCCGGGATCAGCCTTGAGTTGGATGGAAACAGCTTGGGCCTTGCCATGCTTGACCGCATTGGAAACGGCCTCCTGCGCGAGCCGGAAAAGATGCGTGGCCATCGCGTGATCTTGCAACGGCACCTGCGCGTCGCAATCGAAAAGGCAGCGGACGCGGAATATTTTTTCGGTGTTGAACGCGAGTTCGTGCAGCGCCGAAGCCAGTCCTTCAGATTCCAAGGTGACGGGCGAAAGCCCCCGCGCCAGCGAACGCGTCTGACCGATGGCCTCGCGCACGGCCCGGGCAATTTCCGTCGCGCGCGCCGCCGCCGACTTGGTGCGTGGCGCAAGCTTTTTCGCCAGCACCTGGCTTAACATTTCGATGCCCGCGAGATGCTGGCATAAGCCGTCGTGCAAATCGTGGCCGATGCGCCGTTGTTCGCGATCGCTGATTTCGAGAATTTCCTTTTCAAGCTGTTTCCGTCCCGTGATGTCGCGCGCCACTTTGGAAGCTCCGACGATTGTTCCTGCCGCATCGCGGATGGGTGACACCGTCACGGAAATGTCAATCAGCTTGCCGTCCTGGCGCCGCCGGACGGTTTCATAATGATCCACGGATTCGCCGCGTCTGATTTTTTCAAGGATGCCCGGCTCTTCCTCCTTGCGATCTGCGGGAATGAGAATGGAAATATTTTTGCCGACCATTTCCTGGCGCGAATAGCCGAACACCAGTTCCGCGCCCCGGTTCCAACTGGCGATGTAACCATCCAAAGTCTTGCCGATGATGGCGTCGTCCGAAGATTCGACCAGCGCCGCGTAATGCCGCAGGGCTTTTTCCGACTCTTTACGCGCGCTGATGTCGCGGATGAAACCGGTGAACAGCCGCCGGTTTTCCAGCCGCACTTCGCTCACCGACAAATCCATCGGAAAAATCGTTCCATCCTTGCGCTGGCCGGACACTTCGCGCCCAATGCCGATGATCTTTGCCTGGCCGGTGTGCCGGTAATTGGCGAGGTAGCCATCGTGGGCCGCGTGATGCGGCATGGGCATGAGCACGTTGACATTTTTGCCAATGATTTCGGCGGAGGCGTAGCCGAACATTTTTTCAGCCGCCGGGTTCGCGGATTCGATGAGGCCGCGCTCGTCAATCGTGATGATGCCCTCGACCGCCGTGTCCAGAATGGCGCGCAACCGCGCTTCGCGATCCAGCAGCGCGGCCGCAGCCTGTTGTTTTTGTGTCTTCGACCGGCGGGCGTGTTTTGTTTTCAGCTGCCCAATCCACGCCAGCAATTCGGTGCGGGACATTT
>Ga0182030_10025946_pt1 | contig 10643 bp, 6 predicted proteins | sample 812S3MmetaG_FD_121299 | JGI IMG/M metagenome (GOLD analysis project Ga0182030, IMG submission 121299) | Permafrost microbial communities from Stordalen Mire, Sweden - 812S3M metaG (Illumina Assembly) | ecosystem: Environmental > Terrestrial > Soil > Wetlands > Permafrost | place: Sweden... | reverse complement strand
GGCCGCATCGACGGCAGGGGTCTGCGCACGGATAGCCGCGCATCCCGCCGCCAGCAGTAGCGCCTTGAGGGTGAAGTGATGGCCCACGGATCAATGATCGCGCATTTTCCAAGGACCTGCGATTTCCATAAACCGGTGGCTTTTACGGTATCGTAACCTAATGACCTCCGTTAGACTGCATGCTTCCCGCAAAAGTCCGGTTGCGGGAATTCTTGCTGTGTTGGTAGCGATCCTGGGCTCCGTCGGCGCGGTGGCCCAGGAAGCAAAACCCACGCCTCCCGCCGCGGCCGCCGACGCGAAAACCGCCGACAAGGAAGCGCCCCTGCCCGCGGACGCGCATATCGCGCAGAGTATCCAACTGGAAGGCAAGCCGCTGAGCTATACCGTTACCGTCGGGACACTTCCGGTCTACGACAAGGACGGCAAGAAGAGCGGGGAAGTGGTCTTTACCGCGTACACCATGGAGGGCAACGCCCGGGCGGTGACGTTCGCACTGAATGGCGGGCCCGGCGCGGCTTCCGTTTTCCTCAATCTCGGCGCCATTGGGCCGAAGCGCGTCCGTTTCGGCGACGAGGGAGACAGTCCTTCCGATCCGGCGACGTTGCTGGACAATCCAGGCACGTGGCTGGACTTTACCGACCTGGTGTTTATCGATCCGATCGGCACGGGCTTCAGCCGGTCTCTGGTAGCGGCGGATGAGACCAAAAAGCAGTTCTACAGCACCGACGCCGACATTCACTATCTCTCGCGGATCATTTACGACTGGCTGGTGAAGAACGGGCGTTTGCATTCCCGAAAATATCTGGTGGGCGAGAGCTATGGCGGCTATCGCGGCCCGCGGATCACGCATTATCTGCAGTCGCAGCTCGGCGTGGCCATGAACGGAGTGGTCCTGGTGTCGCCGTATCTGAATCCGACGCTGGACGAGAATGGCGACGTTTCTCCCCTTCCGTGGATGCTGACATTGCCGTCGATTACGGCGGCGCATCTGGAGCGTCTTCACAAGCTGACGCCGGAGGCGATGGCGCAAGTCATGGCGTATACGCGCGGCGAGTATGCCACGGACCTGTTAAAAGGCCGCTCCGACGCGGAGGCCACGCCGCGGATCGTGAAACGCGTTACCGAGATGACGGGCCTGGAGGAGGAATTTGTGCGGAGGGCCGGCGGCCGGCTGGAGACCGGCGCATATTTGCGCGAAGTCTTCCGCGAGCAGGGTAAAATCGGCAGCGTGTACGACTCGAATGTGACCGCGTTCGATCCGTTTCCGTTCGCGCCGGCACAGCGAACCAACGACCCTCTGCTGGAGAGCATCATTGCGCCGACGACCACCGCGATGGTGGACTTTGTCACGCGGGTGGTGGGCTGGAAGACCGACGCGCGGTACAACACACTCAGCTACGAGGTGGGCTCGCAATGGGACTTCGAGAGTGGCGCGTTGCGCGCGGGCGCCGTGGGCGACCTGCGGCAGGCGGTGGCGGCCGACGCGAAGCTGCGCGTGCTGATTGCGCATGGCTGGAACGATCTGTCGTGTCCTTTCATGGGCTCGGTGTTGACGGTAGACCTGATGCCGGTGATGGGGGACGCCACGCGAGTGGCCGTGCGCGAGTATCCCGGGGGGCACATGTTTTACAGTCGCGCGGACAGCCAGGCTTTGCTGCGCAAGCACGCGCAGGAAATGTTCGGCCAGCACTAAGGGGAGCCGGATAAACAAGCTGGACATTTGACGCGATTTCGGATCGCTCGAGCAGGGCGCAGCAAGGACCTACCAGACGTAACCGGCAACGATGTGCGGGGGTGCGGGTTCGGATCGGACCAGTTTCAGAACTCCTGATGTCGCCCCGCAATTTCTGCCTGGCGGGGAAAATGGGCTGAGCCATTCCTTTCGATGGCGAGAGCTTCGCAGGTGGGGCTGGCGGTGCCGACTGCCCGCGCTGAATTAGGCCCGCTGCCCAAACAGGATAGAAGGCAGGCGAGCACCGCCTGCCCCACCTGCGGGCTCACTGCAAATTCCACGACATCAGGAGTTCTGAGTTCAGTCGCAAGCACGATTTCCAGGTTCTTTCGATCCCAGTGTTTCTCCGGAAGCCGCGGCGCAATTCAACCTGGCGACCGGCGCCTTAGTCACCACCGGGACCGGCGCGCGCCGGTAGGACAATCCGGCTCCCGCGATAAGGTTTGTGTGGGCCGGCACAGCGCCAGGTGATGGTACGGCAGTCCGGGCTGCCGCAGAAGGGTCTGAGCATTAGGTGGTGGGGCAGACGGTGCTCGCCTGCCCGATCCTCCGGGCTACTTCAAGCTTCCTCTGCTTGTCCCAGGATCCGCCAGGGGAACCCAAAGATAATCTCCTTTTCCCCTTGCCTCTTCGCAACCCGATGCGCCATATTGGAATTGGCGACGGAAGAGCTGTGTAGAGCACAAGTGCGGGAGACAAGTCGGGACTATCCGGATTCGTGCTCGAGCTGTCTGGCGCCGGCGCGTTTTCGATGGCGGATAACCTCCTGTACTTTACCGAACTGCTGTCCATGCCGGTGCTGGACCTCAAAGGCCGGCGCATCGGCAGGGCCAAAGACGCCGCTTTGGTCCCCCGCGAGCACGCCGCCCGCATCGACCGTTTCCTGGTGGGCGGCGGCGATACCTGGCTTACTGTCCGCTTCGACCAGATCCGCTCCATTACCCTCGACCGCGGCATCCAACTCAGCGATGAGCAGCTCCTGCCTTACCACGACGACGAGTACATGCTGCGCATCGGCCGCGACCTGCTGGACCAGCAAATCATTGATGTAACCGGCCGCAAAGTGGTGCGCGTCACCGACGTCACCATGGGGATTCACCACGACGGCCAGCGCGACATCCTCACCGTGCTGGAGGTGGATATCGGCGTCCGCAGCATCTTCCGGCGGCTGTTCCAGGGGGTGCTGCCGTGGCGCTGGGTGCGGCGCATCGAGCACCGAATCCCCCCCAACTCCATCCGCTGGGAATTCGCCAACGTGGTGGAGCCCGACCCTCTGCGCCGTCTGCGGCTCAACATCTCCTACGAAAAGCTGGAGGACATGCACCCCGCCGACCTGGCCGACATCGTCGAAGACCTGGCGCCCGCCGAACGCGAGGCCATCTTCGACTCCATCGACAGCGAAGCGGCCGCCGACGCCCTTACCGAAGTGGAAGATCCCAAGATGCAGGCCAGCATCCTGGAATCCCTGGAGCCCGAAAAGGCCGCCGACATCGTGGAAGAAATGGCCCCCGACGAGGCCGCCGATATCCTCTCCGAGATGCAGGAGGAAAGTTCCGGAGAGATCCTCGACGAGATGGATTCCGAGCCCAAGATCGACGTGCAGGAACTGCTCGAGTTCGAAGAGGACACCGCCGGCGGCCTGATGAATACCGAGTACGTGGTGCTTCACGACAACGCCACCGTGACCGACGCCATGGCGGCGCTCAAAGGTAACGAGGAACTGCTGGAGTCGCTCAATACCCTGTTCCTCATCGACGAAGAGGAGCGTCTCACGGCCGCCATTCCGCTGGCCCGCCTGTTCCTGGCGCGGGGCGACGGCCGGCTCAAGGAACTGGCCTCCGAGACCCTGATCCAGGTCACCGTGGACGAAACCCAGGACCGCGTCACAGAGTTCTTCGATAAGTACAACCTTCTCACCTTGCCGGTGGTCGACGACGAAGGCAAGCTCGCGGGCGTGATCACCGCCGACGATATCATCTCCATCCTGAGGCAGAAATAGCGGATGCGGAAAACCCTGGAGCGCTTCCGCTACCATATCCTGGTCTTCCTTGCCGTCCTGGGACCGGGGTTCATCACCGCCATGGTGGACAACGATTCCGGCGGAATCTACACCTATTCGGCCGCCGGCGCGAAGTATGGATATCTGCCGCTATGGACCCTGCTGCCCATCACCGTGGTCCTGATCATCACCCAGGAAATGTGCTCGCGCATGGGTGCGGTCACGGGCAAGGGCCTTTCGGACCTCATCCGCGAGGAATTCGGCCTGCGGATCACCTTCCTGCTGATGGCCCTGCTGGTGCTGGCCAACTTCACCAACGTGATGGCGGAATTCGCCGGCGTCGCCAGCTCCCTGGAGATTTTCGGCATCAGCCGCTACATCTCGGTCCCGCTGGCGGCCATCGGCGTCTGGCTCCTGGTGGTCAAGGGGAATTACACCAGCGTCGAGAAGGTCTTTCTGTTCGCCAGCGTGATTTACGTCACCTACATCATTTCCGGCATCCTGGTGAAGCCGGATTGGAAGTCCGCCGCCATCAATAGCGTGCGACCTATCCTGATGCTCGATTCCGGCTATATCTATATGCTGATCGGCATGGTGGGCACCACCATTGCGCCCTGGATGCAGTTCTATCTGCAATCCGCCGTGGTGGAAAAGGGGATCACCGCGAAGGACTACGCCGCATCGCGCCTGGAGGTGACGGTGGGCTGCATCATGACCAACGTGATCGCCTTCTTCATCATCGTGGCCTGCGCCGGCGCTATCTGGAGCGTTGCGCCCAGGGACATCAACGACGCCTCGGAGGCCGCCCTGGGGCTGAAACCCTTCGGCCAATACGCGGTTCTATTGTTCAGCGCCGGCCTGCTGAATGCGTCCATCTTCGCGGCGTCGATTCTGCCGCTATCCACGGCGTATTCGGTGTGCGAAGGTCTGGGCTTCGAAGCGGGGGTCAACCGGCGCATGAGCGAGGCGCCGGTTTTCTACTTCCTGTACACCTCGCTGATCGTGGTGGGCGCCGGCGTGGTGCTGATTCCCGGCTTCCCGCTGGTGCGCATGATTCTGCTCTCGCAGGTGGCCAACGGCGTGCTGCTGCCGTTCATCCTGATCTTCATGGTGATTCTGATCAACAAACGCGAGCTGATGGGCGACTGGGTCAATCCCCGCTGGTTCAATCTGGCCTCCTGGGCGACGGTGGTTATCATGATCGGGCTGACGTTGGCGCTGGTCGGCATTACTATACGGGGCGGCGCGAGTTAGGCCGGTCCGTTATACTTGCACAATCACACTTATGTGCAAGATCTTTCTTTCCGCTTTGGCGGCAGCCGCGCTGGCCGTGGCCCAACCCGCCCACCTCACCGACATCCGCCAACTCACTCATGGCGGCCAGAATGCGGAAGCCTACTGGGCTCCCGATGGCAAGCGCCTCATCTTCCAGACCACGCGCCCGCCATACACTTGCGACCAGATCTTCATCATGAATGCCGACGGCAGCGGCCAGCACCTGGTCTCCACTGGTAAAGGGGTCACCACCTGCGCCTACTTCCTGGCCGACAACAAGCACATCGTCTATGCCTCCACGCATCTGGCCGACGCCGCTTGCCCCGCTCCGGCCGACCGCAGCCGCGGCTACGTCTGGGCCGTTTACGCCGGCTTCGATATTTTCCTGGCTACCGACGACGGCAAGATCGAAAAGCGCCTGACCGACAGCCCCGGATATGACGCGGAAGCCACCGTCAACTGGAAGACCGGGACTATCGTGTACACATCCCTGGCGTCGCACGACCTGGATTTGTGGACCATGCGCCCGGACGGGTCCGAAAAGAAGCAGATCACCAGCAAACCGGGCTATGACGGCGGGGCCACGTTTTCGCGCGACGGGAGCCACCTGGTGTGGCGCGCCAACTACCCTCAGACCGACGCCCTGATGGCCACCTACAAATCGCTGCTGGCCGACAATCTGACCACTCCCATGAAAATGGAGATCGTGGTGGCGAATGGCGACGGCAGCAACGCCCGCACCATCACCAATTTCGGCTGTGCCAGTTTTGCTCCAACTTTCACGCCGGATGGAAAACAGATCCTTTTCTCCTCCAACAAGCACGAATGCGACAGCCGGCACTTCGAGCTGTATAAGATCAACCTGGATGGCACCGGCCTTGAGCAAGTAACTGATTTCGGGGGATTTACCTCATTTCCGGAGTTCTCCCCGGACGGTAAAACGCTGGTCTTCTGCTCCGACCGCGAGGCCAAAGAGCGCTACGAGTTCAACATCTTTACGGCCCAGTGGCGCTGATCTTTAAGGCGAAGACAAGACGAATAAGGATTAAAAGAGCGACCTGCCCTGTAACCATCCGGTATCCGACGTACGCCTTGAGTTTTACTATGACCAAAAAGCTGCTTTTTGTAACGACGATTTTGTTTGTCGTTGCGTTCGTCGCGCTTGCGGCTGACGTATCCGGCAAATGGACCTATCAACAACCTGGCCGCGGCGGTGGCGATCCCATCCCGGTGACCATTACTCTGAAGGCCGACGGCGCCACCCTGACCGGTAGCGTTCCCGGCATGGGACGCGGTGGCGCACCTGGCGAGCCCTCTGCAATCGCCAACGGCAAAGTGGACGGCGACAAGGTTTCCTTCGAAGTGAAGCGGACCACTCAGAATGGCGAGTCGATCACCAAGTACGAAGGCACGGTGAGCGGCGACGAAATGAAGCTGAAGGTCACCCGGCCCGGACGCGGCGGCGGCGACCCCACCACCACTGAATTCACCGCCAAGCGGGAGAAGTAACTCAAAAGGCATTGCATACCCAGCGGCCTTTTCCATCGGAAACGCGTGGAAAGGCCGCTGTTCTTTTTTGTCCGTCTAACCGGGGTGGGGCATGTCGAGCCGCGCGCGCCAGCAAGCGGCGCTTGGCTAGTTTCTGTCGCGAAACTGCTGCGCGGCGGAGCAGCACCGCTCCCTTGCGGTCGCGGCTCAGCAACAAGTCCCGTGGAATCATCGCGGCGTTTTCCGAGCCGCGCGCGCAAGCAAGCGGTCCCTGCCATTTGAACTGAATTCCGCGACAGAAACTAGCTAGCCAAAATCCCGGGGGCGGCCGCCGCTCGCACCCGCACTCTATTTTAGCCGAATCAGCCGGCGGTCCCGGAAGGCGAAGACGTAGTCGGCCTGCGCCAATTCCTGTGGCGTCAGAGGGCCTTGGCAAGGCACGTGGACCCTCACGCTGCGATCGTCCACCCACAGGCGCGCCAGGAAGTACATGTCGAGCGTGTGGAACGGGTCCTCCACGAAGGCCACGGTGCTGCCGTGGCGCGGGTGGAAGTTACTGCGGCGCAATTCTCCGATCAAGTCCCAGGTCTCGAAGCCCAGTGACGGCATTTGCACCTGCCCGATGAGCAGCCGGAGACGGCGCTGGTCGTCTACCCACACGAAGAGCGCCGCGGCTATCATGGCTCCCGTCACGAGACGGCGCCCGGCCGAGGGGAGCCGGAATCCCCGCGCCAGAAAGCGCGCCGCCGTCTGTACCATATCGCCAAAGACCACCGCTACGAATATCGCTCCGCCGACCAGTAGCAGCACCAGGCAGGCATGACTCTTGCCAATCAGAAACTCGATCGGCAGCGGGACCACCACCAGAAACCAGAAGAGAAAAGGCAGCACCGGGCGGCCCGCATTCCACCACGCCAGCAATGCCAGCACGGCCCACAGCGCCAGGATTTCGCCCCACCCCGGCGTCCAGGCCCATGAGAAGAATAGATCGCGCATCGACAAGCTCTGGAAGTCGCGCAGGCGAGCCAATGTGAACACCGGGTGGTAGGATTCGGCGTGGATCAGGGCCGTGGGTCCGGCGATTTTGCCGTAGATATCCACCAGGTCGAGCGCGGCGGCTATCAGCGAGACGCGGGCGGGGCCGCGCACCCAGGCCAGCAGCGCCGCGGCGTCAAGTTTCTGCGGACGATGGTAGATCCATTCATAGATCAGCAGCATCGCCGGGATCGATACTGCCATCTCTTTCGAATTGAGCGCGCACAGAAAGAGTCCCAGAAATGCCAGCGTCTGACCGGCACTCAAGAGCCGGCCGCGATTGCGAATGCGCAGGTAAAAGACAAACGAGGCGAGATAGAAGAAGCAGCACAGCACGTCAAATACGAAAGCGGCGTTGTAATACAAATTGGCGATTCCACCGTGATAGCAATTTACCATCGCCGCAAGCCCCGCGGAAAGCCGGCTCGCGCCCAGTTCCTGCGCGAAACGGTAGACCCAGTAGACATTCGCCAACAGTAAGGCCAGCAGCACCGCCTGGTACGGCAGGGGATTCAGTCCGGCAAAACGGTAAATCGGAAGATAGAACAGGCCGCCAAGGGGCCGGTAGTCGCCGCGCCACGGCAGAAAGTTCGAGAGTGCTACTTGCCACGGCGAGTATTCGTAATAATGGCCTATATTCCCCAGGTCGTCGAGCGCGAAATGGACGCGCAAACTGCCCCAGTTGAAGCACAGGAAATAGGCCGCCAGACCAAGGGCTACAGCAAGTTTTCCCCAGTTTGCGCTAAGCGGCGTTCCACGGGCGGAATCGGATCGAGACACGGCTACGATGCCAGCACGTAGAGCGCCAACATAGGAGCCGGTAATTCAGGCGACGGTGGCGTTTCCGTGGTGCGTAACCGATCTGGGGAAGGTCCGTCACCGTATTCCGCGCCTGTGCGACGCAATCCCCAAAACGGTTAGGCACCCAACGGCGTTTCCGTGGGTCACGCGGACTCAAGCTTGAGTCCGGACTACACGCGGCGGCGCTACGGCGCGTCCTTCACGCAGCGGAAGCCGATATTGGCGTCTTTATAGAGTTCCGGCACGGACGCCCAATCCCAGATGCTCTGTAAAGGCTCCATGTACGATCCGCCCCGCATCTGGTACCAGGCATCGTCGAGTTTTGGCGGGGGCTGCATCAGGGTGCCGAAGTGGGCAATCGCGCGGTCGCTGGGTGTGGTGCGGTCGTCCACCAGTTCCCACACATTCCCCACCATTTGCACGGTCTTGAAAGGCCCGGCGAACCGCGCGAAATCGGCGGCGGGGCGGAGCGTTCCATTCGGCCCCAGGCTGGCGCGCGAAGCGTCCGCCTGGTCGCCCCACGGGAACAGGCGGCCGTCTGTCCCGCGCGCGGCCTTCTCCCATTCGCGCGCGGTGGGAAGCCGCTCGCCGGCCCAGGTGGCGAAGGCCTTGGCGTCGTCGATGGTCACTTCGACTACGGGATAAGTGGGCTTGTCCGGCGGGAAATCGGGCGGCACCGCGTGCCCGGTAGCGGCACAGAAAGCCGCGTATGCCTGGTTCGTCACTTCTGTCTTGTCGACATAATAACCCGGCAGCGATGCATCTTCCTTTTTCTCGCCGAATCTGAAGTGCCCCGCCTGCACGAGTACCATCTCACCCGATTTCGCCGCGATCGTCTCCGGCAGTTTCTTCGGCTTTATCACAAAGTAAAGACCGGCCCCCAGCCCCAGCACCACTACCAGCAGGACAGGGATGAGCCACGCGGGACGCGGCGCGGCCTCTTGGACCGGGGCCTGCTCCGCCGCCGGCAAGTACATGGTGGGCGCATCCAGTTCGGCGAGTATGCGCTCCAGTTCCGCGATCACCGGGTCGAAACCTTGCGGCCGTTCGGCGGCGCTCTTCATGGTGCAGCGCGCCACCAGGTCGCACACCGCTTGCGGTGCGCCGGCCTGGCGCAAAGGCTCCAGGTTCAAAGGCTCGTTGAGGATGCTGTAAAAGATGCGCTCCACCGTATCGCCGGCGATGGGCTTCACTCCGGTCATCAGTTCGAACAGCAGCACGCCGAACGCGTAGACGTCCACCTGCTCGGTGACGTTTTGCCCGGTCACCTGCTCGGGCGCCATATAATACGGCGTCCCCAGCACGAAGCCCGCACGGGTCATCTGCAGACCCTCGGTCTTGGCGATGCCGAAATCCATGAGCTTCACCACGCCGGTGGGGCTGAGGTTGACGTTTTCCGGCTTGATGTCGCGGTGGATGATCTTCTGGGTGTGGATGTAGGCCAGCGCGCGCGCCACCTGCACGGCGATTTTGAGCTTGCCGCGCAGCTCGCCGGTGCGCCCGTTCTTGATGGCGTGGCGCAGGTCCTCGCCCTTGAGGAACTCCATCACCATGAACGGGTGATGCTGCTCGTCTTCGCCGAAATCGTAAATGCTGAGGACGTTGTCGTGCGAGATATTGCCGGCCATGCGGGCTTCGGCCAGGAAGCGCTCTTTGGCTTCGGCATCCTCGCAGCCGGCCTCGGTCAGGATCTTGAGGGCGACCGTGCGGCCGATCACGGTGTCGCGCGCGCGGTAGACGTGCGACATGCCTCCGCCCAGGAATTCTTCGAGTTCGTACTTGCCGATTCTGGCGGGAAGTTGCACTCAGGCATTCTAGCGCGGTATGCCGCGGCTGGCCAACCCGGCTCGCGGCAAATGGGGAAATGCAATGTTCACCACGGAGACACGGCTCCTCGGGTTTTGAGGGCACGGAGGAGGCAGAGAGCACAGAGAAAACGGGAAGATCAGAACTCCTGATGTCGGCCGGGGATTTCGGATAGTTGGGGAAATTGACCTGCGCCATGACGTGGCGCAGACACTCGTGTCTGCCGGCGCCGAGACTCTTCTCGGCGATCCGGGACGGTGGATGCCGCTCTCGAAGAGGGTCGAGATGAGTCTCTGGACTCCTGATGTCGTGGAATGAGAGTGATCTCTTCGAGTCCGGGCAAAGACATTATTGGCCACGGATAAACACAGATGAACACGGATAAAGACAAAAAACAAGGATTGTTCTTATCTGTGTTCATCTGTGTTCATCCGTGGCTAAATTTGTTCTGCGAAGTGGTGGCTCAGTCTGATTCCTCGGCGGCTCCAGAATGCCGGGCGACATCAG
>Ga0182030_10025945_pt1 | contig 10643 bp, 13 predicted proteins | sample 812S3MmetaG_FD_121299 | JGI IMG/M metagenome (GOLD analysis project Ga0182030, IMG submission 121299) | Permafrost microbial communities from Stordalen Mire, Sweden - 812S3M metaG (Illumina Assembly) | ecosystem: Environmental > Terrestrial > Soil > Wetlands > Permafrost | place: Sweden... | reverse complement strand
GGGTGATGCTGAAGTCGCTGGAGACGCTGACCGTGCGCGTCGCGGCGCAGACGCGCTCGGCGGCGCGGGTGGCCGATTTCCTCAGCGAGCATCCGCGCGTGGCGAAAGTGTTCTATCCCGGCCGGCCGGACCACCCGCAATACGAGGTGGCGAGGAGGCAGATGTCGAGCGGCGGCACGCTGGTCGCGTTCGAGGTTCTCGGCGGCAAAAAGGAGGCCTTCGCCTTCGCCAACAAGCTATCGATCGTCGGCATCTCCAACAACCTCGGCGACGCGAAATCGCTCATCACCCATCCGGAGACGACGACGCACCAGCGGCTGAAGCCGGAGCAGCGGGCGGCGCTGGGGATCGGGCCGGGGCTGCTCAGGCTGTCGGTCGGGCTGGAGGATGTTGAGGATCTGGTGGAGGATTTGGCGAAGGCGCTGGGGTAGAGCGGCTTTTTGTCAGCCTAATACAGTTCCAAACACGCGGAGCCGGTGTCCTGCGCAAAGTCGAAGATTGCGCCGGTGTGGCTGCGAAGCAGGGCGACGACGGCGGCGGTCGGTCGGTTTCCGGCGCGCAACCAGATCACCTTTGGCGGCGGCCCGTAGAAGACGGCCATATCGGCGAAGTCCGCATCGAGCGAAACGATGGTGAAGCCGTTAAGCCGAGCAAATTCCCAGACTGCGCGGTCGTCCGCTTCGGCGAAGCCTAAGGGCCGAACGTGGGCCGAGTCTGAAAAGATGTCTTCGAGTTCGCCGCACAGTCGGTGGCTGAGATTCTGATCGAACAGCAGTTTCATTCCGCCGCCGTGACCAGCCGCCGCTCGCGGTCGGCCGCATAAGCGAGGGCGGCGCGTATGTCGTCTTCGGCGAGTTCGGGAAAGTCGGCGATGATCTCTTGCGGCGTCATGCCGGACGCAAGCCAGCCCAGCACATCGGCGACCGCGATGCGCATGTGGCGAATGCAAGGGCGGCCGCCACGCTTGCCGGGCTCAAGGGTGATGATGCTGCGATAGTCCATCGCGCGAGAATAGCACCGTCCCGCGACTAGGGAAGTCGGATAGCCGTCATTTCTCCTCCCCATGCTGATACATCTTGCTCGCGCGGATTGCGAAGACCAGGAGCACAGCCAGGGATGGCCACTGGAACCAGAAGTGGCCGCTCCAGGAAAACAAGTTGATGGCGCCTAAGAACGCAATGATCGCCCCGGACCGCACCGCGCTCACAAGCAACTTGTGCCGCGTTGCCGGCGTCGGCGTTGGCGGGTTGGCTCTCACTTCGACGGCGGGTCCTGCGGCGCCGAGCATCACCGCGCTGTAGACCGGAACTTCGGCGTCGATGTTCTTCAGCCGCTGCGGCCCCAGGAAATTGAAACTCAGGTGCAACTTGTTCTTGATCTGGTCGTAGACCGTGCCTGAGATCAGAACGCCGCCGGGCTCGGCCAGGGATTGAAGCCGCGCCGCGATATTGACGTCGTCGCCGAAAATGTCGTCGCGCTCGACGATCACGTCGCCGAGATTGATGCCGATGCGGAACCACATCTGCCGATCCGGCTCCAGCTTCTGATTGCGCTCGAAAAGTTGGCGCTGGACGTCGATGGCCGTCTGCACCGCCATGACGGAGCTTGGAAACTCCGCCAGCACGCCATCGCCGGCCGTGCTGACCAACCGCCCGCGATGCTGTGCGATAAGCTCCAACATGACGGCCTTGTACTCGTTGAGCAGCGCCAGCGTCCCCGCCTCGTCCGCCCCCATCAGACGGCTGTAACCGACAACATCCGCCGACAGAATATTGCTCAGCCTGCGTTCGATCTCGGCGCCCATGTATCATACCGCTTCTCGGTCCGCTCGGTATGGTACTGGAAACTCGTCGCGAGCGCCATGTTGCGCGTTCCCCGCAGACGCCTTCCCAACCGCCGCTTCGCCCAGTAAGACGGCGCCCGACTTTCCCGGAGACCCCGATGGCCGCGCCCGCCCCGATCTCGCCGCTCGCCCCGAAGTCTTACCCGGACTTGCCGGTCATAGAGGGCGTGCGCTTCGCCAGCGTAGCGGCGGGCGTGCGCTACGCCGGGCGAACCGACGTGACGATGGCGCTGTTCGACGCGCCGGCTCAGGTGGCTGGCGTGTTCACCAAGAGCAAATGCCCCTCGGCGCCCGTCGACTGGTGCCGCGCCAAGCTCGCCGGGGGCCTCGCGCGGGCGCTGGTGGTCAATTCCGGCAACGCCAACGCCTTTACCGGCCATCGCGGCTTGAGCGCGGTCGAGGAGGTCGGCGCGGGCGTCGCTGCGGCTACGGGAGCGCCTTCGGATCAGGTGTTCATGGCCTCGACCGGCGTGATCGGCGAGCCGCTGGAGGCGTCGCGCATAACGAGCGTGCTAGAGACGCTGGCGGCTGAAGCCAGGCCCGACGCGATGATGGACGCCGCGCGCGCCATCATGACGACCGACACCTACCCGAAAGTCTCGACCCGCACGGTCAAGCTCGGCGAGGCGCAAGTACACATCGCCGGCATGGCCAAGGGCGCCGGCATGATCGCGCCGGATATGGCGACGATGCTGTCGTTCGTGTTCACCGACGCGCCGCTGTCCGCGTCCGTCCTGCAGGAGCTGCTGAGCAAATCTGTCGAGACCAGCTTCAACGCGATCACCGTCGACAGCGACACGTCCACATCCGACACGCTGATGCTGTTCGCCACCGGGACCGCTCGCAAGAGGGGCGCACCGGAAATTGCGGACGCCGCCGATCCGCGGCTCGCCGCCTTCGCGCGCGCGCTCGACGAGGTGCTGCTCGACCTCGCGCATCAGGTCGTGCGCGACGGCGAGGGCGCGCGGCATTTCGTGGAGGTGCGCGTCGAGGGCGCGGAGACGGCGCGGGCGGCCAAGCGTGTCGCGCTGTCGATCGCCAACTCGCCGCTGGTCAAGACGGCGATCGCCGGCGAGGACGCCAACTGGGGGCGCGTCGTCGCAGCGGTTGGCAAGGCGGGCGAGGCGGCGGAGCGCGACCGGCTGGAGATCTTCTTCGGCGACATCCGCGTCGCGCGTGAAGGCTTGCGCGATCCCGATTACAGCGAGGCGGCAACCTCGGCCTATATGAAAAACCAGGACATCCGCATCACGGTCAAGCTCAACATCGGCGGCGGCGCGGCGACGGTTTGGACCTGCGATCTCACCAAGGAATATGTCGCCATCAACGGCGACTACCGTTCGTGAGGCTCGTCCTCGTCGTCGCCGTCGCGCTGGTCGACGCCGACGACCGCGTGCTGATCGCACAGCGGCCAGAAGGCAAGGCGCTGGCGGGCCTGTGGGAGTTTCCCGGCGGCAAGATCGAAGCCGGCGAACGGCCGGAGGACGCGCTGATCCGCGAGCTGCGCGAGGAACTCGGGATCGAGGTCAAGGCGCCTTGCCTCGCGCCGCTGACCTTCGCGAGCCACGCCTACGACGACTTCCATCTGCTGATGCCGCTCTACATCTGCCGCAAGTGGCAAGGTTTCGTGCAGGCCCGCGAGGGGCAGGCGTTGAAGTGGGTCAAGGCGAAGTCCCTGCGCGACTACCCCATGCCGCCCGCCGACGCGCCGCTGATTCCGTATCTGGTGGATCTGCTGGGGTAAGGCGGCAGTAGGCAGTAGAGGTAAAGCTTTCCGCGCTCTCCCCGACTGCCGACTGCCGATTGCCGTCCTCTTACGACTTCGGCTTTTCCCCCTTGGCGGCGACTTCGCCGGACGACTTGGCGTCGGCCTCGCACATGTATGCGCCCTGCTTGGTCGTGCCGTAGCTGCGATGGCCGGCGTAGTGGTACTTATGCGACTTGGTGTTGACCCAGACCACCGTGTCGCTCGGGCAACGGCCCTTGGCTTCGGCTTCGTTGGCGAATTGGCCGGCGCCGGTCGGCGCGGCGGCCGTGGCGGGTTTCGGCGCGGCGGTCGTGGCGGGCTTCGCCGCGGGCGCCATCGTCGGAGTCGGCGCAGGCGCGGCGGCGGGAGCGGCCGCAGGCGTGGCGGCGGTCGAGTCGTGGCGGGTCTTGCAGTCGGCGAGGTATTGCTTCCAGGTCTGGCCGTTGGTCGTGTTATTGGCCTTGGCGGCCTTCCACTCGGCGCCGCATTCCTTCATCACGCTCTCAGCGCGCGCCGGAGAGCTGGCGAGCCAACCGCCGCCGGCAAGAACGGCGACCAAAGCCGCGGCGACCTTCAAATTCGTCATCAGACCTCCCCCTTGGAAATGGTTTGCAACGCCCGAAGGCTTGCCCTTAGGCGGCTGAACTCGGCATGAACAGGTTGCGAAATTTCTTCAGCTTCGTCGAGATGCGGTGGCGTCCCTGCTCGTGATCGACCACCGCCTGATTGGTGACCCAGTTCAACTGGATCGCGCGCCGTTGCCCGGAGATCGGCTTGTGGCCGTGCCAGGACCGGTCGGAGCGGCGGAACACAAGCAGCGTCCCGCCGTTCGGCGGCACTTCTGCAGCGTAGTCCTCAAGGTCGGTCGCGGAGCGCAGCAGGCGCAGACGGCCGGCGTCCTCGCGCCAGTTTTCGTTCATATAGAGCAGCACGGTGATGATTTTCGTTTCCGAATCGGTGTGGATGCCGCCGTCCTTCTCGCGCACGTAGCCGCGCACCGTGTACATCGTCGGCCGGCCGGTGAGGTCGATCCCGAATTTGCTCTCCACCGCCGACTTGAACCAGGGCCCGCGCAACTCCTCCATCAGTTCGGCGAAATGGCCGCGGATTTTAAGTTCGGAGGGCGGATGCGAGCCGGGACCGGGAACTTCCGGGTAGTCGGCGATCACCTCGGCGAAACGCTCGGGCCGCAGAAAATTGGGCACGACGATATAATCGAACGGGTCGCGTTCGAGCGGAGCGCGCTCCAGAGCGTCGAAATCGCAGTAGATCATTTACGGTCCTTTCTGGAGGGGGACATATCAGAAAGCGGCAGTCGGGAGTAGGCAGTCGGTAGTCGGAAGTCCCGACTGCCGATTGCCGACTGCCGAGAGTAAACCCATGTCCGCTGCCGCTATGACCGTCGAATCCCTCATCCTGCCGGCGAAAGCGCGGCTGATCGGCGTCGATCTCGGGACCAAGACCATCGGCTTGGCGCTTTCCGACGTCGAGCGGCGAATCGCCTCGCCTCTGACGACGCTGAAGCGGATCAAGTTCCGCCGCGACGCGGGAGCGCTCGCCGCTGAGGTCGCGAAATTCGAGGCGGCGGCGCTGGTGTTCGGGCTGCCGCTCGGCCTCGACGGCAAGGACAGCCCGCGCACGCAGGCGACGCGCGCCTTCGCCCGCGAGTTCGCCAAGCTTTACTCCGTGCCGCTCGCATTCTGGGACGAGCGCATGTCCACCGCCGCCGTGCAGCGCGACCTCATCGCCAACGACGTCTCGCGCGCCCGCCGCGCCGAGGTGATCGACAAGATGGCCGCGGCCTATATCTTGCAGGGCGCGCTGGACAGGTTGCAGCGTCTGGGGGTCGCGCCCGAGCGGCGGACTTGAGCGCCCATATGGACATTTAGCTGAAACGTAACTCCAAAAATAACGTGCATAACTTGCCCGTTTTCTTGCGGATTTATGGTAAATAACTTTGCGCGGCAATTTCTTCGCGGCCTGCCATAGGCTAAGAGAGCCCTCAATATTCTCACGATTCCAAGGAGCAAAGGCCGGTGGCCGAGCAATTGAGCCGTTATCGCAACTCGGACAGCGAAGCCGAGCCGCCGCAGGCGGTGGACGCGGAGGCCCATTCGCGCGCGGTGGCGGAATATCTCGGCGACATGATCGGCCAGCTCGAAAGCATGGCCCGCGTTCAGGGCTTGGATCTGCTGGTCTATCTTCTGTCGATGGCGCGGGTCGAGGCGGAGACGACCGCGCGCGACAAGGGCAGCCGCCGCCGCTCTAGCGTTTGAGCGCGCGCGCAGCGTCCTCGGCGGCGCGACGTCCCGTCTCATAGGCGCCGTGCGCAGTCGAAAAGCTCGTCGTGGAGCAGGCTTCTCCGGCGAAGAAAATGCGGTTCTCGATCCCTTCGGCGAGGACGCCGCGGCTGCCGGCGCGGCCCGGCCGGGCGTAGGAATAGCCGCCGCGCGCGAAGCGGTCGCTGCGCCAGCCGTAGAATTGCAGCGGCCGGATGCGGGCGCGGAATTCAGCGCCGAACAGGCCCGCCAACTCGTCGCTGGCGAACGCCCAAGCCGCGCCGTCGCCGCCGCGCTCCAATTCGTCGGCCAGCTCGCCGCCGAAAAACCCCTCGATCAGCGGACGGCCGAGCGGGCAGAAATGATAGGCGCCGGTCGCCCGCGCGAGGGCGCCAAAGGCGCGGGAATCGGCGGGGAACTCGTGCGGGCCGATCAGTTCGATATAGAGCTTGTCGGCGAGGCCGAGCGGCAGGTCGAGTGCGGCCTGCGTCTTGTCCGGCAAAGCCGGGCGGAACAGCTCCGGCATGGCGGCGAGAACGCCGCTCGGCAGCGTGACGATCACGGCCTTGGCGCGCAAGGCGCCGTGGCCGGTCTCGATGGCGAGAGTCTCGCCGCTGCGGTCGATGGCGCGGACGGGGCAATCGTAGCGGATCGGCAAGCCGTCGGCGAGCGCCGCGATCACCGTTCCAAAGCCCTCGGGCACGCGCCAGTTGACGCCGGAATCCTCGTAGAGCGCGAGGTCGGCGGCGGAAATTTTCGCAAGCTCCGCGCCGCTGTACCAGGTGCTGACGGCGTCGATCAGCGGGTTGAACGGGTCGCCGGCGTCGAGCAGCGCGTCGCAGGCGATGTCGGGCGCGTCCGTCGGCCGCGCCTCGACGCGCTCGCGGAATTGCCCGATCGCCTGCGAGAATCCGGCCATGCGGTCCCTCAGCGGGCCGACCTGCGCGCCCGGCCGCGCCCACGGCGGCGGCGACTTGTCGAGCGTGCGGCCTTGGCGCTCGGCGATCTCCGCGAAGGGGTTGGCTTCGGCCGAATGCAGCCAGCCGCAGCCGAGATCGACGGTTTCGCCGTTAGCGAGCGCCGTGGTCCAGGCCCGGCCGCCCGGCCGCTTGCGCGCCTCCAGCACGACGAAGGCGAGGCCGGCGCCGGCAAGGCTTTGCGCCGCTGCGAGACCGGCGGCGCCGGCGCCGACGACGACGACGTCGAATTCGTCATGGGGCAAGATCGGTCCTCCGGTTTGCGGCTCTCTTAGCGAAACGCGCGGCCGCGGCGAAGGGCGCCGTTTGCCTCACGCCTCGCGCGGCGCTACAGCCCACCCTCGATGTCCCGCCCCATCGTCCTCGTCAAAGCCCGCCTCGTCGATCCCGCCAGCGGCCGGGAGACGCCCGGCGGAGCGCTTGTGCTCGACGGCCGCATCGCCGGGCTCGGCCCCTCCGTCACGGCCGACTCCGCGCCCGATGGCGCCCTGATCGTCGACTGCGGCGGCGACGTCGTCGCGCCGGGCCTCGTGGATCTGCGCGCCTTTGTCGGCGAGCCCGGCGCCGAACACCGCGAAACCATCGCCAGCGCCAGCGCGGCGGCGGCGGCGGGCGGCGTGACAACCCTGCTGGCGCGGCCGGACACCTCGCCGCCCGTGGACGACCCGGCGGTGGTGGACTTTCTCAAGCGTCGCGCGCGCGACGCCCGCGTGCGCATCCTGCCCTGCGCGGCCATCACCAAGGGGCTGGCGGGCGAGGAGATGGCGGAGATCGGCCTGTTGCGCGAGGCCGGCGCCGTCGCCTTCTCCGACGGGCCGCACTCGATCCGCGACAGCGGCGTGCTGCGCCGGGCGATGACCTACGCGCGAGACCTTGACGCGCTCATCATGCATTTTTGCGAGGACCACGGGCTTGCGGGCGGGGTCGCCGCCGAGGGCGGGTTCGCGAGCCGGCTCGGACTTTCGGGCGTTCCGCGCGAGGCGGAGACAGTCGCGCTCGACCGCGATCTCCGGCTCGCGGCGCTGACGCGGGCGCGCTATCACGCCGTGTTCGTCTCCAACGCGCTGTCGCTCCAGGCGATGGCGCGGGCGAAGCAGGAAGGCCTCGCGGTCACCTGCGGCGTTTCGATCAACCACTTGACGCTGAACGAGAACGACGTCGGCGACTACCGCACCTTCCTCAAGCTCAACCCGCCGTTGCGCAGCGAAAACGAGCGGCGGGCGCTGGTCGAGGGCCTCGCCAGCGGCGTGATCGACGTCATCGTCAGCGATCACGATCCGCAGGACGTCGAGACGAAGAGGCTGCCGTTCGCCGAAGCCGAGCCGGGCGCGGTCGGGCTGGAGACGCTGCTCTCGGCCGCGCTGCGGCTGGTCGCCGCGGGCGATTTATCGCTGCCCGCGATATTGCGCGCGATGTCGACGCGGCCGGCGGAGATTCTGGGGCTGGAGGCGGGGCGGATGGCGGTCGGGGCGCCGGCCGATCTGATCCGCTTCGACCCCGACGAGCCCTATGTGCTCGATCCCGCCAACCTGCGCTCGCGTTGCCGCAACACGCCGTTCGACGGGGCGAAGATGGAGGGCGTCGTCAAGCTGACGCTGGTTGCCGGCGAGATCGCGCACGCGTAGGTTGACGTAAAAACGGGGCGCGCATGTTGCTTGACATTCCGCCGGCGGTTGCCGGGCTATGCCTTGTTTTCGGCTACCTGCTCGGCTCGATCCCGTTCGGCCTGCTGCTGACGCGCCTCGCCGGGACCGCCGATCTGCGCTCGGTCGGCTCCGGCAATATCGGCGCGACCAATGTGCTGCGCACCGGGCGCAAGGATCTGGCCGCCGCGACGTTGCTGCTCGACGCGGCCAAGGCGGGCGTCGCCTATGTCGTCGCCGCGCTGATCTTCCACGAGAGCGCCGCCGGGCTCGCGGCGGCGGCGGGCGCGTTCCTCGGCCATCTCTATCCGGTGTGGCTCAAGTTCAAGGGCGGCAAGGGCGTGGCGACGTTCATCGGCGGGCTCATCGCGGCCTCCTGGCCGGCGGCGCTGGTGTTTGCGGCGGTCTGGCTCGGCGTGGCGGCGACGACGCGCTATTCCTCGGCCTCGGCGCTTGCGGCCTGCATGGCGGCCCCGCTGGCGGCGCTCGCGCTCGGCGACCGCGAGACGGCGCTGGTGTTCGGGCTGCTCGCCGCGCTGGTGTGGATGAAACATTCCGCCAATATCCAGCGCCTCGCGCGCGGGACCGAGCCGCGCATCGGCGCAAAAGCATGAGCAAGCCGCCGATCCTGCGTCTGACCGACGCGCAGCGCTTCGACTGGCTGCGGTTGATCCGCTCGGAGAACGTCGGCCCGCGCACGTTTCGCGCGCTGGTCAACCACGCCGGCGGGGCGAAGGCGGCGCTGGAGGCGCTGCCGGAGTTGGCGCGGCGCGGCGGGGCGCGGCGCGATATCCGCATCGCGACGGCCGAGGATGTCGAGCGCGAGCTGGCGGCGGCGCGGCGGCTCGGCGTGCGCTTCGTCGCGCTCGGCGAGCCCGAATATCCGCCAGCCCTGCGCGCCAGCGAAGAAGCGCCGCCGCCGATCCTGGCGTTCAAGGGCCGCGAGGAGGCGCTGCAACAGCCGGCCATCGCCATCGTCGGCTCGCGCAACGCGTCGGCCGCGGGCCTCGCCTTCGCCGACCGGCTCGCGCGCGGGCTCGGGCAGGCGGGTTACATCGTGGTGTCGGGGCTGGCGCGCGGGATCGACCTGCGCGCCCATGTCGCGGCGCTGGAGACGGGCACGGTCGGCGTGCTGGCGGGCGGGCACGCCAAGATCTACCCGCCCGAGGCCATTCCTATCGCGCCGCGCATCGCCGAGCATGGCGCGATCCTCTCGGAGATGCCGATCGAATGGGAGCCGCGCGGGCGCGACTTCCCGCGCCGCAACCGCATCGTGTCGGGGATGGCGCTGGGGACGGTTGTCGTCGAGGCGGCGCGGGGGTCGGGCTCGCTGATTACGGCGCGGTTCGCGGGCGAGCAGAACCGCGAGGTGTTCGCCGTGCCGGGCTCGCCGCTCGACCCGCGCGCTGAGGGCGCCAATGACCTGCTGCGCGAGGGGGCGAAGATCTGCGCGCGGGTGGACGACGTGCTCGATGTTTTGAACCCGGTGCGGGCGCAGGACCCGTTCGCGATCTTCCGCGAGGACCCGGCCGATGCGAGCGAGCCTTTATGGGGCGAATTGCCGCTGCTCGGCGTCGACCCGGAGATGGCGCCGCGCGCGCGTCCGGCGCAGGCGTTCGACGAGGCGTTCGGCACGCCGTTCGCGCCGAGCGAGGACGACGCGCTGGCCGAGGTCGAGCGGCTGCTCGGCCCGTCGCCGATCTCGCTCGACGAGTTGGCCGAGGTCGCGGGCCTGCCGATCCGGCAGGTGCGGGTGGCGGTGATGACGCTCGATCTGGCGGGGCGGATCGAGCACAGCGGGGGGGAGAGGGTGGCGCTGCTGATGAAGGGGGAGGGGTAGGCGAGCGTCTTGAAGGGGCGGATAGGAGACATACAATCGAAACCGGCCCCACATCGCGTCGTTGCAAAAGGTCTGCGTTTCGCAACCGCGGGAAATTCTCAGAAATCACGAATTTCGAGAATCGACACGATAGGCCGCTTTTAGGGGGCCTCGTGGAGGCCCTGCGGATGGGCGGAGACGCGAAGCGGCTTCGGGCGCTTGCGCCTAGAGTCGGACGGCGCGCCAGCGCCGGAACGCCACTCTTATTTAGACGAACAAGGAAACTTCTCTCTCAGCGAATCCAACATAACCATAGGAAGCGCGTAAAAACCCTC
>Ga0182030_10025944_pt1 | contig 10643 bp, 9 predicted proteins | sample 812S3MmetaG_FD_121299 | JGI IMG/M metagenome (GOLD analysis project Ga0182030, IMG submission 121299) | Permafrost microbial communities from Stordalen Mire, Sweden - 812S3M metaG (Illumina Assembly) | ecosystem: Environmental > Terrestrial > Soil > Wetlands > Permafrost | place: Sweden... | reverse complement strand
GGCGCTGGCCGTCGGGCCTTCGAAGTAGGTGGTCGTGCCCGTGGTGGTGTAGTTCGTCGAGGTGCCGTGACGATCCGTGAGGGTAATCAAGTTCGGGCCCAGTGCGCTGATCGTGCCGCTGGCACCGTCCCAGTTACCGTGATCCCGAGATGAAATGTTGGAATGATCGCGTGAGTGCGATCCCTGTCCCGCGAGGGCTACTCCTGCAGTACCGAACGCGAGCGCGAGGCATACGGCCGTAGCGACCGCCCCTTGCACGACGCGACTTGACTTAGTTGTAAACATGATTTGCCCTTTCCCTACACCCACCGGATGCGATGAGTACACCACTAAGTATCGTGCCCGACTTTGTGAAATCTCTGTGAGCCCACTGTGGGTTCACACAACTAAGCATCGCGTCGCCGTCATCAATTCGTAACAAACACCGTCACCAAGTCGTAACATCTCGCCACCGCGCTACGCACAAACGTTGCGCAATCGCAGCGTCCGCCTCGTTGTTCGCAATGTTCGGCGCCGCCATCGCACGTTGCGCGTGTGATTCTCTGTTGTCGATCGAAACACTCTATTTTGTGTAGAGAAGAGGGACCAAATGTCACTGGGCGGGGTAACGGCTACGAGCACCAACGTCGAAGCGACGTTGAAGCTCGCGTCGCCGAACCGGGCCCTCGCGCTCGGAACGAATCGGTTCGTCCGCAAACCACTTCCACTCATCCGTGGCGCGTTCCAGCGAAAACACTGGCCATTCATCGCCCTGCTCGCGCTCTACGTTGGTTGGTTCAGTTACCTGAGTTGGAAGTTGTATTACGGCTACGGGTATCCACCGTTCGATCTGTCCATCTTCGATCAGGGTCTCTGGCTCCTGACACATTTTCACGCCCCGTTCGTGACGGTGATGGGTCGAGACCTGTTCGGTGACCACACGTCGTTCGTTCTCTTGCTCTTCGCACCGTTCTATCGACTCTTTCCCGAACCGCAAGGTCTGCTCGCGCTTCAGGTCCTGGCGATCGCCGGAGCGGCGATACCGATTTATGTCCTCGCGCAAAAGCTCATCCGAAACACGACGATTGCGACGTTGCTCGTCGCGGCGTTTCTCTTGAATCCGGCGCTCGAACAGGGCAACATGCAACAGTTCCATCCCGAGGCGCTCCAGGTTCTGATCATCAGCGTGGCCATCTACGCGGCCATCGAGTCCAGAGGCGTGCTGCTCGCCGTCACGGTGGTGCTTGCCCTGATGGTGAAGGAAGACGCCGCGTTGTTGGTCGTCCCGTTGGGACTATGGGTCCTCTGGCGGCGCGATCGCAAGTGGGGACTCTGGATCATTGCTGGCGCCGTCGCCTGGGCGGCACTCGCCCTGGAGGTCATCATTCCCAGTTTCCTCGGCCAGGGCAGTCTCTACGGTGGCGACATCCCGTTCGGCGGAGTGAGCGGTTTCTTCCGGACGTTGTTCGCCCATCCGGGAACGATGATTTCGTACCTGCGTGCCGACGGACGACCGTTCTACGTCTGGCAGATGGGCTTCATGACCGGTTGGGGATTCGTCTTGTCCCCCGAGATCGCCCTCATCGGGATCCTCGTCGTCGCCGAGAATGTCGTCAGCACGCTGCCCTACATGCACCAGATCCTCTATCAATTCTCGATGCCCCTCGTGCCGGTGCTCATGCTCGGCACGGTGTGGGCCGTATCGCGACAGCGATCCAACCTGCGTCGATACGTCATTACGGGGATCACCGTGACCTGCGCACTGTGGACGTGCGTCCTGTGGGGGTTAGCCCCTTTTTCGGACAACACCGCGGTGTCGCAGTGGAGCCCGACGAGCGCGACCGTACGATCGTTTACGGACCTCGAGAATCGAATTCCGACCAACGCGGTCGTCTCCGCGTGGTATCTCTTCGTGCCGCACCTCGATCACCGTACGCAGATCTACCTGTGGCCAACACCATTCGATTCTCAGAACTACGGACTCTTTCATAACGACGGCGCCCGCCTGGCGGTCTCGAGCAAGGTCCAGTACCTCGTGCTCCCGGTGCCACTCGACAGTTCCGACGACGCGAGCGTCTTTGCCCGAATCTCGAAGTACTTCACGCTGGTCACCAATGACGACGGCATCGGACTCTACCAACGCACAAGGAAATAGTCCCCCGGCACGTCCGATCCCGAAACGAGAACTCTTAGTCCGACACCCCGGTGAGTACCTCGCGGGTGTCGTTGGTGTTCTCAACGTAGACATACTTTCCGCCTCGCAGCCATGAACATCCCGCCGCCAAGAGGCACGCCAGCACGGCGGAGTCACAGGCCGCGTGCAGACCATTATGGAAGGGTTTGGTAATTATTGAGGGAAAGAAGCTCCGTTTCGCCAGTGCGAATCGCGTGTGCGCGGGCAAACTCGCGATCACGTGGGGGCTCAAGAGGTGTTCCAGTGGGTTGTACCCGAGGAACGACGCGAACAAGGTGGACACCGGTGGTAATGACGCGACGCGACGCGCGTCAACGATTGGCACGCCGACTGACGTCAGTCCGTGGAAGACCGACGCGGGAAGCGTCGACGACAGTCCGATGATCATCAAGGTGAAGAAGATTCCGATCGAGAGCACCTGGCCCGAGTTCTGGAAGGTTGAGTTCATTCCCGAACCCACGCCCCGGTGTTGTCGGGGCAGGCTGTTCATGACGCCGGCCCGGTTCGGCGCCGCGAAGGCTCCCATCGCCAGTCCATTCAGCAGGAGCAACCCACCGAATTCGTAGTAGTTGAAGTTGACCGGCAAGAGCTCGAGGAGGAAGAACGACAGGGCCGCCACCAGCATCCCGATCGTGGCGAAGGGCCGAGATCCGTAGCGGTCCGAGAGTGCGCCCGAGACCGGACCCGCGATCAAGAAGCCCAGCGTCAAGGGCAGCATCGCGATGCCCGCCCACAGCGGGGTACGCGCGAAGTCGTAGCCGTGCAGGGGTAGCCAGATCCCCTGCAGCCAGATCACGAGCATGAACATCAATCCGCCGCGTCCCACGGACGCGAGGAAGCTCGAGATACTGCCGGCGCTGAAAGCTCGAATCCGAAAGAGCGAGAGTCGAAACATGGGATCAGGAGAACGTCGCTCGACGTGAGTGAAGACGAAGAGCATGGCGACGCCACCGATCAGCGCCGAGAGGACCAGTGGGCTCAGCCAACCCATCGTGCGACCGCCGTAGGGCTGGATCCCGTAGGTAATTCCCACCATGATGGCGATCAGACCGAGGGCGAAGGTGATGTTGCCGGGCCAGTCGATGTTCGTGTCGGCTTTGCGGGGTATCTCCTTTAATTTGCGATACGCCCACACCGTGCCGAAGAGACCAATCGGCACCGAGACGACGAAGATCAGGCGCCACTGGATCGGCGCGAGGATTCCGCCGAGGACCAGACCAATGAACGACCCGCTGATGCCGGCGATCTGGTTGATGCCGAGCGCCATCCCGCGCTGGTGTTCGGGGAAGGCGTCGGTGAGGATCGCCGAAGAGTTCGCGATGAGGATTGCGGCCCCCACACCTTGGAAGATCCGCATCACCACGAGATAGAGCGCCGCGGCCGTGCCCGACATCCACGTCACGCTGAGGAGTAGCGAGAAGAACGTGTAGACGACGAACCCCATGTTGTACAACCGGACGCGTCCGTACATGTCGCCCAAGCGACCGAAGGTCACGACGAGCACGCTGGTGACGACCATGAAACCGAGGATCATCCACAGCAAGTAAAAACTGTTACCCGGCAGCAGCGGATCGAGGTGGATTCCGGTGAAGATGTCGGGCAGCGCGATGAGCATGATCGAGATGTCGATCGTGGCCATGAGCATGCCGAGCGTGGTGTTGGAGAGCACGACCCACTTGTAGCGCTCGTCGGCTTTGTTGCTGGCTTCGTCCTTCTCGGAGAGATCCGTGCCCGACACCGCTAACTCTCGAGCAGGCCCGCGGGAACGCTGTCGAGTGAGCGGAGTATCGCCAGTGCTAGTTCGCGGGCCGATTCGGCGCTCAATTCGATCCCCACTCGCGAGCTCGCTCCGAGCGCGGGATTAATGACGTCCACCATCAAGGCGTGGCCGGCACCGAAGTGGATGGGATGGTCGTAATAGACAGTCGCGTCAGTCGCGCGGAACCATCCATTGGCGCCCTTGGCGCTGCCGGTCACCGAAATTCGTTCGGCTTCGTAGGTGCACATGACGATCTACTTCGCGCTCGAGAGGTGCTGACCGTAGAACTTCCAGATCTCGCCCCACGCTTCGACCGCCACTTCCGGTCGATACGACGGGCGATCCACGGCGAAGAAGGCGTGTCCCGCACCGTCGTACTCGTGGAACGTGAAGTCTTTCGCATCCTTAGTGAGCAGCTGTCGAAGCGTCTCGGTCTGCTCAGGCGACGGGTACTGGTCTTCGTTCCCGAAGAGGCCGAGCAGTGGGCACGAAAGATTCGGCAGCAGATCCACGATGGACGTCATCGTGGATTCGGGCCGACTCATGACGACGAAGGCGCCGTAACAATCGACGGCGGCGTCGAGGTCGAGGCTGCAGGCCGAGAGCACCGACTGGCGCCCCCCGGAGCAGTAGCCGATGACGCCGACTTTCTTATTCGAGTTCGGGAGCGCGCGCAGGTACGCCGCGGCCGCGCCGACGTCACCCACCAGTTGAGGGTCGGGAACGCCACCACGCGCGTGCGCCGCCGCGGCCGCGTCGTCGTAACTCACGTCGGGCGTCTCACGGTAGTAGAGGTTCACGCAGATCGCGTTGTAGCCGTTCGCCGCGAACTTGCGGACAATCTCCTTGGTTGCTTCGTCATATCCGGGGAAGTGGTGAATGACCACGACCCCGCCGACGTTCTCGCCTTCGGTGGTCGCGAGGTACGCCTCGACCGAGTGGTCATCGTAGGAATCGAAGAAAATCGTCTCGGCACGGAGGTTCGACGTCATGGGGCCAGCTTTCTCTGGGATTTTCATCTCATTGTACTGATGAAGAGTGGGTCCGATTCAGGGAAGGACGATCTCGAATCCGAACTCGAACACGTCCAATTGCTCGACGAACTCTCGTAGAGCGGCGACGTCGCCCGTCACTTCAAAGTCGTCGCGCGACATCAAGTCGTCAAAGCTCTGGGACCCCGTGGCCAAGACCGCGAACGCGGCGATCGAACTGATGACGCCGACCGACGCCGCGATTCGCGCGTCGCGGCGAGCGTGCAGCACGCCGTGTCGTACGCCAAAACTCCAGCGTTCGTCCCCTCGATCGACGATGACGAGTTCGACCTCGATCCCGAAGTCCGCGGACCTCGGTCCATTGAGGCGCACTCCAATAAGGTCGAGCAGCAGTTCGGGCGTCATCGAAGCGACGATGCCCGATCCCAAGGCGTTGCCCGCGACGCCCTTCAGCACGGTTCCGTTCGTTCGAAGTTCCATCGCACCGCTTAAGTAGAAGTCGCGCCACGGTCCCGACTCGCTCTGGTAACCGAGCTGTTCGAGTGCGTCCGCCTGCAAGAGTCGTGCCGGCTCGTTGTCCGGTTCGGCGAAGACCACGTGATTGACGACCTCGACCACCCATCGATAGTCGCCTTCGGCGAATGAGGCACGGGCCTGTTCCAACACGGAGTGTGCTCCACCCATGAACGCCACGTAACGCTTCGCCGCCTCGACCGGCGGATGGGTATTGAGATGTGCCGGATTGCCATCGAACCAACCGAGGTAGCGCTGGTACACCGCCTTGGCGTTGTGCGAGAGCGTTCCGTAGTACCCGCGATTGAAGAACTCGTCGCCGAGGCCGGTGGGCATCACGAGCTCCTCGGCGATCTCGGTCATCGTCCGACCGTGATTCGCCAGTCGAAGGGTCTGGTCGTGCACGAATCGATAGGCGTCGCGTTGGCTCGCTAAGTACTCCGTCAAATCGTCCTGTCCCCACCTCGGCCAGTGATGACTCGCGAAGAGGACGTCGCTCTGGTGGGCGTAAAGATCAAGTGACTGGTCGATGTACTTGCTCCACATGAGCGCGTCGCGCACTTGCGCGCCGCGAAGCGTGTAGACGTTGTGCTGATTCGCCGTGCAATTCTCGGCCATGCAAAGAGCGCGCTCGTCGGGTATGAAGACGTTCATCTCCGCGGGCGCCTCGGTACCGGGCGTGATCTGGAAGATGAGGCGCACGCCGTCAACGCTCAGCTCTTCACCGGTCACGGTCACCTCGTGCGTGGGCGCCACGAGTGACACACTCGGCAGACCGGGCATCCCCTTGCCGAGCCCCGTGTCGACGTGACCTTGCGCGTCTTTGGGGAGCAGTACGCCGTACATATACATGGCGCGGCGAATCATGACCGTGCCCGCGAGGACATTCTCACTTATCGCCGCGTCGAGGAAACCCTGAGGCGCGATGACCGACACGCGACCACTCGCGACGTCGTCAACGCTCACCACTCCTCGCACTCCGCCAAAGTGGTCGGTATGGCTGTGGGTGTAGATCACGGCGCGGACAGGTCGTTCGCCCAGGTGCTCGTTGACCATGTCGAGCGCCGCGCGGGCCGTCTCTTCAGAAGTGAGTGGATCGATGACGATCCACCCGGTCTCTCCGGAGATGAACGTCACGTTGGAGATGTCCATACCCCGTACTTGGAAAATTGACGGCGTCACTTCGAAGAGCCCGGAAACGTTGTTGAGCCGACCCTGACGCCAGAGACTGGGATTCACGGTGCTCGGCGGTTCAACGGTCTCCGGGTCATCCAAGAACCCGTAGGCGTCCAGGTCCCACAGAATCTGACCGAATCGTCCGGGCACCTGTCGCGGCGCGCCGGGCGCGATCATTCCGCGACTGGCGCGTTCGAAATCACTCGCCGGTGCCGAAGCGATCGACGCGAGAACGGTCCGTTGATGATCCTCCGTCGATGGACTGGCCGGCTTACGTTCAGGCGTCGCGTCCTCCATACATCCCCTTCTCGAACGACGTGTCGCTGCTCACTTTATCGACGCGCAGCGGAGTGGTTCGTCGCAGAGTGCCGCGAGATAGTCGCGATGGGCAGTGCTGATGCAGCGAGGCACCGGACAAATTAGATTCTCGTCATGACACAACGCGGAGTCCATTTTCCGGAACGGTTCTCATGGGGCACCTCGACGTCGGGGTATCAGACGGAAGGCGGCGGATCGAATACTGACTGGTGGCGCTACGAACGCGCCGAAGGAACCCACTGCGCGGAGGTGAGTGGCGACGCGTGCGACTCGTGGAACCGCTACGAGCAGGACCTTGACCTGATTGTCGGATTGGGATTGAACTCGTACCGACTCTCGGTCGAATGGGCGCGCATCGAACCGCAACGCGGCGAGTTCGACTCCAACGCTCTCGCGCACTACCAAGAAATGCTCGAGGCGTGCCACGCCCGTGACATCGTGGCGGTCGTGACGCTGCACCACTTCACCCTGCCTCTGTGGGTCGCGGACCTCGGCGGATTTGAGTGCCCCGAGATCGCGACACTCATGGGAATCTACGCCCGGGTCGTCGGTGACGCGCTCGGCGATTTGATCGGTATTGCCTGCACGGTGAACGAACCCAACATCGTCGCGCTGATGGGCTACTTGATGGGCCTGTTCCCACCGGCCCAGAGCGATTGGAAGCGATTCTCCAAAGTGAACGTCGCCTTGCGGGCCTGTCACGTCGCGATGCGCGACGCACTGCGCTCGACACCGGGTGAGTATCCGATCGGCATCACGTTGTCGATGCACGAGTACGAAGCGTTACCCGGCGGCGAAGAATTGGTGGAATCAATTCGTAACGAGACCGAAGACGAATATCTGCGCGCGGTGGGCGACGACGACTTCGTCGGCGTGCAGTGCTACACCAAGCTCGTCTTTGGACCCGACGGACTGGTGGCGCACCCCGAAGGCGAACTGACCGAGATGGGCTATCTCTTCTGGCCCCAGAGCGTCGAGTTCACGATTCGCCGGACCGCCTCGATGGTGGACATCCCGATCATCATGACCGAGAACGGGATCGGCACCGACGACGACGAGCAGCGGATTCGGTACCTCTCGCAGGCGCTCGACGGTCTCTCGAACGTCATCGCCGATGGCATCGATGTCCGTGGCTATTTTCAGTGGTCGCTGCTCGACAACTTCGAGTGGACCTTTGGCTACCGGCCAAAGTTCGGCATCGTCGCAGTCGACCGAACGACATTCGAGCGAACGCCCAAACCGTCGGCCCACTGGTACGCCGAGGCGACGAGAACGTTCACGACACCTCGATAGTCCCGTCACGAACCGGTCACCGATCTTTCGAACGCTCTGGGTAGAGTGACCTCACATCGACGATGCAGCAGGCTCGCGATCAAGGAGACGAGATGACCGACGTACGACCCCGATTCCAACTCGTGGGACTGGACTGCCCCGATCCCATCGCGCTGGCCAATTTTTATTCGCGGCTCACCGGTCTCGTCGTCGAGCCGCTGGGCGACTTCAAGCCCGACGAGGTCGAATGGATCGAACTCGACAACGGCCAGCATCCGACGATCGCGTTCCAAAAGGTCGCCAATTACGTGGCGCCGACCTGGCCCACGGGGGCGATCCCGCAACAGCTCCACTTGGACTTTCTCGTACCCGACCTCGACGAAGGCGAAGGACACGCCTTGGCCGTCGGCGCGACGAAACACGAGTACCAACCGGGCACCACGTTCCGGGTCTACCTCGATCCGGTGGGCCACCCGTTCTGTCTGGTGCTCTCGGACGATTGACGCCGTTCATAGCACCGCCGTGATGCTGACGAAATGATTAGGCGCGCTCAGCTCATGGTGCCGCTAGGTGACGACCCGAGGACGTGACTGTCGAGGAACCTCGTCATGAGTGCGGCACTCAGTCGTCCGTACTCCGGCGACAGGTCGAAGGCGTGCTCGAGACCGTCGAAGACGTGAAGTTCAGCGCGCGATCCGGCGTCGTTCAGCGATTCACACATACGGACGCTCTCTTTCCAATCGACTCTCGCGTCGCGATTCCCGGTCAAGAGCAGCGTCGGTGGAAAACGCGGCCCGACGTAGGTGATCGGGCTCATGGCGTGGAGGCGTTCGTCCGAGACGTCGTCGCCGAGCAAGTACCGCAAGCTCTTCGGGGCGCCCTTGGACCGCGCGTCATCGCTCAAGAAATCCATCGGCGCGTAGAAGGCGATCGAGGCCGCGACGGGAAGCGCACTGGTGCCGGCGAGCAACAACGACAGGCACCCTCCGGCGGAGTTGCCCGACACCGCCAACCGAGAACCGACGAGACCGAGCGACTTCGCTTCGTTATGAAAGTAACCGAATGCCGTGTGGACGTCGTCGATCGCGGCGGGCCAGAGAGCCTCGCCGGCCAGTCGGTACTCGCAGGCGAGCGAGGTGTAGCCGGCACGGCCGAGGGCGATGCCGTAGCCCCCGAGCTGTCGACGATCCCCTTCGATGAATGCGCCCCCGTAGATCAGCAGCACCCCGCATCCGTTGGGATTCGGTGGTCGATAGAGGTCCGCGAGTAGATCTCGGCCGCCCCCTTGACCGACCTTCAAAGTCTCGACCTCAACCCGATCGGTCATGGCGATCCCTCCTCGGTCACGTGCGTTCGAGCCTATCGACGGCGCGATATTCGCACTAGCCCAGACTCAACAGTGCGATTCCCGCGACGACGACCAGTGCCGGCATCATGATGGCTCGAGCCTTGCCTTCTTTGAAGAACACGACACCGATGGCCGCGGCCCAAACGACGCCGGTTTCGCGAAGGGCGCTCACGACCCCGAGGGGCGCCCTGGTCTGCGCGTACAGGACAACGGTGTAGGCAATGAGCGACATCAGTCCGGCGAGAAGACCGATCTTGATCGTCGAACGGTTGTCGGTCCAACGCCAGCCGCGACGAACGACCACCGCGATCAACCACAGCGACGATTGAAGGAGGAAGAGCGCCATTGCGTACCGCAAGGTGTCGTGACTTCGTCGAACGCCGAGTCCGTCGACCACGGTATAAACCGCAATCGCCGCGCCCGTGGCCAGGGCCCAGTAGATACCCGTTCGATCGAGTTTCGTAGAATTCCGGACGTACGCCAAGCTGACGACACCAACGACAATGAAGGATATTCCGAGGATTCCCCTGGCGTCGAGGTGTTCACTGGCGAACACGAGTCCACCGATGGAGACCAGCAACGGAGCGACGCCGCGCGCGATCGGATAGGCGCGCGAGAAATTCGCGCGTTCGTACGAGCCCATCAAGAAAAGCTGGTATCCGATGTGACAGGCCGTGGAGGCGAGGAGGAAAGGCCACGCCGCGGCTCGGGGCAGTCCTATGAGAGGCAACGCGATCCAACTGACTAGCGCGATTCCCACGTTCATCAAGGCGAAACTCGTGGACTGACTGGCGATACCCTTGGCCATCGCGTTCCAGACCGCGTGGATGAGACCGGCGAGCAGCACCAGGAGGACGATCGCGAGACTCACGAGAACGTCGTCTCGTCGTCGAATCGCACGAAGGGCATCCTACGAGGAACGCTCGATTCGCCGATATCGTCGCCCTCAAAGTCCGAGGTCGAGACCATATAGACTTACGATTCGCGTCTCGGGGTCTCGACCTTGGGAACACCGAGGACCTGTGGTGCAGCTCGGAGTGCACGCCGCCCTGTCAAGGCGGAGGTCGCGGGTTCAAATCCCGTCAGGTCCGC
>Ga0182030_10025943_pt1 | contig 10644 bp, 7 predicted proteins | sample 812S3MmetaG_FD_121299 | JGI IMG/M metagenome (GOLD analysis project Ga0182030, IMG submission 121299) | Permafrost microbial communities from Stordalen Mire, Sweden - 812S3M metaG (Illumina Assembly) | ecosystem: Environmental > Terrestrial > Soil > Wetlands > Permafrost | place: Sweden... | reverse complement strand
CTCATAACTAAGATAAACGTACCCCTGGTACCCTGGTAGAACCCGTATCCCCAAGGTAATCTTGATCCTTCGCCCTACTTCTTGATTAACTCGGTAGTAACGCTACCGCCGGTGTACGCCGATAAGTAAGAAGAACGAGGAATCGGATGACAACAACGAACGCCCAACGCACTTTAGCCCAACGGATGACAGAGGGGCGCATACCCGTCCCGGAAGCGCTTCACTATGCCATGAGTCTGGCGGATTCTCTCCGCAAACTGCACGACGCGGGTAAGGTCCATGGATCGGTCACGCCGGCCAGCGTCGCTCTGACCGCGACCGGTCTGGATTTGATCCCGTCGCTGGGTCCGCCGGCGACCGTGACGCCCTACACTGCTCCGGAAGTGTCGCAGGGCCAGCCCCCCGACGCGCGCAGCGACATTTTCTCGTTTGGCGCACTGGTTTTCGAAATGCTGACGGGCCGGCGCGCTTTTGATGGCGCCGGTCAGACGGAGCTCACGCTGGCGTTGTGCAACGCGGTCCCTCCGCCCTCCGGCAGTCCCGCGGTAGACCGGCTGGTGGCCGGCTGCGTGGCGAAGTCTCCGGCGGCGCGCTGGCAGCGCATGCAGAAGATCATCATGGAGCTGAAGCTCCTTACGGTGGCCGCCCGCCGCGCCGACGCGGTGCCAGCCGGCCGCGGGGTGTCCGACAGCGCTCTGCGCTCCGAAATTCAGCAATTGGAAGGGCGCCTGGCCGCCCGCCTGGCGGCTCACGAGAAGACCGTCGCGGAAATGCAGCACGGCGCCGGTGAAACCGTCGAGGCGCTGCGCGGACAACTGGCTGCGGTCAACGCCCGGCTCGCGGAAGTTCCGGCGCAACCCGCCATCGATGTCACAGGGTTGACGCAGCAAGTCGCCGCGCAAGTGAAGGCAACCCTGGAGGCGGCGAACCAGCAGCACGCCGCGCAGGTGAAGGCAACCGTGGAGGCGGCGAACCAGCAGCACGCCGCGCAGGTGAAGGCAACCATCGAGGCGGCCAACCAGCAGCATAGCACGCAGGCCCGGGAAGCCATCGCGGCGGCCATCCAGCAGCATGCCGGGCAAATGAAAGGGACCGTCGAGGCGGCGAACCAGCAGCATAGCGCGCAGGTCCAGGAAGCCATCGCGGCGGCCATCCAGCAGCATGCCGGGCAAGTGAAAGGCGCCGTCGAGGCGGCGAACCAGCAGCATAGCGCGCAGGTCCAGGAAGCCATCGCGGCGGCCATCCAGCAGCATGCCGGGCAAGTGAAAGGCGCCGTCGCCGCCGCAGTCCAACAGAGCGCCGCGCAAGTGAACGATACGGTTTCGGGAGTGAACCAGCGCCTGGCAGCGGCCGAGCAGAACATGGAGGAAATCCGCAAGCACTTTACGACTTTGCAGGAAAATGTGGCTGGCGATCTTCACGACTTCGAGCAATCCCTCAAGACGCAGGCGGTCGCCATCGAGTCGGCGCGCACTGCCATGGCCCAGACGGACGACCTGGTGGAGCGCGTAGTGGAAGCGCTCGAACTGCTGCAATCGAGCGTGCTCGACCAACACCTTCCTTCCGCCGTCAACTAAGCGCCAAGGGAAGCTGGAATTGGCGCGCCCCGCCCGGGCCGCCCGCTCCTGGCTTCCCTTGCTTTTTGCCCCCAGTGCTCCCCGTATACCTGTAGATCTTCAACCCGCATCGCCGGCACCCGCACACACTTGCCGGACAAGCGTTTGTCACCCACTGGTGATCTCGCAGAGCAGTTGAGAATTGCTGCGAGCGAACGGCAAGCCGGCTGCGGCTCAACTGCCGAATCCGGGTTCAAAAGCCCACGCGCGGACAGAATTGCCAGCCAGGGCCAACCACATCGGCACGGTCATTGGAGCCGGACACCCCCAGGGCGCGGGTCAGAAATGCGCTGGTGGTTTGACCGGCCGGTTGCGTTTGGCCAAGGGATTGTCGGGGAAACGCCGGCGCAGTTGTTTCAGAACTTCCGTCGCCAGGGACGCGGCCCAGTCAGGACAGGGCATCGGCTTTGTAGTAGAGCGCGTAGGGCGCCCACTTACTATCGGGATAAGACTTGCAGCAACGCGTCGAAGGCCTTGACGGAGTGGTCCCACTCCTGGTTGGAATAGTGAATATTCCCGATGTAATACTGAGCGTCGGATGCTTGTGGGGTATTGCCGAACTTAGTTACCTAGCGGGAGGACTCCTGCAATGCCAGATCGAGCTTTCCGCCCATGCGGTCGCCTTCGGCGTTGCTAATTAATAAACAGGCCGGTGGCCGGGATTTCCGGCGGCGCCCCGCCGGAAACATTCGGCTTAGGAGCTTGCCGGGATTTCACGGCGGCACTCAGGTCGCTCACCTGGGTCGAAGTGCGCCGTCGAAGCGTTTCAGGGATTGCTGATACCAAACGACGGTTTGGGGGCTGGCGTTCTCAAAAACCTTCCGTTCGGTGATAAACTATGCTTGGAGTGTCTTCACTTCGAGCCTCGCAGGCAAAGGCTCTCAATTTGGCGGAAACTCCGTAAGTTGTTGATCCTGTGCGCCCGTAGCTCAGATGGATAGAGCGTTTGCCTCCGGAGCAAAAGGTCGGTGGTTCGAATCCACTCGGGCGTACCATTCCAAAAGCACGTAAGGACGGGCCTTCCGCGCTTATCTGAACCACAACTCCAATCGCCAGGGTATGGTGAGCGGTGTGGTGGAACGTTTGCCCAGGGAAATCCGGCCGAAATTCGTCGCGTTCTTTGTCAAACCAGTGTAGTGCGTCAGAAGTCTTGTAACGGCGCCGATGGACGAATCGCACAGGATCGGGTACTCTAGTTTGGACGGGTGCGAGAGGGGTAGGTCGGCGCCCCGGTTCGGTTATGATTCGGTGCGCGCCCAAAGTGTGGTTGAGCCAGGCCTGGGCGGATGGATCGGCCGCTTTGTAGCCGAGTTAGACGTCTGCGGGGCTTCGGAGCCGCGTCAATGTGAACCTTGCGGGCAGCCCTTGGACCCGAATTTCCAAACGAAGCCGGATGACGTCGACGTCTCGAAACGCAACGTCACGCAACAGCGATGGCGGACATTGTGGCGCGACAACATCCGGATCGCATTCCTGATCCGCCGCGCCGCGGCCGGATCGCCGGGAGGCGCGGGGGCTTCCAGGGCTGCATAGTATTCTTCGAATAGTTCTTCTGCTTCCGGACAGATCATCGTCTTCGCAGGCTCCCGCGCAACACTGCCAGCCCCATTGCCCCTATAGCCCGGCGGCACAGGCCACGGCCGCAAAACCATCGAACGCGGCCGCCGCGCAGGGCCCTGCCACGCACGTTTCGACCGCGGAGTCTTCGGACTCCTCGACGTCCATGCAATCCCGGGTGGCCAGCCAGTCTACCATCGCCGCGGCCAGATGTTCGAAATGGGCAGACAGCACAATACCGACATCGGGGTCGAGTTCCGCGGTTTCCACCGTGAAGACCTGGGTGCCCGGCGCCCCCGTGCGCATAACCTCATCGATATAGTCGTGGATGGCGAGCTCCGAACCGGCCTTGCTGGGCCCGGCAAAGAAGCTGAGCAACGTTACGAATTCAAAAGCAAATTCCGGCCGCAGACGCTGCCGGCGGGTAGCCGGAACGACCGCAATCACGCCGGCAGGGCCACCCTCTGCGCCGTCCAGGTGAACAATCGCCACGCCGATGTCCATGAGGTCGTAGACGGCGGTGTGGAATTCCAGGCAGGGAAGCCCGGGGACGGAACAGCGGAGCTTTCCGTGAAACCCACTGCGGGCGTTCCTGATTCTCTCGGCGCCGGTGTGGCTGCGGCCTACGGCGCGTGTTAGCGGAGTGGGTCCATGCCAGAATTCCGCGGTGGCATCCCACCCATGCAAATGCACATTCCAGTGGTTAATCGATGAGGGCTTCGTTTTCTGCATGATTCCCTTTGGGGCGCCTTCCTATACTGGATTGGGGCGCGGTTGTTGCTTTTTTCAGGAACACCGCCGCTGCGCGGCAGGTCACATCATTCGAGGGCCGTCTCTACGGCTCTGAGCATATCGCTGGCCGCGAATGGCTTGCGTAGCATGTCCACGGCGCCCGCTGCGCGCGCCCGCATCTCCGTGAGGCCGTCGGCATGCGCCGTAATAAAGATAATCGGGATGCGGCTTCCGCCGCGGTTCAATTGCTCCTGCAACTCCAGCCCGCCGGTTCCGGGCATTCGGACGTCCAGGATCAGGCACGCTGTTTCCCCGAGAGCACCAGAGTCGAAGAGATTCTCCGCCGACGCGAAAGCGCGGACGCGGTAGCCTGCGGACCGCAATAAGCTCCGCATGGCCTCGCGGACCGATTCCTCGTCATCAACGACCGAAATCACGGGTGCCTGCGGAGCGCGCTTTACGTCAGTCGAGTTTTCGGCCAATTGCGACATTGCGGTCTCGGCGATCAAATTCTGGGACTGCCGGGCCAGGTGGAGCGCAAGCCCCCCGCGCGGCTTGCGCTGCACCCGGCGTTCGATTCGGCGCCCGGCCGGACACGAAGGATGACCCGGCGAGCACCACGGCAGTATCGGAGCGGCCGACAACCCCTCGGCGCCGCCTCCCTTTAAAGTACCCCTCCACACAAACCACCCGGCTGTCCAAAATCGAAGGCGGTAGTCAAACCCGGGAACATACCAGTTCCCGAGTATCGCCAAGCGGTGCACAGCGGCGACGATCCTGGTTCTGCCTACCGCGAACCCGACAGTATAGCCGGAGGAAAACGCTCAAATCGTATCTTCTATAAATGATATTAGCCCTGCTCGAACCGGATAATAAATCCTACGAGTGGGTAAGGCCCTTAGACTTTGGTATAGGTGGGATAGACCTATAGGGAGGAGGTAGGCCGCTTGGCCCCCGCAACCGCCAGTTTCTCGGCCATCCTGATGAGGTCGGCGAGGGAGTCCGCCCGCATCTTCTGCATCGCCCGGCCGCGATGCAACTTGACCGTCGCTTCGCTGGCGCCGAGTTCGGCTGCGATCTGCTTGTTGAGCAGACCGCGAACCACCAGATCCATCACTTCCTTCTCCCGGAAACTGAGGGATTCGTGGCGGCTACGCAATTCCGCTGTTTCCGCACGCTGCGCCCGGATCTCGCAGTCATGCTGGATGGCCTGATGGACCGCATCCAGGAGATCCTGATCGCGAAAGGGCTTGGTGAGAAACTCCACCGCGCCCAGTTTCATGGCGCGTACGGACATCGGGATGTCACCGTGCGCGGTGACGAAGACAATCGGGATCTCGATCTCGGCTTCGGCAAGGGTGCGCTGAAGGTCGAGGCCGCTCAAGCCGGGAAGCCTTACGTCCAGCACCAGACAGCCGGGCGCGTCGCCGCGTCGGGAGGATAGGAACTCCTGCGCGGTCGCAAAGGTCTCGACTTTTAGCCCTACCGATCGGAATAAGTTCTTTAATGCCTCACGGATGGAAACATCGTCGTCGACGATAAAAACCGCGGGATGTTCCTCACTCATGATTCGCTGCCGCCACAGGCAACCGGAACTGTACGACGAGCCCAGGTCCGTCGTTTGCCTCGGCCCAGATTTGTCCGCCGTGAGCCTCTATGATGGAGCGGCTGATGGAGAGTCCCATTCCCATGCCAGCCGTCTTGGTGGTAAAGAAGGCGTCAAAAATCCGGTTTCTGTCCTCCGGCTTGATGCAGACACCGCAGTCTCGCACGGCGACATGAACGCAAGGCGCCGCTGCGGCTCCGGCGGATTCCCGGGAGGTCACCAAAAGCTCTCTCGATCCGCTGCTGGATGCCATGGCTTCACAGCCGTTCATGATCAGGTTCAAAAGCACCTGCTGCAACTGGATGCGATCTGCCAGTACCGGCGGGAGGCCGCCGGAGAGTTCCATTCGGAGATTAGCCTCGCGTTTCAGCAACTCGCCCCTGGCCAGCGCGGCGCTCTCCTGAATGACGTCGTTCACATCGAGTGGCGCGAGGTGTTGACTCCCTTTCTTCAAAAATTCACGAATGCGCCGGATTATGTCGCTGGCGCGATTCCCGTCACGGACGATGAGCTTCAATGATTCCCGTGCTTCCAGGAGAGCCGGCGCTTCGCCGGCGAGCCAACGCAACCCTGCTTCGGCATTGGTGACTACGCCTGCCAGCGGCTGATTGACCTCATGAGCGATAGAGGTGGCTAGCTCGCCCACCGCTAATCCCCGGGCGACCCGGGCCAACTCCTCTTCCATTTCGCGCAACGCTCTTTCGGACGCTAACGCCCGTTCTTTGGCCATTAATTCGAAGCGCTCCTGTTCCACGCGCTTCCGTTCGGTCATGTCCACCACGGCGCTCAGCACCCAACGGTTCTGGCCCGTCTCGATGGGGCTCAGAGAGGTGTGGACCGGAAACTCGCTGCCGTCTTTCCGCTGTGCCAGGAGATCGCGGCCTTCGCCCATCAGCCGGGGCCTCGGATCGGAGTTGAAACGCTCCCGATTTCGCCTGTGTTGGTCCCTGAACCGGTGGGGCACCAGGAGCTCCACCGGCTGCCCGATCAACTCCTGCCGGGAATAACCGAATAACCTCTCCATCGCAGAGTTGACGAGAAGGATCTTTCCATCCTCCTCCGCCACTACCATCCCATTTGGCGCCGCCTCCAACGCCAGCCGGAATCTTTCCTCCGCCAGTTTGCGCTCCGTGATATCGCGGGCGACTTTCGATGCGCCGGTGACTCGCCCGAGCGCATCTTGAATCGGCGATAAGGTTACAGACACATTGATCAATTGCCCGTTTTTCGCGCGCCGCACCGTGTCGTACTGCTCTATTCGTTCGCCTTTCTGAACCCGTTCCAAAAGGTCCGTCTCATTGACATGGCCGGGAACCATGATATTGGAAACAGGGCGCCCGATCATTTCTTCAGCGGAATAGCCGAAAATGCGCTCCGCGCCGCGGTTCCAACTGGTGACCATGCCGTTCAGGTCATAACTATAGATCCCGTCGGTTGACGACTCGACGATGGACGCCAGAAGACGGTTGGTGGCTTCCGCCCGTCGGCGCTCGCTGATATCCCTGAATACCAGAACCGCGCCCTGGATAGGTTCGTTGCCGGCGCGGATCGGCGCAAAACTGTCGTCGATCGGAGTTTCGGCGCCGTCCCGTGCAAGGAGGAGCGTATGGTTCGCCAGTCCAAAGGTGGCGCCATACCGCAATACCTTTGTTACGGCAATCTCCACTCTCGCGCGGGTGAATTCGTCGACGATCCGGAAGACATCCTCCAGCGGCCTGCCAATGACGTCATTGTCCGACGCTCGCAGCAAGCGTTGCGCCACGTCGTTGATGAACACGACGCGCCCTTCGGCATCGGTGGAAATGACCGCATCGCCAATGCTAGCCAGGGTTGTCTGCAAACGCTGGCGATGCTCCCGCTCGGAATGCTTTGCCTGGTCGGCCTGTCCTACAGCATTCCGCTGTGACTGGCTCAGCAGAACCGCGCCAAAGCCGGCCACGACGAATATCAGCAATCCGATCTGGTCACCGTGATTGGAAACTCCGAACGCTCCGATTGGTGCGATGAAGTAATAATCGGCCGCCAACGCAGACAGTAGAAGGCTCAGCGATCCAACTCGGACACCCCCGAACCACGCGGCGAACAGAACCGCGGGAAAGAACATGACGTACGGGATCGCCGTAGTCCCTATGAGCGGTGTCAGCGCCATCCGGAGCACGGTTGCCGCGGCAGGGGCGATAATCGCCGCGCCATAGCCGAAAGGCCACGGTGTTCTTCTGTTGGCCTGGGCATTCGAAAAAGGTTCCAGCCCCACCGCGAAGAAGAAAAGAAGCACCAGTGAGCACGTCACGGTCATCAGGAGCGCGGTTCGCGTAGCGGCTTCCCGGTCTATCGAAGCTTGATTCTGGAAGGAGTTCTCGCTACGTTGAATCTCCGCGCAGAGTGCGCGAATCTCATCCATCGACCATTTGCCCCGGTCACTCAAAACCAGCGCCAAAGCGGATGCAGAACCGTGGGTACGGTACAGCTCGATGGTCTGGTAAAGTTCGGCGAGCTTTTGGCCTACCAGATCGTTCAGGCGGGTCACCTGTGCGGTCTCGCCCTGGCGCGTTACGAAGAGGCTCCTCACCTTGGCCAGTTGGCCCGGGATGGCTTGCACCGCTTGGTCGTAGGGCTCGAGATATCTAGGTTCGCCGGTGAGGAGGAACCCACGCTGTCCCGTCTCGGCGTCAATCAGGGTTGTCCGCAGCATTCCCACAGCGTCGTCAATTTCCCGGCTTCGGGCGCCATCCGTATTGGCGCGGTTGTACTGCCGCCACTCGCGATATAGGAAGCCACCAAGCAGCATCAGGAGCAGGGCGGCAAGGCCCAGGATGGCCGTATTCCGCTGTACGCCGGCGGAAACCGATATTTGGCCCGTACCCATTTGATATTTGGGAGTTTAACATTCTTTTAGCGTTGATATCGATATCTCGCCAAACAGGCGTTCAAAGGTGCCCTTCTTGCGGGCAAGGCGGTTGCACGTAGACCGGCAACACCGGCGGCGCGACCGTAATCGATATCGCTACGGCGGCTGAAGAGCTTCGGGCGCCATCGAAAACTGCTTACGGGCTGCCCAGACTTTGGCCAATCGCGGCTGCTTTGTTTGTGTTGGTCATCCAAAACCTCCTAAAACCATGACAACACGCCGAATATATCTCGCAAAAGTGGCTTCGGAGACCGAAGAACACAGCGAGATTTCGGGGGATGAGTGCGCCTTCCCCGCCCCGCCGCCCTCAACCGGCCGCCGCGCCCGGCGTCGCTATTCCCACGAACTACTTGCTCTTGGTGAGCGGCGTGAGGATGACGTTGCGAAATTCGACGGGGCCATGGTCGCCTTGTAGCTCGATAGGGCCGGGCTGGTCCTCGTAGGGGTCGAAGGCGATGCCAGTCAGGCCGTCAATGACGCCCTTTTCGTACAGTTTCTCGCCGTTGAGGGTGGTGGTGACCTCGCGGCCGACCAGGCGAATGTCGTATGTCTGCCACTCGTCGGGTTTCTTGCTGGCGTTGACGCGGGGCAAGATCCGGGTATAGAGGGCTCCGGTACCGTGCATGCCGGGAGGGCGGCCGTAATCGGAAATGATCTGAACCTCGTAGCGGCCGCGCAGGCCGACGCCGCTGTTGCTCCGATCCGCCACCTTGTACTCGGCGTGCAACTCGAAATTCCAGTACTTGGCGACGGTGATGAGATTATCTTTGCCGGAGCCCTTGAGCACTCCATCCTCGACCGTCCAACCTTCGGCTTTTTCCGAATTGACGCCGTTCCAGCCGGAGAGATCCGTGCCGTTGAACAGGACGATCGGCTTGCCGCGGACCCACGAGCCGTCGTCATGTTCGTCGATTTGCGGGGCGCGGTGGCCGGTGAAGGTGAGCGATTCCTTGGGGCCGGACATGCTGCCCTCGAGGTTGCCGCCAACGTACCTCACCTCGTAATCGATGTGAGTGCCGCGTTGCTCCCAGACATAGTGAAGGACGCCTTCCTGGATTTTGGCGTTGGGGATGTTATCGATCGCGCCATCCGGCGAGCCGACGAATTTCACCTTAAGATCGGGCGTCCCCGCGCCGGTGATTTCGAGCCACCAGGCCTTGGTCGTGGTAGTGAGGATCTGAGCGGGCGGTTTATGCACCACGATGTCCCAGCGGCCGTTGAAGTCCGCATCCGCGGCGCGGGCGAACTTCGCCCCGGCCGACAACGTCAAAAGCGCGAACGCCCATCCCCAACGACGCATCTGTTTGTCCTCCCTTTTTCCGCCGGAGCGGAGTATAGGTCCTACGCTTCCCGTACCTTGGAGGTGTTCAGGTCGAACCGGACCCGGCGCCCCCGGCGGTAGGCCAAGTTGATAAGGTGCGCCGCGGCGGCCCCATAATGGCCATCGCGCGCATTCTCCCGGCTCGGGGTTCCCTCGCGGATCGATTTGATGAAGTAATCCTGATGGCGCAGGCCGCTTCGGGTAACGCTGATCGTCTCGGGCGGCTTTTGCGGTGGGAGCGGTTCTTTTAGCTTCCCGTCCGCTGTATACCCGAGCTGTTCGTAGTACTCCGCTCGCAGCGCCGCGGGCCAGCCGTTGACGCCGTAAGACTGCGCCTTGGGCGGGGGCGCCTCCGGATAAAATGTAAGCCCCCGCCCCAGGACGAGAGTTCCTTCCGTGCCCTGGATCGTCGTGCCTTGAGCTGGGTGCGCGTTATTCAGATTGACGAAGGTTTCGACAAGAAAGCCCGGCTCATACTCCAGGATAGTGTGCAAGAGGTCTGGGACATCGCGGCCATCCTTCCATCGGTAAATGCCGCCGTCGGAAATCGCTGGAACCGGTCCGACCACATCCATGACTTCGTGGAGCGTGGTCAACTGGTGGACCATCAGGTCCGTCGCGACCCCGCCGGAGTAGTCCGACCAGCAGCGCCAGCGAAAGAAACGGGCCGCATCGAACGCGCGGCGCGGAGCCTTGCCCAGGAACCGCTCCCAGTCGACCGTGGTCGGATTGGCGTCGGGCGGCACCGGGTAGCGCCACGCACCGATGGCGTTCGCCCGGAAAATCGAGCACTCCACCATGTACACGGTGCCAATCTCGCCCGCGTCCAGCCACGCCTTACCCTTCTTTGTGCCCTCCATGCTGAGGCTTTGGCTGCCCACCTGTACCAGGCGTCCGGTGGCGT
>Ga0182030_10025942_pt1 | contig 10645 bp, 11 predicted proteins | sample 812S3MmetaG_FD_121299 | JGI IMG/M metagenome (GOLD analysis project Ga0182030, IMG submission 121299) | Permafrost microbial communities from Stordalen Mire, Sweden - 812S3M metaG (Illumina Assembly) | ecosystem: Environmental > Terrestrial > Soil > Wetlands > Permafrost | place: Sweden... | reverse complement strand
GCGATTCCCGGCGTGGGCACGTCGGGCGGCGTGACGTTCGTGCTCGAAGACCGCTCCGGCAAGGGCTTTGAATTCCTGGCGGCAAATTTGCAGAAATACATGGCCGCCGCGCGCAAACGGCCGGAGTTTGCCTCGGTCTTCAGCACCGCGCTGCCGTCCGTGCGCCAGGTCAAGGTGGATGTGGACAACGACCTGGTGCTGCAGCAGGGCGTGAAGTTGCAGGACGTTTACCAGACGATGCAATGTTTCATGGGCGGCGCGTTCGTGAATTACTTCAACCGCTTCGGCCGCCAGTGGCAGGTGTATGTGCAGTCGGAAGGCGATTTTCGCACCGAGGCGCAGAACCTCGGGCAGTTTTACGTCCTCAATAACACCAACCAGATGGTGCCGCTCGCCGCGCTGACCAAGGTCTCCACCACCGTCGGCCCGGAATTCACCATGCGCTACAATCTTTACCAGGCCGCGCAGATCAACGCCTCGGCCAGGCCCGGCGTCAGTTCCGCGCAGGCGATGAAGGCGATGGAGGATGTTTTCCACGAAACCATGCCGCCGGAAATGGGCTTCGATTATCTCGGCATGAGCTTTCAGGAAAACAAGGCGGCGCAAGGTGTTTCGCCGATGGTCATCTTCAGCTTCTCGCTGTTGTGCGTGTTTCTGATCCTCGCGGCGCAATACGAAAGCTGGAGCCTGCCGTTCAGCGTGCTGCTCTGCACGCCGGTCGCGGTGTTTGGCGCGTTCGCGACCATTTTGATTGGCCGCTATGAAAACAATGTTTATGCGCAGATCGGTCTGGTCATGCTCATCGGCCTGTCCGCCAAGAACGCCATTCTCATCGTCGAGTTCGCCAAGATGGGTTATGAGGAAGGCAAGCCGCTGCTGGATGCCGCGCTGGAAGGCGCGAAGCTCCGGTTGCGTCCCATTCTGATGACCAGCCTGGCCTTCATCCTCGGCTGCGTGCCGCTGGCCAGGGCGAGCGGGGCCGGGGCGTTGTCGCGGCAGGTGATGGGCTTCACCGTCATCGGCGGCATGCTGGCGGCGAGCTTTATCGCCATCTTTTTGATTCCCGTCACTTTTTATGTGGTCGAAAAACTGGGCGGCGAAAAAAACGGGCCGGTGAAAGACGCCAAAGACGCGGCAATAAATCCGGAGCCAGGGTCCGGCCACTGAGCTTATGAGCGAATCTTCCGCCAGGGAAAGTTTCGTCCAGCGTCACCTTGATCCCGCAAGCCGTCTGGGCGAAATTCTTTTCGGGTTGATCATGGTGCTGGGCGCCACCCTCACGGCCGGATTGACCGTCGCCGAAGGCGAGAAGGGCGTGCGTCAACTGCTCCATGCGGCCATCGGCTGCAACATTGCCTGGGGCATCATTGACGGTGTCATGTATGTGATGAATTGCGTGGTGGTGCGCAATAGCCGCGTCCGTTTCTTGCAGGCGGTGCAATCCGCTCCCGACGCCACCGCCGCCCAGTCCGTCATCCGCGATGAAGTTGAACCGGAGATTGGCTCGGTTCTCGGGCCGGAGGTTTGTGACTCCCTGTATCAATCAGTCCGCAAACGTCTGGGCGAAGCCGGCGTTCCGGAAACTCGAATCACGCGTGAAGACCTGTTCGGTGCCATCGCCTGTTTCTGGCTGGTGTTTATTTCCTGCCTGCCGGCCGCGGTGCCATTTTTGTTTTTTTCGACACCGGAACGGGCGTTGCGGGTGTCCAACTGCCTGTTGATCGCCATGCTTTTCCTTGTCGGCCAGCGCTGGGCGAAGTATACCAATCTGAACCGCTTGGTTTCCGGCCTGGTGATGGTCGCCATCGGTTTGGTGCTCGTCGGCGTGGCCGTCCTGCTCGGCGGCTGAACTCAACCTTTTATGAAACCGAAAGAACTCATCAAGCGGGCCTGCAAGATTGCGGAAAATTACCGCATCACCAGGGGCGAAAAATTCCGGCTCAAGGACAACGATCCCGGCGATACCATGGGTTTCAAGTCCGAGGCCAAGCCGCGCGCGAAGGAGGCGCTCGGCATGGGCGTGGCGCTGCTCGCCGGATTGCAGGACCGGCTTTACGCGCAGGACAAGTGGGGCGTGCTGCTGATTTTTCAGGCGATGGACGCCGCCGGCAAGGACGGGGCCATCAAGCATGTCATGTCCGGCGTCAATCCGCAGGGCTGTCAGGTGCATTCCTTCAAGTCGCCATCCGCCGAGGACCTCGACCATGACTATCTCTGGCGGGCGATGAAGGTGCTGCCCAATCGCGGCGAGATCGGCATCTTCAACCGCAGCTACTATGAGGAAACCCTCGTCGTGCGCGTGCATCCCGAATTCCTGACGAAACAAAAACTGCCGCCGCAGCTTGTCACCACGGACATTTGGAAACAGCGTTTTTCGGACATCCGCAATTTTGAAACCTACCTGGCGAACAATGGCATCCTCGTCTGCAAATTTTTCCTGCATCTCTCGAAGAAGGAGCAGAAGCGGCGCTTTCTGGAGCGGCTGGAGACGCCGGAAAAGAACTGGAAATTTTCCGCCGCCGACCTGGCCGAGCGCGGTTTCTGGGATGAGTATCAGGACGCCTACGAGGACATGATCCGGCACACGGCCGCCAAACACGCGCCGTGGTATGTGGTGCCGGCGGACAACAAATGGTTCACCCGCGTGGTGGTGGCCGCCGCCGTGATTGACGCGCTGGCCGCGCTTGATCTGGAATATCCCAAGGTGGACGACAACAAGTTGAAGGAACTCGCCGCCGCGAAACGGGCGTTGTTGAAGAAATGATTTTGAATTGATCTGTGGAAATCATTTCATGAACGCCGCGTGTTAACGCGGTAAACCATGAACGCACCGAAGAAAAACCGTTTAAACGCTTTTTTCTCTTCCCCCACCTTTCGCACCCGGCTAAAGCCGGGTGCTAATGAGAAGTTTCTACCAAGCATTTTCGCCTTTGCAAAATTCGCGGTTTTGTCGTTAATGGCGGCGACGAGCAAAGAACCCATCTGGCATCCTTCCGAGCTTCTTAATTCTTGCCGGTTGGTGGTTGCAATAAATAAGTAAAAAAATCCAAAATTCCTGTAGCCGGTTCTCCGGAAAAGATGTTTAATCGCTCCGTCACAGTTCTCAAAATTACCGACCAAAAAAGTCATGAAACGAAACAACCTATTGCGATACGGCCTGACTGCCTCCGTGACTTTGGCGACCACACTTGCCCCATCAAGCTGGGCACAAGTCCAAACCACCGGCGTCATCGGTGCTCCCAATGCCACCACCACCATCATCGGCAATCAGCTTCCGCCTCCCGACCCGAAGTTTGGCGGTGTGATTAATATAAAAGCCACGGACTCAAAACCGTGGTGGGATCCGCGCGTGGTGCCACCCAAGGGTGCGCCCAACATTTTGCTCATCATGACGGACGATTGCGGCTTTGGTTCGCCGAGCACTTTTGGCGGCGTGATTCCGACCCCGGCTTTGGATCGCATTGCGGCAAACGGATTGCGCTACACGCAATTTCATTCCTGTGCGTTGTGTTCGCCAACGCGCGCGGCGCTCATCACGGGCCGCAACCATCATGTCGCGGGCTATGGCGTCGTGGGTGAAGCGGCCACGGGTTTTCCAGGCTACGATTCAGTCATCCGCAAGGAATGCGGGACAGTCGGTGAAATCTTGAAGGAAAACGGTTACGCGACGGCGTGGTTCGGCAAGGACCACAACACGCCGTTTTACCAGTCGAGCCAGGCTGGGCCGTTTGACCAATGGCCGACAGGGATGGGCTTTGATTATTTTTACGGGTTCGTCGGGGGTGACACCAGCCAGTGGGAACCGAACCTGTTCCGCAATACCACGGCCATTTACCCGTATTTGGGGCATGAGAACAAATGGAACCTGACCACAGCGATGGCCGATGACGCTATCCAGTATATGAAGCAACTCTCCGAGATCGCGCCGGAGAAACCGTTCTTCGTTTATTATGTCCCCGGCGGAGTGCATTCGCCGCATCATCCGACGAAGGAGTGGATTGACAAGGTCAGTGCCATGCACCTGTTCGACGACGGGTGGGATAAATTGCGCGACACCATCTTTGCCAACCAGAAGCGGCTGGGAATCATTCCGGCGAATGCGGAACTGACGCCGTGGCCGGACGCCTTGGAACACTGGGACAAGCTAAGCTGGGACGAGAAGAAACTGTTCATCAAGCAGGCGGATGTCTTCGGCGCCTATCTCGCCTATACCGACCACGAAATCGGCCGCGTGATTCAGGAAGTTCAGGACGAGGGCAAGCTCGACAACACGCTCATCTTCTACATCAGCGGTGACAATGGGGCCAGCGCCGAAGGCAGCACCAACGGCACACCGAATGAATTCACGAGCTTCAACGGGGTCGTGGTGCCGGTGAAGGATCAGTTCCTGTTCTATGATGTCTGGGGTTCCGACCTGACGTTCCCACATTATGCCGTGGGCTGGTCGTGGGCGTTTGACACGCCGTTCAAATGGGTCAAACAGGTGGCCTCACATTTCGGCGGCACGCGGCAGGGCATGGCCGTTTCCTGGCCCGGCCACATCACGGACGTGGGCGGCATCCGCACGCAATTCAGTCATGTGATTGACATCGCGCCGACCATTCTCGATGCAACCGGTATTTCCATGCCGGACACCATCAACGGCATAAAGCAGCGGCCCATGGACGGCGTGAGCATGACCTACACCTGGCCCAAGGAAAATGCGAACGTGCCAACCAAACATGATACGCAGTATTTTGAAATGCTGGGCAACCGCGCCATTTATCACGACGGCTGGGTGGCGGCCACGACGCCCGTGACCATCCCGTGGGAATTGAGCACCAAGACGCCGCCGGATGTCATCACCGGCTACAGTTGGGAGCTTTACAACATTCAAAATGACTTCACCGAGAACCACGATCTCGCCGCCGCGATGCCCGACAAGCTCAAAGAAATGCAGAAACTATTTTACGAGCAGGCGGCGAAGTTCAATGTCTTGCCGCTGGACAATTCGACGCTCGCACGGTTCACCACGCCGCGTCCGAGCACAACGGCGGGCAAAACCACCTTCACCTACTCGGGCGAATTGGGCGGCGTGCCGGCCTCCTGTGCGCCGGACATTTTGGATCGCTCCTATATCATCAATGCGGAAGTCACCATTCCCGACGGCGGCGCGGAAGGCATGATTGCCACCGAAGGCGGACGCTTCGGCGGCTACGGGCTGTTCTTGAGCAAAGGTATCGAAGGCTTTGGCAAGGGTCATGTCGTGTTTCTTTACAACCTGTTGGGCTTGCAGCGGACGGCGTGGGAAGGGCCGGAACTCGCGCCCGGAAAACATACCATCACGTTCGATTTTGAATTCAACGGCCCGGGTCTGGGCAAGGGCGGCACTGGCGAGTTGACGGTGGATGGTAATCGGGTTGCAACAAAATCACTCGAACACACGACGCCCATCATGTTCCCGGAAGACGAGACGTTTGACGTGGGGCTCGACACCGGCACGCCGGTTTCCCTAGTCGAGTATCACTATGACTGCCCGTTCAAGTTCACCGGGACGATTGACAAGCTGACATTTCAACTCGGCCCCAAGCAGTTGGGTCTGGGGGATCAAGAAAAGGCCGCCAAAATTGGCTCCGACGTAAACAACTAAGACCAGGACAGAATCCTGCGGATCGCGCGATGAAAAAACTGCTCGTCCTCACCGGCGTGGCCGAAGCCGCCACGGGTGTGGCTTTGATGGTCGTGCCGGTGCTGGTCGGGCGTTTGCTTCTGGGCACGGAACTCGCCGGCGTTTCCGTGGTCGTGGCTCGAGTGGCCGGCATCGCGTTGCTCGCCTTGGGTGTTTGCTGCTGTCCGGGACCGGCGCCACTCGGCATGCTGACATACAGCACGCTCGCCACCGTGTATCTCGCCCACCTTGCTCTCGGCGGTGAATGGGTCGGGCCGCTGTTGTGGCCGGTCGTCGGATTGCATGCTGTTTTGACCATCCTGCTCGGTCGCGTCTGGTTCATGAGTCTAAAGCCAGGCGGACGAAACAACTCAACTACCTGACATTCGACACCAAAATTAAACCAAGGAACAAAATGAAAATAAAATTACTGAAATCCACCGCATTGTTTGCTGGCACGGCATTGACCGTGATACTGTTGGCTGGCTGCGCCTCGACCAATATCAGCAACCGCGAGCAGCTAGTGACCGGATTTCTCCCGCGCCCGGCAACCATCTGGGTTTACAACTTTGCCGCCACCGCCGCCGATGTGCCCACAAATTCCGCGCTGGCTGGCGAGGACCTGGACAACACGCCACAGACGGCGGAGCAGATTGCCGAAGGCATGAAGTTGGGCGACCAGATTGCGACCGAACTGACCGCGCAAATCAATGCGATGGGAATGAATGCCCAGCAGGCTTCACTTGAAACCAAACCACAAATCAACGACATCGTCATCCGGGGTTATCTCATCTCCGTCAAGCAGGGCAGCACGATTGAGCGAGTCGCCATCGGATTTGGCGCGGGAAAGTCCTCATTGAGCACCATGGTGGAAGGTTTCCAGATGACGGCCAAAGGCCTGCGCAAACTCGGCTTCGGCACCGTTGATGCCGGTGGCAACAAAAGCCCGGGGATGGTGCTGGGCGTGGCCACCTTTCTGGCCACGAAGAATCCGGCGGGATTGATCATCAACGCCGGGGTGCAAACCTACGGAGAGGCGAGCGGCAACGACGAGGTGACAGGCCGCGCCAAGGCGACCGCCAAGAAAATCGCCGATGTGCTTAAGAATAAATTTACAGATCAGGGCTGGATCTATTAGCGAATCAATTCAATTTATAAATGCGTGGGCCGCTTCCGTTGCCGGGAGCGGCCCGTTTTTTTGCCGGTCAAAAAAATGACCGGACGATGGGCGGCCACTTACGGCGAGTTTTTTTTGTGCGGTGGCCGCACTACCATCGTCCGGCTTGCGTGCTGGACGAATCCAGCAGCAAAGGGAGTTAAAAGGAGTTGGGAGTTGTTGGTTGAGAGTTGATGGCTGCAAGTTCGACGTTGATCGCCGCACCTTCAACCATCAACTTTAAACCTTCAACTTACTGGTCAGGTGCACATGAGCGACACGGTCGCGCTCCACGGACCGTATTGATCGGAACCGCCGACACCACGGACGCGCACGCCATAGACCGTGCCCGGCGTGAGACCGGTGATGACGATGTCCGTGGTTTTCGGCCAGATGCCTGCCTCCACCCATGCGCCCGTGCCCGTGCAATACTGCACATGATAGGCCTTGGCACCGTTCACCGCCTGGAGATAAACCCCCAGCTGCGTGGTCTTGGAATTGTCCAGGCCGGTGATGACCGGCGCGATGAGCGTGATCGGGGTTTTGCTCCAGACCACCACGTCAAAGCCCAGCGTCAGCACCTGCGCTTCCGTGAGATTGAGTGACTGGATATACGCGGCAATCTGTCGTAAAGCGGCGACCAGGTCATTGCGGGCGTCCTTCAGCGACGGAAAAGTGCTGGCCAACGGGATTCAGTCCACCGCCCCCGCCGCGCTCCAGCAACTCGATGCGTTGCTCAAGCAGCCGGCCTCGCAAAACTAACTCTTCCCTCAATTGGCCTTTACCGCCGGAGCCGCCCCGCCTCTGGGAAGTTCCTTGCCTGCACCGGAAAACCCCCTGCATCCGCGCGCGATGCCCGGCGGCTGGCGGCGGGGCAGGGTGGGGAAAAGACCCCATTGGAAAGGTGCCGCGTTGTGTTAGTGTGCCGTCATGAATCTAATCATTGTTTTACTGGTCCTGCTGCTGTTGTTCGGCGGCGGCGGGTTTTATTTTGGCGGCCCCGTCATCGGTGGCAGCGGCATTGGCCTGCTGCTGGTGATCTGCCTGATCGTCTATGCCCTGGGCGGATTTCGCACCAAGAATTGACCGCCAGTCATTCCGTTACAACCAACCCTGAGGAACCTGTTTTATGAAAAGAACCGTCCAACCCCGCTGGCTGCCATGGCTGCTGTCCGTCAACGCGGCCGTTTTGGTTTTGCTGGGTGGCTGCGCCTCGCCACAGGAACATTCCTTCAACAGCGATTATAACGAATCCCTGCCAACCCAGCCCCAGTATTATATCTACGACGAGGATGCACAGCATTTTAGGATCAACGTCCATCAGGGCGTGCCATCGACCGGAGCCGAACAATCCATTAACGTAAAGGAAGCTGCCTCGACCATTGCCAAGGCCGAAACCCAGAAACGCGGCTGGGAAAAATGGCAGTTGAACTACATCCAGGAACGCCATCAGGGCTGGATGCGCGTTGTGATCGCCGAGGTCACGCGCGAATGACCGGACATCGGAGCCGGAATCCTTGGCGGGCAAGGTTGCACTCCATGGCGAAATCCCGGCCAAGTTAAGGTGGTAATCAATTTTTCAGGGCCTGTAGTTAAGTGGCAGAACGGGGTTGGTTGAGACCATAAAACATATTGGCTTCCACCCGCCACGCGACAGGGGTTCGATTCCCTTCGGGTCCACCAATTTTTCGGGGATGATCGTGAACCATGCAATTGGTTTCCATGAACCAAATTTAGTGGTCACGGACAAGACAGCTTCATTGGCAACCGTGGCTGCAAAACTCAAAATTACCCGCAACGGGCCCGCTTGGGAAAGCTAGCCGGTTGTCGGCTTTGCTTTTTTTATTTGTTTCATTATTATTGAATTGCACGAATGAAATGGACAATTTTCTGGTTTGCGCTATTCTCCCTGTTGGGAAGAGTCCGTAAATTTAAATTAATAGGCGGCAATTATTTGAAATCTGTCAACAAATGTCCCATGATTTGGGATTGAACCTCATGAAAATCATGTCGATAATAATTAGATCCGCCCACGAATGTCTGATTCTATCCGCATTCATGCTTCCGTTCGTTTGGAGTTCATCCGCCATTGCCCAGGTGGAGATTCCTACAAGTTATGCCGCCACGCCCGGCGAAGGAGTGGCTCAAAGCGGATTCTACAATTATTTTGACGACACAGGCAGCCAGTTGACTGACGGAATTTACGGAGCGAACGACTGGTCTGCCGATCTCGGCAACGGCCCAGCTTATGAATGGGTGGGCTGGCTGATTGCCAACCCGGAGATCAGCTTCCAGTTTTCCGCACCGGTAACCATCAACGAGGTGGGGATTGATTTTAACCGAAACCAGTCTCAAAATATTTTTCTCCCCTCCACGGTGACGATAGGCGGCACGGCTTTCGCAATGGATCCAAACGCCATCCCCGACAATACCCGGGGAACGATATATTTCACCGGCGACTGGACCGGTTCCACCGTGACCGTGGATTTATCAGACAACGATGCGACCCGCTGGATATTCGTTGATGAAGTCACTTTCAACCCGGCCAGTGTGCCCGAACCGTCAGTGGTTGGGATTCTGGCGGCCGGCTTCGGATGGTTGGTACTGCGCATTAAGCGGCCGTTGAACCGTTGATGCCCTGTGGAAAACTTCTCATCAACACCGTGTTTCAACGCAGTGTAGAATGAACGCGCCCGGGACAATGTGAACTACGCTGTCCCGCTGTCCGGCGGAAGGTTGAAATCGATGTCGAGTTCCCGGCCCGCGCTTTTGGCCAGGTCGAAAGCCGCCCGGACGGCCTCTGAAAGATCGGGTTCCGTGACCGCCACCTGCAGGTTCAATGTTTTTATTGGCGCGTTCTTCTCTATGACATCATCAGGTTCGTTCCATTGATTTTGAGTTTTCATGGCATTAGAGTTTTAGCTGTGAGAACGAAAAATTATTACAAAATAAGTTCGTTTCGTCAATGGATTGTTTGCCCCCTGTGGTGGGAAGGCTGAAAATGCATTTTACGGCAGTTGTCGGGATTGGCCACCGAGACACAGAGACGCAGAGTGGGAAAAAAGAAATGAAATTTCTCGGTGCCTCTGTGCCTCGGTGGCAAGTCCGAATCCGTAATGGGCACAGGAATAAACGCTGGCCGGATGGCCCGGCTCCAGCCAGGTCAGTTTGGCAGAAGAATAATCCCAAAGGACACCTCTGCAAAAGTGCCGCCAAGTAGTGGGACAGGCTGCCAGCCGGTCCAGTTTCTGTGGGAAAACAGGCCAGGCTCAGTGGGGCGGTTCGGGGCGGATGGGAGTTGCCGGATTCAGAAAGTCTTTGCCAAACTTGTCGCACGCGGCCTGCGCGGCCTGGTTCCGGTCCACGTTGTTGCCGCCACGGTCGGTCAACCGGGAGTATTCCATTTCGGCCTTGCGGGTGGCGGCGGTGATGCGGAGCATGTATTCCGTGACGATCTCCATCTCGGTTTCGGCCAGGGCGCGTTTCTTTTCGTTCTCATACGCCGCCTCGGGGGCGGTGAATTCCCGGCCAATCAGGGAAACCCCGATGGCCTGCGCCACCTGCGGTCCCAGCCGGTAGAAGTATTCATAAATTTTCCGGCGGCCGTCGCCATACTGCCGGATGACGTCATACGGATTCACCGGCTCGATATAGCGGCAGGTCATGTCCAGCGAGACGGCCACCCGGTCAATGTGAAAATGCACCAGCTCCCCGGCCGCGCCCGGGGTCACCTGCACGCCAAATTTGGCTAGGCAACGGTAGTGGTTGTCCACGTCGGCGACGCCGGAACCGAGCTGGGGCGGTTTCTGGTCGGGAGCATAATAGGTGTAGGTGATGGTCGG
>Ga0182030_10025941_pt1 | contig 10645 bp, 10 predicted proteins | sample 812S3MmetaG_FD_121299 | JGI IMG/M metagenome (GOLD analysis project Ga0182030, IMG submission 121299) | Permafrost microbial communities from Stordalen Mire, Sweden - 812S3M metaG (Illumina Assembly) | ecosystem: Environmental > Terrestrial > Soil > Wetlands > Permafrost | place: Sweden... | reverse complement strand
GTCCGTTATGGCTGAAAAGGAGACGTTGCGCGAACAATGTTTCCAACTGTCATTGCGGTGTTGTGAAGCTGCCTTGGGCGCCCATTGTTAGCATGTGATGCTGCTCTATCGTAGGCCCATAGTAGTATGTCAACTGAGGCTACTGTTGGACAGCGACACAGAGGTCAATTGATGACATCTGGTAAGCGTTAGGGTAATATACGAGTAACGGTGTCACGATGAGAAGACAAAAGATTACCGAACCGATGGTTCGCAGCAAAGCTAAGCAAAAACACTCTGCGAAGAAGGCGGCTGTCCGAAAGATAGTCCATAATAACCGACCCTTGCACAGGCATATTGCCCTCAGTCCTCTCAGTACCTTTGCATTGCTCTGTGTAGGTGTACTCCTCGCGACATTCACGGTGAAAGCAATTGCAGATTCGTATACGGTGACTGCCGTATACGACGCACCGCGACTCACGATCCCCGCGATAATCACCTCGCCGACAGATGGAACACAAACGACCACTGAGGCGGAAACAGTAAGTGGTACCTGTCCGGTTAATTCGTACGTCGCCCTTATAGACAATGGTAATGCAGTTGGCTATCAAAACTGTATTGCCAACGCATTTGCAATTGGACTCGATCTCTCTGCGGGCGACAACATATTGCAAGCGCAAGACTATAACGTCACGAATTCTGCCGGCCCCAGCTCCTCGTCGATAACGGTTACCTACACGCCACCACCACCGCCACCACCCGTGGTGACACCAACCCCACCCGTGGTGACGCAAACGACCACTACGCCACCACCGGTTATAGCGACGCCTCAAGAACTTATTGTCACGCAGGTAGACCTCGGCATACCATTTATTGTGACAAGCGTTCAGGACATTAGTTACCGACCGACGTTCGCCGGTATCGCGCCGCCGTTCTCAAGGATTTTCATCGTTATTCACTCCAATGCCTACACCTGTGACACGACCACAAGCGACCAGGGTTACTGGAGCTGTACATTGCCGGACTATTTGCCGGCAGAAGTACATCATGTGGATGTCTCAGCGAAGACCCCGCAGGGCGCCACGCTGACGTACCCGCAATTTGAGGTGAAAGTCACCGGGCAGGCTCCACAGCCTCAGCCAACGCCGGCGGCGTTCAGACTTTCTACGGATTACGTCTACCGGGCATTTGTCGTGGGCCAGGAAGCGAGCTACGACATACACGTGACTGGTGGTCAGGCCCCGTATGCGTTTACGATCCTATGGGGTGATGGCCAAAGTTCCACGATCATCCGACAGAATGCTGATGATCTTACGATTTCCCATAAATATGGGTGGATTAAAGCAATATCAGCGGTTCGAAACATAAAAATACAGGCAATCGACACCGATGGGCATGCCAGTACGCTGGAGCTTTCAACACTTATACGCAACCCGGCATACCATGGTGCAGTTGCGAACGTGACGAAGCCGACTGGGCTATGGAGACTATTCGCCGTTTTGCAGCCGTGGCTCTGGATTCTCTGGCCTGGATATATCATTCTCATCCTGCTAGTGTTCAGCTTTTGGCTTGGCGAACGGGAAGAAATGCGGCGCCTTATGGGCCAGAATCGTGTGCCTGTCGTAGGCAAACACCACAGCTCATACCTCCATTTCCATCGCTGATAGATTTTCTCTTACGCAGAGAGTTTACGCTGTGGCGTGTTGTCGAGCATACTCGCGAGTGCTGTGCTTAGCCTCGGCCCATATCAAGATCATTACGCACAATACAGAGAGATACAGCCCATACAAACCGGCTACAACACGTGTGTTCGCTAGGGGCGTCGTTGTAGTCACAGCTGCAGGGAAGCTAGCGGCGCTATATCCTGCTTCGGCGAATTGCTCACTGCTCGAGGCGTTAGAAACGTCTGATACGGCTACAAGAATGTTATGCGGAGTCGATGATTCGTAATTGTGGCTGAAGCTCTGTCTACCCGCCTTGACGCTGTAGTTCGATTGGCTGTTATCGCCCCAATCGACATGCACATACTCCTCGGTATTCTGATCTGATACACCGACAGTTCCTGACCAAGTAATGTCGTTTCCATCGGCGTACACGAATGGACTGTCGCTCGAGATGGCGATGGCAGATGCAACGCTTGCGGTCGTCGTTATTCCTAATGGGGCGCTGCTCGGGCCCTTCTGGCCGGCGATCGTGAGTGATCTTACCGCAATTTGATGTGTGCCAGCTCCTACGGTAATGGGGACAGAGAAGTCATTGTTGGTGTCGCAAGAGCTGGTCCCGGACTGGGTACCGTCGACACTTACGCTTACGACGACCTGTGGAGTAACGAGCGGGCAACTGCCCGTAACGAGTACGCTCGGGCCAGACATGCTGGCGCCGGTTACGGGACTGCTAATAATTGGCGGATCACTTGGCACGGATACCCCTACCATGGCGGATATGCCGAATGTGTCCGCAGCTGCACGGCTAGCTACGTTTAGTGCGGCTATGAAAACACCGGCTAGCACCAATACGACGGCGAGTGCCCGATAGCTTGTGTGCTTGTGATGGAGGAGCTTGCCGGTATGCCGATGATGTTGTAGTTGAAGCGATTCGTGTAAGTTTCGCATATGTATGTATTTATTGATCTATCTATATGATACCGCACAAACACACCTATCCCACGTACTGGGCTATACTACTAGATATGGAACAAGAGTTGTCGGGTAAAAAATTTGCGATAATTGATGGGAAAAGTGTGTTCTACCGTGGCTACTACGCCATGTCGAACCTCACTACCAAAGACGGTGTGCCAACAGGCGGTGTCTTCGGCTTTGCGACCATGGCGCTTGAAGTCATTCGACGTCTCAAGCCGGATTATGTTGCAGTGGCGTGGGATAAGCCAAAAACGAACATTCGTAGGCGGCTAGAGCTATACCCTGAATATAAGGCCGGACGGAAACCACCGCCACCGGACTTCTATGAGCAAATTCCCGTCCTGCATGAATTGCTACAAGCGTTCGGTTGGCCACTCTATGAACTGGACGACTACGAAGCCGATGACATTATGGGTACGCTGGCACTGCAGGCATCGAACCAAGGCATCGAGTCAATGCTCATTACGAGCGATTTAGATATGCTGCAGATTGTGAATGAGTACGTACATGTCTATGCGCTTAAAACGGGACTCAGTAACATAGAACTGTATTCGCCAAAGAGTTTCGAAGCAAAGTACGGCATACGTGTTGACCAATTCCTTGATCTGAAGGCTCTGAAAGGTGACTCGTCAGACAATATACCTGGTGTTCCAGGCATCGGCGAGAAGGGTGCGCTCGATCTTCTTAAGATGTATGAGACGCTCGATGGAGTCTACGAAAACCTGGCGCTTTTGAAGGAATCTACGCGTAAAAAACTAGAGGCTGGAAAAGATCTGGCATACTTAAGCAAGCAATTGGCAAAGATCTGGACCGATGCACCAATCACGCTGAATTTGCATGAAGTCGACGGTAGTACATGCCAGCCTGAGAAAGTACTCGAGATGCTACAGAAACTGGAGTTCCGTAGTCTTGAGCGGCACTTGCCCGAAGTAATGCAGGTGGCTATCAGCAATCACCAGGTAGAGAATGCTGTTATCCCGCTCAAGCATGGCAAGAATACCATTATAGATAGCAACGAGAAGGCAGCGGAACTGCGCTTAGGCGACTCAGAGTATTTCTATATCCATGCTCGCTCAGCAGGTAAGCATGGTCGTGATCCCGAAGTGCTTATACTGAGCCTTGATGGTCATGACACCTATACACTTGATCTTCGAAAGCTGAACCATGCGGCGATTGCCAAAGAGTTTCGTAATGTGCGTCCGCTTGTCGGCTATGATGTGAAGGCAACACTTAAGACGTTGCTTGCGCTTGGCGTTACTGACTTACCAGTCGTGGGCCACGATGTTCTTATTGGAACGTTTCTTTTGAATAGTCTGCGTCGTGAGCAAACGCTCAGCGAACTGGCCGGTACTGATCTTGGCTACGAAGGATCTCCGTTCGAAGACCTGAGTCCAGACGAACTTATCGAGCGTGCTCCTGAAGTCATTGCCGTGATCAAAGCACTTCAAGATCAGCAGACAAAACAGCTTGCCGCTGTACCGAAGTTGCCTGAACTCGCTGCTGATATTGAGTGGCCAGTCATTCCAGTGCTTGCACGTATGGAATACCGAGGTATGCAGTTGGATACCGACTACTTGAAGAAGTTTTCGGTTGAAATCAACGATGCTATTTCAGATATTGAACAGGAGATATATGGTCACGCCGGCAAGGAGTTCAATATAAGCAGTCCATCACAGCTGGCTGACATTCTCTTTGAAACCTTGCAGCTACCGACCACAGGGATCAAGAGAGGCAAAAGCGGCTATAGCACTGCAGCGAGTGAACTGGATAAACTTCGGGCGGTACATCCAATCATCAATCTGATATCGCAGTATCGGGAAGTCATGAAGCTCAAAAATACATACGTCGATACGTTACCGAAGCAAGTTGATGGTCATTCGAGGGTTCACACAACATTTAATCTCACTGTCGCTCAGACCGGACGTCTCAGCAGCACCGATCCAAACCTACAAAATATTCCCGTACGAACCGAACTTGGCAAACGTATCCGGACCGCATTCATAGCAGGGAAAGGTAGACGACTCGTTAGCGCTGACTACAGTCAGTTCGAACTGCGCCTGAGTGCCGCTATGAGCAATGACACGGAACTCATAGATATGTTCAATCGTGGGGCTGACATCCATACCGCTACTGCAGCGCAGATCTACGGCCGCGAACCGGAAGACGTTACGAAACAGATGCGCAGCGCCGCCAAGGCAGTAAGCTTCGGTATTCTATACGGCATGAGCCCCCATGGGCTAAGCATTGCGACGGGCATGACCTACGAACAGGCCGGCAAGTTTATTAAACAGTACACTGATGTTCGAAAGCCGCTCATGGCGTATCTTGATGGCTTGAAAGAACGAGCCAGAAAGGATGGCTACGTCGAAACGCTGTTTGGTCGCAGACGACCTATGCCGGACATCCATTCCAGCAACTTTGCAGTGCGCAGTGCCGCTGAACGCGCGGCTATGAATATGCCAATCCAGGGCACTGAAGCTGATCTTATGAAACTTGCCATGGTTGCGGTAGACAAAGAGCTTGAATCCATCCCCGAAGCGTATCAGCTACTCCAGGTTCATGACTCAATCCTCGTAGAATGCAATGAAGCCGACACTGAAACCGTGACGAACATGCTTAAGAAGACTATGGAAGCTATCTATCCGGAACTGGCCGTTAAACTTATAGTGGATACCACTTCCGGCCATAACTGGGGTGAACTATAGAGTAAAGGGGGAAATGCATGCAATTATCTGACTTTGGACGGAAAATGAGCGCTGATGCAGGGATTTTACGTCTTATGGACGATCTGGGGAAAGCTCTGGCGGGTGAACCGCCGGTCGCCATGTTTGGTGGCGGCAATCCGGCGCAGATCCCGGCAGTAACCGACGCGTTCAAAGGTTCACTTCATGAACTTTTGGCGGACGAAACCAAAGCCGCCGCGATGCTTGGCAATTACGACACGCCGCAGGGTAACGGCGCGTTTATTACGGTCATGGCTGATTTCTTGAACCGGCATTATCGGCTTGGCATTACCACTGACAACATTGCGATTACGCCAGGTAGCCAGGCTGGATACTTCATGCTTTTCAACCTGTTAGCAGGTAGGACGGAAGGCACATCAAGGAAGATATTGTTCCCCTTAGTGCCTGAGTACATTGGATATGTTGATCAGTCGCTTGAGCCGGAAGGGTTTGCAAGTCAGCGTCCGCACGTCGAAAAGGTCGGCGCGCATGAGTTTAAATACCAAATTGACTTCGAATCACTTACTATCGATGAGACAATTGCCGGCATCTGCGTTTCGCGGCCAACGAATCCTTCCGGCAATGTAGTGACTGACGCGGAGCTTGAACATTTGGGCGGATTGGCCCGTGAGCATGACATTCCACTAATCATCGACAATGCGTACGGCTTTCCGTTTCCAGGTGTCATTGTGCCTCAGGCCAATCTGTTCTGGAACGATCACACGGTGTTATCTATGAGTCTTTCAAAGATCGGGTTGCCATCGTCGCGCGTCGGCATCTTTGTAGGGCCAAGTGATCTTATGCAAGCGCTGGCAAGCGCCAATGCCATCGTTAGTCTGGCAAGTCCAAGTTTTGGGCAATATGTTGCCGCACCACTTATAGAAAACGATAAGATCCTGCAACTCAGTGCACAACATATCAAGCCATACTATTTAAAACGAGCCAAGAAAGCACGTGCGCTTATGGAGCGGCAATTCCAAGCTGATTTGCCATGGCGATTACATGTGTATGAGGGTTCATATTTCTTCTGGCTATGGCTACCGGGCTCTAAGCGAACAAGCAAAGAGCTCTATGAGTACTTAAAAGAGCGAGGAGTCCTCGTGGTACCGGGCGAATACTTCTTTCCTGGCCAGACTGCTGATGAATGGCCGCATGTGAGTGAGACATTACGTATTAACTTTGCCCGACCGGACAGAGAGCTGGAGCGTGGTATTCCCATCCTCGCCGAAGCCATTGTGTGGGCTTACGGGAAAACTGGAAACAATGAGTAGGGGCTTTTGGGGTAAAATGCCTGCATGAGTAATCCGTCAAACATACAAGCAGCATTCAGAGGAAAACTGTTCGAGATTGTGCAAACGAAACAGCCGGACGGCCGTGTGTTTGAACGAGCGGTACGTGCTCCGGGCGTGCGGCTTATTATCGCCGATACAACAAACCGCAAAGTCTTGCTTACAAGAGAATTCCGAAGTGAACTGAACGATTGGGATTATCGGTTACCCGGCGGGAAGGTTTTTGACAGTCTTTCGGAGTATGACGACTATAAGGTGGGAGACGGTAATATAGCTGAAGCCGCCGAACGTAAGGCGATTGCCGAGGGTAGTGAAGAGGCTGGCATCGCAGTTAAGGCCGTAAAGCTCTTTAAGAAATCCACGCTTGGTGCGACCGTAGAGTGGGACCTCTGGTGCTTTGAAGTAACTGATTGGAACCAGTCCGAACATGGTCAACAGCTGGAAGCGGGCGAGCAAATAGAAGCAGACACCTGGTTTGATTACGATGAGGCTCATCAGATGATACTTGAAGGTCGCATGCAGGAAGAGCGGATAGCCTTAATACTTTTGCAGTGGCTTGGGCAACAATAAAACCTTACTGAGAGAATAGTTCCTCTGCATACGTAATTGCCGGGCTAGGGCATAGTCGGCTTTCTTACTGACATTTTTTCGGGACGGGACCAGACTAGGACATAGACTGTGGAGTGGATGGTGATGGCCATATTTTCAAAACTTTACCCTACGGTAGAAACGTAATGTGGAGGATGAAACTATGAGAGCAAACACGTTGTATGTTGGTGCTGGAGACGGGGGTTATGAGGGAGATTGGACCGAGTGGGCTAGAGAGATGGGTGGAAATGCCTCGGCACTTCGGGGCGTTGGAGGAACGAGAAGCCTTGGCAGGGTAGGCCTAGCGCGCTTTGGCTCATTCGACCCTAACTTTACTCCTGAAAGGGGTATGCCTAGTCCTGCGCTACCGATAGATATTACAGAACGTCTGGGGGGCGTCGGACTTTCAGGGGCAGAATGAGGTCAGGGGACTAGAAATACTAGGTCGGCCTAGACTATTGCCATAAGTAGTAAATTGTTGTAGAATACAACTAATTACTTATGGAACCGCGAAGTTACATCCGACCTTTTCTTGCCTTGCTAGTTGGCATAGGCCTAATTGTGCTAGTCATTGTTCTTCTAATTAAAGCATTTACGGGGGCGCCTTCGGCTCCGTCAAGTAGTGTTAACCTTACTAATTACGATAATACTGCTTCGAGTGTTACGTTGCTTGTGGACGCGCCTACGGGCGTTGATCAGGACCACCGACAAGTAAAGATTACCGTGAGTGCTACTGGTAATGAAATTGACATCATACGGGGTTATCAGGGAACGGTTATGGCTAGCCAGAGCTATGCGAATAACACCGCCGCATATAGTGTATTCCTGCAGACATTGCAACTTATGAACTTCACCAAGGGTAAAAAGATATCTGAGAACTATCAGGGGTATTGTCCATTTGGCGAACGCTACATCTTTACGTTTAACAATGGCACGAACAATGTCTTCAGCTATTGGGCGACTAGTTGCGGCGGCCAGGGCTCCTATGAGGGCCAATTGCAAACGGTGTTGCAGCAGTTCGAACAACAGATTCCGGAAACTGACTTTAATCAGCTGACAGGCGATATTCAAATAGGCTTCTAGTCGAACTGATACAATGTAAGGATGATTCGAGCAATCGTTTTTGATCTATACGGGGTACTCGCCGTTAATGGTTGGCAGGCATTCAAAGAGACTCACTTCAGCAATCGCGAGGATGTATGGGATCAGGTGTACCAGCTTGGCAGACAAGTCGACGCCGGGCTCACTGACTATAACGAACTCGTGCGCTTCACCGCGGATGCGACCGGTGAGAGCGAAGCGACAGTCCGCCATCAGCTTGAACATACCGTGGCGAATCTAGAGCTCTTGAATTTTATCCAAATAAGCCTTAAAGGCGCCTACAAGCTGGGTATCCTGAGTAACACTAGTCGTGTCGAAGTTATCGATCATATATTTACAGCGGAGCAGCGAGAACTTTTTGATGTCATAATCTTATCCAGCCAGCTTGGCATCACAAAACCAGATCCGCGTATATTCGAAATCACGGCAAATAAGCTTGGCGTACCAATAGAGCATTGTTTGCTGGTCGACGACCAAGAACGACATATCGACGGGGCTCACAGAGCGAGTATGCAAGCTACCATGTATACGAGTACGGACCAGTTCAAGCTTGAGTTGACTGCGTTACTTGCCGATTCGTAGGATAATTCGTTTATCGCTGGCCGCCGCTTCTTCAAGTTTAGGCAGATTAAGCCGCAGGCTGCCGATAAGTGCGGCACTTCGAGCCGAGACAACGATGGCGTGTGTTTGTACGGTCACACTGACGTCGGCGTCATAATATCGTCGAACATATGCTTTGATCGCACGTACTTCCGGTGGAACGTCAAAATCTTTACGAGATAGTATGTTGCTCAGGTCTTCCATGCCTAGCGTATTATAGAGATACTATGCCGGAGTTGCCAGAAGTTGAAACTGTTCGAATGGGCTTGGAAGCATTGCTGCCTGGTCGGGTTTTTAAGCACGTTGCACACAACAACGAGAAATCGTTCCCGAATGCGGAAACGGATGTCGCCGCGTTTCTTATCGGTGCTACGGTTGAGCGCGTAAAACGACGAGCCAAGGTACTGCTTGTCGAACTCTCTAGTGCATACTCACTCGTGATCCATCTGAAAATGACCGGACAGCTGGTATTTGTATCACCAGAAGCACGCTTCGGGGCTGGTCATCCGAATGACAGTCTCGTCGGTGAGTTACCCGATCGATCAACGCGTGTCACCTTTACGTTCGCTGACGATAGTAGACTCTTTTTCAACGATCAACGTAAATTTGGTTGGGTACGCCTTATCCCAACAACAGAAGTACCGAATATTGACTTTATGCGGAAGGTAGGGCCGGAGCCGCTTGATCCTACGTTTACTGCCGAAGATTTCTTCGAGAGGCTACAGCGACGCAAGAACACGAGTATTAAAGCGGCTCTGCTTGATCAATCGGTCATTGCCGGCGTGGGTAACATATATGCTGACGAAAGTCTGTGGGGTGCCAAAATCCATCCTGCTACTGTTGTGCATACAGTCTCCAAACAGAAAATCCGCACACTATTCGATGAGCTTCAGTACGTGCTGAAGCTGGCAATAGAAAAAGGCGGTTCATCTGATAAGAACTATGTAAATGCAGAAGGGAAAAAGGGGAGTTATCTCAGCTTTGCGCGGGTGTTCAGACGCGAGGGTTTAGCGTGTCCGCGCTGCAATACAACTATCGAGAAACTACGTGTAGCTGGTCGCGGTACTCACATTTGCCCCCATTGCCAGAAGCTTCGTTGACCTTACATCTGCTCGAGCAATCTCAGCACCGAAATGACGTCAGGCAGGCGGAACCGTGCGAGCGTTAATCCTCGTCCAACCTTCACCGTGTAACTTCCTGGTGGCACGGCCATAAAGGTGTCTTCGTCGGTTTTATCATCACCGATTGCCAGCACGAAATCATAGTCATGCGTCAGCCATTCCATTGCGACACGTCCCTTATTTACTTCTGCCGGTCTGACTTCAAGTGCTTTATGTCCCTCGACTACTTGCAGGTTATATTCCCTTGCGATCGGTTTCAGTACTCGCTTTAATACCTGTAGATAGCGCTGCCCTTGATAGGGGGTAGCTTTGCGATAGTGCCAGACGACGCCCCACTCTTTTCGTTCGATCATGGACCCCGGTGTCAGATTGACGTAGTGCTGGATTAGTACGGAGACCGGATGTCTCCATCCATTATCGCTACTGACGACTTTGTGCCAGTTGTGGCCACCTTTTCGACGAAATAGCGCCCCATGTTCAGGGGCCAGTGCGATCGGAAGCTTACCGAACCAGCTGTCCAGATCAACTTTACTACGTCCACTAACGATCACGACATCATTTTTGCGGCCGAGTCTTCTCAGCATTGCCTTTAATTCTTTTGATGG
>Ga0182030_10025939_pt1 | contig 10646 bp, 14 predicted proteins | sample 812S3MmetaG_FD_121299 | JGI IMG/M metagenome (GOLD analysis project Ga0182030, IMG submission 121299) | Permafrost microbial communities from Stordalen Mire, Sweden - 812S3M metaG (Illumina Assembly) | ecosystem: Environmental > Terrestrial > Soil > Wetlands > Permafrost | place: Sweden... | reverse complement strand
TGCAGGGGCTAAAGCCCGCGTCAATTTAGCGTCATCATTGGCACGACTGAAGTCGTGCCCTTTTACAAAGCCTTGCGGCGCATTTCCTCTCACAGCCGCCACCAGCCGGTCGGGAAGATCCACTTTGGATTGGTCCGGAATAGCCAGAAAACCAAAATCGCCATCGCGATAAGGACAAGCCCGATGGTCTGGTTACGCCGATAGACGCGCGTCTGCGCAGCCCGCCGCTCCAACTCGGCCTGCTGCTCGAAATACGGCTTGATGCGGCGGTTGACCAACGCTCTTCCTCGCGTTTTCCAGGACCCAGTATAGGCGACGGCCAGATCTGACGGGTGCAACGAATGGCCCCCCGCGACTTCCCACCCCCACCCCGCTCAATTACCCTTTCAGCAGCGGCAAAACCAAAGCCGCACACTCGAGAGCAGGGATGCAGCAATGAAAGTCTTGATCTTTGGTTCGGGGGGGCGCGAACATGCGCTGGCCTGGGCGGTGAAGCGCAGCGAGAAGGTCACCGAGGTGGTCTGCGCACCCGGTAATGGCGGCATGGCGCAGATCGCCCGCTGCGTACCGGTCGACCTCAAAAGCCTGGACTCCATGGTCGCGCTGGCGCTCGCGGAACAGCCAGGGCTCACCATCGTCGGCCCAGAGCTGCCCTTGTCGCTCGGTATTGTGGATGCGCTGCAGCAGCACGGCCTGCGCGTTTTTGGGCCGACCAAGGCTGCCGCTCTGCTCGAATCCAGCAAGGGCTTCGCCAAGCGGTTTCTGCAGCGGCACAATATTCCCACCGCCAACTACGCCGTCTGCACCACGGCCGAAGAGCTGGAGCAGGCCGTTGAAATCTTCCATCCGCCCATCGTAGTCAAGGCCGATGGCCTGGCCGCCGGCAAGGGTGTGCTCATCTGCCAGTCGCGCGCCACGGCCATTGAAGCTGCCAAGGGCCTGTTCAGCGGCGCGCTGCTGGGCGAACCAGAGCGCCAGGTGGTGATCGAGGAGTTCCTGGAAGGCGACGAGATCAGCTTCCTCTGCCTCTCGGACGGCACACGCGCCGCACCTCTTGCGCTCGCGCAGGACCATAAACGCATCGGCGAGGGCGACACCGGCCCCAACACCGGCGGCATGGGCGTGTACTCGACAGACACGTTGCTTGAGCCTGGCATGACGGAGTGGCTTCTGCGTCATGTTGTAGACCCAACGATTCAAGGCATGGCCGCCGAAGAGACGCCCTTCGTCGGCGTGCTCTACACCGGCCTGATGATGACCGCACGCGGCCCCCAGGTGCTGGAGTTCAACGCCCGCTTCGGCGATCCGGAGACGCAGGCCATCCTCATGCGGCTCGACTCCGATCTTGTCGAGGCGCTGGAGGCCTGCATCGATGGCCGGCTCGCCGAAACCGAACTGCGCTGGTCGCAGGGCGCCTCCGCCTGCGTCATTGCCAGCTCAGCCGGCTACCCCGGCAGCTACAAAACGGGCTACGCCATCTCCGGGCTAAGCTCGGCGGCCCGCATTCCCGGCGTTGAAGTCTTCCACTCCGGGTCAACTTTGCTGGGCAATCAGATCGTGACCGCAGGCGGCCGCGTGCTGGGCGTGACGGCGGCGGCTGAGTCGCTGGAAGAAGCGCTCGACCGCGCCTACCAGGCCATGGCCGAGATCGAGTTTGAGGGCATGTACTACCGCCGCGACATCGGTCACCGCGCGCTGAAAAAAGAGGCGTGAAGAGGAGGGGAATGATGAGCGTAGGAATTTCGCTTGCCGAGCTGTTGAGTTGGGATGACGAGACATCGGCCTTCTGGTACAAGCACTTTCAGGCCAACCCGGCACAGCTTGAGCTGCCATGCGACATCGGCGGCAGCAAGAACGTGCGGGACCTAGTCCGCCACAACTGGGGCGTGGAGCTGCGCTGGGTTGAGCGGCTGGCTGGTCTTCCCGTCACGCCCCGCGAAGCGCTGCCGGAAGGGCCGCTCGATGCGCTCTACGACATGCACTTGAAAACGGCCGTTATCTTTCGCGAGCTGCTGGCGGGGCCGGATGAAAGCTGGGAGCAGCCGTTCAAGATCGACTGGATTCCGTCCTTCGAGCAGACAGTAACGCGGCGCAAAGTCGCCGGCCACCTGCTCTTCCATGGGCAGCGCCACTGGGCACAGCTGGCCACTCTGCTGCGCGCCGCCGGGGCGCCATCCACATTTCGGGGCGACCTGCTGCTCAGCCAAGCTCTGGAATAGGGTCGGCGCTCAAAAGCGACGTATCGGTTTCCGCAAACGCTGCCGCAGGCTGGGCAGTTTGCACCGGCACGGAGGTACCAGACACCGCAGACCGCGCGCCCTGCTTTTGGAAACAGGACCGGCACAGCACCGGCCTGCCCTGCGTGGGCTTGAAGGGCACGGTGGTTTCCTCGCCGCACTCCGAGCACGTGGTCCGCGTTTCGGAGCGCACCCTGGGGCCGCCGCGCACGCGCTTGGCCTTGCATTGTTTGCAGTGTTTGGGGTCGTTTTTGAATTGCTTGTCGTAGAAGAACAACTGCTCGCCCGCGGTAAAGACAAACTCAGCGCCGCAATCGTTGCACTTCAGAACTCTGTCGGTGAATTCCATTTGCCGGCTTCCCTGGAGAAGGGAAACTCGGGTCAAATCGGCTTTATATGTCAACCACGCCGCGCCCGTTTTCCCCGTCTTCGATCGTGCTTGTACAACAAGGGGCCCGGGCCGCAACAAGTAAAGCGGCAAATCTAATCTATCTTCCTAACCGACCGGAAGACTGGAATTACTCTACCACGCGATTCCTGCGTGGAACCATAGGAATGAAACGTTCCTTTGTGAGGACGCCCCGGAACTGTCCAACTGCCTGAGATCTGTCGGGCGTTGCGAGCGACAGATTGCCGGGGCGTCCATAAGTTTCAAACAACGTGGGAGAGACTAGTCAGCCTCTTTACGAGCCTTTTTGCGATTCCGCTTGCGTGCCAATGCTGCCTTCACGCGGCGCTTCTCACCGGGCTTCAGATAGTAGGAGTGACGCTTTACTTCCTTGATGATGTCCTCCTGCTGTACCTTCCGCTTGAACCGGCGCAGCGCATTTTCGAGCGGCTCGCCTTCTTGTACGCGAACCTCTGCCAAGAAATCCCACCTCCAAACCTGCCATCGGGCTCCTTTATGATACCGGAAACTCAATACTTTGGGGCGTCCGGGGCTGATATATCGTCCCGAATCGCAGCGCCAACCGGGTTCCAATACAATATTTGCCTCAATTGGGCGGCATTTCCGCACTCGCCCCCAAATCTGCCGCACCGCCAAAACTCCCTCCGTTGGCCTAAAATCCATGCAGAGGGGTTCGCAGCCATGATCCGCACCTACCGGGGCCGCACGCCGCAGGTTCCCGCCAATTGTTACGTCGATCTTTCCGCCCAGCTTATTGGCGACGTCGCGCTCGGCGAGCACTCTTCCGTGTGGATGAACGCCGTCCTCCGCGGCGATGTAAACTCCATCCGCGTCGGGGCAAACTCCAACATCCAGGACTGCGCCGTTCTCCACGGCCAGCGCAATCTCTATCCCGTGGCCGTCGGCGACTGGGTGACCATCGGCCACAACGCCACCGTGCATGGCTGCGTGGTTGAAGATGAGTGTCTCATCGGCATCGGCGCCCGCGTGCTCAACGACTGCCGCATCGGCGCCGGGTCAATCATCGCCGCCGGCGCCGTGGTGCCGGAGCACACCGTCGTGCCCCCGCGCACCCTCTGGGCCGGCGTTCCCGCAAAGATGCGCCGTGAACTGTCCGGCAAGGACCGCGCGCTGATTCTGGAATACGCCCAGAACTACCTCGACTACACGGAAATCTACCTGGGCGAAATGGACCCGGTGACGGCGCGATGACGGATTGTTCATCCAAGTCTTTCCGCTGCATCATTTAGGATTAGTGCCAGTCGTGATCAATTTGAGCCCCGCCTTGCCTCGTCGCCTTTGCACTGCCGCCTTCGCCGCCGCCATGGCCTGCACATTCGGTTGCTGCGCTCAAGCGCAATTTGCCGGCAGCACCCCGCCGGATGCGCCTCAGCCTCAATCCCCAGCGGCCGCTCCTTCCGGCACCGCTCAAGCCGACGCTTCTGCCGACAAGCCGGTCACACTGCGCGCCACGCCGCTCAACATTTTCAAGGACCAGGAAGCCATCTGGACCAGTCCGGCCCGCCTTCGGCAACGCGACCTGGCCTACCTCGTGCCCCTTGGCCTGGCGACGACCGTCGTCATGACAACCGATCACCAGGTCATGTCATCGCACTTCAACGATCCCTCCCTGAACAGCCACGCGGAGACCGCCTCCAACGGGCTTCTGGGCGGTTTTGTCGCCGCTCCCGTCCTCATTTACGGACTGGGCCACATCCACCACGACGAGCACGCCACCGAGACCGGCACGCTGGCCGGCGAGGCGATGGTCGACAGCCTTGTGGTGGATGAGGTACTGAAGGCCGTTACCATGCGCGAGCGGCCGACGCTCGATGGCGCAAAAGGAAAATTCTTCCAGTCAAGCGTAGGACTTGACTCGTCGTTTCCATCCACGCACAGCATCGTCGCCTGGAGCTCGGCCGCCGTCATTGCTTCGGAATACAACGGTCCCATGACCAAGATCGCTGCCTACGGGCTGGCCACCGGACTGAGCCTCACCCGTGTCGTGGCCCGCCAGCATTTCCCGTCCGACGTGCTGGTAGGCAGCGCCGTCGGCTGGATGGTGGGGCGCTACGTAGTCCACCGCCGCAGTCATTGGCTGCGTAACTACTAGCGTCCCGAGTTTGAAAGACGCAAGATAAAATCTGCTGTCATTCTGAGCGAACGGGACCCCGAACGTCTTTCAGCCCGGTCCCCCGCAGAAAGGCCTTCGCCCGCAAGGCGGAGTTCGGGAGTGGTGAGTCGAAAGCCTGCTCTGAGCCCGCCGAAGGGAATCTGCTTTTGTTCTTCGAAGAATTGCAATCTCACCACACAAGCTGCTCCGTTCCGCGTGCCTGAACATCAGCCCTGCTGGGAGAGCACGAACCGACCGGGCCAGCACTGCCGGATCACTGTTCAGGCTCCGCCTTAAACCGGCGGCGGATTCCGTTCCGGGAAGGAAGCCCGCTGGTGCCAGTAAGGATAAGCCGGCTCCACTTCGCTAGCCTTGTCCAGCGCCGCAATCTGATCCACGGTCAGGTTCCATCCCGCGGCGCCAAGGTTCTGTCGCAACTGCTCCTCGTTGCGCGCGCCCACAATGACGGACGAGACGGTCGGCCGCTGCAGCAGCCAGTTCAGAGCGATCTGCGGGACTGTCTTACCCGTCTCTGCGGCTACTTTGTCGATGGCTTCGACGATGTTGTAGAGGTGCTCTTCTGGAACCTGCGGTCCGGCCTCAGCCGTTTTGTGCAGGCGGCTCTGCTTGGGCAACGGCTGCCCGCGGCGGATCTTGCCGGTAAGCCGGCCCCAGCCCAGCGGACTCCAAACCAGCGCGCCCACTCTCTGATCGATCCCCAGCGGCATGAGTTCCCACTCGTAGTCGCGATTGAGCAGCGAGTAATAAACCTGATGGCCAACGAACCTCGTCCAACCGTACCGCTCGGCCACGGCCAGGGACTTCATCAGGTGCCAGCCGGAAAAATTGGACGCGGCAATGTAGCGAACCTTGCCCTCGCGCACAAAGGTGTTCAGCGTGTCCTGCACTTCTTCGATCGGCGTCTGCGCGTCAAAGCCGTGCAGGTGGTAGATGTCCACATAGTCCGTGCCCAGGCGCTTCAGGCTGCCTTCAAGAGCCCGCCGCAGGTGGTAGCGCGAACTGCCCACGTCATTGGGGCCATCGCCAAACCGGAACGTAGCCTTGGTAGAGATCAGCGCCTGCTCGCGCTTGCCTTTGAGCGCCTTGCCCAGCACCTCTTCCGACTTGCCGTCGGAATAAATGTCGGCGGTGTCGAAGAGGTTGATCCCGGCTTCGAAGCAGATGTCGATGAGCCGCTTGGCTTCCGCGGCCTGTGTTGAGCCCCAGGCCTTGAAGAACTCGTTGCCGCCGCCAAATGTGCCGGTGCCGAAAGAGAGCGAAGAAACCTTGAGGCCTGAGCCTCCCAGCAGTCGATAGTCCATGCTCGTTTGGATGCGGAGGATCGCGTCAGGATGCAGTTCCGGCTTTCGCTGCACTCTTCGGCCGTGCGTGTTCCAGGCGAAAAGCCCGCCAGAACGACTCCGCTGCCACGCGCCCAAAGTCGAATGGGCGCTTGCTCTGCTCCTTGTGGAAAATGTGGCCATAGAGCAGCGGCCCCAGTAGCAGCGCCATGGCCTCATCCATATCGAGCGCAGGCGGCAGCAACCCGCGCTTGATGCCGCGCCGCAGAATGCGCTTGAGGCACACGCGCGAGGGCTCCATCACCCGATGCCGCCAAGCCTCGCCAAATTCATGATGCACCGCCGAGTATGCGATCATCGCCGGCATCATGCGCGCGCGGGCAGCGTCGAATTGATCTGGAGGCCGCCGGCTCAGAATGGTTGCCAAATCGTAGCAAACGTCGCCGGAATCCACATCTTCCGGGTCACGGTCGAGGCCGTTGACCATCAGCATCACGTCGAGGAGCAGTGCCTCTTTATTGGGCCAGTGGTTGTAGATGGTGGCCTTGCTGGCGCCGGAGGCCTGGGCAATCGCGTCCATGCTGGTGGCGTCGATGCCGCGCTCGCCAAACAGGTCAAGCGCGGCCCTCAACACACGATCGTGCGCCTCTTCACTGCGTTGCCTGGCCATGGCTAAATCTCAATCCTCTAAATCTCGATTTTGGAGAAGCGCCACGCCCCGACGACGATGAACACCACCGCTACAGCAATAAGGACCTCCAGGTCGATGGTGGCGCCGTAATGGGACTTTTCGTTCAACACGGCGCGCATCCCATCAATGCCGTAGGAGAGCGGGTCGATCATCGTGATTGCGCCAAGAAGCTTGGGCAGACCGTCGAGCGGAAACAAGGCGCCGGAGAGAAAGAAGATCGGCATGACCAGGAAGTTCATGATGAGTTGAAAGCCCTGCATGTCTTGCAGGCTAGACCCAACTGCCACACCGAGCCCGGCAAACACCGTGGCAATAAGAAGCATGAACCCGAGCGCCAGTGGCACCGTGGCCATGTGCGCCGGCCGGAAACCTGCGATGACGCAGACCACCGTAACCAGCAGGCCCTGCAGTACCGCGACCGTGGCCCCGCCCAGCGTGCGGCCAATCATGATCTGCAACCGCGGTACGGGCGCAACCAGAGTCTCCTTCAAGAAGCCGAACTGCCGATCCCATAAGAGGCCGAGGCCTGAAAAGATGGACGAGAACAGGACCGTCATACCGATCACGCCGGGGGCGACAAATTGCAGATAACTGCCGCCGCCTGCACGTTGGAATACGGGCCCCAACCCGAAGCCGAGCACCAGCAGATACATCAGCGGCTGCCCCAGAGAGGCCAGCAGCTGCACGCGCGAGCGGGTGTATCGCTTCAGCTCACGGAGCCACAAAATATAGATCGCACTCATCGCTTGCCTCCCTGCCACATCTTGGCAAACTGCCGCATCTGGTCTGCCGATCCGGCGCTCTCATCGCGAATGGTCGAGCCGGTCAGCTTGAGGAACGCTTCTTCGAGCGTGGCAGTTGCCGTCTGCTCTTTGATGGCCGCAGGCGTGCCCTGCGCCACCAGCTTGCCGTGGTCGATGACGCCCACGCGGTGGGCCACGCGGTCGGCCTCGTCCATGTAATGCGTGGTCAGCATCACGGTCACCTTCTCGTCCTCGTTCACCTTCTTCACGTGGTTCCAGAGCTGGTTACGGCTCTGCGGATCGAGGCCAAGCGTGGGCTCGTCTAGGAACAGAATCTTCGGCGTATGCAGAAAGCCGCGCGCAATCTCAAGCCGCCGCTTCATGCCGCCGGAGAACTTCTTCACCTGATCCTTGCGCCGCTCCCACAGCTCGAACTGCTTCAGCAGCGCTTCCGTTCGTGGCCGGCGCACCTTGTGCGGCACATGATAAAGAACGCCGTGGATCTCCATATTTTCTTCGGCCGTCAGGTCGCCGTCCAGACTCGGATCCTGAAAGACAATGCCGAAGCGCTGCCGGGCTTCGTTCTGCTTCACGGCCGGGTTAAGGCCATCGAGTTCGATGGACCCCGAAGTCGGCTTCAGCAGAGTCGTCAGCATCTTGATGGTGGTCGTCTTGCCGGCTCCATTGGGCCCGAGGAAGGCAAAGATCTCGCCCTCGGCCACCTCGAAAGAGACGTCGTTCACGGCAGTAAACGAGCCAAAGGTTTTCACCAGGTTTTGGACACGGATCATGGCGGGGAATCTCCGGGGAAAATGGGGACCGGATCAGTTTAGATTGCCAACGGAATATTTTGCTAATAAACGGCGGCGGAGCGAAGAAGCCGAGTCCCAGTACTCCATTTGTATTTGCTGTACATTGTAAATACGATAGAATACGCTCTACGGACCTTGAAAGCGATCGTTCGACGTGCAAATGAGGGTTCTGAAGTGGAACCAGTTGCGCTTGCTTTCGATTGGGATTCGGCGAATCTCAGTCATCTTGCGAGGCACGATGTAACTCAGCAGGAGGCCGAGGATGCATTGCTCGGAGATCCTCTCGACATTGAACTTCAGATCACGGAGTCAGCTGAGACAGAGGAGCGGCTCCTGCAAATTGGAGAAACTGCTACAGGGCGAATTCTGCAGCTGTTGACCACCTGGCGCGACGGGAAAGTGAGAGTGATCTCCGCCTGGGACGCGCCGAAACAACTCAAGACCTACTATCTGGCCGAAATGAGGCGGCGCTATGGAAACAGTGAACATTCCCAAGTTTGAAAATGAAGCGGATGAGGCCAACTGGGCCTATGAGAACCGTGAGGGGCTGGCTGCGGCGTTCCTGCAGGCAGCACAGGAGGGCCGCGTCCGTCAGGGAACGCTGAAGCAGCGCGGCATCACCCCGCCGACCACGATCCGCCTCGCTCCGGAAGACATCTCCCGTGCCCGAGTGCTGGCCGAGCGCAAAGGCCTGCGTTACCAGACTTACTTGAAAATGCTCATTCACGAGGCTCTGGAGCGGGAGGAGCGGCAGGCGAGCTAACGCGCCTTCTGGTCCTCGCCCCAAAGCCAGCCAGCCATCGCTTCGCGGATATTGATGAGCGCTTCCTTCTCGTCCTTGACCTGACTCACGCAGCCCGGTAGCGCGGGACCGTCAGCCACAATCCATCCATCTTCTTCGGGATGCAGAACCACATGAAACATCATGGCAGAACTCCTCGGCGAAACGAATCGCACAACCTGCGGTTCCAGATTGAACGCAAGGCCTGCCTTTAGCCAGACAACGCCGTCCGCCCTGTCCACCACCCGCAAACATTTAGACTAGTAGAGCTATGAGCACATTGAAAGCCGTCCGCGGCACTCGCGACTTGCTGCCGCCCGATACGGCGCTTTGGAACCGGATTGAGGCCACGGCCCGCTCCGTATTTGCCCGCTACAACTTCGGCGAGATCCGCACGCCAGTCTTCGAGGACACAGCCCTGTTTGCGCGCGGCGTGGGCGAAGAGACGGACATTGTTTCGAAAGAAATGTACACCTGGGAAGACCGGGCGCGGGCGCAGTCGGAGAAGACGCAGTCGCTGACGCTGCGCCCGGAGAACACCGCCGGCGTGGTGCGCGCTTACATTGAGCACCAGTTGGGCGAGACCGGTCAGTTGCAGAAGCTCTATTACATTGGGCCGCAGTTTCGGCGGGAGCGCCCGCAGAAGGGGCGCTACCGGCAGTTTTCGCAGATTGGCGCGGAAGTCATCGGGCCGCCTTCAGCTGGCAGCGAGAGCCCGCTGCGCGATGCAGAGGTGCTGGAGATGCTGGCGACAATGCTCGACGAGCTGGGCATCAATGGCTGGACGCTCAACCTTAACTCCGTCGGATCGCAGGCAGACCGGGCGCGCTACAACGAGACCCTTCGAGCGGCTCTCGTTCCTGTGGTTTCGCAAATGTGTGAGGACTGCCAGCGCCGCGCCGTGACTAACCCGCTGCGCGTGCTGGACTGCAAGGTGCCGGCGGACCAGCCGATCATCGACACGCTTCCCGTAATCGCCGACTCTCTCGACGAAGAGTCAAAAAAACACTTCGCCGCCGTGCTGGCCGCGCTCGACGCAGCCGGCGTGCCGTACACGCGCAACCACAGGTTGGTCCGCGGCCTCGACTACTACACGCGCACCACGTTCGAATTCACCCACGGCGGCCTGGGCGCGCAGAATGCGCTGCTGGGCGGCGGGCGCTACGACGGGTTGAGCGAGGCCATTGGCGGGCCTAAAGCACCGGGGATCGGCTTTGCCATGGGCGAAGACCGGCTGGTTCTTACCCTGCAAGCGCTGGAGACCGCCCCGGTGCACGAGAAGGCAGCCGCCTTTATCGCTCCGCTGGGCGATGCGAAGGCCGAGGCAGCGTTGACTCGCATGAACGCCGCGGCGCTGGCCCTGGCGCGCGAACTGCGCCGCGCCGGCCTGCGCGTCGAATTGGGAGACGGCAGCTTCCGGCTGAAGAAATCGTTTGAAGCCGCGGACAAGACGGCGCGCGCCATCGTCATCCTCGGCGAAGACGAGCTCCAATCCGGTATTCTGACGGTGAAGAACTTCTCCAATGGGATACAAACCAAGGTTCCACGCGCGGAACTGG
>Ga0182030_10025938_pt1 | contig 10646 bp, 6 predicted proteins | sample 812S3MmetaG_FD_121299 | JGI IMG/M metagenome (GOLD analysis project Ga0182030, IMG submission 121299) | Permafrost microbial communities from Stordalen Mire, Sweden - 812S3M metaG (Illumina Assembly) | ecosystem: Environmental > Terrestrial > Soil > Wetlands > Permafrost | place: Sweden... | reverse complement strand
CTTTCCCGGCTTGGCGGGCGTCGTCTCGGGCTTGCTCTCTACCGCTTTTTGCTGGGGCGCGGGTTTCTGCGGCTCGGCAACCGAATTCGTAGCTGGCTTCGCCGCGGGCGCGACTTTAGCCTCGCCTGGGGTTGCAGGCTTCGTTCCCGGCGGGTGCTCGGCCTCTTGGGCCTTCGGTTGCTTTTCCGGCTCGGCGGCGGTTTTCGGCGGGGGCGTCGTTCCGGGCGCGGGCGCCTCGGCCGGCTTTGTCGCCGCATTGCCTGGCTGTGCGGCGGGCGCGTCTTGCGCTTGTCCAGGCTTTGGTGCCGGCTGCTGGGCTTGGCCCGGCTTCTCACGCTTTGTCGCCGTATCGACGAGTTGCAGTGTTTTCGTCGTCCGCTCGATGTCCGCGGTCTTCGTCTGGACCAGCAAGGTCGGCTTTCCGGTGAATCGCGGCACAGGTTTCTTGGTGATTTCCGTAACGTTCTTGATGTCGAGGCCGCGATTAATGACGATGTTGTTGTTGACCGTATAATTGTTGACTATAGTCGTGCGATTGATTATTTCCGTATATTGCGTGGGCGGGACGATGACGACATTGATTTCGGGGGCGATGATCTGTGCGACGGGAACGAAGGTCCATACCGGCGTTTCGGTCAGGACGCCTTCATCGAACCCGCCACCGGCCGATCCCCCCTCATCGATGACAGGCGGCATCGGTGCCCAGCCATAGTAATCGGAGCTCGAGCGCCACACGACCCAACTCGCCGCCCACACCGTGTCGGGAATCCACAGCCAGCCGCTTTGCGGATCGAAGGCCCAGCGCCCGTAATGATAGGTGAGGTCCCAGCTTTCGTCGGAGACCCAATACCATCCATAATCGTCGGAATAGGTCCAATGTCCCACCGTATAGGGCCGCCAATCGTGTGCGATTTTGGCCGGGATCCACACACGGCCGTAGCGCGCGTGGGTCGTCCAGCGCCCATACGGCTGGAGTTTGTCGACGAACGTCGCCTCGACCGTAACCTGAGCCGAGGCCGGGCCGGTCAACCCCATCCCGGGCTCGACCTGGAACAGGACGAGAGCGGCGCCGGCGAGCAGCCAACCGCGCCACACCCTGGATCTCATGTGCGTTTTCTGCATTCTTGTCTCCGAGTCCGCCCCGCCGACCGCAGGCGGAGCCATGAACACGGGAGCCAAACTTCTCAACCGCCTATCGGTTCCAAGCCATCGACGCGACACGGGTCGCAAGGCCGAAGTCCAGCTTCCCCCGAACACTGCTGACACTTGTCGTCAGCACGCGGCGCTTAGCGTAGCCCCGGCCTGTGGGAGGGGCGCTGGATGGTGGATCGCGGATGTGAGACCGAGCCCCTCCGGCCCATCCACCCTCGGGCTCGACCTGCGCTACGCGTGCCGGGCTACCGGCTTGGCTTGGCCTTTGTGACGGCGTCGGCCGTGGCGTGGAGTCTTGCTGGATTTTTCACGCGGCTCATTCCGCTCGACAGTTGGACGCTGCTGGCCTGGCGCGGCCTGTTCGGCGGGCTTGGCATGGTGGTGGTGATTGCCGCCACCGCGCGAGGCCGCACGGTGCAGGACTTCCGAGATCTCGGCTGGCCGGGCTGGCTCTTTGCGATCCTGTCGGCGATCGCCATGATTCTCTTCATCACCGCGTTGCGGCATACGACCGTTGCCCATGTGTCCGTCATCTATGCGACGGTACCTTTCGTGGCTGCCGGCCTCGGCTGGCTCGTTGCGCGTGAGCGGCCAGGCGCGAGCGCGGTTGCGGCGAGCCTGGCGTCGCTTGCGGGCGTCGTCGTGATGGTTGGGCTGAGCGGGGAAGGCAGCTCTACGGGCGATCTTCTGGCGCTCGGCATGACGTCATGCATGGCGGCCATCATGGTGATCGCCAGGCGCTGCCCCGGCATTCCGATCATGCCGGTGGCCTGTCTTGCGGCACTCCTCAGTGGCTTCGCTGCTTGGCCGCTCGGTCGACCGCTCGCCGTGTCGGGCCACGACCTCCTGCTGCTTGCGCTGTTCGGCCTGTTGAATTCGACGGTCGGGCTCGCGTTCTTCACCTTGGGCGCGCGGCATCTGCCGGCGATCGAGACGGCGCTGATCGGCTCGCTCGAGGCCCCGCTCGCGCCGCTTTGGGTCTGGCTCGCCTTCAGCGAGACGCCGGGCGCCAGCACACTCGTCGGCGGCCTGGTGGTCTTCCTCGCCGTGGGCGCCCATATCACCGCGGCTGCCGCGAAACCGGAGGCGGCTGCCGGCTTAGGAGACGCGACGAAACAATCGAGTCACATTTCGGCTAAGGAGAAGCGGATGGATAAGTGAACAGATCCAGCCGCTCATCCCCTCGAAAGCGGCGCGAAAGCGGGGATGAGCGGTTGAAACTTCGAGCTCTACTGTCGCCGGATCGACCTATCTTGGTTCGTCAACGACCTGAACGATTATCTCGTCACGTCCCCTCACGCGGCGGCGGTGAGCACTTCGCAGACGTCGTTGACGATGCGCTCCAAGAGATCGCGGTCGTCGCTCTCGCCCATCACGCGGATCACCGGCTCGGTGCCGGACGGGCGGATCACCAGGCGCCCGCCGCTGCCCAGGCGCTGGCGCGCATCGGCGATCATCGTCGCGACGCTTTCCTGCTCGAGCGCGGTGCGTACCCGCATGCGCACGCTCTTCAAGATCTGCGGCAGTGGCTCGAAGCGATGGCACACGGCGCTGATCGGTTTTTCCTGGCGCCGCACCACGGCCAGCACCTGCAGCGCGGCGAGCAGCCCGTCGCCCGTCGTCGCATAATCGGAAAAGATGATGTGGCCCGATTGTTCGCCGCCGAGGTTGTAGCCATGCGCGCGCATATGTTCGAGCACATAGCGGTCGCCGACGGCCGTGCGCGCCAAGGACACCCCGATCTGCGTGAGGTAACGTTCGAGCGCCAGATTGGACATGACGGTCGCCACGATTCCCGGCTGCGATAGCCGCCCGGTATCGAGCCAGTTGGCCGCGAGCACGGCGAGCAACTGGTCGCCGTCGACGGTATGGCCCTTTTCGTCGACGATCAGCACACGATCGGCGTCGCCGTCGAGGGCGATGCCGACGTCGGCGCGCATCTCCCGCACCTTGGCGACGAGCGCGTCGGGCGCGGTCGACCCGACGTTGCGGTTGATGTTGAAGCCGTCGGGCTCGACGCCGATGGCGAAGACCTCGGCGCCGAGTTCCCACAGCATTTCGGGCGCCACTTTATAGGCGGCACCGTTGGCGCAATCGACGACGATGCGCAAACCTTCGAGCGAGAGCTGGCGCGGCAAGGTGCGCTTGGCGAACTCGATGTAGCGCGCATGCACGCTCTCGATGCGCTTGGCGCGGCCGAGATCGGCGGAGGGGGCGAGCCTGGCGCCGAGATCGCGCTCGAGCAGCGCCTCGATCGATTGCTCGACCTCGTCGGAAAGCTTGTAGCCGTCCGGCCCGAAGAGCTTGATGCCGTTGTCCTCGTAAGGATTGTGCGAAGCCGAGATCATCACGCCGAGATCGGCCCGCATCGAGCGCGTCAGCATGGCGACGGCGGGCGTCGGCACCGGGCCGAGCAGCATCACGTCCATGCCGACCGAGGTGAAGCCCGCAACGAGCGCCGTCTCGATCATATAGCCCGAAAGGCGCGTGTCCTTGCCGATGACGACGCGATGGCGGTGCTCGCCGCGGCGGAAGGCGAGGCCCGTGGCTTGCCCGACCTTCATCGCGAGCTCGGGCGTGATCACACCATTGGCGCGGCCGCGGATGCCATCCGTGCCGAAATACCTGCGATCCATGTTTCCTCTCGCACCCGTGAGCGATTCCCCGGCGGGGCGAGCATATCGCCGCCGAGCGCCGGACCCTATGAAAAATGTATTACCGAATGTGTGCGAGCGTGAACACGTCCACAGGCGGCTGGCCGTGCCCGCTCTTGCGGAGAGCGAAAGGGGCTTGACCTCAGCGCTCCGCCGACCAACATAGCTCGCTTAGAATTACTCTAATGTGAGGGGCCGACAATGAAGGCGTTCTCCGAATTGACCGAACGCGAGACACTCGCACTCGCCATCAACAACGAAGAGGAAGACGGGCGCATCTATGCCGACTTCGCCCATTCTCTGCGTGAGGAATATCCCGAGACGGCGCAGATGTTCGTCGATATGGCGGCGGAGGAGAGCGAGCACCGCCGCCAGCTCATCGACCTGTTCGTGAGCCGCTTCGGCGACCACATCCCGCTGATCCGCCGCCAGGACGTGCGGGGCAATGTCGCCCGCAAGCCCTTGTGGCAAGTGCGGCCGTTCGGCGTTGACGCGGTGCGGCGCCAGGCGGCCCAGATGGAACGCGATGCCGAGCGTTTTTATCGGCAGGCGGCCAGCCGCGCGACCGATGCCGGCGTGCGCAAGCTTTTGGGCGATCTCGCCGAGGCGGAGGCTGCCCACGAGCACAGGGCAGGCGAGATCGAGGCCAAGCACCTCTCCGACGACAAGCGCGGCAAGGAGGATGAGGACGCGAGCCGCCGCTTCATCTTGCAGGTCATCCAGCCGGGTCTCGTCGGTTTGATGGACGGCTCGGTGTCGACGCTCGCGCCGGTATTTGCGGCGGCGTTTGCGACGCACAATCCCTGGAACGCCTTCCAGGTCGGCATGGCGGCATCCCTGGGCGCCGGCATTTCGATGGGTTTCGCGGAGGCTCTCGCCGACGACGGCAAGCTTTCGGGCCGCGGCACGCCGATCCTGCGCGGGATCGTATGCGGCCTCATGACGGTCGCCGGCGGCATCGGCCACACGCTGCCGTATCTCATTCCGTCCTTCTATACCGCGACCGCCGTGGCGGGCGTGGTCGTGGTGTTCGAATTGCTGATCATCGCCTGGATCCAATGGCGCTTCATGCAGACCCCGCCGATCTCGGCGGCCGCCAAGGTCATGCTCGGCGGCGGCCTGGTCTTGGCCACGGGCATCCTCATCGGCAGCAGTTGACCCGCCGGCGCTGCGCGCTGGTCCGCCTCTTCTGTATCGGATGAGGACATTATCTTAGCGCAGCCCTCGGCCGCAACCCAAAGAGGCCGAGGGCACGCGCGCAAAAGCGCGGGCGTTTGTAGGCGCGGGCGCTGACCGCGCCTCTCTCCACCAACGCTGCCTTGCGTCAACGAGGCGCTTCGCGCCGGACGCGGTCAGCGCCCGCGTCTACAATCGCCTGGCTTTCGAGCTTGGTCAGGCAGTCGCTGATGACCTCGCCGAACACTTCCGGCTCGTTGGGCGGCGTATTGTGCGTGCCTGGACGGATCTCGAGCATGAGCCGGGACTGCGAGCCGACGGTGTCTTCAATGCGGCGCACTGGAAAGGCGCGATCGTCTCGGCATGCGATGATCGCGACGGACACGCGCCCACTGCGCTTGCCGATCTTCTCGAGCATGGCACGACTGTCGCTTGCCGCGATCGCGAGCACGGATTGCAGGGCGCGATGCGGCGCGCGCAGCAAGGTCAGCGTCGATCCGATCGTATGCGAACCCTCCCCCTTCATGCGCAGGCCCCCCTTCCACGCCCGCGCGAAGAAAGCGGGCACCACATCGCTGGGGAAGCGCAACGCCAGAAGCAACAAGTGGTCCTTGCCGATCAATCCCGCTGGATTGACCAGCACCAGATGGCGGACAAGGTCATGGTGACGATATTTCAGCAGCACAGCGACGATGCAGCCCTCCGACAGACCGAGAATATCGGCATTCTCGAAATCCTTCGTCTCTCGATGTTCCAGGATGAACGCGATGATCGGCGCCATTTTGCGCGCGTGGATGTGGGCCACGCCATCGATTTTCGGCGTCGCGAAACCGTGGGGCGTATCGATGAGAATGACGCGCCTGCCGCGGCGGACCAGATCACGCATCAGTCCTTTGAACGTATAGGGCCCGTTCAACCAGCCCATCGCGATGATGACGGGCACGGGCGACGTCTTCGCCACCGGCTCGATGTCATAGACCCGAACGGATCCGCGACCCAAAGGCATGAACGAGGGGACATTCCACTGAGCATCGAAATCCCTTTCGGCCGCACACATTCCCCGGGCCTCCGTGTCGCTGTCGCCAATCGCAGCGTAGGGACAGGCGCCGTCAAATGGCAAGCAACGGCGCATCCGTCATTGCGAGCGAAGCGAAGCAATCCAGTGGTTGGGCGTGGGGCTCGAGGGTCAAGCTTGTGCGAAACGCCGCCCCCGCGAGGCGCACGACGAACTGGGTTGCTTCGCTCCGCTCGCAATGACGGCCGAGATTGTGGATTCGACGTTTGTTTGACGCGCCTCCCAAGGTTAAGCGATCAATCCAGCCGCTCGTCCCGCGACGGCGAGGCTCTCGGCGGGGGACCAGCCGCAAGACAGGAGGTGCAGCACCATGAAGAAGAGCGCGACGGACAAGGGTGAATCCGCATCTGTGCTGATCGACGCGAGGATCAAGGAGCTGGACGATTGGCGGGGCGCGATGCTCTCCCGTGTCCGCGCTCTGATCAGGCAGGCGGACCCCGAAGTCGTCGAGGAGTGGAAGTGGAGAGGCGTTCCGGTATGGTCGCACGGTGGCATCATCTGCACTGGCGAGACGTACAAGAGCGTCGTGAAGCTGACTTTCGCCAAGGGCGCCGCGCTCGAGGACGCTTCGAGCCTGTTCAACTCCAGTCTCGAAGGCAACACCAGGCGCGCCATAGATCTGCATGAGGGCGATGTTATTGACCAGGATGCCTTCAAGACGCTCATACGAGCCGCCGTAGCCCTTAACAGCTCTTCGGCCAGATCGAGACGCTGATCGTTACACGAATAGGTCGGGTCCGAAATCCAGTACGCGATCGAGCAACCGGGTGACGCGGACGTCAACGGACTCGTCGTGCGACCCCCCGCAACGCAGTCAAGGCGCGTTGGTGCGCACCCGCACAGGAAGGCCAGGACAGGGCTGCTATCGAGGGAGCGTGGAGCAGGGGCAAAAGGAGAGCGCCATGCCCGAGGTCGATGCCAACTCGCTGATCTTCAGGCCGGTGCCGGGTGGGTACGTGTATCGCTCACCCAGCCAGTGGATTTTTGGCGCGAGCCAGCACTATCTGGTCAGTGAAGAGCAGAAGGCGCAACTCGTCGCAACGATGAAAATTCGCCGCCCCGCGCTGCTCGCATTCGCGATATTGACGGCCGCGGTCTTGACGGCCGTTGCAGCCGCGGCGATCGTTTGGCTCGTGTCACCGCACGAAAACCCGACGCTGATCGACGGTGGCATGATCGCTTTCCTCGTCCTCGGAGGCTTATACCTCGAATTTTGCGGGTTCGTCCGCTATCGAATGCGCCTGCTGCGACCCATCCTCCCCACGCTTACGCCCACCGAGCAGAGGATTACCAACCGGCAAGTGCAGGCTGCGATGGACAAGATTGTTTCTGTCAAGCAATTGCTGCTGCTCGCCTTGCTCAACACGCTGGCCAGCGGTTGCTACCTCGTTGCTTTCATTATATGGCACCAGATGGGGCGAAGTGAAGCCTATATGCCTTTGGTGTTAGCCCTTTTGTTCGGCGCATTGGGCCTCATCTACTATAAGCGTCTTTTCCGAAAGCTCGGCAATCGGTAGGCAGCCGCGCGGAGAAGTCTGCCCCCGTCGCCGGCACTAAAGCCGTCGACGAAGCTGCAGAGCTCCAAGATTGCCTATTTACTTTTCCTCGAAATCGTGGCAGACAACGCGCCTTGTCAACTGAGGCTCCCATGCTTCGTACCGGCTCCTATAGCGCCACCCCGACCGCCATGGTCCCGTCGTTCGATCGGCGGGCCGATGGGCGGTGTTCGTGTGCGTGCATGGCCGGTCGACAAGGTTATGCCTCTCAGACAGTGCAGTCCAAATATGGGCTGAGAATTCCGGAATAGCCGGCGGCGGGCCAACCCCTCCGCCGAACAGGCAGAGGGAAACATGGTCCTCAACATCGATCTATCCAAGAACCCAAGTCCTTGCGGCCCCATGCTTCACGCATGAGGGTCTGTTTTGCGTTTTTCTACCGCTGTTTGACATCGTGAGGACCTGTAACCGGCCGGCCGTGCACAACGTGGCCGAAGAATTCATGCTGCAGTGCGAAGACATGGGTCATCGTCATGGCGGTGTTCGGGTTCATTTACAAGGAGAGCTAACCGGTCGAGCGGCCGGCGCCCGTTTGAAGCGGGATGGTGCCCAAGGGCATGGGGAGCAAGACCTCAGCTCTCCGCCACGGAAGGCTAAGCGATCGGGGATCGCCGCCGCTCGGAAAGCGGCCGGTGCGCGCAGGCGCATGGGAATCGTGCTCTCAGCCTTCCGCCAATTTTCGCGGGCCGAAGAGATCGGGTTATCGGCACAAGTAGGTTCGACCCCTGCCTAGAGGAAACTCTAGTTCCCCGGTCTCACACCACGCCCGCGAGAGCCATTGGAAGCCTAAGCCGGGCGGCCCCGGCGCTCCGTTCGAAGCGGATGCGTGCCTTCGGGCATGGCGATCGACACGTCAGGCTTCCGCCATCGATGCGGGAAGTTCAAATCCCGCACCAACAACGCCGATAGCCGATCGGAGTATTCGGCCGGCGTCGCGGGGAGCGTGAAAGCGCTCCCCGCAAATTCTTGGGTCTGTAGGAAATTGGAAAATCCAGAGGACTGTAAATCCTCGCCTATGTGCTGTGCAGGTTCGATTCCGTGCCAGACCCACCATGCGGACGTAGCTCAATGGTAGAGCAGCGCGTTGCCATCGCGCCGACGCCGGATCGTTACCGGCCGCCCGCTCCAATTGCCCAGGAAGCTAATCTGGTGAAAGCGCTGCGCCGAAACCGCAGAGAGGTGCGATCGAAACGTACCCTGGGCACCATGGGGGTATAGCTCAACGGGAGAGCTACAGTCCTGCAAACTGAAGATCGGAGTTCAATTCTCCGTACCTCCACCATTCCGGTCAGGCGAGCAAGGTGCACGCGGCTGCCTGTTAAGCAGAGTTGAGGCAGGTTCGATCCCTGCGACCGGAGCCAATTCGCGGCGGTCATCTAGTGGCCAAGGATGCAGCGTTCTCAGCGCTGTCACCGGAGTTCAAATCTCCGTCGCCGCGCCACTTCCAAAGAAAATTGCGCACTCCGGCCGGCGCCGCCCCGCTCATCACCAGCCGTTCGACGATGGTCCTATGGCCAAATATGGGATTTGAGCGTCATCCACTTCGACCTGATCGATCGGAGCGGATACAATATAGGCTCGCCGGAACGGGTGTGGGATCAGCTGGAAAATGCCTCAGCATACTTCGACTCGATCTGCGCAACCTCATCATCTGTCAGTTGCACGAATTCGTGCTCGCGGCCACGCTTCGACAGCGCGCCCTTGTTCTGGTGCAGGAAGCGGAACAGGAGATCAGCGGTGCGCTCGGGCATGTCGACGATGTTCGCCACCTCACGTCGAAAAATATCATAGGCCTTTAGGAAGCCTGTTTCGGCCGGGAGATCGACGTCGATAGTCCGCTCGACGCATTGGTAGAGAAACTCCGCGTGCGGCGTCGCGTCGAAGAAGCGGTAGAAATCTGCCGTCTCATTGAGCACCCGGACATTGCCGTTTGGCGTCGGTTCCCATTCGATGAGCGGCAACAGGCGCGCCGAGTAGCTTTCGAGGGTGCGGCGGTAATCGTCGATGCGATCGAGGATCGCCGCCGACACCGGGAACACCACGCCGGGAGGGTTGAAGCCGCGTTCTGCCAGAACGTGGTGGATCAGATAGCGATGGAGTCTCCCGTTGCCGTCTTCGAACGGATGGATATAGACGAAGCCAAAGGCGAGCGCGGCGGCAGTAAGCACGGGATCGAGATGCGGCGCGGCCGTGCGGTCGAACGCAATGAGCCCCTCGATCAATGACAGCAAATCCTCCTGACGCGCGCTGATATGATCGGGCAAGGGCATTCGCGTGTCGCGGTCGTGCTGGCCAACAAAGCCGCCCTCGTAACGCAACCCCAGATGCACGAAGCGCGCGTCGCCGATGACGATTCGCTGCAGCCGCAACAGTTCTTCAAGGTCGATCGGGCAGCGACCCGCTTCGCCGATCGCCCGGCCCCAGCGCTGAATGCGATCATGCGGCGGATGTTCGTTTTCGATGGCGAAGCTGGACTTCGAGTCCTTGAGTAACAGGAAGGCGGCGGTGCGCGCCAAAAGGTCGGCGGGCACCTTGGCAACCGCCGCGCGCGCGCTCTCCTGCAGGTTGCTTGCCGTCAGTGTGCGCAGGGTATCGGTCCATGCGATCATGGGACAGAATAGCGGCGTTCCCGGCAGGTTGTTTTTGACGCGGTGGCGTGGCGAGGTTGTGCCGGGGGCTGCCCATTGCTGATCCGGATCGACCACCAGGGCATAGGCGCCCTTGTCAGCGTCGGGCAGATCGAGCCTTGTCCCGATCAGCCATTCGTAGAGGAACCAGGCCCTCCTTGCGTAGCTTCCAGTCGGCGTGGCGCGGACGAGCGCTTCTACCGGTGCCGGACCAGTGGCACGGAAGAGGGTCTTCAGGACTCCGAGATCGAGCCCTTCATGCTTGAGCGCGAAGGTGAGATGGCCGTTCAAATTGGCCGTCGGTGCGTGGCGCGGGGTGTAGATGTGCCAGCCGTCCTGCTGATATTGCTTGTGACGCGGGCCGACGGCGGACAGCGTGCGCGGCAGCGGAGCGCGCAGATGAAAG
>Ga0182030_10025937_pt1 | contig 10646 bp, 7 predicted proteins | sample 812S3MmetaG_FD_121299 | JGI IMG/M metagenome (GOLD analysis project Ga0182030, IMG submission 121299) | Permafrost microbial communities from Stordalen Mire, Sweden - 812S3M metaG (Illumina Assembly) | ecosystem: Environmental > Terrestrial > Soil > Wetlands > Permafrost | place: Sweden... | reverse complement strand
ATTGAGCCACGGCCCGCGCACCGGACCGAACATGTTCCGCCCCAGGATGAAGGCGCCGAAGTTGTCCATCGCCCGATGGGCAAACTCATCGTCGATGCCGCCGCCGACGCCGTCGTCTTGCCCGTGCATAAGGCGGAAGCTCCGCGTATGAAAGAACCACTGAAACATCTCGGTCCCACGCTTGCCCAGCGGATCGCTCAGGCTCTGCTCAACCCCAGCGCCGAAACCATCAAGCGAAACGGAAAACCCCGCGACACGAATCTTTGACATCTGGGCTCATTCCTCATCGATTCTTGGGAGTATCTCTCTACGCGTCTTGCAGATCATTACCCACGCTTGGAGCATAATCGAAACGGCACGCGGAGAAGAGCAGGGAAGCGTCGAAATGCTGGCTGGCTCAAGGTGCAGCCCCGGCCTGCAAAATGCGGCGTTCAACCCCACCCCCTCCCCCACTTTCTCCTTAACCCCAACAACCTACAAGCTTTAGACCAAGAAAACCTAGATTGACCCATCGAAACAAAGGACTTAGCCGGTGTCAGGTTGATCGTACTTCTGCCGCGATGCGGCGGAGTTCGGGGAGGATGCGGCCTAGCGCGATTGGCTCGGCGTCGCGGGTGCCAAAGGCGAAATAGACTTCGCGATAGAGGCGGTAGAGCTGCTCGTAGACTTCTGCGGCGGAGGCATCGGGCTCTACGGTGCGCAGCGGCAGGCAGACGGCGGCTTGCGCTTCTTCGATGGTCTTGTAGACGCCGGCGGCGAGCAGGGCGAAAATTCCCGAGCCGAGGCTGGTGGGGATGCCGGCGGGGACCAGGACCGGCTTGTTGAGCACGTTGGCGTAGACGCGGTTGAGCACTTCGCTCTTCTGCGGGATGCCTCCCGCATTGATGACGCGGTCGATGCGGACGCCGTGCTGGGCCATGCGCTCGAGGATGATGCGGGTGTGGAAGGCGGTGCCTTCGATGGCGGCGAAGAGCTCGTCCTGCGCGGTGTGGATGAGGTTCCAGCCCAGGGTGACGCCGCCCAGTTCTGGGTTTACGAGCACGGTTCGGTCGCCGTTGTCCCAGCTCAGGCGCAGCAGGCCGGTCTGGCCGGCGTAGTACGTTTCCAGGCCATCGGACAGCGCAGCTACGGTTGTGCCGGCGCGGCGGGCGATGGCTTCAAAAATGTCTCCAGTCGCGGAGAGGCCGGCCTCGATGCCGGTGAACGCGGGGTGGACGCTGCCGGGGACGACGCCGCACACTCCCGGCACGAGTTCGGCCTGCCGGGCCATGGCGATGATGCAGGTGGAGGTACCGACGACGTTCACGGCGTCGCCCTCGCGGCAATTAGAGCCGATGGCGTCCCAATGCGCGTCAAAGGCGCCGACGGGGATGGGGATGCCGGCGCGCAGGCCGAGCTCGGCTGCCCATTTGGGCGAGAGGTAGCCTGCGAGGTGGTCGCTCGTGAGGAATTCGCCGCCCAGCTTGGCGCGGATGCCAGCGAAGAGCGGGTCGACGGCGACCAGAAATTCCTCCGGGGGAAGCCCGCCCCACTTGGGGTTCCACATCCACTTGTGGCCCATGGCGCAGACACTGCGCTTGAGGTCGGCGACCTGGGTGATGCCGGCCAGTGTGGCGGCGACCATGTCGCAGTGCTCGAGGGCGGTGACGAACTGCTCGCGCTTGGCGGGGTTATGGCGCAGCCAATGTAAGAGCTTTGAGAAACCCCATTCCGAGGAATAAACGCCGCCGCACCACTCGATGCCTTCAAAGCCTAGCCGGTGGGCAGTGGCGGTGATCTCCTCTGCTTCGGCGGAGGCGCGGTGGTCGCACCAGAGGTAGTATTCGTCGAGCGGCTCGAGGTTGGCGCCGACGGGGATGACGCTGGAGCCGGTTGTGTCGAGGGCGATGGCGGCGACTGTATCGCCATCGACGCCGGTGGAGCGCAGGGCTTCGCGGGTGGCGGCAGCCAGAGCGGCCATCTGGTCGGCGTGGGACTGGGTGGCGTAGTTGGGGTCTTCGCGACGGCGATGCAGGGCGTACGAGGCCGACGCGGTGCCGATGGGGCCGCTTTTGCTGTCGACGAGAGTAACGCGAACGCTGAGGGTGCCGAAGTCAACGCCGGCGACGATGGTCATGGGTGCGGGCCTCGATCGTGATGGGCAGTAAACGCTTTCTTGCTCGCTCACCAGAGTACACCATCGGGGGAGGGGGCAAAGCGGATTGTTGACAGCTTTTCCCAGGGTTCTCGTCCGCTGCGGCGGACTTCACCCTGGGCTATTCTCAGTGGTCCCTCCGGGACCGAAGACCCCGCTATTTCTTGTGGCCGGGAAGCATGGCCTTGATGCGGTCAAGCAGGCCCGGCTTGGCGGCGGGCTTTCCTGCGGCCGGCTTGGCCTGTGGGGTTCCTGGTGCCGCAGAATTTTGCGCAGCTGCGGGCGCGTTCACAGGCGGAGGAGGGCCGGCTTTGGCTTCTTCTACGGGCTTGGATTCGGGGGCGGGTTTGGCGCCGGCGCCGGGCTTGGCTTCGCCTGCTTTGGTTGTGGCAGCTTTCGTGTCGGGGTCCTTGGCGTGCGGGTCCTTGGGCGAGCCGGGCAGCGGCGTGGTGCCGTTCACCACCTTCTCAGCAGAGAATAGCGGGACGGCTTCCACATCGTTCTTGACCAGGATGGAGATGCGGCGGTTGGAGGGGTCCATGGGATCTTTCGGATCCCGCAGCAACTGGTCGGCGTAGCCGCGCACCTGCGTGACCTGGTTCTCGCGAACGCCGCTGCCCTGCAGCAGGCGCCGCGCGGAGTTGGCGCGGTCCGCGGAGAGGTCCCAGTTGCTGTAGCCGTTGTCGCCTGAGTACGGCTTGGCATCCGTATAGCCTTCGATCAGCAGCGAGTTGGGAATCGTCTTCAGTTCCGAGGCCAGCAGTGCCAGCAGTTGCTGGCCGCTGTCGCTCAGCTTGGGGCTGCCCAGCTCATAGAACGTTCCATTCTTGCCTTCGATCAGCTCGATGCGAAGACCTTCGGGCGTGACGGTGATCTCCACCTGCTTGGAGAGCTTTTCCAGATCCTTGCGCGCCTTGATCTCGGCTTCAATTTTCTCCTTGAGTTTTTCCAGGGCGTCGGTGCTGGCTGCTGCCATCGCCGCCGCATCGCCCTTGCCGCTCATCAGGGTTCCCAGCAGCTTGCCGGTGCCCTTGGGGTCGTTGAAATAGCCGGCGACGGCCTCCTTTACTTTGGAGTCGGAGCCCATCAGCCAGAGCACGATGAACAACGACATCATGGCGGTGACGAAATCGGCGTAGGCTACCTTCCACGCGCCGCCGTGGTGGCCGCCGTGGCCGCCTTTCTTCTTGATCACGATGATGGGGCGTTTGTCTGTGGACATGATGGTTTGCGGCTCCGGTTGCGGTGAATAACAGGCGGTGAGGACGGCCTTTTTTCAGTTGAAAAATTGTTCTTTAGGGAGTGCAGCCCAGGCTTCGTTTGTGCTGCTTTCGGCCTGAATGAAGTCGTAACCTGACACAAAGCATCCCTCCGCGACACGGGATCGAATTTGCACGCACAGTCGAGCTGTTCCTCGGCAGTTACGCAGCGGCTTCGGCGCTTTGGCCTTTGCAGTTCTTCTCCATCTCATCGAAGCTGGGGCGCACATGCGCTGGGATGGCACGGCGGCCCATTTCGATGGCGATCATCGGTGCCGAGCCTTTCAAGAAGCTGAGCATTAGCACGCGCAGCACATGCAGATATTCGTTGTGCTCATCGGCGCTTTTGGTCATGTTTGAGGCCAGCGGGCCCACCACGCCGTAACAGAGCAGGATGCCGAGGAACGTCCCCACCAGTGCGGCTGCCACCTTCTCGCCGATCTCTTCCGGCGGTCCGCCCAGCGAGCCCATGGTGATGACCACCCCCAGCACCGCGGCCACAATCCCCAGGCCGGGCAGCGCATCGGCCACTGTGCTGAGCGCGGCAATGGGCACGGCTTCGGCGTGATGATGCACTTCCATATCGAGCTCCATCATCTGGTCCATGTCGAAGGGCTCAACGCCGCCGGTGATGGCGGTGCGTAGCGTGTCGCAGACAAAGTGGAGCGCATGATGATCTGCGATGAAGTCGGGATAATTCTTGAAGACGCCGCTTTCCTTGGGTTTCTCCACGTCCATTTCCACGCTGAGCAGGCCTTCCTTGCGGACCTTGTTGAGAAACTGGTACATCATCTTGAGGGTGTTCAGGTAGCGCTCCTTGGTGAACTTGGAGCCTTTGAGGACGCCCAGCAGGCCTGCTACCACGGCCTTGATAATGTGCATGGGATTGGCGACCAGCAGCGTGCCCATGGCGGCGCCGCCCAGGATGAGCAACTCCGCCGGCTGCACCAGCACGGCCAGGTGACCCTTCTCCATCAGGAAGCCGCCGATGACTGCCCCGAAGACCACGACAATGCCTATGATGGCGAACATGAATTCCCCTCCGTTGCTGATGCAGTGAGTGCCCTGGAAGCAGGTCCGGCGGTGATTTGATTTCCGCCGGCTTGGCAACTGATGAACATGGCGGCCTTGGCGTGTTCGAGCAGGGTCGCTAGAGTGGCGTTCGGCTCGGCCTGGGCGGCGCCCATGCTTACGGTGAGTGAAGCGCGATCGCCCCACCAGCGAAAGTCGGCAGTGCGGGCAAGGCCGGCAAGGGCCTGCGCGTGCTTGGCCAGCGCCTCAGTAGAGCGCTCGTGGCACACCACCAGAAATTCGTCGTCTCCCCAGCGCCCCATGTATTCGGACGGCCGCAGCCCATGCGCCATGGTGCGTTCCACCTTGTCCAGCATGGCTTCGCAGGCGCCGGCGCCGTGAGTCTTGCGCAGATCGTGGGCCTGGTCCACGGTGACCCACAGAACACCGAAGGGCGGACCGCCGTGGCTGAATTCCTGAAAGAGCGCATCGAGACGCTCCTTCATGTCGTCCTGGCTGGACTGGACGCCGTCGTTATCGCCGGTGACGCCAAGCGGCAGCGAATCCATGCACTCGCCGGGATGAAAGACGACCGCAGTGCCGATGCGGCAGCCCAGGCCGTCGCGCAGCACCAGCAGCCGTGCAGAGGTGGAGATATCGAAGCCCAACTTATGGCGGGCGTGAGCCTGTACCGGATGCGTGGAGGGCCCATGGCCTGAACTCGTTCCGTGGCCGCAATCGGTCGCTTCCCCAGAACTTTCAGGCTCGGCATGTGCGGGAAAGGCTTCCAGAAGTGACTTCAACTCGTCGGGCACGGCGCGGCCCAGCAGCTCAATGGAGGCGTAGCCGGTGATGGCTGCAGCAGCCCGGTTCCAGAAGCGCACGTGGCCGTCTTCTCCAAGCAGGGCGACGCCCTCGGGAAAATTCTCCAGCGTGGCTTCAAGCAGTTCGGCGCGGTCCGTCATCCATGCCCCTCAATGAGGTTCATCGGCGGGGCGCGGCTCAACTTGATTGTGGGGATTTTTGTTCTGTGGATCGGGGTTGTTGCTTAAAGAAGCGCTGGTACTGCTCTGAGGTTTCCCGCCCATGCGACAGAAAAAAGGCGCAAGGATGGGGCACGGAGCATCTGTGCCGGCTTGATCCCTCGGATGGACGACCGAACCTCCGTGCCCCGTCCTTTTCGTGCTCTTTGCGAAATGGGCGGGAAACCGCAGAGGCTGGCGCCTCCGCCTTCGGTTTTCCGACTTTGCTATTCACTCTGCAAAACACAGCATCCCGCGTGCGGGGCGAGCCAGTGCCCTTAGCCGCGCTTCGCCGGAATCATGCACACACCGCAATCGCGGCCGATGAGGGGCAGGCGGACGACGAAGCGGGTGTTGCCGGGTTCGGACGCGACGTCGATGCTGCCGCCGAACTTCTGCGTGACGATGCGATGCACGATCTCCAGCCCCAGGCCGGTGCCGGAGCCCTGCGGTTTGGTGGTGAAAAAGGCCTCGAAGATGTGCGGCAGCACGTCGGAAGGGATGCCTTCGCCGTGGTCTTCGATGGCGACTGTGAGGCGGTCGGGACCCGGCTCGGCGCCGGCATCGCTCGAGGGAGCGGGCGCCTCAATCCATGTGGAAATTTTGATCTTGGCGTTGGAGGGCGAGGCGTCGAGGGCGTTATCGATCAGGTTGGTCCAGACCTGGCTGAGCGACGAGCCGCGCGTCTGGATGAGCGCAGGGTTGGCGGCGAAGTCCTTTTCTACGTGGATGCCCTTGATGCGTAGCTTGTGGCCCAGGATGGTGAGGGTGCTCTGCAGGCTGTCATGCACGTCGAGCACGCGGGCGGGGGACTTTTCGTCGTAGGCGAACTTCTTGACCGCCATCACCAGGTCGCTGACGCGGGTAATGCTTTCCTCGATGGTGCAGACCAGGGTGACGCTTGAAACCAGCGCCTCCAGCCAGTTAAGCGCATCTGAAAAGTTTGCCGGCTGGAAGGCGTTTTTCGCACAGACAAGCTCGTCCTGTTTGAGGCCTATGCCGACCAGCGCCGGGGCGATGGAGAAAGCGTTCTCTACGCCCGCCGCACTGAGCCAGTCTGCCATCTGCTCTTCGGTGTCGGACTGTTCCAGCGTACTCATGGCGGGCAGCGAGCAGCCGCTCATGGTGTGCTGCAGAAGGTCGCGCATGCACTCCAACTGTTGGGGGGTCTTGGGGGCGTCGGCAAAGCGCAGGCTCAGCTCCTGCAGCTTCAGCAGGTTCAGGCGCAGTTGCGATGACGCCCGCTTGGCGGCCGAGCCGGGATTGTGCAACTCATGCATGAGACCGGCAGCGAGCGTACCCAGGGAGATAAGCTTTTCGCGGTGCAGGGCTTCCACCTGGTAAGCCTGCAGCCGCTGCGTCATGTTGGCGAGAATCACTTTGCGCGCCGCCGGGCAGCAGGCCAAAAGCGCCCAGAACCCCTCTTCACTGAAGCGCACCAGAACAGTGTCCTGGATGGCGACGATGGTCAGGGCGGTGTTTTGTGTTTTGCCGGTCAGCAGCGGCGTCTCGCCGAAGCCTTCGCCGGTCTTGGCGATTCCCACGGTCGACAGGGAGCCGTCCAGCTCGGCGCGGTCGGCGCGGATTTCGCCCTCCAGAATCACCCAGTAGAACCGAACAAGCGGTGCAGACTCGGTGAGCACCGCGCCGGCCTTAGCCGTCACGCGCTCCACCGGGCCCAGGCTGCCCAGTTCGTCAAAGCTGATATCGCGAAAGGGGGCAGTCTGGCGGAGAGCCTCGGCGACCTCCTCGAAGGCCACCGGCTCAATCTCGATTTGCTGTTGCTCTTGCCCCATTTCCCCTCAAACCCCGAAATTTCGCCTCAGAACCCGGCCAGATACTGATGCGCGAACTGTACCGCGATCGAACCTTCACCCACCGCGGACGCCACCCGCTTGATCGATCCATGGCGCACGTCGCCGGCGGCAAACACGCCCGGCACGCTGCTTTCCAGCAGGAACGGCTCGCGCTGTTCATGCCAGCCCTCGGGCAGCTTGCCCTGGCTGCGCAGGTCCGGCCCGGCCAGAACAAACCCATGCTCGTCCCTGAGCACCGTGGGCGGAAGCCAATCCGTATTCGGCGCCGCACCGATAAATACGAACAGCGACGAAGCCGGAACCTTCCGCTGGCCCTCCGGCCCTTTCAACTCCAAAGCCTCCAGATGCTCCTCGCCAAAGGCTTCCACCACCACAGTCCGTGGCTCCAACACAATATTGGATGTTCGAGCGATCTCATCGATCAAGTATTTCGACATGGTGGCTGCGAGACTGGTTCCGCGCACCAGCATGGTTACCTTGCAGGCGTACTGGGCGAAGTGCAGCGCGGCCTGGCCGGCGGAGTTGGCGCCGCCCACAACGAAGACCTCTTCGTCTTTGCAGGCCACCGCCTCAACCAGCGCAGCGCCGTAATAGATGCCGCGGCCGGTCAGCCGTTCGGCGCCGGGAATGTCGAGTTTACGATAGTTCACGCCCAGCGATAGCAGCACGACGTGGCTGGAAACCTCGCGGCCGTCGGCAAGCTGGACAAAGCGGTATTGGCCGTCGATGCGCAGGCCGGTCGCGCGCTGGGTGAGAAACTCGGCGCCAAAGCCCGAGGCCTGAACGTGGGCGCGCTGCCCCAGAAGGGCGCCGGTAATGCCGTTGGGAAAGCCGAGATAGTTCTTGATCATGGAACTGGAGCCGGCCTGGCCGCCGGGAGCAATGGGCTCGACCACCAGCGTGCGCAGCCCTTCGCTGGCGCCATAGACGGCCGCTGCCAGGCCTGCGGGTCCAGCGCCCACCACCACAATGTCGTAGAACTCTTGCGCTGCCTGAATGCTGAGGCCGATCCTCTTTGCCAGCTCGTCGACGCCCGGATTGGCCAGCACGCTGCCGTCTTCAAACACCACCACCGGCAGGCAATCCGGATTAAGCTGCTTCTCTTCCAGCAGCTTGCGGGCGTCGTCGCCGGCATCCATGTCCAACCAACGGTAAGGCACATGGTTGCGGGAGAGAAAGCTGCGCACCTTGTGGTCCTGCAGCGCCCAGCGGTGGCCAATGACGCGAAGCCCCTGGAAAGGCGGCAGGTAGCCGGCGTGCCAGTCCTCCAGCAGGTCGCTGATCACCGGGTAAAGCTTCTCTTCCGGCGGGTCCCAGGGCTTGTTCAGGTAATAGTGAATGCGCGCCGAGTTGATGGCGTGAATGGCGGCTTCTGTGTCGGCGTACGCGGTCAGCAGGATGCGGCGCGCGTCGGGATAGATGCTGCGGGCGCGCTCCAGGAACTCGACGCCGGTCATGCCCGGCATGCGCTGGTCGCTGCAGATCAGGGCCACCGGCTCCTGGCGGGCCTTAAGCTGGGCAAGCGTGTCCAGCGCCGCCTGGCCGCTGGCTGCGCGCATCACCCGGTAAGTCGCGCCGTACTTGCGCCGCAGGTCCTGGACTACGGCCTCCAGCACGCTTACGTCGTCATCCACCGCCAGCAGGATTGGTCTTGCCATATCCTCAGTGTAGAGCCTGGCAGCGGCTCGGGGCGAGACGGGAATAGCCTCCAGCGCATGGCCCAAAATGGGCATCTTACAGGTGCCTATGCCCCCAATTGGTCATTGACACTTTGCATACATCCGCCTAAGTTGAACATGTTTCGTAGGAAAAAAGCAGGCTCAGGCTTGGTTCGCCTTCCGCGAAACGCACGGCGGTGTTGTGCTCTTTCAACGCAGGCCAGTCAGCTCTGGAACCCAGGTAACGGTATTCCAGTGTTGCAAATGAGGTCATGTGCAAGTCTGCCCCATTTCTGCCGATAGTGCGGACAGGGTCAGGAACGATTGCTTGAGTTCAAGCCGCCCGGGTCCGGCGGACAGGTTTGAACCGCAGTACGTTTTTATCCGGAAATGAGGCTCAGACACTCGTATGAACAAGATCATCCTGGCCGATTCGCAGGCAATCTTTCGCGCAGGGACCGCCAAGGTATTGGCAACGGACGAAGATATGCGCATTATTGCCCAGTGCACCGACCTGGATCGGATGCACCACGCGATCACCACATTTCCGGGCTCGATCGTTGTGTTCGCCGCGTCCATGCGGCCGGACATGACGAGGCTGCGCATGCTGCTTGAAACCACCGGAAGCCGGGGCATTGTGATTGCGGAGAACAACGAGACGGCCGGCACCTACCTGCACCAGGGCTTTCGCGGCGTGGTCTTCCGCAGCGTCAACGGCCCCTCGCTGGTGGAGTGTGTGCGCCGCGTGGCCGCCGGCGAAACCTGGCTGCCGCCGCAACTGGTGCAGCCTGAGTCGCCCGAGGAAGACCTGGTGGGCACGCGTGTGCGCGACCGCCTGACGCCGAAAGAGATGCGCATCGTGGCGCTGATCGTGCAGGGCTGCAAGAATCGCGAGATCGCCATGCGCCTGAAGACAACAGAGCAGGTGATCAAGAATTATCTGCGGTCTATCTATGACAAGACGGGCGTAAGCGACCGGCTGGAACTGGCGCTGTTTACCATTCACCACCGGGTGCTGGCGCAGGCCGCCGCGGAGGTGGGCAGCAAGCTTGAGGTTGAGGAGCAGCACGCAACCGCGCCGCCGGCGGTGGCGTAAACGGCTTCCTGCTTCTGCCCGGATCAATTGAAGCTACCCGCCAATCTGGACAAGCCACTCACCTCCGTGCCCCGTCCATTCGCGTACTTTGCGAATGAGCGGGAAACCTCAACTCTCAATGAGACCGCGCTCTTGCGGCGTTTGTCGAGGGAAGGAAAGGCAACTTGAGCGTGATTATTCAATATCTCAAAGTCGAGACTGGAGTACGAAGTCAGACCGACCCGACCAAAGGCGCCCCTCAGCTGGCCAGGAAGCGCGCCCCCCAGATCAGCAGCGCCGTTCCCAGCAGAATGCGGTAGAGCGCGAACAGCGCGAAGCCGTGCTTGCGCACCCACTGCAGGAACCACTCCACCACGCCCAGGGCCACAATAAACGAGACCACCAGGCCGATCAGAAGAACGATCCAGCGCTCGGTGTTCATGACCACATGCGCCCCCAGGCCCGCGGCCACGGCGGCTTTCGAGGGATGAATCTCTTTGAGCAGGTCCCAGCAGGTGGCGGCGAACATGGTGGGAATGGAGAGCAGGAAGCTGAAGGCCAGGGCCGTCGGCCGGTCGAGCGAAACCAGTTGCCCGGCGGCAATGGTCGACATGGACCGCGATGTGCCCGGGAAGATGGCCGAAAGCGACTGGCACAGGCCGATCCAGAT
>Ga0182030_10025936_pt1 | contig 10646 bp, 8 predicted proteins | sample 812S3MmetaG_FD_121299 | JGI IMG/M metagenome (GOLD analysis project Ga0182030, IMG submission 121299) | Permafrost microbial communities from Stordalen Mire, Sweden - 812S3M metaG (Illumina Assembly) | ecosystem: Environmental > Terrestrial > Soil > Wetlands > Permafrost | place: Sweden... | reverse complement strand
GAAGATCCTAGCACCGCGCGCGCAAATACGGAATTGCTTCACACAAATTGGCGCGCGGCGCGGCATTTCGGCCACGCCGAAACCGGCGCATGCGCTGCACGATGGGACCGCCGTCCTTCGACGCTCGCGGCAACAATCGGTGCGATACGCGTCGTGCTCAACCCGTGATTGTGCGAAGATTTGCTCGAGTCCATGAGTGGCGGCAAATCGCGGCCGTATTAGCGGCGGACCGAAGCTGCATTTCAAACATAACGCAAAATCAAGCGAAAAGGTTTTTTGATCATACGCGGACGAATTGCAATTGGCGGCGTTGGCTTGGTTTGCTGGCTCATCGCCGCGCCCGGCACCGTGCTGGGTGAAGGCGCCGGAGAATTGGCCACGGTAGTCGTCACCGCCACGCGCATTGCCGAAGATAGCCGCGACTTGCCCATCTCGATCGATAGGATCGATGCACAAACCATTCGCAGCGGGCAGCTGCAGGTCAATTTGTCGGAGTCGCTGATGACCGTGCCCGGCGTATCGGCGCAAAGCCGGCAAAACTACGCACAGGACTTGCAGCTGTCGGTTCGGGGGTTCGGGGCCCGCTCGAGTTTCGGCGTCCGCGGTGTGCGGCTGTATTCCGACGGCATTCCCGGAACCATGCCGGACGGTCAAGGGCAATTCTCGCAATTTGATCTAGGGTCAGCGGACCATATCGAAGTCATGCGAGGTCCCTTCTCTGCTCTGTACGGCAATTCATCGGGCGGCGTCATCGCGATATTTACCGAGGACGCCAAACCGGGTTATCTCATCGGCGCCACGGCCGAGTACGGCACGTTCAACACCCAGCGCTATGCCATGAAGACCACCGGGGATGACGGCCTGGTCAATTACGTGGTCGATGCGTCGCACTTTCAAACCGACGGCTATCGTGTCCACAGCGACGCGGAGCGCAATCTTTTCAATGCAAAGGCGAGCGGCACTTTAAGCGACACGTCGAAACTAACCGTGGTCGCCAATGCCGTGCAAACGCCCTTTGTCCAGGACCCTTTGGGCCTTACCCGCGCGCAGCTCGCCGCGGATCCCACTCAGGCCGGCGTGAACGCCATCGCTTACAACACCCGCAAGTCTCTGGCGCAGGAACAAGTGGGCGCGGTCTACGAAAACCAGCTGAGCGCCGCCGATGATTTAGTGGCCAGCGCTTACACCGGGCATCGCGCCACGACTCAGTTCCAAGCGATACCCCAGGCGACGCAGCAGGCGGCGCCGCTTTACCCCGGCGGCGTGATTGATTTGGATCGAGCCTATTGGGGCGTCGATCTGCATATGACGGATCAGCGCAGCGTGGGCGGGATGCCTTTGCTGCTTGTCGCGGGCGTGAACTACGACGATTTGGCGGAAGCGCGCAAAGGGTATCTCAATTTCATCGGCTCGGAATTGGGCGTGCAGGGAGCGTTGCGGCGCGACGAGGCCAATCATGTGTACGATTTCGACCAATATTTCCAGGCACAGTGGGACCCGGCGGCCCGCTGGCGTATTGTCGCCGGAGTTCGCAACAGTGTGATCGATGTGACTTCCCACGGACATTTGGCCGTGCTCGATGCCGCGGACAGCGAAGTTCGATATTCAGCAGTCAATCCGGTTGCGGGTGTGACATTCCGCGCGACCGACGCCGTCAATCTCTACGGCTCCTACGGCAAGGGATTCGAGACACCGACGCTGAATGATCTGGCCTACCGCTCGGTGGATGGCAGTCTTCCCGGACTGAACTTGGGACTGAAACCGGCGCGCAGCAACAACTACGAGGTCGGCGTCAAAGCGGGCAATGACACGGTGCGCGCCAATCTCGCCGCCTTCTATATCAGAACAGTCGATGAGTTGGCGGTACTGCAAAATTCCGGCGGACGAAGCGTGGATCAAAATATCGGCGAGACCACGCGGCGTGGCTTGGAGCTTGCCGCGGATGCCAAGTGGGGCGGCGGATTTTCCACTCGATTTGCGTACACCTACATCCGCGCCGTGGTGGCGCAGGCGTACTTCACCTGTGTGGCGGCTCCATGCAATCCGCTGGCGAATCCCAGCGGAACGCCGCCGGCTAACTATTTGCCCGTGGCTGCAGGAAGTTTCCTACCCGCCGTTACGCAAAATTCTGTGTATTTGGGGCTGACTTGGAGTTACAGCCCGTTGGGGTTTTCGACTACGCTCGAAACACAGGGACGGGGAAAAATTTATGCCGATGACCGCAATACGGACGCCGCAGCGGGTTATTGGGTGGCAAATTGGCGCGCGGGATTTGAGCAAGAGTCGAGACACTGGCGATTCAGCGAATTCGCGCGCCTTGATAACCTCGCAAATCGAGCTTATGTAGGCTCTGTGATCGTGAATGACGCGAATTCGAGGTTTTTCGAGCCTGCGCCCGGCCGAACAGCCTATGTCATGTTTAATGCAGCGCTGCGTAATTAAGCTGGGGGTATGTACACCAAACGCCTTGAACCACGTTGAGTAGATAGGGTCTTATTGATCATGTCTGGGAGCGAAGGCCCCAGGCGCGCGAGGTAAGGAGAGGTATATGAGTATCAAAGGCAAAGGCGTTCTTTTGGCCGTGAGTGCGTTGGGATTAATTCTGGCAGGCACCGGACCGGCATTGGCGCAGGGACACGGCGGTGGTGGTGGCGGCGGTCACGCTGGTGGTGGCGGCGGTCACGCGGGCGGCGGCGGCCATTCTTTCAGTGGTGGCCACGGTTCTGTCGGCCATGCCGGCGGCGGCGCTCATTTCGCAGGATCCGGGCACTACGGCGGCGGGGCGCACTATGCGAGTGCGTATCATGGCGGAGGCTACGCAGGCCACGGCGCCGGCTTTGCCGGTCACGGTTATTCCACTGGCTGGCGCGGCGGCTCCTGGGGCGGCGGTTGGCGCGGGACTGGGTGGCGGGGCGGCTATTGGAACGGCGGTTTCTGGCCGGGCGCGTATTACGGCCTAGGGTTTTCATGGTTTCTGCCTATCCTACCGCTGGCCTATGCAACATATTGGTACGGCGGCATTCCGTACTACTACGCCGATGATGTCTACTACACCTGGAATCCGACCTACGATGGCTACGTCGCCACGGATCCCCCGCCGGTGGCGGACTCCAGCAGCTCATACGATGGATCGGGATCTGGGCCGGCGCCCACGGGTAATGTAGGCGCGCCGAATTCCGGTCCCGGACCCGGTGGTCCCGGACCCGGCGGTCCGGTACCAGGCCGGATTTTCATGTACCCGAAGAATGGCCAGAGCGCCGAGCAGCAAGCGAGCGATAAGGCTGAATGCCAGAAGTGGGCAGCGGATCAGGCGGGCCAGGTTTCGCAGAACGGCTCCGACTACAACCGCGCCATGGTGGCGTGCGTCGAGGGACGCGGTTACAGCGCACGCTGATATTGAAATGGTGTCAATGAAAAAGCCGCGCTTCGAGCGCGGCTTTTTTTTACGCCGTGCCGACAGATCGATGGCGACCTAGGTTGAACCCCAGCAGATTTGGGTGTTGGCGGCCGCCGCGCTGGTCTGCGCATACTGCGTGTTCGCCGTATTGAGAGTGAAAAGAGCGCAAGGGGTGTCCGCTAATTGAGTCGGAGTCAAGGGTACTGCGCTGATGATAAAGCTCGGTGCGGGCTGGGCGGGATCTGGAATCGTTATCGTCACGGTGTACTGACCTTCGATCGAGGTCGCTGCAGCGGCGGCAGCCCCAGGGCAAGCCGCATAACTGAACGTCTGCGAATAGCACCGTTCCAGCGCCTGGGCGTCGAGCGTCAGGGTCTTGGTGGCATCTGTTCGGTTCGCCCGTTTGATGTACTGGGTATACGAAGGGATGGCAATCATGGCGAGTATCGCCACGACCGCCACCGTGATCATCAGTTCCACCAAAGTAAAGCCGTTCCTCTTCATGATTCTAAGCCTCATGTGTCCTTAAGATGATGCAGCGTGAACTGTCAGTATCACTACCTCGGGGGCAGTGCTGCCGGCAGTACTGCTCCCGGTAGGGGCGTCCAATACGGCGTCGACATTCTCTCCGATATAGATGCTGCTGAGAGCCTTGGCCGCGGCGCTGCTTGGCCTTACGTGATACAGCTGCTTTGCGATCTCGATCTCGCCGTTGCCCGGCAGCGCCGTTACCTGGCCGGTGACCATCGCAGAATAAGGGCGCGTGCTCCAGCCGACGCTGGGTTTCAGGCAAATCGCCAGAGCGAATGCGCCCACTACGAGACTCAGTTTTGCTAGTTTCATTGACGTATCTCCCACCATGCCGTGCGTGACTTAGAGGATCCCTTCAAGATAACAGGTTGAATGACCGGCGTAGCGCCGCCGGTGCCGGTTCCACTGACCCCCAAACCCGGCACCGACTCCGTAATGAGTGCGATACCCGTACCGCTCGTAAAGGAGCCGGACCGTATGGTCGGTGCCGAGGCATAGACAAGTCCCAAGGACATCCCGACCGGAGCGACGGGGACGGTGCCGCCGGTCGGTATCACCGTATCGGAGGAGTTAATCTTCCCGTCGCCGGTGGCGTCGAACTGCGGCGTTGTGAAGGAACCGCCGGTGGCATAATTGAGCACCATGAGATAGGAGCTGCCGGAGGCATTGCAGGAGCCTGCCGCTGGAGGAATGGGCTCATAGGTCGTCAACACCAGTTCACCGCCGCTCTCCAGACGCGGATCATTGATTACCCGCTCACCGCTGAGCAGCGACAGGTCGATAAACCAGCCCGGGTTGGCCGGAACCGTGCCGGCGGTTCCCGTGATGTAACGGACCTCTTCCGAGCCACCACTGCTCGTCGTTACGGTCGCGGTATGCAGCGTCTGCTGCAGCAAGTTCCCGCGGAGCAGCGGCGTGGGATTGCCTCCGGGCGGATCATAGACACCATAAATCGTTTGCACGTTTTCATTGGTCAAATCCGGTACGCCAAGGAATTGTCCCGTGCCGAACATCACCATAGTCCCCAAAACCTGCGGGAAGCGCGGGTTCAGGCTCGCAACCGGCTTGGTGGTGATGGGCTGTCTGTTAGCAGCAGCATCGTACGCCTCGAATAACACGGAGGCGGTCCACAGGGCTGGATTGGGATTGGATATGTCTACGCGCCAGAGGTTACCCTGCAAGTCGCCGACGTAAACGAGATTCGCGAGACCCGCGACTTGACCGCCGTTGTTCACGGCAATGAGGCTGGAGAGGCCATTCGCTTTGGTGAGGTCACAGGCGGTGGGCGCGGTCAATGCCACGGCAGCGCACAAATCGATCTTCGCCTCGATGGCGCCGGTCTGCGGGTTCAGCGCATATAGAAATGGCTTCTCGTGGGTGCTGTTGTAGCCGTTGCCGAAAAGCACCGCCCAGCCGTAACTCGTGTTGGCAACCACCGGCTCGCTGTAGCCCAGTCCCATGTCCACATCCGTGAAATCCCACAGCACCGCGTTTGCGAGCGCAGTTTCGGAATTGATCAGTGAGGGAGTCGTGACGTCTAGCGCATATACGCTGTTGCCGCCCGCGGCCTCGGTCCCCACCAGCACACTGTGCCAGCTCAAATCGCTGAATTGGACGTCGGCCGCCTCAGGCGACCCATTGACGAAGAACCGATGCTGAGCATTGTAATAAGGATTGACCAGCTTGATGAGGTTCCCGTACACGCCGCGCGGCATATACGCGAACAGTTCCTGGCCCATGGTCGGGCTAGCGGGGCCCGGGGAAGGGGGGACTGGAGGGGTTACATCGAACGCATGCAGCATGCCATCGTTGGCACCGATGTAGAGAATAGGAGTGCGATTCGCCGTGCTCGCTGCGAAGCTAATGTAAGACGACGATTGAATGCCTTCGTTCGACGGGCCGATGTAGGCCGGGTTACTGTCGACGATGTCGCCCAAGATGTGCGAGCGATTGCGGAATTGGCCGCCATTGCTCTTTTCTTGAGCGGCACTGCCGCGCAAGTACTGCAGCACGTCCGATCCGTTTGTATCCTGCGCAAAGGCCTGTAAGTCCAGTCCCAAGACCGTCGTCGCGCCAATGCCATTGACGGGAGTGCCTCCGCTCCATTCAAACGGAATTCCCGCGTTCTGCACCGGGTCCCAGGTGGCGATGAGGCGCGTACCTGCCGCGGCTTTCACATCCAGTAGCGGCTGAGCGGACCAATACGGCGCCAGGGTGTTGACGTCGCCGGTGGTTGAGTCGATTGGGAACGCAAACAGGTTTCCGGTCCAGTCCTGATCAACGTCGGAAGTGACAAATTGCGACTGGTAGACGATTGAATTGGCATTGAGGCCGGTGGAATTTACGGCCGCCGACGCGGTCGACTGCGACTGATCAAGTATCTGCGTGACGATGGCCTGCAGATCGTTGGTTACATCCGTGGGGCTGGTGGCCGGAAAATACGTCCCGGTCCCGCCGGCCGCCGCCATGGCATTCAATGTCGCGGAGGCGACGGGATAAGCGATCGGATTGGTGGCCTGACCCATGCCGATGATGTAGGTCTTGATCCCCGCGGCCGCAAGCAGTGTTAGCTGGGTGATGGTATCGGTATAGGCCGTATCGTTGGTGGTGTTGACACCGTAGCCTGCGGCGGAAAAGCTGCCGAGCGGAGGCCAGAGCCCGCCGCTTAAATCCTCTGTCGGCAAGCCATCGGTCATCAAGACCAGGTAGCGTTGTGTGACGCAGCCGTTGGTACTCGGGGGGTTGACATTGGCGAAGTACCAGTTTGCGTACTTGACCAAACCCGCGATAGGGGATTGTACGGCCTGCGCTTTTATTTCCGCGGTGCCGCTGTTGTTCGTTTCCGGCGCGAGATATTGAGTGAAAGCATTGATTGCATTCGCTACTGACGTCGGGTTGGGCGTGGCGCCCGAGGACGTCATATTCACCACAGTGTTGCCGGTGTTGGCCGTCTGACCGGAATAATAACCAAACCCGCGATCCTCATACATCACTTCGGCAGACGCCGGGACAAAACCCGCGTTGGTGGGACCCGTGGACCTAACACCCCAGCAGCCTGAGCTAGCGAGTGGATACGATTCGCCGACGCCGCCTCCGATATAGGCCGCCAAACTATTCGGCGCTGTAAACTGGCTGGCCGGCCAGACCGCTCCGTAGGTGATACACACCGGATCTGCGTAGCCGTTCGGGGCGTAAAGCACATCGTTGACCACTGCGTCGTCGCTGCTGGCGGCGACCACCATATAGGTCTTGTTTTTGATGTTTTGACCGGTGTAATAGGCATCCAATGTGGTGCAGTCTTGCGAAACCGTAGGAGGTTGCCCGAGGTTGACGCCGAAGCAAGGATTCGGGACCAGTTCACTGCCCATGGGGGGAGTGGGATTATTCGTGAACGTGAAGCCCCCGGGATTGCTCATCTGGTAGACCCAAGTGGCGTATAGGCTCGGATACCCTGTCTGGTAGTCCATGAGACCGAAATCCGCACTGGCGATAAAGGCGTTCAAAATTGCCGTGATGCCCGCCTTGGCGACATTCAAGCGGCTGTCGGAGTTGTCGAGCAGCGTTCCGCCGGAGTTCACGGTATAGGGCGCTATGCCGCCCGCGCCCGGGTTGACCGGCGGCGTAAATCCGGCCGGGATGGTAAAATTCACCGGGGAGCTCGACGTGAACAGCAACGGATGCGGGATCTGGCCGGAGCCGGTGTAGATCGCGCCGCTCAGGTCGCCATCCATGGATTGCGAGTTGCCCAGCGCGAGCAGAATCTGCGGATGCGCCGGCAGCGTAATCGTCATCGGCACCTGCGAGATCTGCAGCGGCGCGGGTGCGGCGGCCATCACATTGGATGACCAGCAGATGAGCACCGCATAGAGCGCCGACGACAACGTGTGCGCGATGCGGCCTTGAGTGGATTTTGAGATTAGCCTTTGCATAAATAGTTTCCTTGCGAGCCTGGCTAACGAACAATCGTTTGCAACATGGTGGTGGATGTGCCGTCGGCACCGATACCTTGCGCAGTCACCCGATAGACGGTGACGGGCGGTGACGCGGGATTGAGCGAGGTGACGGACAGGTCATCGCCTGCCACTGCAACGGACGGTAGATTCTCGATCACAACCTTGGGCGCCGCGGCGTTCGCCGGCATGGAGGTCATCGCAGGCCCGGCGTAGGGCACGGTGTTGGCCGGGATCGTCCAGTCCATTCCCGTCAGCGGGCTGCCATTGGTTAAGAGCGGCGCGTACAGGCCGTTGGTGTTGCCGGCGAAATTCACATAGAGGCCGGTGAGCAAGCCGTTCTCAGCGCTGCGTAAGGCGGCCTCAGCGGCTTGTTGGCCGATTTGGCGATTATCGTCGTTACGCGCCATGCGTTCCTCGACTGTCTGCATGCGCGCCGCGGTGACGCCGAGCAAACTCAATATCAGCAACAGAATCAGGGCCACGAACATGACGACGCCGCTTTGCTTCGATCGATCGCCCAACAAGTAAGAATGTTTTTGCATCAGTACACCTTCAAGGCAGCGCGTTGCGTACGGCAATGGTTTCTTCGAACACCTGGCGCGAACGGGTGTCGTTCGGCGCCGTGACCTGGGTTCCCAGCAAGTTGTAAGTCTTGGCACCCGTGGGGTGGGCCGAGCCTGGCGCACTCGCCGCCAACAGCGCGACCTTCACGCTCATTACGGTATTGAAATCGACGACTAGATCGGCGGTTACATACTCGGTGGCCGTTTGAGTCTTGGTCGTATCCAGACCGTACAAAATCTGCATCGCTTCGATGTCCGGTACCAGCTCGCTCGGAGTGAAGGAGCCGCCGCCATTCAAATCGAGAGCCCAGAGCGCACCGTCGCCATCTGCGCCGACGCCGATGTAGTAAACGACGGTATCGACGGGCGTGACTTGCGCACCTGGCGAAAACGACAAAGGGAAAATGGAGGTGGAATTGCCGGGGGATCCACCGGCATTGTGAGTAATGACGGCATTGGCGCCCGGGGGCGCCAGACCCGAAACTTGGAATACGACGCCCTTGGTGCAATCGGAGATGACTGCAAGCTGCCCAGCAAGCAGCGATCCTTGAGTATTCACGGTGAACGACGCCACACCATCGGAGATCACCGACACGTAGACAGTCTGCGCGTTCGGTAGTGTCGAGCGCGCCACGAGCACGTCATTGTCTTGAATCGGCGGATTCGTCGAGGTGGTCAGGGCTGAATCGAGACCGCCAACCCAATCTCCAGTACTCGTATCCGCGACCGGCGCTGGCGAAACCGCATAGGCAGCGCCGGGGCCCGTGCCCACGGCTTCGAAACCTTGCAGCGCTTCGTTGAAACCGAAGGCAAGGGGCGAGCCGGCGTTGAGAATGCCCTGCATGTTCGGCGCAGTGGTGCAGGACATGTAGCCGGCGCCGCGAATTGAATTCGCGATGAAATTGAGCGCGAAACGCCCGCCGTCCGTCAGCGCGGCCGTACCGGCGGTCGCTTCGAATGCCGAGCGTGAGCCGACAAAAACCGATATCACGCCCGCCGTCACGATCATCGCCAAGGTGATCGCCACCATCAGTTCGACCAGCGAGAATCCGCGCACTCGATTCATAGCACAGTCTCCAATGTAATCGACTGCGTGGTCGCGCCCCCGACATTGAGAGTGTTCTGCGCGACGCTGTCATCCCAGGACACGATAATGGTCACGGTGGTCTGCGTGTTGACCGTGGCCGTCGCAACCGACCCCTGACCGTTCGGCAGCGCGCCGGCAGGCGCAACGCCGCTGCTCGCATTCAAATGCAGTCCCCATTGATACAGGTCGTACAATGCAAGCTGTGTGGGCGTGATGCACGAGCCCACTCCCACGCATAGCGCTCCCGGGATCACCGCCGGCACGGCCGCCGCCGTGTTGTACGTTCCAGCAATGATTGCTTCCTGTCGATTCGCCCGCATGTCGTCCAAAATCTCGTAGGCCAGCGCGGTCGCTTGGCTGCGCAGGTAGGCGCTGTCGTTCGAATGCGATGAGAAGAGCATCAGCTTGGCGATGCCGAGCAAACCGATCGCCAATACCACCAGTGAAACCAATACTTCGACCAGCGTGAAGCCGCCGTTGCGCGCGACGCTATGTTGTAGATTGTGTTTGAGGATTGTCATGACTGTCACGGACACGCCAGCGCGGCGCCTCCTACGGAAAATCCGGGTTTTTGCGACGCCGCCACCCGGCCCGTGAGATTCACTTCAACTTGACGCGCAAACGCAGCGCCACGCTGGTCGCAAATTCTGAGGGTGAACGGCGCCAAGGGCGCCGTTCCATTCGAGTTGAATGTAATTCCGGTGGCCGGGCCCGCCACCGGCGTCACGGTGTTCGTTCCGCTGAGCGCGGGAATTGCCTGCAGCACAATCGTATTGCCGGGCGTGACGGGGTCGATATAGGTCACGATCCAGCCTTCGGTCCAAGGTCCGGCATCGCAGGCCGCTCCGTTCGCCGAGGGGCAAACCGCAATGCCGTTTGGCGAGGCGCGCTTGACGGCTTCGCTGCGCGCGTAACTCAAGCTTTCGACCAGAGAATTGGCCTGACCCGTGTCGCGATCGTTTTGCAGGAAGCTGTTGAACGCGGGTATTGCGATTGCAAACAAAATACCCGCCACCGTGAGGCTTACCATCAGTTCGATCAGCGTGAAGCCGCGATGACGTTTCATGGCCGCCATCATAGGCAGGCAAGCTTGCTTGAACCTGACGTGCGCGGTG
>Ga0182030_10025933_pt1 | contig 10646 bp, 10 predicted proteins | sample 812S3MmetaG_FD_121299 | JGI IMG/M metagenome (GOLD analysis project Ga0182030, IMG submission 121299) | Permafrost microbial communities from Stordalen Mire, Sweden - 812S3M metaG (Illumina Assembly) | ecosystem: Environmental > Terrestrial > Soil > Wetlands > Permafrost | place: Sweden... | reverse complement strand
GTGGGCCCAACCATCGCGTTTCTTGAGTGATCAGGTCCGCTCCACACTCGCAGAGATTCCAGCCGTCAGGGCGAACCTGGAAGGCCCGTCACCAACTCCATCCGTCGTCGTCGATGGTTCCGCTGTCGTCGGGGGGCAACTCTCCAAATTGTGGTGACGATGCCAATGAGGTCAGGAACGAAGTGATTCTCGATAGTTGATCGAAGCTCCACCGCGACATGTCAATTGAGCGAATCGTCGCACAGACTTACGGTTCAGCCGGCACTGACGGCTTAACCTTAAGAGAAGATTCGGCCCCAGGGCCAGAAAAGTCGATAAAAGGAGGATCAACTCATGGCAAGATCCCCCAGTGGAGCCGGGCCGTGACGTCGCGCCCCAGTCGCGCTCCATGACCGTCCAAAGTGCCAACGAGGAACTCCGAACCGAACGCCGATCGCTCAGTCTCTCGGTGAGTTGTGGCATCGTTCTTGCCGCTCTGGGCATCGTCATCGGCGTGGCAACTGGTTCGCAGATCATCTTGTTCGATGGTTTCTATACATTTCTTGGCATTGGCCTCTCATCAATGGCGCTGCGCGTGTCGCATCTCGTTGCCAGGGGGCCGACGCTGCGCTATCCCTTCGGTCGCGAGGCACTGACTCCGCTCACTATCGCGATTGAAGGCGTCGCTCTGCTCGCGACGTGCATTTACGCGTCATTCAACGCAGTCCTTACCATCGTCGACGGTGGAAGCAAGGTTCCCGCCGGTTGGGCTCTCGCTTACGCAGCATTCGCCTTCGTCATTTGTGCTGGGGTCTATGTTGCGTTACACCACAGCGCAGGTAAATCAGAATTGGTCCGGGCAGAGAACACCGCGTGGCTCGCTGGCTCCATTTTAGGTCTCGGAATGCTCCTCGCCTTCGTCTTCGCCCGACTCATCTTGTCGACAGCCTGGTCACCCGCCGCTCGCTACGTTGACCCTTCGCTCGTCATCGCGACCTGCATGGCGTTCATCATTCCGCCATTGCAGATGATTCGGTCGACGTTCGTCGAACTCGTCGAAGGATCACCGAAGAGCGAACTTCAGGATGAGGCCCGCGCCGCAGTAAATGCAGTTGGCGAGATTTTCAACCTTCGTGAAGAGAACCTCCGAATGACCAAGATTGGTCGCAAGTTCTACGTTGAACTCGATTTCGTGGTCGCGCCTGACTGGACGGTACGCCAATCGGACCAGGTTCGCCACGAGTTGAAGCGACGACTCTCGGAGATTCCACAGAATCTGTGGTTGGTCGTGGAGTTCACGGCTGACCCAAAGGGAACGTAAAGCGCCACATTCAATCAAGTTGATGCGATCTGCGCTGACGCGGAATTTGGTTCTCAACTATCGAAGGACCTGAACTGGCCGTCCGCAAACTCACCAAAAATGAGTAACAAATACACAATTACGGGCGTCAAACCATCGCTTCTTCGCAACTTTTATCGACGGCGACATTTCGTAGCCGATTCACGACGCCGGCCTACGCAATCCGACCCAGAACCAGAAAGGCCTGCGCCGATTACGAGCATTCAGAAGTGCGAGACAATTCACGCAATTCCAATCCATGTGATTGCCGCGATGACGAAGTAGAAGATTCGTGGTGACAAAGTAGTTGCAGGGGAATGCTTCCATTTGCCAGCACAGTCCCGTCGTAAATAGCTGTCAAAATGAACTGATTTGTATCTAACTGACTTGGGTCGACGATACTTCTCACCGTGGCATTGGAAGAATTGAGATTCCAGGGTTTTCGATGCCGAGGATGCTTGCCATTTTGACCAACGAATTCACATGTAATTGGGCGTCCAATGGCCGAAGGTTTCCTCGGGAATCAACGATCACGGTGCCAAAAAAATGACTTTCGCCGTTGGAGGAAGATAGCCATTCAGTCGTCTTGAAGACCCATCCTTTTATTGCCCCAGCGAAAAGTCCCTTTTCGTGCGATCCTGCGATGCGTGGAATTACTATCCCCCCCTTCCTCACACTTGAGACAAACCACGTTGCAATTTCAGTTGAATTCCATGGCGGTGGCTTCTGAGTCAGGTTGACGTCATCCGCCGACGCCCAAAATTCTGGAAAGGCCGCACTGAAGGGCTGGGTCGCGACGGGTTCAACTCTCGGCGACCCATCACCCTTACCCATATGACGGTAACTAAATTCTGCAGCCCAATCAAATCCTGTAGCTACTTTTATCCAGTAACGGCACGCAGTAACGAGACGCTCATATGGATCCTCAATCTGCAACACAATTTTGACGGCACGCGCACAATTTGTCTGCCATTCCAACATGACGCTTTCTTCGACCGGAACGGGCAAGCCAGCGAGCGCCATTGCTTCTCGCTTCTCAACTTCGGCGGCGTCTACGCAATTCCAACATCGGTCCAGAGGAATTACGGTGACAAAGAGCGGAGCGTTGATGTATTGCTTACCTTGATGACTGGCGCAGAAAGCTCGTTTACAACGTATGCACCTTCCAAGTGCGACAACTCCACAGTCATCAATTTCACAATCTGCAGACATTACCCAACTCCATCCTTGAACTTGTTAATCCGGCCAAATCACTTTTGCCAATCCCGGTGCCGAGATCAGAGGCAAACTCTGCATTGCTTAGCATCATCCGTCGAGATGTGCGGGCCCCGACAGCCGAATTTTCCTCCAGGGCTACTGCTTCCTATCGGAGTAGTGAGGATCAGGTTGCCCGTCTTATCTCATTTCCCGCAAATGATTCTGCTCCAATCAGTGATCAGGGATTTCAACAGGTTTGAAGAAGTCGCAGGATTCAATAGGCCATTTCAGTACTTCACAATCTTCGCGGGCCCCTTCATTGTTCAACTCACATTCGGGCTGACCGTAAGGACGGCAAGAGGTCCTCGTAGGCAGATCAAATCGATCTGAGCTTTCCAGCGATTCTGCGCGACTCAAGCGATTTTGCTCACGCATTGGCAAACTTGAGGTGAACGAATTACCTTCTAATTCCAATTGAGCCGTATGCCGAGAAGCACATTGATGCGCGCCGCGGCGAAGACGGTTTCCATTATTACGCCAAACCAAAGATTGTCCGTACGAGTAATTAATTCGGCACCATGTCGATTGATAGCGGCAACGGCAGCATGCCCGTCATTATCGACAATCAAGGGCGTCGCAATCTCGCGGACGGCAGTTCTAAGCTCTTCAGGCCCTTCAACTGCAGCAATCTCGATTCGCATAATCTCTTTGGACTCTGCAGTTATTCCGCTGGAGATTCGGGAGTAGAAGTCTCCAAGGTCCGCGAAAATGTCAATCGCGGACGATTTACTTAGTGCCAATTGAGCTTGTGTAATGGCCTCTAAGTTCTCATCCATGGCGGCTTGAACAAGGCCCAGTGTAAGTGACATCGAATTCTTGGGGTGTTTCACAGTCTTCTTCTGGAATGGCATCGCATCTCCCTAATCGCGTCGTTCACTCAAATGTCGCCCCGTTTGTATGCCAGGCCTACTAAGTCACTTAGGTCGTAAAATTGTTATGGATTAATCGGTCTTTAGGATGGCTGCCTTCTGAACTGCAAACTCGTCGTCTGTGAGAATCCCTGCGTCACGGAGTTCAGCCAATTTCTTGAGTTCATCGGCAACCGAAATTGTTGGTGCTAGTGAGACAACGGGAACGGGGGCTTGTTGAGCGGCATGCTTGTCGGCCAATTCCTTCTTGTAAGCATTCATGAATCTGGGATCAGCGGGACCCTGATATCGCTGAGTGATGCGGCCAATATCGCTGTATTGCCCACAGGTCTCACAACGCAATTTGCGATCGCTGCCCGGGCCCCCTTTTGTTGGACCCCCTCTTGCTCCCCAAAGTAACTTGTTGGCGGCAGTGCGTTGTTCCTTGAAGTTCTTCCCGCCACAATTCCAACAGCGGTGAATCTGATTCTCGTCTATTTGAACGTTCTTCACTTATTTCTCGCTCCCTGTCTGACTGAGCGGAGATAAAACCTCCGAATTTGTTGGTGTTGGAACCGCCGAACTAAGCGAACCAGCCAAAATTAATCTATCCGCAAACGCTCGGGTGATTGGCCCCGGGTTTTGTAGAGAGAAATTCGTTTCTAAACGACCAGAATCTCTGACTCGTTCGGTCGTCAAATTCCTGACTTAGGTAGCGATGCTACGCCTGCTTTCGCCATACTTGGAATTTTGCGAACCTATCATCACGAGGATGCAAGGCCAACTGGAGTTGCCGACTCGACGACTGTGGATTGCTCGTCTCCACCGACCAGGTTGCTAATCTGTCCAAAATTGAATAACGCGACACCTCCTCCTACTCGAGAAGATAGGCTTCGGAGGTTCCCAATTGGCACTGGTGGCTCTCATGCCATACCTTCAATAATTCCCTGTACCACTTGCGCGGTAACAAGGATGAGGACAGATCAAGCGCGAGTACCGTATGCGACAAGCGAGATAACCTCACCCTCGATCATGGGAATTGGCCCTGCCGTATTGAGGAGAGCCCTATACAAGGCCATGATGGTCGAGGATTTGGCTTCGCTTTCTGAGACTGCTGAAGAAGACCGTCGTTTACAAGTATGGATCTCAGGTGAACTTCATGGGCCGCTATAATGCGCGGAACCCTAAGTATCTTTAAGCGCTCTTTGAGTGAGGGCTCGACGAACGGAGCTGGCATGTCCATCGTGTTCAGTATCTTTCTAAATGCATTTCTGATCGTTGTCATGGTCGTCTTTTTAACCTCACTCGCTGCGCTCGTCGTATCGACTACCGAGCCCCTCGAACGTGCGGTTCGAGCGGCCTCGGCCTTCGTCGCTGCCCTTGTGGTCGTCGGTTCACAAGCTGGCGGATTGAGTTACGCCAACTTCATCGTGAAGTCTCTCGAACACAACCGGACGGTAGGGTTCAGCTTTCTCGCTGCAGGCCTCCCGGCAATCGCCGGAGTCGGCATCGGTTGGTATTTCGTCCACCTGATGAAAAAGTCTGACGATTTGACAATTCGTGTTCTTACATTCATTGGGATGCTTGCGGTCGCAAGTTTCGCTTCAATTTACGCAGTTGGATTGAGCAAACACGGAGCAAATCTTGGTAAAGCTGCGATTCCCAACGTATCGTTTGCGGTCGCCTCGCTGCTCTACGTGATTCTAAAGATTGACACTAAGTCCTCGTCAAAATCGAAGTCACGATCGTCGGGGAACTTCTTCTCCAAACTCGTGGGTCGGTTCAACCAGTCCGAAAGTAGAACGCCAACCGTCGAACGAGATCGGCTGGGATGATGGCCCATGGCATGCGCGCTTCACAGAGGGCAGCGAACGACGAGCCAGTTCGATTGACCGATACTGCTGTGTGCCCATACTGCGGTAAGGAAATCGTTTTGGGAGAATGCCAAATCGTCGCTACTTCGACAGTTACCGAAAATTCAGCCAATCAATCTTCGCCTGCAGTCTTCCAGGACCTTGGAGGAGAAGAAGACAATCACGACGACGAAGAGCGTGATAGGCCCCATCCAATTTCGGGCGCGAAAGTATTCCTGTGGCGAGGTACGAACAACCAATGGCCAGTAGTACATCTTGCGCCCCTCACACTGTTCAATCAAGAAGATCGTGGCCGTTGGTCTCGGTTTACGTCGGGGACGCCAGAACTACCGAATGTTGATGAGTTAGGCGCGATTGAAGATATCCCCGCCCGACTCTGCCCATACTGCGCCACTCCGCTGCCTTATGACATTGATGATCGAGAAATACTCACGATTGCCGTCGTCGGCGTGACCGGAGCCACAAAGACACACTACCTGGCGTCCATGCTTCGCACGGCCTATCACGATCAAGCGCTCTACGAAAGCATCAACTGTTCGGAGTTTGCGCCTGACGAAGACACGTCAAAAACGTTTCACAATAACTACTACCTTGAACTGTTCGTCAACGGGGCGGTGATACCAACAACGCAAGTGGAATTTAGTGAAAGAGTGCGCTTCCTCCCTTTAGCTTTTCGAGTCACCTTTCGCGACGGTGTTCGAAGAACACTTCTGTTTCATGATGTTCCAGGAGAATTCTTTACTGACAAATTCAAGCGAAATCGATTTGTTCCTTTCATTCGAAGAGCTGACGGCGTCATTTTCCTAATTGATCCCCGATGGATGCCGCCAGTGAGCAGGTTCTTGAGCGACAGATATGGAATTCGAGTTGGTGCAGCCCCACGCAACCAGGCTGACGTCATAGGTGCAGTTATGGAAGAGATCGGCAGATCCCGCGATCTCACGACCGTGCCTATTGCAGTGGTGGTATCGAAATCCGACCTCGTCTCAGGCGCGCTCGGGGGGACGTTCATGTTTGACAAGGATCCGCCCGCAGAGCGTAACGAGTGGATGACGAACATGAATGAAGTCAGCGACGAAGTGGAATACCTACTCACCAACGAGCTCCGGACCCCAGACCTGCTCGCCGCTATTCGTCGCATTCCAAGCGCAACATTTCATGCGGTCTCTCCACTTGGATTCCAACCCACCGACGATGAAATCAATGTGGATGATCTTCGACCAAGGCGCTGTCTTGATCCCCTCGTTTCCCTGTTGAACCGGATCACAGATCAGGCGGTTTGAGTAGACCCGTGTCTCTCGTGGAACAACTTATTTACACATGGGCAGAAAATGGAGTCGAGGGGCGCAGCCAATTTCAAGTTCGCGCCGTTTCACCTGGGTTCGCTGATCAAGCGTCAAAGATATCTCGAGCAGCAAGGAGACTGTGCCAATACTCTTGGCCGCCCATCTCTAAGAACTACGAGTTTGTTTCATTCGGCTGGATTGACTTTGGCGCGACGCGATTCATCTTCAGACGTTGTGACGCTGGACTTGATGGCTTCGGGCGTCCCGGTAAGTTCTTCGCCCACATCGTGGCGGGAGAGATCAAAGACCTCCAATCATCGAACATGGCTCAAACGTACGATTCGGTATTTTGGCTTCGAGATGATGCAGTTCTCGGTTCGTCACTAACCCTTGATCAGGTAGACCCAAGTAGTTTCGATGTCATCAATCGAATCGAGCCAAGCACGGAGAGCAAGGCCCGATTCCTTGCGGGCTTGAAAGATGCGCAGTTGCACAATCAGTGTTTGGCGATACTAACCTCCGATTCTGCCGAAGTCGCCTCACTGTTCGCCTGGATCGCAAGATCAATTCCTCGAGCTCTTGACAGGATGGCAGTCTCCACATACGAGTCGCGAACCATGGCCGGGAACTTTCAAGTAGTTGGTGTCGCGAGTGAAGACGACGCTCCGGACGGCTCTCTCGTCCTTGATTTTCGAGACTCGAGCAAAATGACTCCCTCGAGTCAATCGGTCATGCGTTTCCTAGCTGCCCTCGAACGAGGGGCATCTGAAGAGCTCACTGCAGCATTTATTGCGTCTCAGGCCGAAGACCTCCAGGAAATCCGATACGACGTACTCCTTAACACGTATGAGGCATTGGAATCACTTAACAACCGCGATACCACGGAGATTGCATCCATTCTTCCAGTAATGGAGACGTCTGATGGCGCTCGTCAAGTGCTGGGGTATCCCGAGGGAATCAAAGTCGTCGCAAATGAGATGATCGAAGGCAACGAAGACGTCTGGCGCGTCATCGAGAACCAGGTGCAATCGCTCAGTGGGAGTTCGGAGATTAGCGACCTAGGTCTCGCCGTGGGGCATCGAATGTGGCAACTACTTGATGAACACCAATCATCAACTCACATCAGCGTCATCAACCGAGTTCGAAGTATCTCTGCTGGCGTCGCAGGTGTTGTCGTCGGAATCTTCCTCGAGGACGCTAAGTCTGATCCAAATGCCATATCCACTCTTGACATCGTCGATCGTATGACACTCGCACGGCAGTTACCTCTGGTTCCTGAACTCTCGCGTGAGGGCACCAATAATCCGGTCGTCCGCGCCTTGATTGATGTGCCCGTATTCGACGTCATTAAAATGTGCTCCGTCCTTACTAACTTGGATCTGAGAACTTGGCTCTTGGGCAACGCTCTCGCGGAACACCCAGATGATGCAAAATTGATCGAAGTATCCGCCAGAAATTCAGATGTTCTCTCCTCACTTATCTCCACGAACACGTTTGGAGACGCTGGAGAACGTATCGTTGGTCCATTGATTCTCAACGCTCCGGACAGTGCGCTATACGCCGTGCGCGGAGCTGCGATGAACCACCGTACCAATGCTGACGTACGAGACCACATTGCGTGCGCACTCACTGAACGACTTGGTGATTCAGAGTCGCTTCGTTTTCTGAGTGCTTATCTTGTCGACACCGGTAAACGGAATGGTAAGTACCGCAAGCAACTCGCCGACCGATTGAGCGACCTCGTCGCGTCGTATGTAATCGATCATCGTCTGACCACAGAGCCCCTGATGCCATACGAGGTTACTCAAGCTTTTAGGATTGTTGGAGATCACTCGTCCAGGGCGCGCGCGTGGAGTGTTCTCTTCGAAGCCCTGTCTTCCACACCGCGAAGGATTGGAATTGATCACATCGACGATGTATTTGACGGTTTCACCAAAAAGATCAAGGAAGTCGGATTGCTCAATGGTAATTTGGCCGCTGAAATGGCTGCGGAACTAGTCGCAGACAAATTACTTGAAATCTGCCGATCTTGGGAGAGCGTGGAAAAACTTCGACAATGGCTAAACGCTTTCGTCGACAGTTCAAAACCTAACTATCTTGGGCGTCTGCTACGGTCGGCGTCCCGCCGCGAGAGTTCATTCTTCCCAGCTGAGTCTGCCCTCAGATGGGTTGATCAACAAGTAAAGGTTGGGGGCATCGATAGCAAGAAGTTCCGCGCCTCCGAACTATATGGATTGGCAAAACGACTGGCAACGGGGAAACCCGCTCTGGACGAGATTTTGAAAGAAATTGAAGAACGAAGTCAGAAGATCATGAGCGGCAAACTTCACAGTCTCTTCACCAAGAAAACAAAGTGAATGCACGCATCACCGTGAAGGGCGATGGCGAGACAGGTTGTGCAAATGCCAAGTCCCAACAGAGGAACTTTGGCCGGCTTCAAAAAACCTCACAGCGAGAGTTACGAATTTTCATAGGTGCTTTGCAACTTCCGAGAAACGATGGGGAACATTAACTGAATGCGAGTTCAGGATAGCGACAGAACGCATTACGCCCCTCATTGGGAGGAATCCCGCTCCGACTTTTGGCGGTGGTCTTTCCTGTTTGTGGTCCGACGTAACTGTCGGGCCACGCAACTACGACAAGGGACTGCTGCACGTTTAGTTGTCAAAGTGTCAACGAATCGACAGCAGACCCGGGCGAATAACAGAGACTCTGTAAAGCCACTTTTATGCAACTCTTCTATACGTTCTCAAGGTAGCCGTTAAGACCGGACTGTGAGTCCCCCGTTTATAGAGTCGGTGAAACCACCATTTGCGCGCCAAATGACCCCCACGTCAAATTCGTCAACGAGGGCGCTAAGGTCGCCTTCGAGTTCAGTTGGCACCAAGATTGCCAACGATGGCCGTGGATTCATGTACCTTCGATAGTCGAAAAGTTGACCCATTGCGTATCTGATATTTGATCTGCTCGCGTCCGATTTTGCCTCTATGAGAAGATTCAGTTGAGTGTCATGCCCATATTTCCTGTTCACCGCCGGTTTTTGACGTCCACATTTCGCCAAACGATAGCACAATTTGTCCACCGAGATTCGCCGATATGTGCTCAAATATTCTGGCGCTGCTGACGGCGTTGCTGACGGATTGCCTTTGTAAGCAAATTCTCGTCCGGAGTTGAGATTCCCATTCAGAACGCTCCAGATTTTCCAGCGCGGCTTTTCATCAAAGGCATGATCCGTTCACCGAACTCCGTGACGCCCGACACGAAATCGACGAACGTTAGAACAACGCCGTCAAGACCGGCGACGGTCTCCACCTGATCGAGGTATCGAGCGATTCGCGCGTAGGAACCAACGAGGTGTGGGATCGCGAAGCACGCACCGAGGACGTAGGCCGCGATGTTGTCGTCAGGCATCTCGATCTTCGGCCGGCCCACTCGGTTCTTTCTGACGGAACTCGTGGAGCCGCCATGTGTGTCTTTGATGTTGTATCCGTGCAGATTGTTCACCGCGACCTCGTCAGTCCCATCGAGTAAATGGTTCGCAATCGCCGTCGCGGCCTCATCTGTCTCGGCGGCAACGACACCAAAGAGTGCGTACCCGCCAACATCACGTCCCGTCAGCGCGCACGCAGAGTCCAGTTTCATTCGAAGTTCACGCAACTCGCTGAGCGGTCCCGCCATGAAGTTGTAGTCACCGACCTCTGCGGCGTATTGAAATCCTCGATCGGACTGGCCCGCGCACAGCACGGTGATCGGTCCACGAGGTACTGGTTGGCAAAAGCAGTCGTCTAAGTGAAAGTACTTGCCGTTGTGTGTAACTCGACCAGAAGCCCACAGTTGACGCATCACGTCGACGTATTCAGTGGAATACTCATAGCGGTCGCCGTACCATTCGTCACCCGGCCAGAGACCCATTTGCGTGAACTCGTGCTTATTCCAGCCCGAGACCATATTGACGCCGCAGCGACCGTCACTGATGTCGGAGATTGTCGACACCATCCGCGCGACGATCGCCGGGTGCAATGTGAGGGTGGAGACTGCGGCATACAATTTGATTCTTGTCGTG
>Ga0182030_10025932_pt1 | contig 10646 bp, 8 predicted proteins | sample 812S3MmetaG_FD_121299 | JGI IMG/M metagenome (GOLD analysis project Ga0182030, IMG submission 121299) | Permafrost microbial communities from Stordalen Mire, Sweden - 812S3M metaG (Illumina Assembly) | ecosystem: Environmental > Terrestrial > Soil > Wetlands > Permafrost | place: Sweden... | reverse complement strand
GCGCGCCGTTTTAGCCTGTGGAGAGAAGCTGTTAAGCATCTCGTCGAAGCAGGAACCCACCGTGTCAGCGGCTTTGTCCGCTTAGCCGGAATCCTCTTCCTTTAGGGAGAGGAGGACGTCAAAATTACGAATATCTTGGTAAAGGTGACCTTCCAGCCTTTAAAGATGCTCAAAGGAAGGTGCTATCATCGGATATGACGACCGATGTTATTAGTTTCGGAAAAACCACAAAATACGACGGTCCCGAAGGCTACTTCAAGTCGCTCGATCCGTGGAGCCAAACGTACAGACCAGGAAAGGACTTCAATGTAGAAAAAATCGAGCAGCTTACTGCTGACGATGGCACCCTGCCCGAGGGGTTCAAAAGATACAAGGCTCATATGTCAGGTAGTATTGAGGTGACGAAAGACGATGGCACCAAATTCACCACGTCTGCGAAAGGTTGGACTGAAACGTTTGATCTGGGATCTGACAATATGATTCGCCACCTTACAGTGGACATGGCTATAAGCCAACCAGCAGGACATTGAATTATCCAGTCGACTTAGGTGGCACATCATGATGATTCAGGACCAGGGATTATCCCTACAGGGGAATTGATACGCATACACCGCCATCTAGACTAATCCACGGGCAAGCCGGCTCCCCTCAGCGACTGATTCCGCGGGCTGAAATCGCTATGCGATTTAGGAAGGCCAAGAATTTTGATATTGGCCTAAAGTGCGGGAGGCAAGAGAAGGTTAAGAAGTGAAAGTGATCCGTCGAATCGAATCTACAAATTTTGGACCCAGCGAATCGTTTCATGCCTCTGAACCCAATGCAGATGGGAGCCTGAACCCGAAAATCATCGAGTTTTCTTTATGAGTAAACGCTAAGCTTTCTCTCCGCAAAGTTAACATTAGATTGACAGTCTAGTGCTACAGTTCAGGCTAGGTCTAAGATCTGGTCAGACTTTACATCCCTGGGGCGGAAGTACTTCCAAGTGATTTCAACTGTGAAACCTACGAAGGCAGCGAAAGCAATAGTGGCAGCTGGACTTTTGTATGCGCTATTACAAACGCCGCCTGCAGAAGCGCAAGTTCAGCAACTTATGGGTCTTGCTACTAAAGCTGTTCCTATGCTTATCATGCAAGGGGTTAAGGAATATAAGAAAGCGACGGATCCCGCTTATGCCAAGGCAGAGAAAGAAAGGCCCAGAGGCAAAGACGCTGATGACGCATTTCTGGACGGAGATAATTTCAAGTCCGAATGGAAGCAACTAGGCAAGCAAAATTCTCATATTAGACTACAAGAAAGCGCCGTCGAGGGCGATGTAGATGGGGCTGCGCAGGCAATCAAAGACAAAGCTGCCAGAAAAGCCGCCAGAGAAGCTTCCAAGAATGGCGCGAAAGATGATTCTGAATCGGATGTAAAACAGGTTTTACAAGCAGCGAAGCCAGCTATTGTAGCTCCTCCACGTGAGGGCAGCGATTGGTTCTTGGATGAAGATGAAGCAAGCACCAGGAAAATTAGCGCGAAAGTGTCGAAGCCGAAGCTGGCTGAGCAGGATGATGCATCTGCAAGTGCAACCTTGACGCATACTGAATCGGTGCAAGGTAAGTTGCTGAAATCTCCAGTAGCGGAAACAACATCAACAAAACCGACTGTTACCGATTTGGCTGGCTCTGGTACTGCTAAGAATAAGAATGCGGAAGCTGAAAAGCCTGAGGCCAGTGGGGCCGCATCAGAAAGCGCTCCGATAATAATGATGCCAATTTCTAAGTAGCTTTTGTATGGTTCTATGTGATTGGTTTTCTAATTTTGCTGGCGAATCCGTGGCAGTAGAGCCGTAGCACCAAGCGCAATGAATCCAAGCGCAAGCAGGGCAAGACCGATTTTGAGTCCGCTCGGTTCGAACTCAAAGACCACCGTGGAGTGGCCTGCAGGAACTGCGACTGCTTGAAACAGGTAGTTCGCTCGCATGATTGTCAGTTCGCTTATCTTGCTACCTTGCCTGAGATAAGCTTTCCAGCCGGGATAGTGTGTCTCGCATAGCACCAGCAGCGATGGCGCGGTAGTATCTACTTCTATGGTGATTTTGTTGCAATTGTCGCGTTTGCAACTTGCGCGGTCCGCGCGCGCTGCTTCTGATTCCTTTAGGTTTTCCGGGACACCAGACGCTGGGCTGATCGAACTGAGCTCGTTTTCGATGGGCTTTCCAGCGGCTTCAATCAGGACTTCTGTAGCAGGAGTAAAGGCATTGCTCTGAATCTTGTTGTAAGAGTCATCCTCAGTTTTCGCCAGTTCATAGCTATGCCGGATATAAGCCAGTGGCTCCGCTAGCGTGTTTTCATAAACTCGTACGTGCGATTTTGTTTCTCGGCATAGTTTGAACTGCCGCAGCGCTTTGCTGGGCTGAACTTGGGCAATAAGGTCGCTGCTTACGGCTAGCTTGTCTAAATCACATTTTGCAAGAGCGAGTTTCGGATCTTTTTTGCTTGCTTCACTTCCAATATATTTCGAAAGTTTGTAATCGTAAATTTGCAAAACCAGAGAGGTCGCCGAGGGTGTTGCAGGCAAAGGCACGAAGAGATCTTTATCGATACTAATTACCTTACGGTCGTCACTCACTTTACTGAACTGGTAAAGCAATCTGTCGATGTCGCCTAGCCATAGTACGTTGTTTTTGTCATCCTGCAATATCGCCTGGACGCCCAGTTCTTTTGCCCGCGCCGCAGGCACGGTAAAGCGTAAAGAACCTAGTAATTCGCGGTTCTCTGGGAAAAGGGACAAGTCAGCGCCCTGCAATTTCAGTTCATTCTGCTCGCCCCAGCTGATTGTCTTGTTCCCTGAAAGTGGTTCTGGCGCAGCTAATCTCTCGGTACTACCCAGCACCGGCTGCGGTGTCACTACGTATTTTACCGCTCCGAGGTTTGCGGGAGGCTTCAATCGTCCGTCGAAGAACTGATTAACACCCTCCGGCGTTACACCAGCCGCACAAAGAAAACTCTGAAAGCGATGCGGATGGTACACGTTTACTGGAACGAAGTTGTCGATGCCATAACAGAAATTGCTTGAAGGACAGAAAACGTGCCTGCCCATCGAAACGATTCGCGCATCTTGCTTCTGCAAAAATGGAATCGGTTCGACCAGATCATATTTGAAAGTTCGTCCATCCGGGCTTGCCAGTTTCACCAGTGGCATCAGGCTTAGCACCGTGCAAAGTGTCACTGCGGCAACGACAATGGCTGCTTGCGCTTTGCTGAAAAACTTGCTCAGGCAAATTAGCAATGGAAAAACAGTCAACATAATCATGTCGCGAATCCAGAATTTATTGATTATCGACAGGTGGTCGAATGCTTCATCCTGTCTGATAGCTATGAGTAAACTGGGCGCAAGATGCAATGCTGTCAATGAAAGTATCGTCAGTAAGCACGCGGCAGTCATACACTTAGCTGCTGCGCGCCAATCTTTCTGAACACCGGCGATTAAGTATTGCAAACCACAGGCGGAGAGCAAAGACATCATTACTAACAATGCCGGCCAACAATATTTAGGCACAAACCAGGAGAATGCTTTTGAGTTCATCAACCAATCTAATGGTCCCAGTTGGCTCATGACGGCCGTAAATACAAGACTGCATGCCGTTAGAGTCTGCACCGTTCGGTCATGACGAATGCCGTAATAGACTGCTGATAGCGAAAGAGGAATGCAGAGAAGTCCTAAGTAAGGGCTTGAATTGCCATAAGCTGGATGGATCAAATTGATCAGTATACTGTTTAGTGGAACGCCGTCTCGGTGTCCTGTTAAGCCTAACTTGTAGCAATCAGAGTTTCTCAACAATTCAAACAAAGGCAGAAGTAATACGGCACTAAAAGCAAAAGCAAATATGCCGATAGTAGCAATGTCGAGCATGCCTCGCGCGGTGCGTACAAGCAAAGAAGCCTTCGCATCTCTTGCAAAAGCTGCAAGTAAAATATACAGCGCAGAAGCGCACGCTATGCCGAAAAAAGAGGGCTCTGGATGTCCTGAAATAATCATGACGGCGCAAGCCATTCCCGCCAATATCTTGTGGAGAAGTTTTCTCGACGATTGGGCAAAAACGAAGCTCGCCATTACCAGTGGTATCATTGATGCCGATGAGCCGATTAGTTCTGACTGAAAAATCAAATATGGGCAAAAGGCACAGCTGAGTGCGGCAAAGATCACCGCAAATCTTTTAAGCCGTAGTGCTTTTGCCAAAAGGAATGTGCCGAGCGCGAAGTTGAGAACATTCGCGACAATAAGAAGATTCCACGAACGCAGGGGATCCAGAGATAGCAATAACAGGCGCCATGGCCAGAACACAGCTGTTTCAACATCGGCTAAGAAGGGCGCTCCACAGCCCACAAGCGGGTTCCAAAATGGAATAACGCCATGACGCAGCTGCTCTGTTAAAAATGTGTGCGACGGCACGAAATACTGATAAACGGAGGCGTCGTAACCCTCGCGATGCTCGTTGAAATATTTCATAAAAAGGGTATCGCGTTGTCCGAGCTGGTACACCCGCGAAATCGGCGAAGCCTGAAAGACCGTTTTGTAGAATGCCGCCAACACAACGACGGTGATCAGCGCAGCGCTGATCAAATTAAGTAAGAGCTGCTTTCTCCGCCCGTTGATGTCTGTTGTGAGTTGCGGCATTGTCAAAGTGTCATTGTCGTTTTGCCGTCGAGCAGATTGCGACTCGACGACTTGGTCAGAATAAGCAATAGCTCAGCTATTGTTGCAGCATGACATACAACGAAAAATTTGTTTTATTTCCACTGAGTTTTGATTGCCTCTGATAAAATAATTCGCTCTAAGCACTGCGAGCAGGTAATGATGGCTGATACATTCTCCCAAGCAGTCCGGTTGCCGGTCTTAATTAACCTGGAAACGTCGGAAAAATTCGAGATAAAGCAGTCGCCAGTTTCCATCGGCAGGGCGCCAAACAACGATATTGTTTTGTCCGATGGCTTCACTTCGGGATATCACGCCCGCCTCTTTTGGGAAGAAGGCGCATGGTGGCTTGAAGATCTTCAAAGCAGCAACGGCACTTCGTTAAACGGGGAAATAATCATTGACCCGGTCAAATTAACCCCCGGCAATACTATAAAAGTCGGACACACTAACTTTCGAATCGAATAGGCGAAGCTGCATAGCTTAGCTATTTCTCAGTATGCATCATAAGCAAAGTTAGAAGAACTTAGTCTCGCCACCATTGGCTTCAATCTGTCATCTGACGCGACTCGTGCTCGGCATCCTTAAAATAACTGAACTTAAAGTGGCGATCTTGAGATACAAGCAATGAATGACAAGAGCTTGGGTGCTAACATTGGTCATGCTTTCTGGTGATTTCGCCAAGTTGCAAAAGGATCTGGTCCAGCTTTGATTTTCAGTAGTCTCCAGTATTTTGTATTTTTGCCAATAGTGGTCATGCTTTATTGGCGGCTAAAGGGCTCTCAGCGCCTTTTGCTCGTCGTTGCTGCCAGCTATTTTTTCTACATGAGCTGGATGCCCATCTACGGTTTGCTTTTGCTTCTTCTCTCCAGTTTCTGCTGGTTGGGCGGCATTCTGATTGATAAGTACAGAGAGAAATCGCCGCAGCTGGCTTTCTTCATTCTTGGCTTTGGCATAGTTAGCAATCTGCTTTGTCTTTGCTATTACAAGTACAGCAATTTTATTTTGACTAACGTTTGCGCTTCGCTCGGTTGGGTCGGCTCGCAAATGCATATGGCTCAGTTGGCGGCTTTGAAAGCGCCGGCTCTGCAAATTATTTTGCCGCTGGGAATTTCGTTTTTTGTTTTTGAATTTATTCACTACCTGGTTGATGTTTATAAAGGTAGCAAGAGTGTTAAATCGTGGATGGAATTCTCCGCGTTCGCTGCATTCTTCCCATCGCAAATTGCCGGTCCAATTAAGCGTTATCAGGATTTTGAGAGCAATCTGCGCGCACCGCAGCCCTGGTCGTCTGCCTTGTTCTATGAAGGTGTGACTTTGATTTTGCAGGGGCTGTTCAAAAAGATATGCATCGCCGATCCGCTCGGTTGGGTGATTGCGCCCTCGTATGCTTCGACGATTCCGATCGCATCGCTTGATGCGTGGATCGCTTTTATCGGTTTTTCTGTGCAGATCTTCTGTGATTTCTCCGGTTATACCGACATGGGAAGAGGCTCTGCTCTGCTTCTGGGTATCAGGCTGCCGGTGAATTTTCAAATTCCATATCTTTCAGAAGACATCGGCATCTTCTGGCGCCGCTGGCATATTTCGCTTTCATCGTGGATTAGAGACTATGTCTACATTCCGATGGGTGGTTCACGCTGTTCTTACGTGCAGGGCTTGCGCAATTTGTTTATCACCATGGCAGTTTGCGGGCTCTGGCATGGAGCTGCCTGGCAGTTTGTCGCCTGGGGCAGTTTGCATGGCTTGGCTTTGATTGCCAACCGTGAGTGGAAGCGGCAATTAGAAAAGTTCAGTGTGCTGAAACAAGCTCTGGAACTTCCACCTATGCGTGTCATAAATATCGTCACGACTTTTATGTTTGTAGCTGCCTGCTTTGTCATGTTTCGTGCGCCTGATTTGAAAACAACATTCAATATTTTTTCTTCGCTGAATAATTTTGCGCGCGAGAGTAACACTCTCGTGCTTCTTGTTAGAACTGGCGTTCCGGTTTTTGGAATTGTTTATTTGCTTTTCTGGGGTTTCACCGATTTCAATAAAAAGAAAGAGGGATTGTCTCTTCCTTCGCAGCTCATTTTTCCATTGCCAGTGCGGCTTGCGGCGTGGACTGCAGCGCTGTTGTTCTTGTTCGCGGCGCGACCGACTCAGGTTACGCCATTTATTTACTTCCAATTTTAGTGGTGCCGGTTGATGTTTTCTGCGACTAAACAACGAATAGAAAAACAGCCGGTGCAAGAGACGGTAGCGCCGCGGAAAGCTCCGTGGTTTGGCTTTCTCATGCGCGTGGTCGCCTGGCAGATTCTTGCTTTTTTTGTGGTGGAACTTTCGCTTTCTCTAGCCGGATTGGGCGAAGAGGAAATGTTCAAGCTTGATCCTGTATTAGGATTCAAGCATATGAGTAATAAGAAGGTGACCTGGCGTTCAGAAGGTTTTGCTACTTCCTACTTTAATGAGGATGGTATGCGTGAACCAGGACTGGCAGTCGCCAAGCCGGCCGGCACCTACCGCGTCGCTTTGCTGGGAGATTCTCTGGCTGAAAGTTTGCAGGTTCCGATCGAGCAGAGCTTCGGCTACCAGATCGAGAAACAGCTTACGCGCGATTTGAAACGTCCGGTGCAGGTTTTGGATTTCGGTGTATCAGGCTATTCGACGGTGCAAGAATATTTGCAACTGAAGAAACAAGTGCTTAAATACAAACCTGATTTGATTTTGCTTTGCTACAACAGTCGTGATTGCTTCGAAAATTGGTCGCCACCAGATGAGGTGCTTACCAATGTGCGTCCGGCGGCTCTGCATCTGCCGGGGCGAAAACTGGTTGTTGATACCTCGCCAGTTACGCAGTGGATGAAAACGCCACGAGCGAAATTCTTGAAACAAGTCGAATTCTTGCGCCAGAACAGCCGGCTCTGGGGACTTTACTCGGCTGCTGAGTTGGACTGGAGTTTGCATAACGAAGCGTATAAGAAGTTGATCTTCTTTGCCACGAAACCAGGCAAAGCGATTCGTCAATCTACTAATGAACTGAATGCGTATGCGAATGAATTACTCGCAAAGCTTGGTAATGGCAAGAATGCCACAGCAATTACAGCGTCCAGTAGTTCGGCTGCAACTTCGTCGACCGCGTCTAGTACAGCTGTGGCGTCCACGTCTAATAATAATGCCGCGTCCGCGACAGTTAAAACTGCGGCGACCGTGTCGGCAAACACTGCCACGACCTCAACTACTAAAACTGCGGCGACCGTGTCAGCAAACACTCCAGCGTTATTGTCTAGTGACACTGCCGAGGAAGCGGTCAGAAGCGGGCGGGACGCCCGCGCTCCCGGGGCGTCTATTGACACTGCCCGCGCTTCCGGGCGTAGGGGCGATGCCGTGCGTCGCCCGGAAACGGCGCAGTCAGTAGTTGAGACGCAGAAGCCGCAGAGCAGCCCAGCTGCGCAAGCAGGTCGGCTCACCTATCAACAATTGATTGTTCGGACTCTCGGCTCATTGATTTCGGAAATGAAAGACACAAGCAATAACCACGGCGCTCAATTTGCTGTCGTTGCCTTGCCTGTCAGGTCTGCGCTCTCGGTGCGAAAGGGTATGGAAACAACCTTCAACGATTTCGATTTCAACGATGAGATCAAAATGCTTCAGGGCATTTGTTCGGAAAAGAAAGTTGATTTCATCAACATCCACGAGCAAGCTAAGAGCTTGTCCGCTAAAGAAAAGGATGAGTTATTCTTCCTCGTGCATTTGACCCCAGACGGACACAGCTTTGTCGCTAGGCATCTGGAGCCGGTCCTCGAGCCCTACGTGAGCAGCTCTGTCGCTAAGCATCTGGAACCAGGCCTAGATCCCTACATGCGCAGCGGGCACCATCCCGGGAGCGCGGGCGTCCCGCCCGCTTATGGGGGTCGTCCATGAAAGCTGCCGATGGTTCCGCGTGTCCTGTAGCAAGCTTTTTTGCCAATGCTTCGTCCTGTCCGCTAGCCAATTTGTTTAAGAGCGCGATGATCTGGCTCTGTATTTTTGGATTTGCTTTTGCCGTGGTAGCACTGGCGGTGCCGCCTCGTTATCTCAGCGCAGCAGACGGTGTAACTGGAACTTTCAGAGTTCTTGTTACTAAACTTGCTTCGTTTTTACCATCTTCCGAAAATCCAGATGTCGTGGTTCTTGGTTCGTCGTTGGTTCTCGTTCCAGCGGTGCGCTGTGATGATTTGATCGCAGGCAAGACGCCTTGTTATGACCGCTGGTACTATGACCGTTATATCCCGGAATACACTCATTCGGAATACTTGCAACAGAAGCTCAGCAAACTGACCGGGCAAAATCTAACCGTAAAGAATCTCGGTGTCGCTTCTTCCATCATGTCTGATCAGTATGGCATTTTCAAACTTATGCTTGCTGAGGGAAAACGTCCGAAAATGCTGGTTCTCGGTTTGGCGCCACGCGATTTTCTGGATAATACTCAACAGAAGCATTTGGAAACGCCGACGCGACTTTTCATCCATGAATACGAGGACAATTCTCTTCTGCCACAGAGCTTGAGTATCAGCGAGTTACAAAATTCAGCAGGCAAGATTCAGCGGCGTTTCGAAAAGGTTGTCGCTCGCATTAGAACTTCCAGTGTAAATCTGGCTTGTGCTATAAGTGGTCATCAATCAGTCGCCGAGTACAGTAGTGGTCAAACATACGTTGGTGATCGTCCTAATCGTTTGAAAGATCTCGAGACTTACAGAAAGCTCTATAATCCGCCAAACTTCAGCATGTTGGCGCAGCAAAGCAAATATTTGAGCCGCTTGCTTGCCACCGCTCGCAAGAATAATATTGCCGTTCTGGTCATTAACATGCCACTAACTCGAGAGAATACCGATACGCTAGACCCCGCAGCTCTGGTGGCTTATACAAATACTCTTGCCACTATTTCTGCTCACTATGGCGCAGGTTTTCTCAACATCGGCTCGCATTCAGACCAATATAGCCTGAAGGACTTCGAGGATTGTTGCCACCTTAATGTACATGGTGGCGAGAAGTTCTATGCCGCTATGGTGAGTAATTTGGCTGCCGACCAAAAGATGCTGACTGCATTAAACAAAAATGGCGATGCTCAAGCAATCGCAGGACACCAATCGCACGGTGCTCTTTGAAGTCGTGAGTCGTGAGTCGTGAATGCTAGACTTCTATTCCTTTCTCTTTCAGTAGCCGCAGCTCTTCCTGCGCTTCCCTGCGCTTCCCTGCGCAGTAGATCTTGGTTAGATTCGCTGTCGTTTCCATGAATGCTCGAGTGGAACCAGGTACAAGATATGATTACGTCTTTCCTGCAAGCACCGAGCTAAGAGCCTTTTCCGCGCGTTCGAACTGACGGGGCAGTTGGTGTAGTAGTTTATCAATCTCAGCCCAATCAGCTCGCGCCGATGCTTGTTCCAGAAGACCACTTGTTTGAGCAAGCTCTTTCAGGCAAGCCATTGATGCAGCTCCTTTTAGCTTGTGCGCTAATGCTTTGAGTTCCGGCAAGGCGACGGCTTCTCTGGCCGCCAGCAGACGTTTGGGACTATTTGCGTGGGCGGTGGCAAAGGTGCGAATTACTTCGAGGCAATCTTCGTCTCCGAAAGTGCCGCGGAGTTTTTGCAGGTCAAACACGGGCGTGCCTGTGCGTTCAAATTGCTCGTCATCAACTGAGTTCTTGCATCGAGCATTCGTGGTTTCCATTGTCTCGTTCAAGCACGAGCTCCATTGGTTGATGATGCGCTCAAGTTGATTTATTGTAAACGGCTTAGCTAAGAGCCCATTGATGCCTGAGTTTGCGGGCACTTCGCAAGTAAAACTGCTCGTCGCGGTCATAAGTATTATTGGTGTCGAACGATGCAGTTCAATCTGGCGAATCAGTTTTGCTAGTTCGACACCATTCGTATTTGGCATTTGAAAATCGAGCAATACTAGCGCGACCGATGAAGTTTCAGCCAACAGCTCCAAGGCTTCGGCTCCGG
>Ga0182030_10025929_pt1 | contig 10647 bp, 8 predicted proteins | sample 812S3MmetaG_FD_121299 | JGI IMG/M metagenome (GOLD analysis project Ga0182030, IMG submission 121299) | Permafrost microbial communities from Stordalen Mire, Sweden - 812S3M metaG (Illumina Assembly) | ecosystem: Environmental > Terrestrial > Soil > Wetlands > Permafrost | place: Sweden... | reverse complement strand
GATTTCGCCCGCCTGGCGCGCTCCCGCGCAATTTTTCCTCACCAGCGGCACCTCTCGGCGATCCTCAGACTGTCTCAGTCCGCTCCCCGCGCAGCGACCCAGCCAAAAGCCAACAGCTAATAGCCAAAAGCTAATAGCTATTAGCCCTCCCCTCACCCCACAAACGCCGCGCTCACCGGCCGATCGCCCACCGGAATCAGCGTGAAAATCGGCGCCGGCGCCGGCTTGAATCGCCGATAGCCGCCGTTCGGCGTGGTGGAGAGCGCAAGCGTGCGAACTACCGCCACGTCTCCGGATTTCTCATTGAGCACCAGCGCGTACTGACCGTCTGGCGTCAACAGAATCCGGCACGGTCCGCGCCCCACCTGCACCGACGCCACCAGGCTGTACGTGTCCGTGTCCAGCACGGTAATCCCATCGGTCTGCGGATTGGTGACCATCAAATACGCCGGGTGCACGTCCTTGGCAGTCACCGCCATGGAGCCCGGCATGCGGCCGGCCAGAATGGTCTGCCCGATTTCGGTCTGCGACGGATAGAGCACCACCACGGCGTCCATCCCGTCTCCCGTAATGAACAGTTGGCCGCCATCGCCCGACGTGCAGAACTGCCGCGGGGCCACCGCCAAAGGCAGGCGGACCACGGTCTTACCCGTGTCGGACTCATAGATCGTAGCGCTTCGGCCTTGCCAGCTGCCCGCGATCGCCTGGCTGCCGTCCCATTGGAAACTCACCAGCGAAGGCTCGTCGTCCGCGGCGATGGTGCGCTCGATCGCCCCGCTCCCAAGCGATGCCAGCACGATGGTACGATTCGCGCGGCTGGCAATCGCCGCCACCGGCACTTGGCGCCGTTTATGCAACACCAGGTCGAACGCGTCGGGCGGCGCAGGCAGATGGATTCGCCGGCCCGGCCGCAGCGAATCGAGCGGCAGTTCCACCACCGCGGCAGGATCGCGATACAGCACCCACAGCGCGTCGCCCGCCGGGGAGAATTGCATCGCTACCGCCTGGTTGCCGGCCCGCACCTTGCGGCTCACGGCGTAGGTGGCGCCATCCACCTCGTAGACCGTGCCGTTTTCCGGCGCCAGTACCAGCACTCTGGGACGATGCGGGTGCGCCAGCACGGTCGCCGGCGCGGCATCCAGGGGAATCTGCCGCACTACGCGAAATCGCTCCAGGCTCACCACCGCAATGGATCGGCTGCCTTGGTTGGCCACGAAACAGTAGCCCGACATGCGGGGCGCTTTTTTTCTGCCGCAGCCGAAGCTTGCCGCGGAGGCGAGCAACCAGGCACGCCGGGAAATGGGGATGTGAGTCACGAACTTCTTATTCTACTTCGCGGTCCGAAAAAGACGGGAACCTTTAAAGTTTTTCCTCTACCGGGACGATAAGTCCCTCAGGCATGATTTTGGACTTGTTCTGGCAGCCTTATGTGCTGGCGTTGTCCAGCCTCGGGTGGTTCGGCAGTATAACGGGAGGCTTCGGCAGTATAACGGGAGGCTTCGGCAGTATAGCGGGAGGCTTCGGCAGTATAACGGGATGGTTCGGCAGTATAACGGGATGGTCCAACGGTGTACTCGGAGGGTCTGGCCTATTGCTGCTGTCCGCCGTCTCGGTCATACAACTGAATTACGCGCGGAAGGCGCGTCTGGCGGCGATTCAAGCCAATCAGGCGAAGGCGCAGTTCCTGGCCAACATGAGCCATGAGATTCGCACCCCTCTCAACGGCATCGTAGGCATCGCCGAATTGCTGGCCCTGACACCGCTGAATGCCGAACAAGACGAGTTGACCGCAATTATCAGACGCAGTTCCGAGTCGCTGGTACGCATCGTCAACGACATCTTCGATTTTTCGCGAATCGAAACCGGCGGCGTTACCTTGGACGCTGTGGAATTCGACGTGCGAGCGATGATCGACGGCGTAGTCCTGTCCTTTATGCCCCAGGCGCAATCTAAAGGGCTCGCATTGCACTCCGTTATTGCTGCCAACATCCCCGCGACGGTGGTGGGCGATCCGGCGCGCATCCGCCAGGTCCTGGTCAATCTGGTCGATAATGCCGTGAAATTCACCGCCGCCGGCTCGGTCCGCGTGGAGGTGAGCCAGACGGCGGATCGCGGGAAAGGCCGCGGGCTCGTCTTCCGCGTCATCGATACCGGAATCGGCATCTATCCGCGGGTCGTCGGACAGATCTTTCGGCCTTTTACGCAGGCCGACACGTCGGCTACGCGGCGTTACGGCGGAACCGGATTGGGTTTGGCCATCTCGCATCGTCTGGTCGCCATGATGGGCGGGGCAATCGACCTCGAAACTGAGCCCGGTAGCGGCTCCACGTTCTGGTTTCTGCTCCCTCTGATGGAAGGGCGGCAGACTGCCGCCGCGCGCCCTTCCCGTGAGCCGGTCCTGATCGTCGACGACAATCCCGTGAACCAGATCGTTGCTCTGCGTGCGGTAAATAATCTGGGGTATGCCGCGGAAGTAGCCGCCGGCGGCGACAAAGCCCTGGAAGCGGTCGGCCGAACCCAATTCGCCGCCATCCTCATGGATTGCCACATGCCGGGCATCGATGGATACCAGGCAACCAAAGAGATTCGAAAACGCGAAGCGCAAGCTAGCCTCGGACGGCGCACTCCCGTCATCGCCATAACCGCCAATGTGACCGATAGCGACCCCGGACGGTGCCGCGCGGCCGGCATGGACGACTATCTCACGAAACCTCTTCGGATGGCCGATCTCGCGGCAGCCCTGCAACGCTGGACACGCCACCCGGAAGCGATCCCCGCGTGTTCCGCCAGTCCTGTTCCAGCATCGACCACACATTCAGATCCAGCCAGCGGTCGTTTACCCATTCCGCGTCCCGAAGCACCCCTTCGTGACGGAAACCTAACCTTTGCGGGATGGCACAGCTACGCAAATTTCCCGTACCGCAACGGATCTCCACGCGATGCAAGCTCACCTCATCGAATAGGTAATCCAACAGGTGCAGGCAACAGCGCGTAATAGTTCCTCGCCTCTGTTGTCCCATGGCGATCCAGTAGCCTAAACTACAGGAGCGGTTTGGACGGTCAATCGGATGGCATCCGATGGCGCCTGCCAGCGCGCCATCCAACCATATGCCGAAGTTAGGCCCAAGGCCCTCCTCGAACTGCGCCACAGCCCGCGAGAGGAACAGCCTGATGTCATCGGCCGAACGCGTCGCATCCACCCAGGGAAGCCATTGCCGCAGGTGGGCGCGGTTCCGCTCGACAGTTGCGAACAGGATTTCGGCGTCGTCCCACTCAAACTGTCTCAATTCGAGACCATCGGCTACCGTGCGCCGAAACATTCGTGCCTCCCCAGGTGGTTTCACCTGCCAATCGAACTCCCGCCACACTCACCGCCCCAGGACTCCCCGCCGACTCTGCGCTCTCGGGTTTTGACTCTGTGCTTTCTTCTCCGCGCCTCATCGTATCCTAAGAAACAAAAGGTCGGCCCTGTTGGGAACAAAAAAACTTGCGGACACTCGCCGCCAGCCTCCAACTTGTTTCTTCCCCCGATAGACTGGGCCGCGCCCAGGCAACTGCTCAGCGGTGAAATCTTTCCTGCACTCCTAACACGCGGAACCACCGCGTGACACCGCGCCAGCTTTTCCCGAGGTCTCCGATTATGACTTTGTGTTCCCGTGTTTCCGTACTACTAGTTCTTCGCTTCCTTGCGGGCCGCGACGATTCTGCGCTCCCCATCCCCGAGAGCCCGCCAAACAACAGCCGACGGCCAATACTCGAAAAGCTGATCGCTGATAGCTCTCCAGAAACTTCAGGCTCAGCCCTTTTCTCTGTGGGCTCCCCAACCTCTGTGATCTCGAAATCACGGCAATAAAAACAACTCGTCCTTGCCTTGGCCAACTCGCTCTTAAGGTTTTCTCCGTGGCTCCGTGGTGACATATCTGGTGACATATCTTGCCGAAGAGTTTCCGATTCCACGGTCCGCGCCCCGCGCGGCGATCCAGTTGATTGCTGATAGCTTGCGCCTTTGCCGCGCTGTGTCTCCGTGGCGATTATCACTTTGGTCCCGGCCATTACTTATCGGCGCCGAAGGTGTAAGCTTTTAGCCCCGGCACACCAAGGGGATCCTCCTGCGCTTTTAGCTTTTCGAACTCGGCGGTTTCTCGTTGCGCGTCCGCCTTTCTGCCGGCTCGGCGGTAGGCTTGCGACAGGAAGAAATGGATCTGCGCGTTGGCGCCCATCAGGCGCTCGGCAGTCTCGAATTCGGAAATGCTGGCGTCCAGATTGCCCGCGGTGAGGTTGGCGCGGCCCAGCTCCGCATGGCACAACCAGCGGTACTTGGGCGGCGCGGATTTCAACGCCTGGCGCAGCGACAGCAAGGCGCCGTCGGTGTCACCGTTGCGGCCCTGCATCGAGCCGTAGACAACCTCCGCGGTCCAGTTCTGCGGATACTTTTGGACTTCCTTGCCAAACTCGACGAAGGCGGCCTTCAGGTCGGTCTCCATGAAGAAGAGGCCGTAGGCGTAGTGGACGCCGGGCTCATCGGGGTAGCGTTGGAGGAGTTCGCGGTAGCTGGCCGCGGCTTCGGTGGGACGCTGGCTCACCAGGTCCCACGCGGCTTTTCCAGCCAGCGCCACCACGGCGCGCCGTTCGGGTGAAAGCTCGGATAACGCCTGCGGGACGGCCGTCGCGCACAGGCCCATGGTCTGCTGCAGTTCTGGCGAATTCTCGCCCTTCTTAGCGAGCGGCACGAGTTGTGCTGTCGCCTCATCGAAGGAAGACGAGCGGGCCATCAGTTGAGCGGCTTTGACGCGCACCGCGACTTCGAACGGCCAATTGCCGGCCAGCCCGAGGCCCTCGCCCTTCTGGATGTCGGCGATGGCCTGATCGGCATTGTCCATCTCGGCTTCGGCGAGGCCGAGGAACGCCCATGCGGTCCCCTTGTTGGGTGCGAGCGCGATGCCTTTGCGGAACGCGTCGGTGGCTTCGGCGTAGCGCTCCAACTGGTAGAGGCAGGCGCCGTAATAGAGCCAGCCTTCGGCCCATTCCGGACGGATGGCGAGAGCTTGTTTGAAGAGGTCGGCAGCCTCAATGGGCTTACTGTCCACCAGCGCCTGTGCGCGGGCGGCCAAGTCGTCGAAATTCTGCGGGGACTGGGCGCGTCCAACCGGCGCCAGTGCCAGCACGGCGATGAGGGCGGCCACTCGGACGAAGGGATGGCAATGAGGTGTCACAGGTACCTTTCACCACGTTAACCCAAATGTGGCTATTCTGGGGTGGATGCGCATTTGGCCCACTTTACTGGCGTTCGGCTGGCTGGCGGCGGCGCAGACGGCCGGCCCCGAGCAACTCTTCCGCGAGGCTGTGGCGGCACAGCGGCGCGGCGACGATGCCACGGCAATTCGCGACTATCAGGAGTTGCTGCGCCTCAGTGCGGACGTGCCGGAAGTGCACGCCAATCTGGGAGCGGTGTTGGTGCACGCGGGGCGCATCGATGAGGCGATCGACCAGTATCGGATTGCGCTCGGCAAGGATCAGCGGAACTTTTCGTTTCGTCTGAATCTGGCGTTGGCGTACTACAAGAAGGGCGCGTTCCCGGACGCCGCGAAAGAACTGGACACACTGCACGCCGCCGATGCGCGGGATGTGCGAGTGGCGACGCTGCTCGGCGATTGCTATGTGCATCTGGGGCAGGATGAGAAGGCGGTGCAACTGCTCGGACCGGCCGGGGCGGCTCATCCGGAAGACCTGGGAATCGCATGGTTGCTGGGCGCGGCCCTCATCCGGACCGGGCACGATCGCGAAGGGCTGGACATGGTGGAGCGCGTGGCGAAGGGCGGCAACAGCGCGGAGGCCTATCTGCTGGCCGGGCGAACGGCGCTCAAGATGACGGAATTCGAGCGCGCCCGCGACGATTCCGACGCCGCCATGCGTTTGAATCCGCAACTTCCCGGCGTGCTGACTCTGCGCGGTATGGTGTTGCCGTATCTCGGTGAAGAAGACAACGCCATCGCGGCGCTACGGAAAGCGCTGGTTGCCGACCCCAAGGATTTCGACGCGCAATTGAATCTGGGCGCGGTGCTGCACACGCAGCGGAATCTGGAAGAGGCGGCGCAGCACCTGCAGCGCGCGCTCGAGCTGCAGCCCGATTCGACGCTCGCCCGCTACGAGTGGGCGCGGCTCGAAAGGACGGAAGGTAAGCTGGAGGCGGCGGCGGCCGATTTCGAAAAGGTGATCGCGCGCGATCCCAGTTGGCCGCAGCCGCACGTGGAACTCTCGGCGCTGTACTTCCGTTTGAATCGTCAACAGGACGGCGATCGGGAACGGGCGCTTTTCGAGAAACTGAGCGCTCAACAGGGAAAGAAGTAGGCGCTCCGAGCACGCCAGTCCGGCGAATCCACCAGCCGCACTCCGGACCGCTAAAGATAGCCAAGGGCTGCGCCCTTGAAATCCCAAGGAGAGGGTGTCGAGGTATCCCTACGCGTCTTTGCGCCTCTGCGACTTTGCGTGAACATCTTCTTCCAATGAGAGCGCCAGCGGAGTGCTGTCGCGTCGTGGCGAAGCCTGTTGACGCCGCGCCGAGAATTGCATAGCGCACGCGCTATCCGGCGGGTGTGCGCTTGGCAGTCAGCACGAGATCGGGATCGTGCACCGTGAGGGTCGGCCCGACGAAACGGATGCGTACCGAACTGGCGCCTGCCGGATAGAAAACCCGGTCGCCGGTGTGATACAGCGGGCGCCCCACACTCCCGTGTCTGGTGAAAATCAACGTTCCCTTACTGAACGTGACCTCAATGCGGTCCGCGGGGCCGTCCCCAAAAAAATAGACGCCCACCAACGCACCCATCTCAGGTTCGGTCAGCGGGACGGTGGGAGGCGCGCCGGCATCGCCCAATGACTCCAGATACCGTAGCACCGGCACGGCGCGCGCGCCTCCGTTTTGGGCGTGCGCGAGCAAGCTGATACTGTGCGGCCCGGCGATCCGCTCCACGCCCGGCTGCGCCGCGACGAACGCCTTCACTACGTCGAGATGGCCCATCATCGTGGCGGAGAACAGCGTGGGCCGCGCACCGTGGGCGATCAGGTACACCGCGATCTCGTAATTTCCGGTGTGGGACGCGGCTCCCAGCGCCGTTTCCCAATCGCCGAAGCCCCAGTCCCAAGCCGCCTTCGCTAGCGTGGGATGCTCCTCCACCAACGCCCGGACTCGTTGGAAGTTCCCATGGGACACGGTCACCATCTCGCGCACCAAACCTGTCGATTGCATGGGAAACGTGTCTGGCAAAGGGGCGAGGTCGGCCGGGCGCCCCTGTAGGATCTTTGCCAGCGGCCAGGCGAGGGGCGCGAAACCAAGCCAATTGCGACGTGAGAAAACAGAAAGCATCTCTTCCTCCTCCGGGCAGAATAGCGAGTCCACTTCCGAACCCGGCGCCAGAATTATGTGAGGAGATAAGCGGCTTGCAATCAATTCCGTAGAGCCGCAGATGAGGCCAGACGAGGGACGAATTCGGAGGCAATTCGCGCCGCTGTTTCGGATTGCGCGCGCGCGGGATCGGCCAGGCTGAGGTTGTCGCGGCGCGTGACCCAGACGTGGGTCTGTTCAGGCAGTCGAATCAAGTGGGCCAGGATTCTGGGGTGGGCCGCATCGCCTTGCACCTGTCCCAGCACCACGTATCGGACCTTTAAAGAGGAGGCGATCGCCAGCAGGTCGCGCCGGCCGCGCGGCACTCGCAGAATGGCGGCGTTGCCGATGACATCCAAGTGTCTGGCGTGCGCAGTGGTAAGCTCGGCGACCACCGAATCGGTGAGGCCGTCGGCAAAACGGTCGAGGCCGGGGTCGCCGGTTTCGTTGTCGAAGCGTGCCACGGCGATCCGCTCGGGCGTGCGCGCGGTCCACCATCGCTCGACCACCCAGACTGCGGCGACCGACAGAATGAGAGAAGCCAGTGCGACCCACAGGCGAATCGGGCGTGATGGGGAACGGGTTGGCGAGGCAGGTGGGCTCCAAGCCGAGACCGGCGCGATGAACCGATAGCCGCGTTTCGGCAAGGTGCGTACGAAGCGCGGCGAGTCCGCCGAATCGCCCAGTGCACCGCGGATCTGCGCGACACAGAAATTCAGTCCGCGTTCGAAATCCACGAAGGTATCGGTGCCCCAGACCGCCTGACGCAGTTCCTCGCGGGTTACCACCTCGCCCGCGTGTGCCAATAGGACTGCCAACACCTGCGCGGGTTGGGCTTGCAGGCGCACCTGCAGGCCGTCGCGGCGCAGTTCGCGATGCGCGCTGTCGAACTCAAAGGCGCCAAATCGCAGACGCTCCCCGGTGGCCATCCGACGATTGTCGCATGGGCCGCCGGGCAGCACTCAGCCGCTGCCGGCGCCAAATTGCGGCTGAACGCGGGGAGAGCGCGGTGCCGATCACCCCATCTAATGAGTCTCGCAGATTTGGGTGACAGCGCTGGTGGGGCGGGCTTTAGCCTGCGCGGGGCTTCAGCCCCGCCGAACTGTAACCGTCTTATGCGAGGCTCAATAAGGACGCCAAGGGAAAACCGCAGGAATACACGTGGCGCCCCCACAAATGATCGAGGCCGAGGAAACGGCATCGCGACTCCTGGCCCTACGGCCGGGAGTCATGCCTGTGCACATGTGGACTGCACGGGCGACATCATCCGCACGGCACGGCCACAAAGTAGCTCGCGGGCCTTTGCATTCCAGCCAGGCGCGCGTGTATCCTTACCCTCGGAGGAGTTCATGAACGGAAATACCCTGTTGACCCTCGCGCTGGCGCTCGTGCTGGCCGTTCCCGCTCTCGCGGCCGACATTGCCGGAAAGTGGACCGCTTCGTTCGACACGCAGATCGGCGTGCAGAATTACACTTACACATTCAAAATTGACGGCGCCAAACTGACCGGCAGCGCGGAGTCGCAGAACGGCAAAACGGAGATCTCCGAAGGCGCCGTGAAGGGCGACGAGATCACCTTCACGGAAAACCTGGACTTTCAGGGGAATGCCCTGAAGATCACCTACAAAGGCAAGATTTCCGGCGACGAGATCAAATTCACGCGCAACGTCGCCGACATGGCGACCGAAGAATTCGTGGCGAAACGCGCGAAATAGCCGTGTGGCAGCCAATCCTGGCTGCAGGCGGGCTTTCCAGCCCGCCCGGCCGCCTGAAACTGAAAGGCCGCCTGCAGGCAAGATTGCCCAATGCCACATACTTTTCGCGTCATCGGGCAATTGCACAAATTGTGGGGCGGACGCCCTCGTCCGCGGCCGACCCCCTGGTCGGCTCCTCAGTAGCGTAGCGGACTGATTCTTCACGCACCGGCGGGACGAGGGCGTCCCGCGCGGACCAGGGGGTCCGCCCAGGGGTCCGCCCGGGGGTCCGCCCCACCAATTCGTTCGGAATCTCGGCGGTGGGAACCGACGAATTCGCACATCGCCGCTACTTCGCCGCCGTCGCGCTCGACACGAAGACCAACGATACCGGTGCGCCGATCTCGTACTGGTCGCCGGTCGGAGTCAGTGCGCCGGTCTGCCGATCGATCTTGAAGACCACGATATTGTTGGAGTCCTGGTTGGCGACGAGCAGCAAATTGCCGGTCGGGTCGATGACAAAGGCGCGCGGCGTCTTGCCGCCCGCTGGCACCGTCCCGTTGAACGTCAGAGACCCCGTAGCGGCGTCCACCTTGAACATGGCGATGGAATTGTCGCCGCGATTGGACGTGTAGAGGAACTTCGAACTGGGATCGAGCGCAATCTCCGCGCCGGACTTTTGGCCAGTGTAGCCCGCCGGCAACGCCGAAATCACTTGCGTCTGCTTCATGGTGCCCTTGTCGGCGTCGTAGCTGAATACCGTCACGTTACCGCCCATTTCGCTCTCCACGTAGGCGAACTTGGAGTCGGCGCGGAACACCACGTGGCGCGGACCGAATCCCGGCTCCACTTTGGCGAACGGCGGATTGTTCGGCGTCATTCCGCCCTTGGCCGGATCGATGCGATACGAGAGCACTTCGTCGAGCCCGAGATCGCACACCCATACGAAGCGATTGTCGGGTGAAATGGCCGCGATGTGAGCATGCGGTCCGCTCTGCCGTTGCGCGTTCACGCTCTTGCCTTCATGCTGGAACGTCGCCGAAGCTTCGCCCAGCGAGCCGTTGGCGTTGATGGGATACGCCGCCACGCTGCCGCTGCTGTAATTGGCGACGAAGAGCCACTTGCCCGTCTTATCGATGGACAGATGGCACGGATCCGCGCCTTTGGACGACACCTGATTGATGGGCTTCAGCAGGCCGTTGGCATCGATGGCGAACGCGCTGATCATGCCTTTGCTGCCCTCATTGACGGCGTACAGAAAACGCTGGTTGGGATGCACCGCCAGAAACGAAGGGTTGGACGACTCGCCGGCCAGCCCAATCGACGTGAACTTGCCGGATGTATCGTGAAATTTATAGGCGTAGATACCCTTGCTGGTTCCCCGCGTGTAGGTCCCCACGTACATGGTCCAATTCTGGGCGGATGCTAGCGTAGCGAATACCGTCAGCAACAGGGTGGCGATTCGATTGATTGTTTTCATGTTTCTATTCCGGAACGCTCAGGGCGATAATGTTGCCGCCCGATACGATCGCGATGTATTCCTTACCGTCGAACTGGTACGCCATCGGCGAT